>Ga0187893_10013272_pt1 | contig 11506 bp, 7 predicted proteins | sample MA1701074metaG_FD_139574 | JGI IMG/M metagenome (GOLD analysis project Ga0187893, IMG submission 139574) | White microbial mat communities from a basaltic lava cave in the Kipuka Kanohina Cave System on the Island of Hawaii, USA - MA170107-4 metaG ...
GGGGTCCGGCCCGGGGCGGATCCGGATCGGCGCGGTCGCCGACGCGTACCGGACCCGACCCGAAAACCCCGACCTCCGGCGCTAGAGCGGCGTGTTGAAGCTCACCGTCCCGAAGCGGTTCCCCTCGTAGGTGTTCACGCCCTGGGACTGCGTGTCGGCGAGGTCGGCCTGGCCGCTCCCCCGCGCGCGGTTGCCGGTGACCGTCGCCCCGGTCCCGTCGAGGATGATCCCGAAGGAGGCGGCGCCCGCGACGCGGTTGCGGTGGAGGACGGCGTCGTTCGCGTAGACGGAGATCCCCTCGCCCCCCGACCCCGCGACCGCGTTCCCGCGGATCTCCGGCCCGTCGTCGAACACGCGGATGCCGAAGACCTGCGCGTCCCGGAGCCGGTTCGACGCGACCGTCGCCGCGGGGCCGTCGACGTAGATGCCGAACACCGCGCCCGCCGAGATCCGGTTGCCCTCGACGTCGATCGCGTCCCCGATGCAGAAGATCGCGCAGGCGGCGAGCCGGTTGCCGCGCACCGCGCCGAGGTGCGCGACGAGGCTGATTCCGACCGCGCCCTGGGTGGCGACGCGGTTGGACTCGACCACGGTGTTCGCCGACGCGGAGCCGTCGACGACGTCGATGGCGATGTCGGAGACCTCCCGGATGCGGTTGCGCGCGATCAGCGATCCGATCCCCACCGACCGCACGCCGACGACGCCGCCGGTGATCCGGTTGCGCTCGACGCGCGCGCCGTCGGTCCCCGGGCTCCCCGGCGAGAGGCGGATGGCGTCGCCCGCGGAGCCCTCGACGACGCAGCGCTCGACGACGAGGCCGTCGGAGTCGGAGTCGAGGATCCCGTGGGAGCCGGCGCCCTCGACGCGGCAGCGGGTCACGACGGAGCCGTCGCACTCGTCGAGCGCGATGCCGGCGTCCGTGGTCCCGGAGACCGTCAGGCGCGAGAGGAGGAGCACGGAGATCGACGCGTCGACGCCGCGGTCGCCCCCCTCGATGGCGAAGCCCTCGATGGCGATCCCGCCGGAGTCGGAGACGGAGAAGCCGGCCTCGCCCGGGCCCGGCTGGAGGATCGGCCCGCCGCGTCCGCGGATCGTGATCCCGGTCCGACCGCTCAGCGACACCTGGCCCGGGTAGATCCCGCTCCCGACCTCGACGACGTCGCCCGGCTGCGCGGCGTCGACGGCGGCCTGGATCGTGGCGTACTGCTCGGGCACGCGGAGGGTCTCGGCGCGGGCCGCGGCGGCGGCGAACAGGAGGGCGGCGAGCGCGGCGGCGGGGGCGGTCGGTCTCATGCCGGGATCATGCCCGAACCCGGCGCGATTGCATCGGGTCGGACCCGCATCCCCGGCGTCCGGCTCCGCAAGTCGGAGGGAGGCCCGCGTGGAGGGGCCAGTCGATTCCGGTACCCCTGCCCCGGGCGCGGCGGCCCGGGGAGGGTGAAACGGTGACGGGATTCGAGAACGGGACGCGCACGCGTCGGGGGATCGTCGCTGCGGCGCTGGCGTCTTCGTTCGGCGCGTGCGCGGCGAATGGGACGGCGCCGGCGGAACCGGCCGCCGCGGCCGCGGAGGAGCCGGCCGGGGTGCGCTGCACCTTCGACGCGATCGACCTCCGGCTCTGCACAATCCTCGATCGCACGTGCGCGCCGCCGCCGACCGACCCATCGATGCCCCGCCGGACCTTCTCGACGCGCGGATCACGCTCCGGGTCCGCGACATGCGGTGGCGCCACGCCCTCGACGAGCTCGCTCGCGGCGCGGACTGCGGCGTAGGCGAGGAGGGGGGCGCGCTGCGGGCCTTCCGTCTCTCGCCCGAGGAGATCGAGGAGCGGGACGCGGAGAGCCCGGGCTCCCCCTGGGTCCCCGCGGAGGCCGGGCCCGGCACCGTGACCGTCGACCTGCGCAGGGCCACCCTCGACGCCGCGCTCGCTTGCGTGCGCGAAACCGCCGGGTCGAGGATCGCGGTCTCGCGCGAACTCCACGCCGCGGGGCACCGGATCCGCCTCCGGCTCGACGGCGTGCCCTGGCAGCAGGTGCTGCTCGCGATAGCCGCGGAGGCCGACCTCGAGCGGCGGATCCGGGAGATCCCCGAGTCGGCCCGCACGGGCGGCGATCGGGACCGGGCCTTCACCGGGAGGAACCTCTCCGTCCTTTGGAGGCTGTTCCGCCGGAACCGCGCGCGCCTCCTCGGCAGGCAGGAAGCACGAAGCCCGACTCGTTCTCCCGGGATCCGGCGCGCGCGGCGGGCGGGAGGAGGCGAACCCGAGCAAGACGGGTCGGGTTCGGTACTCGCCGTTGGCGGCTCTATCGGCCGTCCGCCTCCGCGGCGGGACGCACGATGTACTCGACATGGCCGGGGCGAGGCTCTCTCTCCGGGATGAGCGGATAGACCCCGTGAGCGCCGGATCTCCACCCCACCGGGCCGGGCTCCAGAGGGTTGTAGGCGCCCCAGGCCCGGAGCGCGCCCCCTCTCTCGACCGCCAGCGACACGAACGTCCCCGCCGCGATCGCCTCCACATCCGCGAGGTCTCGCACCCGGACGGGCGTACTCCGGTCCAGACTCGTCCCGTCGCCGAGCTCGCCGAATCCGTTGAACCCCCACGCCCACACCGAACCGTCCGCGGCAAGGGCCAGAGCGTGAAACGAGCCGGCATCCGCGGCGACCACGGTGGGAATCCCCGCTACCCGCGCGGGCACGTCGCGATCGACGGTCGTCCCGTCACCGAGTTGACCGTACTCATTGGCGCCCCAGGTCCACAGGCTTCCGTCGGTCGCCAGGGCGAGGTGCATTCCTCGAGCATCGATGTCTCGGATCGCGGGGAGGCCTGGGAGCGGAGTCGGGAGCGTCGCGTCGTCGGCCGGATCGACGAGGCGTCGACCCCAGACCCACACTACGCCTTCCTCGTCGAGGGCCTGAGAGGTCTCCCAGCCGGCCGAGATGTCGCGAACCCGCGGCAGGCCCCGCACGCGCTTCGGGCGATCCGCCCGCCCGATCCGGGTTCCGTCGCCCAGCTGTCCCTGCTCGTTCCCGCCCCACGCCCAGACCGAACCGTGCTCGTCCAGGGCGAGGCCGTGGTCCTCGCCGGCCGCCACCGCCAGGATCCGCGGAAGGCCCGCGATCGGCTCCGGGACGGGCGACTCGAAGGTCCTGGTCGCAGGAGTCCCGGCCCGGTCCACCGTCTCGACGTCGACCGTTCCCCAGCGCCACACGGTGCCCGCCGCGTCCACGGCGAGCGAGAATCCGTCTCCCGCGGCCACGCCCCGCACTTCGCGGGGCACGGCCAGGGGCACCGGCCCGGCGGGAATCCGCCGCGTCCCGTCACCGACCTCCCCGAAGAAGTTCTCTCCCCAGGACCACACGAGTCCGTCCTCCCGGATCTCCAGGACCTGCACGTCGACGTCCATCGCGACGGGGGTGCGGTGCGGCAGGCCGACGAACCGGCGCTCCAGGCGTCCCTCGCTCCCCCACTCGTCCCGCGCCGAGACGAGGATTCGCCCCGGACGCTGCGGGGTCGGGACGGCGGAGTCGAATCGCGCCTGGACGAACCGCGTGCCGGAGACCACGAGTTCTCGAACCCCGCTCCCGTCCGGAACGCTTCCATCGATCTCGAGGGACTCGGCGTCCAGCGGCGCGACGGGGATCGGGGGCCGCCCATCGACCGTCGCGGTGATGGCCATCTCCCCGGCACCAAGCGCATGGCCACTCACGCGACCGAGCCAGCGGTCGCCCGGTCCTCGGGGCTGGAACTGGATCACGGGATCGAATGCGCCGGCGCCGGCCGGAAGCCCCGCACCCCTCAACCGGACCCGATGGATGTCGTTCCGGTCCCAGGGGTCCAGTCGAAGCGGCGGGCGCCGCACCTGTTCCCGCCGGCCCGTGACCGCGATCACGAACTGCTGCACGGCACCGTCGAGTCCGAGCTCTCCCGCCTCGAGCCCGTAGAGCGGACCCCGGGGATAGGCGATCCCGAGTTCGGTCTCGAAGGTCGCGCGAAGCGCCCGGCCGGCGAAGACGCCGCCGTCGAACGGACCCGCCGCGCGCACTCGTGCGGTCACCCGAAGGATCGGGCCGCGAACCACCGCGCGAACGCGCAACGAGCCCCCTCCGGAGGGCGTCCGCCCGCGGAATGTCCCGCGGGAGAGCGGGACGGCGAAATCGAGGGACCCCATGCGCAGGGAAACCGATGCGGGCGGCGATGGCGTCCCCCAGGGCACGTGGAATCGGACGGTCGCCGAGTGTCGCGGAACGGAGGACGGCGTGAGCGACGAGACTTCGCGGAGCAGGACCCACGGAACGGGGGAGGCCTTCGAAGCGGCGCGCGCCGCGGCGGCCGCGGGATCGACCCCGGGGGCGAGCGCCAACGAGAGCGCCGCCGAGAGAACACACCGGCCGCCGATCAACATCCCGCTCCGGACCGCATCGGACCTCCGCGATCGCCGGCCGCATTCTAGTGAACCGGGGCGGCTCTCGCAACCGGCCGCCCCGGCCGTGGTGCGTCAGATCGAGCGAGGAGCGCCTACCAGTTCGTCACCGCCCGGTCGAAGTCCGCAACCGCGGGGATGTACTTCGTGGACCCGCTGTACGTGAAGGAGATGGTCGAGTGATCGGAGCCCTTCGTGTACTGCTTGATGTGGTCCGACACCTCGTCCTCGGTCGTGTTGTCGGGATCGAACGAATAGAGCAGCCCCGCGAGCGCGGAGATCTGCGGAGTCGCGGCCGAGGTGCCGTTGAAGTTCGACTTGTATTTGGAGTTGTCGTAGCCGGCGGAGCCGGTCGCGTCGGTGGTCTTGCCCCAGGTGAAGTAGCCGGAGATCCCGTAGATGTTCCGGTTGAGCGAGCCCCCGGTGTAGCGCCAGTTGGAACCCGAGTGCCGGATATCGTTCCCCCCGCTGCGCTCCGCGCCGGTGACTCCAAGGACGTACGACCAGGCCGCCGGATACCGGAGGGAGTTGTTCGTGCTGTTGCCGGCCGCGGCGACGTAGAGCCGATCGTTGAACTTCTGGTCCTTCCTGATGGCCTTGCCGACGCTCTGGGGCTCGGGGGTGATGCTCAGGCTCATGTTCACGACCCGCGCATTGTCGACGTCGTTGTCGGAGTTGAGCTTCTTGCGGACCTTCTTGATGGCGCGAACGAGGGAGTCGACCGTGAAGCTGCCGTCGGAGGGCATGTAGAGTCGCGCGGAGAGGAGTCGCAGGTCGGGACCGCACCCGGCGACGCCCTGGTCGTTGTTGGTCTCCGCGCCGATGATCCCGGCCACGCACGTCCCGTGGCCGTGGCCCGCCTTGCCCGTCTGGAGGTCTCGCAGGGCCGACTTGGAGTCGACGTCCCCGTAGTAGGTCTTGTCCTTGAGCGCCGCGATCCCGAGGCGGTAGTTCGCGGTCGGATGCACGTAGATCTTGTCGTCGAGATCCTCGTGGTCCACGTCCACTCCGGAGTCGACGACGACGACGCAAACCTCGTTGTCGCCGCCCGTCGTCGTCGTCCAGGCGTCGTCGGCGTTGAGGTGGACGATCTCGTCCTGGTTGCCGTAGTAGGTGTCGTCGGGGTCGTCCTCGGGGAAGTCGTCCAGCGCGGCGAGGTCGTTGAACTCCGCGAATTCGACGCTCTGCATCGAGCCGAGCGACGCGATCAGAGCCGCCTCGTCGTCGTACCAGTCGGAGGTCGGGTTGATCCGGATGTGGAACCACGACATGCTGGTCGAGGCGTCGAGGGCGTCGGGTTCGTACCACGCCGACACGATCGAGACGTCGAGATCCTCGAAGAGATCCTCGATGTCCGCGGGGACGGTCGTCGCCGTGAAGTTCACGAGGACCTCGTTGGCGATCGACTGCACCAGCACGTAGACCTCGTTGTCCGGATCCCAGACGTTCCTCGAGATGAGCGCGTCCGGCATCGGCGGCTCATCGGGCACCGCGGGGTTGCCCTCGCAGAGCACGCCGTCCTCGTCGATCCAGAGCGGCGAGAACTGATCCGACCACGACGCCTCGGGCATCAGCGTCCACTCCCCTTCGGCCCTCGACGACGGCGCGCGCGCGGCGAATGCCGCGACGACGAGCGCCGCCCCGATGATCGTCCTCGAAGTCCGCACCGCACACCTCCCACTCCTTCCCGGCACGCGCGTCGGGCCGTGCCGGGATCCCCTGCGGCACCGGCTCGCCCGGCGCCGTCCTGCCCCGCCGGGCCGCGGATCCACGCGCCCGATCGGACCTTGCGGAGCGTCCGGCGGCTCCGGCCACGCCGGAGTCCACTCGCCGGATCGACCGCCGGCGGAGATTCAGCGGTGCTCGGTCTCCGCGCGCGCCGCCTTTCCTTCGAGACCCGGAGCCCGCCGGCACAGGAGCCGATCCGCCAGCTCGGACAGGAGATCGAGGCACTCCTCGCGGCCGAGGCCCGCCTCGGACACCACGGCTGCGACGGCCCGGCGGTAGCGGGCCCGATGGCGATCGCGAGTCCGGCCCGGCGGAACGAGCACCTCCCGGTCCGTCCGCCGTCCGGAGCTCGCGTCCACGCGGAGGTGCCACTCGTGCGCCACGACTCGAGTGGTTCGCCCGAGCCTCGCGAGCACCCGGTCCGCGAGGATCACGCGGTCTTCCGGCATGAGGCCGGGCGACGCGCGGTCCTTCGCCGGCAGCCGATCCATCTCCATCGAGCTCAGCAGTCGTCGCCGTCGCGACGGAAGTCGACGGTCGAGCAGTCGGTGGTAGAGCGCCACGAGGAGGTACCGCCTTGCGCAAGTCCGCGACATCCCCCGGGACAGCGCACGACGGAAGCCCGGAGCGGTCGCCTCGGTGTAGAGAATCGACAGCGCACGCTCCGAGTCCTCCGGTGTCCACCGCGCCCCTCCTAGAGGAGCGAGCCAGCGCCAGCGGGCACCGGCCTCCGAGGCGATGTCCTGGAGGTCCCTGAGGGCCACGCCGACCGCGCCTTCGAGTTCGAACTCCCCTCCCATGGTCCATCTCCCCGACTTGCACCGCTGGACTCGCTCTGGAAGGCAAGGGTGAGCCCGGCGTGTTCACGGCGCGTCAAGGCCGCGAGAAACAGGAAAGCAAAAGGGGCCGCGAGCGCAGACCTCCCGCCGCGAGTCCGGGAGTCCTGCCTCCGCGGCCCTGACAACGCCCGGACTCTACGACATCGCGAGGGCGTCCGCGGCGCCCGGCTGTGCCGTCCGGCTCAGCGCCTCTTCCCGGGGCAGCCCGCGCGCCGCGCCGCATTCCGACAGAGGCACTCACTCCATCGATGGCGGAATCGCGTCGGATCCCGCCGCGCCTGGCGAATCCGCCCCGCTCCATCCGATTCGCCGACGGAATCTCGACGGCGTCTCGTCGAAGTGGCGGCGATAGGCGCGAGCGAAGCTGCTGGGGTTGCGGATCCCGCACCGCATCGCGATCTGGCGGACCGTGAGGCAGCTCTCCCGCAGCATCGCGTTGGCGCTGAGGAGTCTCCAGCTGGTGACGAACGTGCGCCATCCACCGGCTCCAAGTCGAGGCAGTCTGCGCTTCAAGGTCGCCACGCTGCATCCGGCGATCGCGGCCGCCGCCCGCTCGCTGGGCACCCGCGCCGGCCCCTCCCTAGCGAGGTGGCCGAGCAGCGCCCTCAGGCCGGCGACGCGGTGCAGGTACTCCCGAGGGACGGACGAGAGCAAGGTAGTCGGGTCGACCCACCGCGGATCGAACTCAGGGATCGAGTGCGAGCTCCGCAGGAACCCCTGCGCGATTCGTCCGTCCTCTCCCCGGGGCATCGTGCCCACTCCGATCTAGTCGAGCGCCGGAAGGGCAGTTCGCACGGCTCCGCCCTCGAAGACTCGCTCGCGCGCGGACCGGCGGGTGCCCGAGACCGAGGGTGCGCGCCGTTTCGAACGAAGTCGCATGGACGCCTCCTTCCGACTCAGCGACGAAGGACCGGGGCAACCGTGCGCAGCCCGTTCCGACGGCGCCTCTCCGGTTCTCCTCTGCACGGACTACGGTGGTGCGTCCCCGGCACCGACCGTTGCGACCGTGAGCCACCGGGCACAGGTCGACTCCAGTGCGTCGACTCGACACCGGTGGCCGACTCGCGACGACATCCGGTGGAGCCGCACGGCGCGTGCCGGACCGCAGACGGTTCGGGTCAGCGCCCCGGCCGCGGGCAACCCCCGCCGCCCGCGAGACTTCCGCGCGAGAGGCGCCCTCCGCCAGGCACGGATGCACGATCCAGTCTGGACTCATCTGGACGCGATCTGATCTCACTCTTGACTCAATCTCGACCCACTCCCTTCGGAGTGCGCGGCGATCGCAGCGTCGAGGAGTCCGCGGCGGCGGGTCACAAGCCGCCGTAGGGTGGCCTGGAGACGGCACTTGCGCTCCGCCCTGGCCGAGCAGCGCTCTCGGCATCGCGCGAGTCGGCGCGAGATCGACGCGCCGGCGACCGCGTTGCATGGTCGGGCCAGTGTGCTCGATGGCTCACCGGACGAGCCGTTCGGCACACCGCCGATTCGTGTGCCCGACTCCATCCGGTCCGGAGGGGACGTCCGTCGGTCCGAGTCTCCGGCCCGACCCTCTCTGCCGGGGTTTCGGGCGCGGCGCGGACCGAGAGAGTGGTCGCCGCTGAAGCGACGGGTCGGGTTCGGTACTACTTCTTCGCCAGGACGTGGCGGACCTGCCAGGAGAGGGCGTCCACGGTGAAGGGCTTCTCGATGAAGACCTCGGGGTCGTCGAGGACGAAGTCCGACGCGCGCGAGCGCGCCGCGTACCCCGAGGTGTAGAGCACGCGCAGGCCCGGCCGCCGCTCCCGCAGCCGCTTCGCGACCTCGACGCCGTTCATGCGCGGCATCACGAGGTCGGTCAGGAGGAGGTGGATCTCCCCCTTCTCCCCCTCCGCCACCGCGAGCGCGGCCTCCCCGCCCTCGGCGGCGATCACGCGGTAGCCGAGGTCCGCGAGGATCCGGCGCGTGAGTTCGCGCAGGGCGGGGTCGTCCTCAACGACCAGGATCGTCTCGGTCCCGCGCGCCGGCCGCGGGATCGCCATCGGGACCGTCGGGTCGAGCCCCCGGTCGGCGACGCGGGGGAGGAACACCTCGAAGGTGGTGCCCCGCCCGGGCTCGCTCTCGACCGCGATGAGGCCGCCCGCGTGACGGACGATCCCGTACACCGTGGCGAGCCCGAGCCCGGTGCCCTTCCCCGGGTCCTTCGTCGTGAAGAACGGATCGAAGATGTGCGGCAGCACCTCCGGGGCGATCCCGGTCCCGGTGTCGGAGACGACGATCGCGACGAAGCGCCCCGGCGCGCCCTCGGCCGCGTGGGCCCGGAGGAACTCGGCGTCCAGGTCCGCCGCGCGCGTGCGGATCGAGAGCCGCCCGCCCTCGGGCATCGCGTCCCGCGCGTTGACGGCCAGGTTGACGATCACCTGCTCGAGCTGGCCCGGGTCCGCGCGCGCGCAGCCCGCCGCGTCGTCGGGCGCGACCTCGAGCTCGACGTCCTCGCCGAGGAGGCGCCCGAGCATCTTCTCGACGCCGCGGAGGATCTCGTTCGGCTCGACCTCGCGGACCGACGGGACCTGCTGGCGGCTGAAGACGAGGAGCTGGCGGACCAGCGCCTCGGAGCGCCTCGCGGCGTCGGAGATCTGCCCGAGGTACTCGCGCATCGGGCCGCCGGGGGGGGCCAGGTCGGTCGCGAGCTGGCCGTAGCCCTGGATCACGGTGAGGAGGTTGTTGAAGTCGTGCGAGACGCCGCCCGCGAGCCGCCCGATGGCGTCCATCTTCTGCGACTGGCGGAGCATCGCCTCGAGCTCGGTCCGCGCCCGCTCCTGGCGCTTGCGCTCGACGAACTGCCCGAACTGCGCGCCGACGTTGCCCATCATCGCGAGCAGGTCGTCGTCCCTTGGCCAGGGCTTCCGCGAGAGGAGGGCGACGACGCCGAGGGTCTCGCCGCCGACCGTGACGGGGAACGCGACCGCGGCCTTGAGCCCCGCTGCGGCGGCGCCGCCCTTGGGGTGGAGCGGGTCCCGTCCCACGTCCTCGCACCACTCCGGCGCCCGCGACGCCCAGACGCGGCCCGGCATCCCCTCCCCCCGGGCGAAGGACTTCTCCCGGATCTCGTGCGCGAAGCCCTCGAGCCCCCCGCCGTCCGCGTGCCAGAGGTGCGTGCAGCGCAGCCGCCCGTCGGGCCCGGGCTCCCAGGCGCCGCCCGCGTCCCAGCCGATCCCCTCGGCGATCACGCGGACGAGCGCGGGGACGGCGGCGCGCGGGTCGACGGCCTCTCCGAGGATCCGGGCGATGGCGTTCTGGGTCTCCAGCCGCTGCTCGGCGCGCCGGCGCTCCGCGATCTCCCTCTCGAGCGCCCGCGCGTGGCGCCGCGCGCGGTCCTGGAAGGTCGCGTGCTCGATCGCGATCGCGGCCTGGGCGCCGAAGGCCTCGACCAGTCCGAGGTCCGCGTCGCCGAAGACCCCCTCCTCGAACCGGTTGTCGAGGTAGAGCACGCCGAGGCTGCGCCCGCGGACCGCCAGCGGCACGCAGAGCACCGCGCGCAGGCGCATGTGCGCGACCGACTCGGAGCCGGCGAAGCGCGGATCCTGGACGGCGTTCGTCGTCAGCACCGGGCGGCCGGTCCGCTCGGTGTCGAGGACGATGGAGCGGGAGATCCGCGCGGCGGCGTCGGGGATCGCGCGCCGGTCGAGGTCGCGCGACGCGGCGATCGTGAACCGCTCGCGGTCGCGGCGGAGCACGAGGAAGGCGCGCTCGGCGCGCGCGAGGGTGACGACGCGGTCGAGGACCGCGTCGAGGAGGCTCCGCAGGTCGGACGCGGAGTTGAGGGAGCGCGCGATCTCGGTGAGGTGGCGGAGGTGGTCGGCGGATTCGCCGGGGGCGGGCGCCCGCAGGCGGAGGGCGGGCTCGGGGTCCGGCGCGGGTCCCCAGTTCCCGGAGAAGGCGGGCGGGGTCACCGGGTTCCCCCTCGAAGGGGCTCGGCCGCGGGCGGACGGGGACGCGCGGCATGCTCCGGGCTCCCGGTCGCGGCTCCCCGCCGCACCCGAGACGCCGGTCCCGTCCGAGCCCCCACCGGGCACCTCCTGCCGTTCCTGTCGGCAGTCCCGCCTGATCCCACTCTACGATCTTCCGGGCGGGGGATCCTTCCGGGGGCACGAACTCCAAGCGATGGCCCTTCAACGACTTGCACCCGCAACGAGCGGTACGGAACCCGACCCGAATTACTCGATTCGCCGTCCGCGGCTCCCCGCGGCGGCGGGCGCCGGCGCGGGCCGGGTCAGCGGCGGTGCCCCCGCCGGCGGCGCGGCTCCCGGGGGTTCTCGCCGGCGTAGTTCCCGCGGCGGAGGTTCCGCACGATGACCACGATGCCGGCCAGCGCGAGCAGGGCGGGGTGGAAGACGGACATCCGGCCCGCGGCGCGCGACACGAGGAGCCAGGCCGCCGCGAGACCGAGGAGGACGGCGCCGCCGAGGACCCCCTTGCGGTCGGCCTGGCGCTCCAGCGGAAGGCCCGAGTCCTCCTTCTCGGCCGCCTTCGCCGCGCTCGCGA
>Ga0187893_10013273_pt1 | contig 11505 bp, 10 predicted proteins | sample MA1701074metaG_FD_139574 | JGI IMG/M metagenome (GOLD analysis project Ga0187893, IMG submission 139574) | White microbial mat communities from a basaltic lava cave in the Kipuka Kanohina Cave System on the Island of Hawaii, USA - MA170107-4 metaG ...
CTCGTGGAAGCTCGGGGCCAGGCTCTTCCTCGCCCTCGTCCTCAGCGTCTACCTCAACGCCATCCTCAAGGACTGGGTGGCGCAGCCCCGTCCCTTCGAGTACGCCGACTTCGAGGCGGTCATCGCGGCCGACGAGTTCAGCTTCCCGAGCGGCCACGCCCAGCACGCCGCGCTCGTGTGGGCGCTTCTCGCCCTACGCTTCCGGAAACGCTGGCTCACCGTCGTCGCGATTGCCGTGGCGTTTCTCATCGGGTTCTCCCGCATGGCCCTGGGCGTCCACTTCCCTTCGGACGTCCTCGCGGGATGGCTTCTCGGTGCGGTCCTGGCCTGGGCCTACCAGAGGTGGTTCGACCCCGCCATCGAGTGGGCGAGCCGGCTTTCGTTCGAGACGCAGATGCTCGTGGCCCTCGCGGCGCCGATGACCCTCACACTCCTCCATGGAACGCGCAACACCGCGACCGCTCTCGGCGGGCTCGCGGGAGCGCTCTCTGGCCTCGCGCTTTCGCGCCGCCAGCACCTCGATCCGGAGGAGGGCTTCGCGCCGGCGCGGCGGGAGCGGCTCGTCGTCGGATTCATCGGACTGCCTCTCCTCTACCTCGCTTTCCGGAGAGCCTCGCCTCCGGAAGGGGCGACGTTTTACTATCTGTACCTCTGGGCGCGATTCGCGACGATCGGCCTTTGGGTGAGTTATGTTGTCCCCAAGCTAGTGAAATACCTGAGAGCTCGCCATGAAAACGTTGATGCTCCTTCGGCACGCTAAGTCGAGTTGGAAAGACTCGGACGTCTCCGACCACGACCGTCCCCTGAACAAGCGCGGCAAGAAAACCGCCCCGCAGATGGGGCGCTTGCTCCGGAAGGACGGATTGCTGCCCGATCTCATCCTGGCCTCGACCGCGGTCCGTGCCCGGGAAACGGCCCGGGCAGTGGCGAAGGCGGCCAAGTACAAGGGCCCGGTCGAGCTTCTCGAGAGCCTCTACCTCGCGACGGCGGGAAAACTCCTCGCCGAGGCACAGAGCCGCACACCCGATTCCGTCGGCCGCCTCCTCCTCGTCGGCCACAATCCCGGAATGGAGGAACTGGTCGAAATCCTGTGCGGAAGACGCGAAACGTTCCCGACGGCGGCACTCGCCGTGTTCGAGGTGGGAATCGACGAGTGGAAGGCCCTGGAGCTAGGCGTCGAGACGAAGCTGGTGAAGGTCTACCGCCCGAAGGAGATGGACTAGACCTCATCGCGGATCAACGACTGGCCGTGTTGGAGGTCAAGCCGGATCCACGGGAGTCAGCACCCCCAAAGCGTTCTCGACAGCCTCCGCGGCATCGAGGCAGAGGTCCTCGCGGTACATCTGGCCGATGAGCTGGACGCCCTGAGGCAGACCGTTCGCGACGCCCACGGGGACGGCGGCAGCCGGAAGACCGAGGAGGTTCACCGCGACGACGAGGCGCATGGAGAGGAAGATTCCCCAGGAAGCATCCGGCCCTTCGAGATCGAGACCGACGCGAAAGGGCGGCTCGGTCGAGACGGGACCGAGCACGAGAGGATAGCGCTCGAAGAACTGGGACCACTGGCGCGCGATCCCGTTTCGGGAGGCGAACCCCTGGACGTACCCATTCAGATCGATCTCCGGGACGCGAGTGAGAAACTCCTCCATGAACTCCCGCGCGCCGGGAGAGACCATCTCCTGGATGTGAGGCCAGAGCGCGGTGCGAATCTCCGCGCCCACGAGAGACAACCAGAGCATCGCCGCATCCTCGACAGCGGGAGGGTCGACCTCCTCGACGGCGTAGCCCGCCTGCTCCAGCGCCCGTGCCGCCTTCCTGACTCCGTCGGCGACGTCGGGATGGACGCTTCCCCCGCCGGGATTGGGAGTCACGGCGACGCGAATGGGCGCATTCAGCTTCGGGCCCGGGAAAGGGGCCAGCGTCCACCACGGATCGCGCGCGTCTGCGCCGATCATGGAGGAGAGAGCGAGACGCACGTCGCCGACGCGTCTTGCCATCGGGCCCTCCACCGCGAACATCTGAAGGGTCATGGGAGCCTCGCCGGGGTCGAGGGACGAGGCGTGGGGAACGCGGCCCCTCGAGGGCTTGATCGAAGTGATGCCGCAGCATTGCGCCGGCCACCTCAAAGAGCCGCCGTAGTCGTTTCCGTTTCCGAGAGGGGTCATGCCCGTCGCGAGCGCCACCGCATCTCCGCCGCTCGAGCCCCCGGGGGTGCGGGTACGATCCCAGGGGTTGATCGTCGCTCCGTGGAGTCCACTCTCGGTGTGCCAGCGAAGCCCGAAGTCGGGAAGGTTGGTCCTTGCGATGGGAATGGCTCCCGCCTTTCTGAGCTGCGCGATCCGAGGATGGTCGAGAGAGGGAACGGCCTCGGCAAGCGCTTTGACCCCTTGCGTCGTCGCCGAGCCTTCGACGTCGATGTTTTCCTTGACCGTCATCGGGACTCCGTGGAGCGGTCCCACTTCGCCTCCTTGGCCGAGCACGCGATCCGCTTCGTCCGCCGCCCTGAGCGCTTCCTCGGCGAGGACGCGGGTGACGGCGTGGACTCTTCCGTTCACCGCCTCGATGCGGTCCACATGGGCCTGAACCACCTCACGCGCCGAGACCTTCTTCGTCCGCACGCCGCGAACGATGTCGGAGGCGCTCATGCGCCAGATCTCGTTTTGCGCTCGAGCGGGTCGCGACATCAGGCCCGTCGCCGCGGCGGCGGCGCTCATTTCGAGAAAACGTCGTCGGTTCATGGTTCTCCTCCCGAATGTGGGACGAACGCTCATGCGTCCCGATGCGTGCCGCGATCGAGCGTCACCGGCTATTCCCGGAGCTTCTCTTCCAGAAGCTCGCTCGCGATGTCCATGAAGTCGCGCTCGGTCACGATTCCGATGAGCTTTCCCTCCTTCACCACCGGGAGCGAACCGATGCCGCGCCCCCTCATGAGCTCGATCGCCTCCTGGGTACTGGTCTCCGGCGACACCGTGATCAAGTCTCGCTTCATCACGTCTGCGACCGCGACGGGAGCTCCCCGCCTCCAGAGCTCACCCTGCGCGAGGAGATGGATGAGCGAGCGGTAGGAGACGAGGCCCACCAGGCGGTGCTCGTGGTCTTCGACAGGGACATGGCGAATCTTCTCCCAATCCATGAGGCTCGCCACCAGATCGATGGGCTCATCCTCCTGGACGGTGAAGAGATCGGTGGACATGAACTGCTCCACCCTCAGGTAGTGCTCTTTCCACCCTCCCGCCTCCTCCAGGGTGGCGAGCTTCCAGGTGGAGACCGGCTTTCCCTCCTTCTGCTGGCGCACCAGGGACGCAGTGAGGGCGCTCATTCTCTCGGCCTCCGTGCCCTTCCCTTTCATCCCCCCGAGCGACAGGTGGAACCACTGCGACCCCGTCTGCTTCGCGCGCACCCGGTTCTCGATGACCCCGAGATACGTGTCGATGTCCTCGGCCGCGACGCCCCCGCCTTCGAGCCCCGTCCGCGCGAGCGGGATGAGCTCGTCGAGCAGGAGCTCGCTCGCTCCTACTCCCTTGCCTCGGAGCCACACGAGCTCGGAGGCGAGGCCGTTTCGGGCGGCGGCGGTGAAGTTCGAGAGCGCGTGCTCGAAGTCCATGAGCCTGGTCACGTCCTCGACCTCGCGCGAGAGCGCGCAGACGAGACCGAACCAGAGAGCGCCGTTCGCAACCTCGTCGCGAATGGTCGGACCTGAAGGGATGTAGCGGTTCTCGATCCGGAGGTGGGGCTTTCCATCCGTGATGCCGTAGCACGGGCGGTTCCACCGATAGACGGTCCCGTTGTGGAGGCGGAGCGCCTTGAGCTGCGGCGCTTTACCCTGGCGCAGCACGGCGAAAGGATCCTCGTCGAGGTCGCCCCCGATGAGGATCTTGAATCGAGCGATGTCCTCCTGAAAGAGCTCGATGACCGACTCCCGAACCCAGTTGCGGCCGAAGCTCACGCGAGGTTGCCGGTCCCTCAGCTCGTGGCTCGAGCTGCGCGTATCGACCGCCTGCTGGAAGAGCGCGATGCGCGTCTCGCGCCAGAGGCGCCGTCCGAAGAGGAGGGGCGAGTTCGTCGCCGCCGAGAGCACGGGCCCCGCGACCGCCTGGGCGATGTTGTAGAGCTTCGCGAACTCCTTCGCTCCCACCTGGAAGTGAATCTGGAAGCTCGTGTTGCAGGCCTCGACCATGACCGAGTCGTGCTTCACGATGAGCTCGTCGATCCCCTTGATCTGGAACTCGTAGGCCCCGCCGCGCAGGCGGTTCATCGCCTGATTGAGCGCGAAATACCGCGGGACGGGAGCCATGTTCTCGAGCCCGAGATCGGACTTCCGCAGGGTGGGAAGGATGCCGACGAGGGCGATCTCGGCGCCGAGCTCCGAAGCACACTGGCGCGCCTTGTCGACGAGCCCGGTGAGCCGCCGCTCCAAGTCCGAAAGGCACTTCCCTCCGAAGAACAGGGGCTCCATGTTCGCCTCGAGGTTGAACTGTCCGAGCTCGGTCGTGAAGTGGGGATCCTCCAGGAGCTGCAGCATCTCCATCACGATGGAGGCGGGCCGGAATCCCGGTCCGACGAGGAACATCTCCTGCTCGGCCCCGATGCGCCGGACGCCGGTCTCGATGAGCCCCTCTTCGAGCATTATCTCGAGGACCCGCAGGTCGTCGAGGAGGTTCCTGAGGAACAGGCGGAGCTCTTCACCTCCGATCCCGTCCCGCACCTCTTGCTTGCCCATCCAAGCTCCCCCTGATGAAGGGCATTCTATGCTACATGGGCGCTTGCTGGCTTTGTCGGATTTTCACCATCGACGAAAGCAGCGAGAAGGCCACGGGGCCGAGGAGGAATCCCGGAGGACCGAACGTGAGAAGCCCGCCCACGAGGCTGAGAAACGCGAGGAAGGTGTGGAACCGCGCCGTCCCGTGGAGAAGGAGCGGTTTCACGAAGTTGTCGACGAGGCTGATCACGAACGTTCCGTAGAGGATGAGCCCGATTCCCCGCCAGACGGAGCTCGCGACGAGCACGTAGATCGCCGCGGGCACCCACGCAAAAGGCGCGCCAACGCCGGGGATGGTCGCGGCGAAGATCAGGACCGTCCCCCAGAAGAACGGCGAGGGCACCCCGAAAAGCCAGAACCCGGGAATGGCGAGAAGTCCCTGGGCGACCGGGACCACCACCATGGCGTAGAGGACGCCCTTCACCGTGCGGCCGACGCTTCCGAGCATCTCGTCGCGCTCCGGAACGGAAAAAGGCAGGAGGCTGAACACGGAGGCCGCGAACCGCTTCCCGTCGCGCAGGAGAAAGAACATCGAGAGGAGGAACAGGATCGCGTAGAGAATCGCGCGCGTGATGCCGGTGACCGCGGACTGGACGAAGTGGTTGAACCCCGCCGCCAGGTTCGAGAGGGCGGGTGCGATGCGCGCGAGCGCCCTGTCGAGAGAAGTGACCCCGAAGAACTCTTGAAGCGAGCGAACCCACGGGAACCTCTCGGGAAGATCGCGCGCCCAGAGCTCCGCGAGAGCCTCGGGCTCGAGTGGCAGGCGGATCTTCTCCAGGACCTCCAGGGCCTGCCGCACGAGGACGGTGCCGTAAGCGCCGACGGGAACGAGGATGACGATCGCGATGACAGCGGTGGCGAGCCCGGCGGCGAGCGAGCGCCTCCCCTTGAGCGCGGCCGAAAGGCGCTCGAACAGCGGGCTTAGCAAGACCGCCATCGCCGCCGCCGTCGACAAGGTCACGAGGAAGTAGCGGAAGATCCAGAGGTTCAGGAGGACCGCCAGGAGGAAAAAGGCGAAGTAGGAGCGACGGGACGCTTCGTCCATGACTCCCGTGAGTATAGAATGGACGCATCGAAAGAGGAGGAACTCATGGCCAGTGACAACGAAGGAGGCAATTTCGTCGCGGGATTCCTGCTCGGGGCCGCGGTCGGGGCCATCGCCGCCCTCCTTCTCGCGCCGAAGTCGGGACGGGAGCTCCGGGAGTCGCTCGCGGAGGAGGGCAAGAAGCTCAAGGACCGCGCCGTCGACGAGGGCCGGCGTTTCGTGGAGAAGGCGGACGTCCAGGAGTCGGTCCGCAAGGCCGCGAAGGGAGTCAGAGAAGCTCTCACCTGATGTCCGACATTCCCGAGGGAGAGGCTCCCGCGCGCACCACCCTGGGGGTGGCGCGAGACGTCGTGCTCTCGCTCACCCAGATGGTGGAGGACTCGGCGGAGCTCGTTTCGGCGACGGTGCGGGAAGAGCTTCACCGTTTCCGCGTCGAGGTCGCGCGGGGGGCGATTGCCGGGATCGCGCTCGTGGTGGGCGGTTCGTTCCTGACCGCCGGGCTCGCGATGTACGTCCGGGAGCTCGTGGGAAGCTGGGCCTTGACCCTTTGTCTTTTCGGAGCGTTTTATCTCGGCGTCGCGGCTGCGCTCCAGATGAGGCCGCGGTGAACGGCGAACGAAAGAGCGTCGCCGAGATCCGGAGCTCCCTCACGGAAACGAAAACCCGCCTCGTTCACGATCTCGAGGAGCTGGACGAGCGAATCCATCACGACCTGAGCCCGAAGGAGATTCTCTCGCGCCATCCCGCGCTCTTCGCGTTCGCCGGGGCGGTCCTCGGCTACATCCTCATTCGCAGGCCCGCGCTCGTCGCCCGCGGCCTCGTCCGCGCCGCGCAAGTCGGGGCGCCGTTTCTCGCGCAGGCGCTCCTCAAGAGGGGCTGAGGCTCAGAGACCGCGCGGCCTCAAACTTATCCCTCTTCTCGCGCGGGCGCCGGCACGCTCCTTCGTCCTTCGGTTTCTCAGAAGACGACGTCATCGGCGCGCACATGCTCGAAGAGCTCCTCGGGAAGCGCGGTAAGGAATCGCGACGGCATCGACCATCCGTAGGCGCCCCTTCCGACCTCGCGAGGCCAGACGAGGTCGAGGCGATCCTTCGCCCGGGTCACGGCGACGTAGAGGAGCCTCAGGTCCTCGTCGATCGATTCCAGGCCCGGTTCATCGTCGAACGTCGCCACCATCGGGATCGTCCCCTCGCGCACCTGGAGCACGAAGACCGCCCTCCACTCGAGCCCCTTCGCGGAGTGGATCGTCGAGAGGACGAGCTCCTCCGTGTCTCTCTCCCGGCGCGCAAGGCCCTGCCCCCTCGATGCGGTGGGAGGCTCGAGCGTGAGGTCGCTCAGCATCGAAGCGAGGCTGCGGTAGCGCTGGCAGAGGCCGACGAGAGTTTCGAGGTCGCGAAACCGCCGCGGCCAGTCGTCGTAGCGGGCCTCGAGAAGAGGCTTCACCCCCTCGAACGCCGCTTCCAGGCACGAAGCGGGCTCCTCGCGACGCCCTTCGAGCTCGCCGAGGAGGGCCGCGATCTCGTCGAGACTCGCCCGGATCTTCCCCTTCGCATGGTAGCCCTCGAGACCCTCCCGCAGAGTCCTTCCCACCAGGAACTCCCGGATGGTTCGCGCTCCCCCTTTTCCGATCCCCGGCCGCATGGTGAGAACACGGGAGAGGGCGAGGTCGTCTCCGGGAAAGACGAGGAGCCTCAGGTGCGCGAGGACGTCCTTGATGTGGGCGGACTCGGTGAAGCGGAAGCCCCCGTACTTGACGTAGGGAATGCGGAGGTGAGCGAGCTCGACTTCGAGCGCGAACGCATGGCGGCTCGCGCGGAAGAGCACCGCGATCTCCGAGAGCGGCACTCCCTCGCCTCTGAGCCGGACCACCTCGGCGGCCACATACTGCGCCTGCGCCGCCTCGTCTTCCGCCTCGACGAGCCTGGGCTTCGTCCCCTCCCCGCGAGAGGTGTACAGGCGCTTCTGGAACGCCTCCGCCATCTGGCTCATGAGCCCGTTCGCGACGTCGAGGATCCCCTGGATGCTGCGGTAGTTCTCCTCGAGCGTCACGAGGGCAGCGTCTTCGAACCTCGCGTGGAAGTCGAAGAGGTTCCGGTGGCAGGCGCCGCGGAAGGCGTAGATGCTCTGGGCGTCGTCGCCCACGACCATCACGTTTCGCGCCTCTCCCGCGAGAAGGTGCGTGATCCGCGCCTGCAAAAGGTTCGTGTCCTGGTACTCGTCGACCATCAGGTAACGGTAGGAGGAGCGAATGCGCTCGGCCGCGTCGGGGCTTTCCTCGAGAAGGCGGATGAGGAGCACGAGCAGATCGTCGAAGTCGACGAAGTGCTTCTCTGTCTTGTAGGCGCGGTAGCGGGAGGCGGCAACCTCGAAGAGAGAGATGAGGGGGAAGAACTGCTCGAACTCCTCGGACACGACGTCCTCGATGGGAGCGACCTTGTTCACCGACTTGCTCAGGATCGCGGCGATGGTCTCCCGCCGCGGAAGCGTCTCCCCCTCCGCCGTCTCCTTCAGCTCGGAACGGATCTCACCCAGGATCTCGAAGCTGTCCGACTGGTCGAGGATGGTGAAGCCCGGGGGAAGGCCGATCGCCTTCCCGTAGCGGCGGAGGGCAAGGTTGGCGAAGGAGTGGAACGTCCCTCCGGCGACCGGCTCGCGCCGCCCGAGAATGTCGGCGGCGCGCTCGATCATCTCCTCGGCCGCCCGCCGCGTGAACGTGAGGAGGAGGATCGACTCCGCGGGCACGCCCGATTCCACCAGCCGGACGAGCCGGTGCACGAGCGTATGGGTCTTCCCCGTTCCCGCGCCGGCGATGACGAGGAGCGGCCCGTGAAGGAGCTCGCTCGCCCGGAGCTGGGCGGGGTTGAGAGTCAGGCTCTCTCGACCGATTCCGGCTCTCCCATGCAGTGGCCGATGACGGCCTCCCGCAAGACCTCTTCGATTCTATCCACGAAAAGGAACTCCGTCGCCTCGCGCACGTCTTTCGGGAGGTCCCGGAGGTTCGCTTCGTTCTCCCGCGGCAGGATCACGCGCTTGAACCCCGCCCGGTGGGCGGCGAGGACTTTCTCCTTGACGCCGCCGATCGGGAGCACCAATCCCTTGAGCGTGATCTCCCCGGTCATCGCGGTGTCGGGCCGCACGGGCTTGTCGCAGTACAGGGAGGAGAGCGCGGTCGCGATGGTGATCCCGGCGGAAGGGCCGTCCTTGGGAATGGCGCCCGCGGGAACGTGGATGTGCACTCCCTGCTCTTTGAAGCGGTCGGGCTCGATCCCGAGAGCCTTCGCGTTCGCCCAGAGGTAGCTCTGGGCGGCGCGCGCCGACTCCTGCATGACGCTTCCGAGCTGGCCGGTGAGGGTGAGACCGCTTCCACCGGGAAGGAGCGTCGCCTCGATGTAGAGCACGTCGCCTCCGACCTCGGTCCAGGCGAGGCCCGCCGCGACTCCGGGGACCATTTCCCGCCGCACTTTCTCGAGGCGGAAGGGCTCGGGCCCCAGCATCTCGACCAGATCGTCCGGCTTCACGGTCACCGTCCCGGGGTCGCCCTCGGCGAAGCGCACGGCGACCTTCCTCACCACCCGGCCGATGGTTCTCTCGAGCTGGCGGAGCCCGGCCTCGCGGGTGTAGCGCTCGATCGCGCGCAGGAGCGTTTCGTCGGGGATGACGCACCGCGCGGGATCGACTCCGCTCTCCTGGAGCTGGCGGGGAAGGAGGTACCGACGGGCGATGGCGAGCTTCTCGTTCTCGCTGTAGCCTGCGAGCCGAAGGACTTCCATCCGGTCGAGGAGCGGCCGCGGGATCGTGTCGAGGGTGTTCGCGGTGGTGATGAAGAACACCTTGGAGAGATCGAACGGCAGGTCGAGATAGTTGTCGCGGAAGCTGTCGTTCTGCTGCGGGTCGAGGATCTCGAGCATGGCGGAAGCGGGGTCGCCGCGGAAATCGCGTCCGAGCTTGTCGATCTCGTCGAGCATCAGGACGGGGTTGTTCACTTTCACCCGGCGCAGGGCCTGGAGGATCCGCCCGGGCATCGCCCCGATGTAGGTCCTCCGGTGCCCCCGAAGCTCGGCCTCGTCGTGGAGTCCTCCCAGGCTCATCCTCTCGAACTTCCTATCCTGCGCCCGCGCGATGGATTTTCCGAGAGAGGTCTTCCCCACGCCCGGCGGGCCGACGAAGCAGAGGATGGGAGCTTTGGCCTCGGGGTTGAGCTTGAGAACGGCGAGGTGCTCGAGGATACGGGACTTCACGTCGTCGAGATCGAGGTGGTCCTCGTCGAGGACTTGCCGCGCGCGAGCGAGATCGAGGACGGCCTCGGACCTCTCGTTCCACGGAAGCTCCAGAACGAGCTCGATGTAGGAGCGGATGATTCCCGATTCGGGAGAGGCCGCGGGGAGCTTCTTCATGCGCTCCCGCTCCCGTTCCACCTCCTTGCGCGCCGCCTCCGGCAGGTTCGCCTTCTCGATTCGCTCGCGCAGGAGCTCGGCTTCCGCCCCCTCCTCGTCTCCTTCCCCCAGCTCGTCCTGGATCGCGCGCATCTGCTGGCGGAGGAGCGCCTCCTTCTGTTGCTTGCTGAGCTCGGTCTGGACCTTCGACGCGATGTCCTGCCGGAGCCCGAGGATCCGCACCTCGTGCTGGAGGTACCCGTGCATGAGGTTCAGTGCTTTCGTGAGATCGTCGGCCGAGAGAAGCTCCTCCGATCTCGCCATCTCCAGACCCATGAGCGAGGCGACGATGTAGAGCCAGCGGAGACGGTCCTCCTCGCCGCCCGTGAGCTGGGAAAGATCGATCTCGGAGGCGTCGGGACGGGCGAGCGCGAGGGCCTTCTCGGCGAGGGCCTTGACTTCGCGCTCGAGGGCCTCGACTTCGTCCCCTACGTCGAGGGCCACCGGAGCTTGCTCGAATCGGGCGGCGACGAACGGCGAAAGCTGCGTGATCTCGCGGAGGCGCACCCGCTGAATTCCCTGCACGAAGACCTGCATCCCCCCCTGGGGAGCGGGCGCGAGCCTGCGGATGACACCCTTGGTGCCCACGTCGAAGAAGTCGTCCTTTCCCGGCTCCTGCACGGAGGCGTCGCGCTGCGCGACCACCAGGATCTCCTTCTCCTCGGTCGCGACGGCCGCTTCGATCGCCGCGACCGAGACCGGACGGCCGGCGGCGAGAGGCATGCCGAGGTACGGGAAGAGGACGGCGTTCTTCAGCGGGAAGACGGGAAGGACGAGCGGGGTTGCGCTCACGGCTCTCCCTCCTCGTCGAGGGTGATGAGGAGCATCCCTTCGGCGAACTCCGTCCGCAGGGAGCACTCCTCCGCGCGGCAGGGAAGGCGGAGGGTTCTCTCGAAGCTCGAGTAGGAGATCTCCATGGAATGGTGGCGGTACCCCTTCTGGACGAAGCGGTCCCGGCGCACGCCGCTCACCCGCAGCTCGCTCCCCCTCCTCTCCACCGTCACTTCATCCGGGCTCACCCCGGCGAGATCGATCTTCACGAGCCAGCCGCTCGGAGTGCGGTAGATGTCGGCGCGCGGAAACCAATCGAGACCCCGCAGCTCGTCGAATAGGAACACCACGCCTCCCGCGACGACCGTATTTTACATGAATGGAGCTGCTAGAATCGGCCGATGACCTCCATTCGGCGGATTGCCATCAACACCGGCGGGGGGGACGCCCCGGGGCTCAACGCCGTCATCCGCGCCGTCGTCCTGACCGCGGTCCGC
>Ga0187893_10013274_pt1 | contig 11505 bp, 10 predicted proteins | sample MA1701074metaG_FD_139574 | JGI IMG/M metagenome (GOLD analysis project Ga0187893, IMG submission 139574) | White microbial mat communities from a basaltic lava cave in the Kipuka Kanohina Cave System on the Island of Hawaii, USA - MA170107-4 metaG ...
ACGGCGGGCGAGCCGCAACGGCAACGGCGTGAATGGATCGCGCGCACGATCTATCACCCGGATGATCTTGAGGCCGTGCGGGCTGCGATCTCGAATCATCTGCGCGGTGTAACCGAGCATTTCAAGGTCGAGTACCGCTTGCAGCATCACTCCGGTGACTGGCGCTGGTACCGGCAGCGCGGCGTAGCGGTAAGGGATATTGAGGGCCGCCCGTACCGGATGGCCGGCTCGATGGAAGACATCACCGATCGCAAGACTGCCGAGGCCGAGCGGGATCGCCTCGCCGAACAGCTGCTGCAAGCGAAGAAGCTGGAAGCGATGGGGACGCTCGCCGGCGGAATCGCGCACGACTTCAACAACATCCTCGCTGCGATTCTCGGATACGGCGAAATGGCGCAGAAGGCATCCGCCGAAGGCACCGCGATGCGGCGGCACATCGACGCCGCGATGAGCGCCGGCATGCGCGCCAAGTCACTGGTCGAGCGCATTCTCGCTTTCAGCCGCAGCGGCATGGGCGAGCGCGTGGCCGTGCACGTTCAGTCGGTGGTCACCGAGGCGCTCGACCTGATCACGGCATCGCTTCCGCCGGGCGTTCGGCTCGAGCGCCGCCTTGCGGTCGGCGATGCCGCAGTACTGGGCGACCCGACACAGGTGCATCAGGTTGTGATGAATCTGTGCGCGAACGCCGTGCAGTCGATGAAGTCGACCGGCACGCTGACCGTCGCGCTTGAACTGGAAGAATTGACCGGGCCCGTATGTGCGACGTGCAATCTGGCCAGCGGCAACTATGTCCGCTTGAGCGTGCGCGATACGGGAACCGGCATCGCCCCCCAGCTGCTCGAACGCATCTTCGATCCATTCTTCACCACCAAGGAAGTCGGCGTCGGCACCGGACTCGGCTTGTCGCTCGTGCACGGCATCGTCACCGATCTGGGGGGTGGCATCGATGTCGAGAGCCGCGTTGGCGAGGGTTCGATGTTCACCGTATTCCTGCCCTGGCAGAGTTCAGTCGCGCCGCGCAAGAAGGTTGAAGAATCGATTCCCAACGGAACCGGCGAAACGATCCTACTGGTCGATGACGAAGAAGCGCTGGTGCGGCTCGGCGAAGAAATGATCGCCGAGCTCGGTTACGAGCCGGTGGGTTTTACGTCGAGCGCGGCCGCACTCGCAACGTTTCGCGCAACGCCCGACCGCTTCAACGCCGTGCTGTCGGACGAGGCGATGCCCGACATGACCGGATCGGAACTCGCAAGAGAAATTCGCCGGATCCGCTCCGACATTCCGATCGTGTTGATGAGCGGCTTTGTGACGTCCGCGCTTTCGACACGCGCACGCGCTGCCGGCGTCGTCGACGTTCTTGCGAAGCCGCTGGTCGCGCGCGACATCGCGCGCAGTCTCGCGAGCGCGTTGGGACACTGACCAACCCCGCGCCCTGCGCGCTGCGTCTTCGCGACCACCGCGATCACACGCGGCGCGCAATGTCCCGCCACGCGTCGTTCCGCATGGGTACGCGCGCATCGATTTCATTCGAAATTTTCCGGCGCCGCGCTCGAAACCATCGGGCAACGGCGGTCGCTTTAACTGCGAGCGTCATCACACCGAACGCTCGAAGGAATGGACCGCACACCGCCCCGCGATTTCAGCCGCCGTGCGTGGTGCGCTCCGTCGCTCGTCATTTTCTTGCTGGTTGTCGCCGCAGCGTTTGGCATCGCGGCCTCGGGCGACGCCAGGGCGCAAAGCTGGGTGCCCGACGCGCTTTTCACGCAGATAGGCAAAGGCACGTCGACCGAATCCTGGTCGGCGGGTTTGCAATGGCATTGGAACCGCGAGTGGCAATGGGGACAGTCGCTGATGTTGCGCGGGCGCTGGGAACTTGCGCTTGGACGATGGCGTGTCGAGCTAGGCGAGCAAAACAGGGACTGGGCGTGGATCACCCAACTCAGCGCCGCTCCGTCGCTGCGGCTAACCGACGCGACGCAAACGGGATGTCGCGCAACACTACTTCGCGATCCGCGCGTTCGATGCCGAGATCGCGGTGCTCGACGAAACGGTGAAGCTGCGCGAGCAGGCGCTGAATCTCGTCGACCGGCGCTTCCGTGCCGGCGAGACGAGCGAACTCGATGTCGCACGCGCGCGGACCGAGCTGTCGGTCACCCGGGCTGAAGCCATTGCGCTGACGAGGCGCCGCAGCGAGCTCGAACACGCGCTCGCCGTCCTGGTGGGAAAGGCGCCGTCCGAACTTTCGCTCGAGCGCGCACCGCTTGCGTTCGAACCTATTTCGATTCCGGCAGGATTGCCATCGGCATTGCTCGAGCGGCGCCCCGATATCGCCGCGGCCGAGCGCGCGATGGCCGCGGCGAACGCGCGCATCGGTGTCGCGCGTTCGGCATTCTTTCCACGCCTGACGTTGACCGGCGCGGCGGGCTTCGAGTCCGCCGACATCGACGATCTGTTCCGCTGGTCGAGCCGGACCTGGCTGCTCGGTCCGCTGGTCGGCACCGTGCTGTCGCTGCCGCTGATCGATGGCGGACGCAACAAGGCGCTGGCGGCCACCGCGACCGCGCAATACGACGAGGCCGTCGCGGACTACCGCCAAAGCGTGCTCGTTGCGTTTCGCGAGGTAGAAGACAGCCTTGCGGGTCTGCGAATATTGTCGGAGCAGGCGCGCGAGCAGGCGTTGTCGATCGACTCGGCAAAGCGCGCCGCACAGCTTTCCAACACGCGCTACCGCAACGGCTACGTCAACTACCTGGAAGTGATCGACGCCGAGCGCTCGGTGCTGGGAACGCAGCGCGCCGCAACGCAGATCGGGCGCGAACGCGCGCTCGCCACGGTTGGATTGATTCGCGCACTCGGTGGTGGTTGGGATCAGCTTTGAAGCGTCATTCCCGCGAAAGCGGGAATCCAGCGTCTTTCGCCGGAACGACACCGGGTTCGCGTGGACGAAATCGAAGCGCAGTAGGATTGGGAGACAACGATGTTCGACCCTTCGATGCACAACACTTCTTCGCTGGCGCCGCACGTGCTCGCCCTTGACGACGATCCGGCCATTCGTCAGCTTGTCTCCGACTATCTGACCGGCAACGAGCTGCGCGTCACGACCGTTGCGAGCGGCAAGGAACTCACCGCTGTGATGGCGCGCGACACGTTCGATCTCGTTCTGCTGGACCTGCGCCTACAGGGCGAAGACGGTATGCAGATCGCGCGCAGGCTGCGCGAAACATCGGCCATTCCGATCCTGATGCTGACCGGCCGCGTCGACGAAGCCGATCGCGTGATGGGGCTCGAGCTCGGCGCCGACGACTATCTGACCAAGCCCTTCAGTCCGCGCGAGCTGCTCGCGCGCATCCGGGCGCTGCTGCGCCGTGCGAAAGCACAAGCGACGGTCGCCGACGAAATCGCCAGAGTGCGTGCCTATCGGTTCGGCGGCTGGGAGCTCAATGTCGGACTACGCAAGCTCAAAGCTCCGGACGGCCGCTCGGTGGGCCTGACCAACGGCGAGTTCAGCCTGCTGGTGTCTTTTCTGTCCGCGCCCCAGCGGATCCTGACGCGCGATCAACTGCTGGAACTATCACGCCTTCACAATGCCGAGGTGTACGACCGGTCGGTCGATGTGCAGATCCTGCGGCTGCGCCGCAAGATCGAAGTCGACCCGGCCAATCCGCAGTACATCAGGACCGAACGCGGCGCGGGCTACGTTTTTGTGGCTTCTGTCGAGGTAGTGCGCTAAAGGGCAGTGAAACGTGAAATGCGAAACGTGAAACGAACCCTCTCGACTTGCGAGCAGGTGTCATCCCCGCGAAAGCGGGATCCAGTGCGTTGAACGTAGGGACACTGGGTTCCCGCTTTCGCGGGAACGACACAATCTGCGCGTTTCTCTCAACATTTCGCATCTCACGTTTCACATTTCTCATTTCGCGTCTTCGCGTTTGCCACGCGCGCTGTTGGAATCAATACGCGAAACAGCGGCGACCGAATCTGTCGATCCCGAGCCGGCCCGTTCGACTAGGCATTGAAGGCCTGGCAGGTTTCGGGCGACTTAGGCAAACGGGAGCCGCAAGTGCAAACGATCTTGAATGGCATGGAGAGGTTGCGTCGATTTGGGAAGAAACTGGGCCCTTACCTGATGCTGGAAATCCTGTTGCCCGGCGGAACGCTATTTGCGCTGCTGCTCTTCCTGTACCAGCGCACGGGAAGGCCGTGAAACGTTTCACATTTCACGTTTCACATTTCACGCCTACTTCTCGAACAACCTCGTATACCGCCGTTGCATTTCCTCGGTCGAGACGTCTTCGATGCTGTGCCCGATCAACCACCGGTGGCCGAAGGGGTCGCGAATGCTGCCTGAGCGCTCTCCGTAGAACTCGTCCGTGGGCTCTCGCTCCACGGTTGCGCCGGAGGCCGCCGCTCTGCGGATCAGTTCATCGGCGTTGTCGACGTGAAGATGAATCGTGACCGGCGTCGCGCCGATCGTCGTCGCGGCGCGGAATCCGTACTCCGGAAACTCATCGGCCAACATCAGCGTCATACCGTTGAAGTCGAGTTCGGCATGTCCGATGCGACCGCTGGGTTCCACAAGCCGGAACTTCTCGCGGGCGCCGAAAGCCGTGACGTAGAAGTCGATCGCGGCGCCCGCGTTGGCTACACAGAGGTAAGGAAACATCTCGTGAATCGTCATGGACTCGCTCCTTTCGGATCAGATGGCGCGGCGATATTCAATGAACTCCGCATCTGCGTCTTGAAAGAACTTGACCTCACCGCCATAGGCGGGCGCGGCGATACTGCGACGTGATGGAGCTCAGCGGGACCTATCCTGCGGTATTCGGTGGGTGACACGCCGGCGAACTGCAAAAAATCACGGTTGAAGTGCGCCTGGTCGCTATACCCTGCGTCGAGCGCCACCGCGGCCCACGAACCAGCGCCGTCCGCGGCGGCCCGCCGGAGGGCCCTTTGAAACCGCAGTACAAGGGAGAACGTTTTCGGACCCAGACCAACCGCCCTGCGGAACAGATCGATGAAGTGCCGGTGACTGTAACCGGTGCGTTGCACGACGGCGGTTACAGCGTCGCCCGATTCGAATCGTTCCAGCGCGTAAGCCACCGCAGGATTGAGCCCGCGAACGACGGGGAACCGACGCGCGAGCAGCGCTTCGAGTTCCGCCAGTCGTTGCTCGGGTTCATCCGCTTCGAGAAGTTGCTCATGCGCACTGCCGGCCGCCACGCCCCAGAGATCCGCGAGCGGCGTGTGGCGTTCCGACAGTTCGTGCGCAGCGGCTCCGAACAGGACTTCAGCCGCACCCGGCCGAAGCATGGCGCCCACCGAACACGACGGCGTCGACACGTCTCGTATGTAGAACCCTGCACGGGCGCCACCGGCGATCGCGTGACCGACGACACGCCCCTGCAGATCGTCGGCTCCATGGAAAACGCGCAGCGGCTCACCTGATAGGCGAAAGACGAGATGCATGCCACCAGTTGGCAGTACATGCTCGCGCGTCGCCCGCGCAGCCCTGACATCGACCGCCCATAGACGCTTGACGAAGGGTCGCAGCGATGGTCGGGGTAGTCGCGTGATCTGCATGGATTCTTGCCAGAATCGTAGTCGATGAAACGCGACTGCCGGATTTCAAACGCAATGCTCGTCGCGCGCTCTGAAACCATCGCGGAACGGCGATAGGTTGAACTGCCTCTCGTGCTGTTTCGCGCACGCCAAAGCCGAGGAGGTATTCCGTGTCCCGCTCTTACGAATTCGATGAAGCCCTGCTCGTGTTTCCTTCGCTGGAAGGAACACCCCTGCCCAAGGCCATTGCTTCGCCCCGCCTTGTCGCTCGGGTGCTTGCCAAGCTCCGCGCCTGGCACCGCAGTAGTCAGTCACGATTTCAGCTGGCGGAGCTCGACGATCGGCAGCTGAAAGATATTGGCCTCACGCGCTCGCAGGCACAGGTCGAAAGCCGCAAGTCTTTCTGGCAGGGCTAGTGGCCTCTAACAGCCTTCGTGCCGTCCGTAATGCAGCGCCTTCGCGATCGACATAGTCAGACAACGCCGTGCATCCGATCTTCACCTCGGCGCGTACCTGGGCACGTGTCTTGCTCATCTCATATTGACCAAGCCATATTGACCAATTGCAAACCTCGAGAACGCCGTGTCGAACGATTTGCCCCTCGGAGCGCAACTCCTGACGCCAGGTTGGGGTTACTTGCACCACGGCATCTACACGGGCGACGGACGCGTGATTCACTATGCTGGGTTCAAGCGCTTGTTTCACAGAGGCCCTGTTGAGGAAGTCTCTCTCGAGGTGTTCGCGCCGCGCGGCTTTCAAGTAAAGGCCCGGGTCGCACCGAAATTTTCGGGTGCTGACGCCGTCGCGCGTGCCCGTTCGCGACTTGGCGAAGACGGCTACCGCTTCTGGTCGGACAACTGCGAGCACTTCGCCGAGTGGTGCATTTCCGGAACGAGCCGCAGCCCGCAGGTTGAGGCGTGGATAGCGCGCGTCGGCAGGGCACTCGCGGCCTTGGGTTTCAAGCGCCGCTCGAGACCAGCCGAGGGCTACGCGGCGCGCACCGGCATCTGAATCACTTGCGCCTTCTGCTGGCCGCGGAATTTCGCGAGCACGTCGGTCCACGTCGCACGCGCGGTCACAAGATTGCGCGTCTTCACATGACCGAAGCCGCGGATCTCGTCCGGGATCGACGCGAGCGCAAGCGCAACGGCGTGATTGTCCGCGCTGAGCTTGCCCAGCAGTTCATCAACCAGTTGTTCGTACTCGCCGATCAGCGCGCGTTCGGTCTTGCGCTCTTCGGTACGGCCAAACGGATCGAAGGCCGTGCCGCGCAGAAACTTCAGTCTTGCCAGCACGCTGAACACGGTCATCATCCACGCACCGAAACGCATCTTGCGCGGCACACCGGTTGTCGGATCACGGCGCGCGAGCAGCGGTGGCGCAAGGTGAAAGTTCAGCGCGTATTCCCCTTCGAACTGACCTGCGATGCGCGCGCGAAACGCCGGATCGCTGTGCAGCCGCGCGACTTCGTACTCGTCCTTGTATGCCAGCAGCTTGAAGTAACAGCGCGCGACCGCTTCCGCGATTTTCGTCGCGCTGAGCCGGTCCGACTCGACACGCCGCACGCGTTCGACCAGATCGGCGTAGCGCTTCGCGTATGAAGCGTTCTGGTACGCGGTGAGGAATTCAACGCGCTTCGCGACAATTTCATCGAGCGACGACGCGAAGCGCTTCAGTTCGATAACCTGCGCCGGGTACGCGGCCTTTTTCACGGCTTCCATGTCGACCGCTGCCGCACGGCCCCACTCGAACGCGCGCCGATTGGTGTCGATCGCAATGCCGTTCAGCTCGATCGCCCGCGTCAGCGTTTCATGCTGCAACGGAACCCAGCCCTTTTGCCACGCGAAGCCGAGCACGAACGGATTCGTGTAGATCGCGTCGCCGAGCAGCGCGACGCACAGACCTTGCCCATCGACCACCGCTGCGTTGGCTTCGCCGCCAACGGCGTCGCGCACCTGCTGCGCGAGCGAGGCGCCGCCGAATTGCCAGTTCGGATTGCGAACGAAGTCGGCCGTCGGCGACTCTGCCGTGTTAAGAACCGCGCGCGATTTGCCCGCGTGAAGTTTGGACAAGGCTTCGTTGCTGGCCGACACAATCAGGTCGCAACCGAGCAGCAAATCGGCATCGCCCATCGCGATTCGCGTTGCGGCAAGGTCTTCGGGCCGGTTGGCTATCTGCACGTGCGAGAAAACGGCGCCGCCTTTCTGGGCAAGCCCCGCCATGTCGAGCACCGACAATCCCTTGCCTTCCAGGTGCGCGGCCATTCCCATCAACTGCCCGATGGTCACGACGCCGGTACCGCCGATGCCGGTGATCACCGTTCCGTGCGCTCCACCTGATTCGATCTGCGGCACGGTCGGCCGCGGCAGTTCGAGCGCAGGTCCCGTCGAAGAGCGGCCCGTGCTCTGGCCGCTTCCTTTCCTGAGCTTGCCGCCTTCGACCGTGACGAAGCTCGGACAAAAGCCCTTCAAGCACGAATAGTCCTTGTTGCACGACGACTGGTTGATCGTGCGCTTACGGCCGAACTCGGTCTCCAGCGGCTCCACCGACAGGCAATTGGATTGCACACTGCAGTCGCCGCAGCCTTCGCACACCAGGTCGTTGATCACCACACGACGGGGCGGATCGGGAAACACGGTTTTCTCTGCCGTGTTCTTCTTGCGCCGCCGGCGCTTTTCCGACGCGCAGGTCTGGTCGTAAATCAGTACGGAGACGCCGAGGTATTCGCGCATGTCGCGTTGCACGTGGTCGAGCGCGTCGCGATGATGAATCGTCACGCCCGGAGCGAAATCGGTGTCTTTCGGATACTTGCCGGGTTCGTCGGTCACGACGGCGATGCGGTTCACGCCTTCCGCATGCACCTGCCGAGAGATCTGCGGAACCGACAGCGGACCGTCGTGCGGTTGCCCGCCGGTCATTGCCACCGCGTCGTTGTAGAGAATCTTGTACGTGATCGGCACTTTCGCGGCAACGGCGGCGCGTATCGCGAGAAAGCCGGAATGGAAATACGTGCCATCGCCCAGGTTGGCGAAGATGTGTTTGTCGCTGGTAAACGGCGCCTGGCCAATCCACGGCGCGCCTTCGCCGCCCATCTGCGTGTACGTGGACGTGCTGCGATCCATCCACAGCGCCATGTAGTGGCAGCCGATGCCGGCCATCGCGCGCGAGCCTTCCGGCACATGGGTCGACGTGTTGTGCGGGCAACCCGAGCAGAAATACGGCGTGCGATCGATCGTCACGCGCGACTTGGCCAACGCTTTTTCTTTCGCGTCGATGATCGCCAGACGGGCCTGCATGCGCGCACGCACGTCGGAGGGCAGTTCCAGCTTGCCGATGCGCGCGGCAATCGCCTTGGCGACGATCGCCGGCGAGAATTCGTACGGCGCCGGCAGGATCCAGTTGCCGCGTGGCACCGACCACTCGCCGCCGTCCCGCTCGTCGAACTTGCCGATCACCCGCGGAATTCGCTTGCCGCTGCCGATCCAGTTAAAGAGTTCCTCTTTCAACTGGTACTCGATCAGCTGGCGTTTCTCCTCGACGACCAGCACTTCTTCGAGCCCTTCGGCGAACGCGGTGATCGCCTGCGCTTCCAGCGGCCACACCATGCCGACCTTGAACAGACGGATGCCGACGCGCGCGCAAGTTTCTTCGTCCAGTCCGAGATCGGCCAGTGCCTGGCGCGTGTCGAGATACGCCTTGCCGCTGGCGGCGATGCCGAAGCGCGCGCGCGGCGAATCGATGACCGTGTGATTGAGCTTGTTCGCGCGGCAATACGCGAGCGCGGCGTACAGCTTGACATCGAGCAGCCGCGCTTCCATCGCCAGCGGCGTATCCGGCCAGCGGATGTGCACACCGTCGGCCGGCATCACGAAGTCGTCCGGCAAGACAATCTGCACGCGCTCGGGATCGACGACCACCGAGGCCGAGGCTTCGACCACTTCGGTCACCGTCTTGACCGCAACCCACACACCCGCATAGCGGCTCATCGCGAAGCCGTGCAGGCCGAGGTCCAGGTATTCCTGCACCGACGCCGGATACAGCACGGGAATCATGCAGGCCTTGAAGATATGGTCCGACTGGTGCGGCAGCGTCGAACTCTTGGCGCCGTGATCGTCACCGGCCAGCGCGAGCACACCGCCGTGTTTGCTGGTGCCGGCGGCGTTCGCGTGCTTGAACACATCGCCGCAGCGATCGACGCCCGGTCCCTTGCCGTACCACACCCCAAATACGCCGTCGTATTTCGCGCCGGGATACATATTGACCTGCTGCGTGCCCCACACGCTGGTCGCGGCGAGATCTTCGTTAATGCCCGGGTGGAACTTGATGTGATGCTGCTCGAGGTGTTGGGCCGCCTTCCATGCAGTGAGATCAACGCCGCCGAGAGGCGAGCCGCGATAACCGGTGATAAAGCCTGCGGTGTTCAGCCCTGCCAACTGATCGCGTTGCCGCTGCAGCATCGTCAGGCGCAACAGCGCCTGGGTGCCGCTCATGTAGGCGAGACCTTTGTCCAGCGTCCATTTGTCTTCGAGTGAAACCTCCGCCAACGCGCGGCGCACAGCTTCAGGCAGGGGGGCGTTCATATGACGGGCCTCAAAAAACGCGGCCGAAGCTTAACCCCCGCGCCGGGGCGCCTCAATGCGGACAAACGGAAATCGGAAAGTCGGGCACGCGAGCGGCTTTTTTTGACGGACCCGCGCGGTGTCCGATGCCTACTCTGCTTCGCTCTAACCCGCAAGCCAAGGAGTCCCTCTCTATGGAAATGAAGTCGTACTACGAGCAGCACAGCGAATTGCTCGCCATCGCCGGGCGATTGAGCAAGGCGATTGCCGGCAAACTCGCCGACATCGGTCCAGCCAAAGCCGCGTTTGACATCGTGCTGGAGCTCGCCGCCAAGTTGAGCACGCATCTGGCCGCAGAAGACAAGTTTCTTTATCCGAAGATGAAAACCGTTGCCGGCGATGCGGGCAGCGTTGCCAGCCGGCTGGAAATCGAAATGGGTCACGTTAAGACCGCGTTCGGTGACTACCGGAAAAAATGGGGCACCGTCAACGCGATCCAGGCGAACGGCGCGGCTTTCTGTTCGGACACGAGCGGGCTGATCGCCGCGCTCGGCAAGCGCATCGACGTGGAGAACCGACAGCTCTATCCGCTTGCCGCGAAAATCTGATTCCGCAGGGTTGAACCGAATCCCGGACCGCCGAGCGGTTCGGGATTTTTCTCGCCTTTCTTTCTAGTGTCCTATTTGTCATTCCGGCGAAAGCCGGAATCCAGCGACTTTCGGACGGGTACAAGACACTGGATTCCGGCTTTCGCCGGAATGACGGCACCGGACGACACTATGCCGGCATTGGCTGCTCATCCTTCAGCCGCAGCCAGCCACGCGCGACGCGGTAGATGGCCCAGATCGCGAGCAGGAACATGCCGACGATCCAGGTGCCGATGCCGATCACGATGACTGCGAGTGGAATCGAAATCAGCGCGACAACCAGCGCCCATAGCAGCGCGAACCAGAACGTTCGGATCTGCCACGAGAAATGCGAGTCGAGCCAGGTGCCGCGTACGTCGCTGCGCTTCACGTAGTTGATGATCACCGCGATGATCGACGGCCAGCCGAAAAGAAATGTACCGACGATGGTTGCGGCGCCAAACGCGCCGATGACCAGGCTCACCGCATGCAACGCATAAACGACGTGCGTCACCGTGACTAGCGACGACAGCGCCGGCGGGTTGCTGGGCGGATAGCCGGGTTGCGTTCCGGGACTGCTCATGGCGGCTCCTTGCGGGCACAACGCGCGGAGCTTACGTTAGCAACGCGCGTGCCGGCGTCCCTGCACGCGGCGATGCCTATGCCATGAACCCGAGATTGTTCGGTGCGAAGTTCGGCAGGTTGGGAAGGATGATCGGCAGATCGGTACTCGATACGCCCATCCAGGTGGCAAACGTCGC
>Ga0187893_10013276_pt1 | contig 11504 bp, 10 predicted proteins | sample MA1701074metaG_FD_139574 | JGI IMG/M metagenome (GOLD analysis project Ga0187893, IMG submission 139574) | White microbial mat communities from a basaltic lava cave in the Kipuka Kanohina Cave System on the Island of Hawaii, USA - MA170107-4 metaG ...
CCGCAGCAGCAGCGACATGCCCAACCGGAATGTGGTGGCAGATCTTGAAGCGGCAGAAGGGTTCTTGAAGGATGGAAAGAGCAGTCTCGATGTGATTCGTGCCTTGGCCGAGCACGGTTTTCGTGACATAGCCGAGAAGGTCCTTGGTTTGCAAAAGCTTCGTGTATCGGGCGACTACCTGCAGACATCGGCGGTTGTGTTGCCTGGCCCGCGGGTCTTGAGCGCAATCAACGATCCGAACGACTATGGCGGTCCAGGAACCGGTTACTCACTGAGTCCGCAACGTTGGCAAGAGATCGCTTCCATACCACAGGCGCTGCCGCCGCAGAGTATCGGCCAGCCCAGCTCCGGAAAGCCCCAGATGCGAATGCAGGAACGCGGAGAAGCTGAGAGAAGTGTCAACGCTCGGGAAATTGTGATTGCGCTTGGGCCAGCCTTCGGAACAGCGATCGATGCAACTCTGTTGGGGCTGCCTCATCATGCCGTGTTGCGCGCACTAATGGAGGGGGTGCAGGCTGAGGGGCTTACGGCTCGAGTAGTGAGAATCTGCTCCACTTCCGACTGCGGCTTCATCGGTCATGCGGGCGCCCAATTGAGCGGCTCTGGAATCAGCATTGGTATTCAGTCAAAAGGGACCACCGTCATCCACCGTCGTGACCTGGAACCGTTGAACAACTTGGAGCTTTTTCCGCAGGCACCTAATCTCACGCTCGACTCCTACAGGGTCATCGGACAGAATGGGGCCAAGTATGCCAAGAGAGAGCCGGTGCTGCCGGTACCGATTCAGATCGATAACATGGCTCGCCTGAAATACATTGTGAACACAACTCTGCTGCATCATCGGGAAACGGAGCAAGTCGTGAAAGGCAAGCCGGCGCAGGAAGTCGAGGTAGAGTTTGTCGAAAGTTGCGCTTCGGAGCAGGACTGGACGACCAACAAGCAAACCGTAGAGACGCGTAGGTGCCGAGGATGACTCAGACATTGCCTCGAGCGGCACTACGGAATATTTCTGAATTCATATTGGACGGTTTGGCGATGAGGTCAATCGGAGCCTATGAACGGTATCAAAGCAGGAATTGATGACTACCCTCTTTCGGAGCGACAGCCGGGGCGGCTTAGTACACCTTCCGGTCTCCCATTCAGTGCGATCGACCTGGAAGGAGTGCTGGCTGGGAATATCCAGATGAAGGACCTGCGGGTTACAAGCGAAGCGCTCGAATGGCAGGCGGAAATTGCCGACGACGCCGGACGGCATCAACTGGCGGAGAACCTGCGCCGCGCCAGTGAACTGGCGCGTGTACCCGAGGACAAGATTTTGCAGATCTACCAAATGCTTCGTCCGGGTCGAGCCTCCCAAGAAGCATTGATAAATGCCGCAGAGGAGTTGGAAAGCCAGTTTCAGGCAAACCGATGTGCACGTTTCGTGAGGGAAGCGGCACGGGCCTATTTTGGGCAGCGAGAGGGTTGACGCTTCTCCAAGGATTCTCCTCGTTGTCGTCCTCGTGCTCGTCCTCGACGAATTGCGAGGGAAAAACAAGGCGGAAGCACTGCCACGGCGAACTGGATTCCGGCTCGCGCTTCGCTTGGCCGGAATGACGAAGGGGTGAACCCTTCGTCATTCCCACGAAAGAACGTCACCCGGCGGAGAGTAAGCCGGGCGGGAATTCGAATAGCCGTGTGCAAGTTTGTTCAGAAATGACATACCTCCGACTCTTACCAGAATCAATCGCCTCCAACCGCAAGCACACCAGGACACCGCTCGTAGTGGCTGCAATTACGCTCTTTCTACTACTAGTCTCTTCCGCAGCCTTTGCAGAAACCCTGGACCGTGAAGTCGCAGAGTGGGTCATCCGCTTGGGAGGCAACGTCGTGACCGCAGGCCCCCAACCTAACGTCATGGATGACCTGTCCGATTTGCCTCAGCAAGATTTTCGTCTTCATAGCGTGAACCTGGTTGGCGCCAACATCAATCCACCTGATCTGGTGCGCTTGGCAGACCTCACCCATCTCAAGGCGCTCTATCTCCCCGGCCCGATATTCAATCCGAACGCGGGCAAGCATCCCGATCACAATCCCCACATGCGGCACCTGGCGAAGCTGACGGAGCTGGAAGTGCTTCAGTTGAGCGACCACTTCATCACGACCATCAAGTTGCGCGACTCGGGATTAGAGCAGATCGCGAGTCTGACGAATCTGCGGGAACTGCGCCTCGCTCTCACAGAAGTCAAAGGCAAGTCTCTCGGTCCGTTTCGCAAGCTGCGGTTCCTCGACTTGAGTTTCGCGCCCGTGGACGACGCGGGAATCAAAAACGTGGAAGGGATGGCAGAGCTTTCTAAACTCTATCTTCGTGACACGCAGGTAAGCGACGACGGACTGAAATCGCTGAACTCGCTTCAGCAGCTCACAGAGCTGGATCTGCACGGAACACGAGTGACTGACCAAGGATTGTCGCAGTTGAAAGGACTCGCTCAGCTGCGCAAGATGAATCTGCTGGGGACCCAGGTGACGGACACTGGACTTGAAAACCTGCTGGGCATGAGCCAACTGGAAGAGTTGGTGCTCTATCGCACGCAGATCACCAACACGGGCCTGGAGAAGCTTAAACAGCTAAAGCATCTCGCAAGCCTGGATTTGCGCTATACCAGAACGACGCGCTCCGGCGTCGCAAGCTTGCAGGCTGTCCTGCCGTACTGCCACATTGGTTTTGTCGATTTTTCGTTACGGCCCGATGGGAAGGTCGCAATGGCAGCACTTCCCGTCGGAAAAGGCGAGAAGGCTGTGGCGGATTGGATTCAGGCCATCGGCGGGAAGGCCGTCTGGTCAGACGGCACCGTTCAGGACGTGTCGCTGGCATCGACGGCCGTCACCGACTCTCAGCTCGAAGTTCTCCGCGAGCTTCCTAATCTTCGCAAACTCGACTTGAGGAGCACCGAGATTGGTGACCTGGGCATTCAATTCTTCTCGCACGCCGAGAAACTGACGGAGCTGGCACTCGATAGCACGCTGACCACGGACCAGGGACTGGCTCATCTTGCGTCGCTGAAGGCACTTTGCAAGCTGGGGTTGGGAAACACTTCAGTCAGAGGTGAAGGCTTCTCCTATCTGAAGGACCTGGAGTCGTTAGGGCAGGTAAGCTTGGCAGGAGCACCTGTCACCGACTCCGGACTGAAGGAATTGTCTTTGGTTAAGAATCTGGAGCGACTCTCGCTAAGCCATTCGGATATCACGAACGAGGGCATGTCTCAACTGAAGAGCCTCAAGAAACTCACTCACCTGAATTTGGCAGGAACCGACATTGGCGACGAAGGACTGGCCCAGATTGGAGAGATGCCTTTGCTGGTCGAACTAGCGCTGAGTTACGGCCGCTTTTCCGACAAGGGACTAAAGAATTTGGAACGGCTTGGATCCTTGCGCGTCTTGGAGCTTGTGCGAACGCGTGTGGGCGAGGCGGGGCTTCAGTCTATCGCCCAACTGAAGTCACTCACGAGCCTGAACCTGGACTATACTGGTGTGACGGATGCAGGTTTGACGCATCTGGCAGCGTTGGAGAATCTGTCTGAGTTACGCATGGATGGCGGCGCTGTGACGGACGCTAGCGTCTCGCGCCTGGCGGGTTTCGGGAAGTTAAAAGTATTAAACTTGTATCACACGCTCGTCACCGAGAAAGGGCTGGAGACACTGAAGGCGGCACTGCCCGGCTGTCACATCATCTGGGACCGCGACTCTAGTTTGCCGACACGGCGCGGAAGTTGACGGCAGAGTCTCTCCCCTTGCGAAGCGATTAACGGGGAGATTAAGAGGGGTCGGTGGAGTGCGATTCCACCCGCTCGGCCTTCGGCCACTCCCCTTATGCGCTTCGCACGTGGGAGAAACTCTGAAGGCGATTTTCTTAGCTTCTGTTGGCCTATGAACATTCATCTCCTCCGTCATGGCATTGCCGCAGCAATCGGCCAGGAGAATAACTTTCGTGACGAACTGCGGGCCCTCACGCCCGAAGGTATCGCAAAGATGCGTCAAGCGGCGCTGGGGTTGAAGCGCCTTCAAATCGACTTCGAAGTGATCGCATCCAGCCCTTTGATTCGTGCGCGAGAAACTGCCGAAATCGTGGCTGAGGCGTTGAAATTTCGCCAGCCGCTGGATGAATGGGATGAACTGGTGCCCGAAGGAGCAGTCGACGCCGTTCTTCGCCGCTTGCATGACTTTCGCGAATGCAGATCTGTGCTGTTGGTGGGACATCAGCCCAGCATCGGTTGCATTGCTTCCTACCTGGTGTTTGGAGATGCAAGGGTCTCTCTTCCTTTCAAGAAGGGTGCTGTATTTTGTCTCCAGGCCAACGACCCACCTCCTTGGGCCGCTGAGCTCTTGTGGATGTTGCCTTCCAGAATGCTGCGACAGATCGCCGAATCCTAGCGCCTGCTCCTCGCAGTGAATCTTCAAATCCAAAGCTCTCGCGTGATGCCCCCACCCACTCTCTGCTGGATTCTTGATTCTGGCGGCGCCGGACGAGGTGCCTGGCAGGGCGGTGTCATTTACGAACTGATGCGCTGGTGCCGCCAGCAGGGCTGCTACCCGCAGATTTCAATGGGTGCCTCGGCTGGCGGATATGCCGCTGCGGATGTAGCCACGGAAACGGAAGCCACCGTCCTGAAGGGATGGACGCGCTGGGGTTGTGAGGAATTTCCCACCGACGAAGGCGTGCCGCGCGAACAAAAGAGCTTCTGGGGATTGGGAAAGTTTCGGCTCCATCTGCGCAGCTCCATCCGATACGTCATGGGAGATTCTGAAGTTGCCTCCGTGTTCAACGGCAACCCGGAAAAAAAACTGCTGATTTTCACGACGCGGTTGCGACGCCGAGATGGTAGACCCATACAGTCAAAAGATCTCAATCGCTACTTTCTAAAGTCGTTGACACGAAAACTGCCGAGGGCGTTGAAGTACTCTCCCCAAATCTACCGAGAGGATCCTGTCGTATTCGCAACGCCGTTGCCCTCTGCCATCCGTACGGAATTCGTTCGGTCTTTGACACCCTGGAACTACCACTCCGCGATTGAAGCATCCTGCCTTGTTCCACTGGCGATGGGTTGGCCGCTCAGTCCGGAGCAACTCAATGATGGCAATCCTGAGCGGTTTGGCGGGGACATCAACTCTGTGTTTCTAGACGGGAGTTTCGCGATGAAGATGCCCATGATGCTGTTTGAAGAAGACAGTCGTTTTCGCTGCCTGACAGAATGGGCTCGCGCTGACAAGACAGCGGTTTTTTGTTGCGACCCAAAAGGTCGCTTGTGGGAAACAAGCGGCCGGCTACGACTTCTGAATGATGAACGTTCCACAAGGGAATCGCTCCAAGACCAGCGACTGTTGGTGATCAGCCCGGATCACTTCGTCGAAGCTGGCTTTCTGTGCCACGACAATGCTGTCATCATGCGAACCTTCCGCCGCGGGCAAGAACAGGCCGAACGATTGCTGCGATCCGGCGCTTTACTCAGGTTTCTGCAATCGCAGTAGTGCAGCGAAGAAACGCTGTGAGCCTGCAGTTGAAAATTCCCCTAAAGGGGGTAGCACCAAAGATGCCGGGGACTAAGGGGGAATTTCTTGCAACCTCTCACCTCTCAGGGAATGCCGAGACGCTAGCGGTGACGAGCAAGGCGTCTCAAATCACAACCGAATGTTGTAGAGGTAGGAGAATTGCAGCGTCAGCAACTCGCCTTTGAAAGCGTGCGGGAAACTAGGGAATGGCTCTGACAGCTTGAGCGACGAGACCGCAGCGCGATCGTAAGGTGACAGGCCGGAACTCCTCACAATTTGCAGATTGTCGATACGGCCGTTGCTGTGGATGTCGAAAATGATCACGACCTTCCCTTTGGTGCCGCTGCGAATCAGTTCCGGGATGACCGCGTACCAGTTGTCGCGCACGCGATAGTAGACCAGGCGGAGCCAGCTGCCAAAATCCACACCCAGTGTGTCGCTCAGGATCGTGGGTTCTTCCACCGAAAAGTTGGCTTGGCGGTTGTCAAAGTTGCGCAGCGAGTCTCCGCCCGGGCCGCCCTGGCCATAGCTGCCCGACACGCGAGCCTGCTCAATGGATTTCTTGACGGAGAAGCCTGGGGCTTCCAAGCCGTCGCTGATCTCCTGCAGGCTTCGTTTAGGCCGAGCCTCAACGTTGGGGGGCAACTGGAGCTTGGCGACCTGATTGTTCTCTTGGGGCGGCGGGGCCGACGGCGGGGCTGGCGGGCTCGCGGACGGCGCTGCCGCCTGGACGGGCGGCTGTGGAGGGCCGGCTGGAGACGACTGTTCCAGTTGTTTCGTAGTACCTTCCGAATACGGAGCCCGGAGACCTTTGGGATCGACCTTCGGCGCTTTGCCCTGAACAATGCGGTCCTTGTCGGAAGGTATGGGCATCTTTGGCTTGCGTAGCATTTTTTGATAATCCTTCGGCAAAGCCAAAAATCCCAGGTCTTTTCTTTGCTCGGCAGAGGTGAGATCAGCGTTCCGAACGTTCCTGTTCGGGCTTCGCGGAAACAGTTTCGGGCTGACAAGAATAAAGATGATCAACAGCAAATGCAGAATGACCGAAGACAGAAAGGCCTCCCGCTTTCTGTGGGCAGACCGCTCATCGGCAAACTGAACTCTTAGAATGTCGATCTCGTCTTTCATGCTTCGAGAAAACCTGGGAGCGCGCCGCTTCGTCCTCAGAGTTCCGGCCGCTGCAATCGCGGACGAGATGTCCGCACTCCCAGAACTAACTTTTTTCCTCCACCGGAACAGGCAGAGAAGCTGTATGAGCCCGAATCCGTTCCACCACGCGCTGTGCTAATTCCAGGGCCTGCTTGCTGCTCTCGGCGGTGACCTCCGGTTCAGTCCGATTCTCCACGGCTTTCAAGAAGGATTCGATCTCGGCTTGGAGTGGTTCTACACGGGTAGTCTCAATCTTCTGCGGAGCGATGACGGGAGGCGCACCGCCTTCGCCCGGCCTCACGCTCAAGACCACAACATCCTGCCTCGTGTAGTCCAACGAAACATACTGGCTTGGTTGAAAGAACCGTAGCTTGCGCACCTTTTCCGTGCTCACACGGCTGGCCGTAAGGTTGGCAACACAGCCACTCTCAAACTCGATACGTGCATTGGCTATGTCTACCTTGCGGCTTAGAATCGGTAGTCCAACGGCGCTCACCGAGCGGACTGGAGACCGCACCAGATCCAAGACGACATCCAGGTCGTGAATCATCAAATCAAAGACAACGTCAATATCCAGGCTTCTGGAAGTGAAGACACCCAGCCGGTGACCTTCGAAAAACAAAGGTTGCCGGGCGATACGGCGGGCTGCAACAACTGCTGGATTAAAACGCTCCAAATGCCCTACCTGCAGAACGCGGTGATATTTACGCGCAGATCGAATCAAAGCCTCCGCCTCATCCAGTGACGAAGCAATCGGCTTTTCCACCAGCACATCAATTCCGTGGCGCAGCAGCTCGCAACCGATGGAAGCATGTTCGCTAGTCGGCGCGGCAAGACTGACTGCGGTCACGTTCCCCAGCAAATCTCTGAAGTCGGTATAGGCCGTTGTGCCGAACTCAGAGGCAACAGCAGCGGCGGCCTCGGGGTTCTTATCGACCACACCAACAACCTCTACCGCGCCCAGTTCCGAATAGATCCGCGCATGTTGCCGTCCCAGATAGCCGACGCCGATGATGGCAACTTTGGTTTTCGACATAACGAATGCCAGGGAATCACTCCGGCTCACAAGCGACAATGCTGATCTGGTGGGCATCGGCGAATGCAATGACCTTATCTCGGTCGATTAGCAGCGTCTTGTGCGCATCGATGGCCAACGCCGTAGCATTGGTTTGGACCATTAATTCTAAGGTTGGCAGGCCTACTACTGGCACATCGAAGCGCATGTCCTGCTTGGGCTTGCTGACTTTGACGACCGTGATGGGCTGGTGGCCAACCAAGGACGCCGCGCGCCGAATCACGTCGTCGGTGCCTTCCATTGCCTCCACTGCGACGCAGGCTTGATCGCGCACCACTACCGATTGTCCAATATCCATGCGAGCGATTTCGCGTGCAATGCGCCGTCCATACTCGACGTCTTTCGCTTCGCTCTCATTAGGAGCCCGAATGGTTAGGACGCCTGGCTCAGGCAACAACGGCTTCAAGAAAGCGGTGGACTCCATCAATGTGATTCCTTCTTCCTCCAGAACGCCAGCCACGGCCCCAATGAGGGAATCGGTGTTCTTCGAGGCAAGGCTGGCCAACAGCTTCACCAGTTTCAGGTCTGGCACGATCGAGCTGAAGATCTGCTTGTGCTTCACTTGGCCGGCCATGATGGCTCGTGTTACACCCTCCTGCTTGAAAGTTTTGATCAACTTGCTGAGCTGTCCCAGACCGATCCAATGCACCGTCCGGGCAGCTGAGTTGATCTCCTCAAACGCTTCCTCCTTGATTGCGGCAACAACCATGTCGATACCTTGGCTGCGTGCTGCATCGAGGACAAGAAAGGGAAACTTGCCGTTGCCTGCAATGAGACCGTAACGGGACATAAGAAGTGGCGAGTGGTGAGTGGCGAGTGGCGAGTGGCGAGTGACAGATTTCCATTCTCTTGTCACTTGTCACTCGTCACTTGTCACTTACTTAATGATTCCTCTTTCGCTCATTTCAATAAACTGGATGATTGGTTGCACATCTGTGTGATCGGGAAACTGCTCCTTAAGGGCGGCAAGCGCTTGCGCAGTGTTCAGTTTCGACTGCTGAATCACACGAAACGCGGCCCGAATGGTCTTGATCGATTCCGGCGAAAATCCTTTCCGCTCCAAGCCAATCGTGTTTACCCCATAGTTGCCGGCTTCCCGGGGACTCACAGTCTTGGAATATGGGAGGACATCCTTGGTGATGACTGAATAGCCGCCGACGAAGCCGTGAAACCCTACTTTGCAGAACTGGTGGACGCCAGAGAAGGCGCCAATGGTGGCGTGATCGGCGATGGTAACGTGTCCAGCCAGGGTCGCGGCATTGGCCAGGATGACATGGTTTCCCAGGATGCAGTCATGAGCAATGTGACTGTACGCCATGACAAAGTTGTGGTTTCCAAGGATGGTACGTCCCCCGCCCTGAGCGGTCCCGCGATGCACTGTGACGTACTCGCGAAAAATATTGTCGTCCCCTATAATTAACTCTGTTGGTTCGCCCTTATACTTCAGATCCTGCGGTGGGAAACCGATGGAACCGAATGGGAAGAACCGGCAGCGCTGGCCAATGCGAGTGGGACCTTGAATGACCACATGCTCGTCCACACGACAACCAGCGCCCAGCACAACGTGCTCGCCAATCACAGAATAGGCACCGACGTTCACATCCTGAGCCAGTGAAGCTTCGGGGCTGATGATGGCGGAGGGATGAATGCCCATCTATTCTCCCCGATCCACGATGGTGGAGAAGATTTCCGCTTCGGCCACCAGTTTGTCTTTCACAAACGCCTCGCCCCTAAGCTTTCCGTGACGCGATCGCATTTTGATGGCTTCGACGACCATGCGAATTTGATCACCGGGAACGACCGGCTGCCGAAAACGAGCCTGATCAATGCCACTAAAGTAAACGAGCTTCTGTTCGCGGTCGGGAAGCTCCTTCAAAACCATGACTGCCGCAACCTGTGCCATCGCTTCCACGATCAGAACACCAGGCATGACCGGCGCTCCTGGAAAATGTCCCTGAAAGAAAGGCTCATTGATGGTCACGTTTTTGATTCCGACGATTCTCTTGGCCGGGTCGAGCTCAAGAATTGCGTCCACCAGCAGAAACGGAAAGCGGTGGGGAATGATTTTTTGGATTTCGATGACATTCATGAGCATAGGCACGTCCTTGAGTTCAGATGTGGGGCAGGCCGACTTGCTTCAACGAAGAAGATCGGCTGCTCACTCGCAGCAAGCAAATCGGGCTAGAGAGTATTGTCTTACTTGCTGCTTACCAATAGCAAATGCCCATGGCAAACAATCTTGAGGAGTGCAGTAGCGCCGCTTGGCGGCTTCCAAAATACAAAACGGGAAGATCAACTCCTGCCAATTCCAAGAGCCAACCTCCCCGCTGTGAGTCATCAGACATCAAGATACCGGCCCGGCTTACTTCTTTGGTGTGGCTGGAGTAGTGGCCGGAGGCTTCGTTACCGGAGCCGTCGGTGCTGGAGCTGCCGTGGCAGGTTTGGCAGCAGGGGCCGAGCCAGTGCTGGACACCTGCAGGGCGTTGTAGCGCTTGACGACCTCGTCGGTGATATCGGTGGCCGGATCGACATAGGTCAACTGAGTGGTCTGAGATGACGAGTCCAGAACCAGCGTGAAGCTTTTCTCTTTGGCGTATTGCTGAACCAGCGGCGCCAGCTTGGAGCCAATGCGGTTGAAAATTTGATTTCGTAGTTCGTTAAATTCTTTTTCGGCGTCTTCCTGAGACCTTTGGAGATCTGTGTTTTTCACTTCGATGCTTCTGGTCAGCCCTGCCCGCGCTTCCGGGTTCAGAGTCGCAGATTGGCTTTTCAACTGTTGCTGGAGAGTCTCGATCTCTTTCTGCTTCCTTGAAAGCTCCTCGCGTTTGGCCTCAAACTTCTTCTGAAACTCGTCGTTGGCCGTCTTTCCCTCGTTACACTCCACGATCGCGCGCAGCACATTCATCACTCCAATCTTTGGAGCAGTCGCCTGCGCCGCAAGCGCCACCGGAAATGCCAGAGCGATGGTGCCTATGAAGGCTAAGCTTCTTCTCATATGAAATTAACTCCTTTCCTCGATGAATGTTTACCATTCTAACGTGACTTTTATTTCGTCCCATTCACCTCAACCGAACCCAGCTCGACCAAGCGGTTCGATATTAGTCCGTAGAGAGTGAAGACGTAGCGGTGCGGCGACGCTTCGACGGTGCTGTAGGTCACAGATCCGGACTTGCCTTTCGCCAGGAGAGTAGGAGTCCCACTGGATCCAACATCCGTTACGACGACTCTGGCGTCAAAAACGTCATTCGTTGTATTCCAGCTGACGACCGCTGAGCAGGTTGTTCCATCCGCAGGGATGACACACGAACTTGGAGCCGCCGAGATCGTTCCCGAAGGGGCCGCCGGTTTCGATTCCTCTTTAGCGATGACTTCGATTGAGGCAATGGATACCTGATTGGCAGTCGTGATTTCGAAGAGTGTGAAAATATAACGATGGGGTGGCGCTTGAATCCAACCAACCTCAACAGTCCCCGATTTGCCGACCTCGATGGCTGACTGTGGATGTCCGAGACCAACATCCTGAACGTAAAGAATCGCGTTGGCAACAGCGTCAATCGTCGTCCAAGTGATCGATGTAGTGCAGGCCGATCCTCCTGCCGGAATCTCGCAAGGATTACTGGAGGCCGTCAGAGTCCCCCGACTCGCAGGCGGGTTCCCTTCCTGACCCGTCATCTCCATGAAACCAAGCTCTCGTGGCGTGCCCGAGCCAACATCGTAAAGCGTGAACTTGTACCTATGGGGAGGTCCCTGAATC
>Ga0187893_10013277_pt1 | contig 11504 bp, 5 predicted proteins | sample MA1701074metaG_FD_139574 | JGI IMG/M metagenome (GOLD analysis project Ga0187893, IMG submission 139574) | White microbial mat communities from a basaltic lava cave in the Kipuka Kanohina Cave System on the Island of Hawaii, USA - MA170107-4 metaG ...
CGGAGACCAGACCGTTGCGCGGTGCGGTGGTGCAGTCGCTGAAGGTGCGGCAGAGGCGGCGGCGCTCGAGCGGGCGGCCGCGGAGGACGTCGGCGGGGAGGGTCGGGTACGCCAGCGCCATCCGGCCGAGGCCGACCGCGTCGCACCATCCGGCGCGCACGCACGCCTGGGCCACGATGGGAAGGAATTCCTGCAGATAGCTCCAGCCGGAGGAGACGACGACCGCCTCCGGCGCGGCGGCTTTGATACGGCGGGCCGCGTCGAGCAGGCTGGCGACGCCGACCAGCGGATCCTCGGGCGGCGCGTAGCCGTCGCTGGGCGGAAAAAGGGCCGGCCGCTGAATATGCGGAACGTAGTACGGGCTACCCGCGGTGACATTGAGCAGGCGCACACCGCGTTCCACGAGGTACTGCACGAGGGCGATCGGCTCCGCCCAGTCAGCCTGCTCGGGCGCTTCGGGATCGATCCCGAAGCCAAACTCGTACGGTCGCGGCGCATCTTCGGGAACGCCGGCCCCGAGCAGTGCGCCGGCCGCTCCGCTTCTTGTGGAGGGCGGCGCGCCGTCGCCGCCGGGGCGGTGGGGCACGGCGTCGAACACCGACAAACGCACTCCGATGGCGAGTCCCGGCGCCGCGTCGCGCACCGCCGCCAGCAGCTCGTCCAGCAACCGCAGCCGATCGCGCAGGGCCGGGCCCCCGTAGCGACCGGAACGCCGCCGAGCCGCCAGGAACTCGTGCAGCAGATACCCGTGGCAATGCTTGAGATCGACGAAATCGTATCCCGCCTCCAGCGCCAGACGCGCCGCGCGAGCAAAGTCGGCGATCAGCTCGCGCACGGCATCATCGGAGAGCACGGCCGCATCGCTGGCGACGCCGACGCGGCGATCGAGCAGCGGATGGCGCATGGCGAGCTGCGGCGCGGGGCCGGCGTTGGTCGGACGCGACCATCGCCCGCTGTGGGTGAGCTGGAGCCCGACCAGCGGCGGTTCGCCCAGGGGCGATTCGCCCCACGCCTCGAGCAGCTGCGTGCGCAGCGTCGCGATCGCCGCAGCGGTTCCATCGTCGAGGACGAGCTGGTGGGGATTGGCGCGCCCGTCGGCGCGCACGGCGACGGCCTCGCCGCCCCAGATCCATGCCGCGCCGGAGCGGCCGAAGTTGCGCCAACGCCGCCGGGTCAGGTCGGACGGCGCGCCCTCGAGGGTGCCGTCCCATCCCTCCATCGGCTGAATGACGAAGCGGTTGTCGAGCCGCCGGCCGAGCTCGTCGATGCGCAGCGGGAAGCCCAGCGGAGAGGTGGATCGGGGCGCGACCGCATCGTCGCAGGGCAGGGTGATGCCGAGCCCCGCACAGTGGTCCCGAAACGCAGCGGCGTCGCGCAGGCTGGCGACGCGAACGATGCGCTGAGCGCTCATGCGCCCGCGGCGCCCAGGTCGGCCAGCACCGAGCGGACGAAACGGACGTCAGCCGTGAGCTTCTCCTCGACGGGTCGCGGATCGGCGGCGAGAAACTCGATCGTCAGGGGGCCAGTGTAGCGAGCGGCGTGCAGGGCAGTCAGGATCGCTCGATAGTCGAGGACCCCCTCGGCGATCGAGCCGCCGGGGAAGACCGGACCGCCAACCTGCGGGTTGGGCTGGTAGTTCTTCAGATGACAGTACCGGGCCAGCGGCGCCAGGCGAGTCGCGTCGGCGGGCTGATCCGCCGCGGCCTCGGGCGCGAGGAAATCCAGCACCTGATAGTTCAGCGCCAGGTTCGGGCGGTCGATCGCGGCGAACAGGCGCTCGATCCCCTGCGGTGAATCGGCGAAGGAGCCCAGGTGGCGCTCGACCACCACGGTGATGCCGTCGGCGGCCGCGGCATCGCAGGCGCAGCGCAGGAGCTCCACCGCCGGCGCGAGGTCGGAGGACCCGTCGGGAAGGGGCTCGGCCCAGACCCGCAAGAGCCGCGTGCCCAACGCCGCGGCGATGGCGGCTTCGCGCTCGGCGTGGGCGCGCGTGGTCTGACCGAATCGACCGAGATACGACCCGTAGGCGACGATCTCGACCGACGCCTCCCGCACCGCCCGCGCCGCGGCGCGCGCGGCGTCGAGCCCGGCGCCCGGGTCGAGGTGCGGCGGGTGCGCGGTGACCTCGAGGTGACGCAGGCCGGCCGCGACGGCGGTTGCCGCCGCCGCGGCGAGCGAGCGATCCAGCGCGGAGATCGAGCAGAAGGCGAGCGGGTGCATGGGCTCAGGCCACGCGGGCCAGGTCGGCGCGGGTCACGGCCTGACGAAAGGGCTCGCCGTGCACGTAGCGCGCGATCTCGTCGATGGCCAGCGTCGCGAGGCGCTGCGTCTCAGCGCCCATGGCGCCGGCGATGTGCGGCGTGAGCAGGACGTTCGGCAGCTCGTAGAGCGGCGAGTCCGCCGGCAGCACCTCGGGATCGGTGGTGTCGATCACCGCGTCGATCCGTCCCGATTGCAGCTCGGCCTCGAGCGCCGCGCCGTCGACCAGCCAGCCGCGCGCGGTGTTGATCAAGGTGGCGCCCGAACGCAGCAGCGCCAGGCGCCGGCGATCGAGCAGATGGTGGGTTTCGGGCAGGGCGGGCGCATGCAGGCTGACGACGTCGGCGGCGGCGAGCAGCGCGTCGAGCTCGACCAGCCGTGCGCCGAGCGCGCTCGCGTCGGCCGGGGTGACGGTGGGATCGGCGAGCAGCACCTCGAAGTCGAACGGTCGCAGCAGCTCGAGCACGCGCCGGCCCACCCGCGAGGCGCCGACGATCCCGAGCACCTTGCGGTAGTTCCCGAGACCCGGCTCATACGTCGGCCACCAGCGCCGGGCGCGCCGCTCGCGGTAGCGCCGCTGCAGGCGGAAGACGCGCTTGTTGGAAAAGAGGATCGCCGCCAGCGTGTACTCGGCGACTGGCAGCGCGTTGGCGGCGGCGGCCGAGCTCACCAGCAGGCCGCGCTCCCAGCACGCGTCGGTGATGTGCTGCTTCACCGTGCCGGCCGCGTGCACGATGGCGCGCAGGGCGGGCGCGCGCGCCACCACCGCGGCGTCGATCGGCGGGCAGCCCCAGCTGGTGAGCAGCAGCTCGGCCCGCTCGAGCAGCGCCGCGGCCCGCGTCTCACCGAACGCGGTGAGCGGCTCGCGATCGGCGATCTCGCAGAGAACGTCGAGTCGTTCCCAATGGTGCGGCGTGAACATGTCGCCGGTGAAGGCCGGCACCATCGCGAGCACGAGCACCGGACGGCGAGCCATGGCGCGCGAGCCGTAGCACGTTCGCGCGCGCTGGTGGTACAAGAATCCACATGGGGACACACCGTCGGGTGGTTGCACTGGCGACCGGGCTCGTGGTGACGACGGTGCTCTCCGCGTCGGCCCTGACCCGCACACCGAGCCCAACACCGACCCGCATTCCCACCGTGACGACCGATCGCGGCCGCTGGGACGAGAAGGCGCCGATGTCTACGGCGCGCACCGACGCGTTCATCGCCGCGGTGGACGGCCGGATCTACGCGTTCGGCGGGTTCTTGCAGATGCCGGATCCGAACGTGCGGACGGCAGTCGGTGAGGTGTACGATCCGGTGACCGATACCTGGGAGGCGCGCGCGCCGATGCTGCGCGCCCGGGCAGCGGGTCGCGCGATCACGGTGGGCGAGTCTCTCTATGCCATCGGCGGCAGCGACCACGATTTCGCGTCGGAGACGATCGTCGAGGTCTATGACGTCGCGACCGACACGTGGAGCGAACGGGCGGTGCAGGGGAACATCATCCCGAACTCGATTCTCGCCGCCGAGTTGCTGGGCGACTACATCTACGTGCTCGTCCGGCCCGAACAGGGCTTCGATCGGGTGCTGGTGTACGCATACGACTTCGAGGGAGACACGTGGGACGAGCTGCCGGTGCTGACGCTCACCCCCGCCGGCCTGTCCCTGGCAGCGTTCGATGGATCGCTGTTGCTGTTCTCCACCCCAACGCGCCGCGTCCATCGATACGATCCTGACCCCGGGGACCTGCTCGACCTGGGCGAGATCCCGCAACTGCGCGGCATCAGCGCATTCCAGACGGTACGCGCCGACCGTGCGCTATATGGATTCGCCGGCGATCCCGACGGCACCGTGATGGAGTACAATCCGGTGAGCAACAACTGGCGCGGGCCGCTGCAGGATGTCCCCATGGCGCTCGGGTTCGCCAGCCAATTCGTCAGCGTGCCGGTCAACGGCGAGACCAGGATCTACGCGATGGGCTCGTACGACGACCCGTTCAACCTGGCCTACACCCTCCCGCGTGGCCTGTTGGCGCCGAGCCCGACGCCGACCCCGACCCCGACCGCGACGGCAACCCCCTCGCGCGCCCGCCCGGCCTCGGACAGCGGCGGTTGCGCGGTCGCCGCTGCCGAACAGCCCAGCTGGAATTCCTGGTTCCTGTTGGCTCTCAGCGCGGCTCTCGTCGCTCGGGTGCTGCAAAAGAGGTTTGGGTAGCGCCGGCCCTTGTGGCCGGCCCTTGTGGCCGGCCCCCACTGCCGTGTGCAGGAATCGCGGGCGGTGGTGGGGCGGCCGCAAGGGCCGGCGCTGCCCAGATTGCAGCAGCGCTCGGTTTACAGGGCACTGCCGGTTTACAGCCGGCGACGATCCTCTCGACAGGCGCCGGCCCCGACCGCTCTGGCACCCCGATTGCGTCTGTAGGTGGACGGCGGTCGCGCACCTCATAACGGCCGGCCCACGAGAAGGAGGAAGAGATGCGTATCAGGTGCTGGTCGGGAGCGTGCATCGGCGTGCTCGCCGGCGTGGGAATCCTCAATTCGACGCCCAGTGTCGGGCAGGTGTGCGTCGGCGATTGCGACCGGAACCGCGCGGTCGAGGTGAGCAACCTCGTTGTCGGCGTCAACATTGCGCTCGGACTGCAGTCCGTCACGAGCTGCCAGGCGTTTGCCAATCCAGACGGGGCGGTCGACGTGGCGCAGCTCGTCGCCGGCGTGCGCAATGCGCTGGAGGGCTGCCCGGATGGAGTGCTCATCATCGTGCCCGCGCCCGGGGAGCTGGCCCTTGCCGGGCTGTTGACGACATCGATCCTGTGGCCCGACGGGATCGATATCGACTCCGTGGAGATTCTTCTCGACGGTGTCGATGTGACCGGACAGCTCCATGCCGGGGCGGGCATGCTCGTCGACGTTGGCGCCGGTTCTCACACGCTGGTCGCCCGCGCCGACTTGGACGGCGTGACGCACACCGATGAAGTCCGTTTCGAAACGGTGGCGCTGACCAATCCCTTCCACTGCGACGTGCTCAACAACGCCGAGTGCCTGCTGCCGTATCCGTCGTCGCGGTTTCTGGTGCCCGATCCCTCGACCGCGACTGGCGTGCGAGTCGAGCTGCCGAGGCTCGGCATGCCGGTGCAGAACGGCATGCCGATCGATCCCGGGCCGTACGGAAAGCTCGACGGGTTCAGTCCCGTCGGGCCCATCTTGATGCACTTCCCCGGCGGCGCGGGCATCGTGCGGGAAGACCTGATACTCGCCTTCGAGTTCGTCGTGGGCAGCGACGAGGCGATCGTCGCCGATCCGCTGGCCATGCGGGCACAGGCCTTCACCTGGCTCGAGGAACAGATCGCGAACGGGTCCGAGCTGTTCACGGTCGAGAGCCAGGAGGACCACGACTGCGCGGTCCTCGGCACTCTCTTCGGGCGGGAGATCACCGGGAAGTACCGGGCGCCTCTGACGGTCGATCCTGTGGTCGACCACGTCACGCCAGCGACGCTGACCCGCGATGATGGCGGAGACCCGTTGCGGGTTGGCACGACAGAGACACCGTTCACCATCGCCATTCCCTGCATCGCGCTGATGGAAGACCGCCCGGTGCCAGCGTGCGCGATCGGACACGGGCTCTTCAGCACCGCAGGGGAATGGGTCGGCTTGCTGACCAGCGCCTCGAATCGAGGAATGCCGACGCCCGAGCTCATCCTCGCTGGCAGCGACTCGGTCGGTTACACCTTCGCCGACCTTCCAGTGGTCGCGACTTCGCTCTCGGATCTGAACCTGCAGCCGGCTCTGCGTGACCGGCAGCTGCAGGCGCAGCTCAACGGCGTGGTATGGGCGCGTCTGCTGAAGCAGGGCGTGTTCAACGATCACCCGGCTTTTCAGACTGCCAGTGGGACGGGTGTATTTGCTGGGCCGGCGAGCGAGCTCAGCTACTGGGGCTCGAGCCTGGGCGGGGCGCAGACGGCGCTCCCGTTGCTCGCCTTGTCGCCCGACGTCAGCCGCGCGCTGCTCGACACCCCGGCCCTGGCGGCCCTGTTCTGGCAGCGCTCGAGTGCGTTTTCGCTCTTCGCGAGCACGGTGGCCATTGCAGATCCTATGCAGCACGTCCTCGCGATGACCTTGATCGGGGCCCTGCACCTTGGCGACGCAGGGGCCTACGCGCCGCACATCACTGGCGATCCGCTGCCCGACACGAACACGAAGCAGGTGCTGCTGGCGCCGGCGAGGTTCGACTCGGCCGTGTCGAACCTCGGCTCCGAGTTCCTCGCTCGCACCCTGGGAGTACCCGCACTCAGGGGGTCGGTCATTCACGACCGCCCTGGCATCCCAGACGAGAACGGCCCGGTGCCCTCCGCGCTCGTGGCCTATGAGGTAGGCCAGTTTCGACCTGAGCAACCCCACGCACGGCCCGTTTCTGGGTCCGCTGGAGAACCGACCGCCGGAGGCCAGCGCGTGCGATCCCCACCTCCCATGGATCGTTTCGGTTCCTCCTATGGCGGTGACGGTGCGCCGCTTCCTCCAACCGGGTGGACAGGTCGAGAACCACTGCAGCGATCTCTGTGACGGCACCGGGCCCGGCGAGATTTCGTGTGCACGCCCGGACCGCTGCGATCCCTTCGAGCCCTGGCCGCTCGAGCCGGACTTCGGCTGCCCCGGCTGAGTGGAGCCCTTGCGCCGGTATGGAGGCGGTCGCCCTCGGGCGACCGCCTCCATCCGCTGTCGGCGTGCTACTGCTTCGCCTTGAACTGCTGCGAGGTGTTCTTCTTGAACGTGCTGTAACTGCCTTGCCAACAGACTCCGGTCTCGCGGTTGACCAGCTGGGCCTTCACCGGCATGGCCAGGCCCATCGGCCCGAGAATCTCGGGGAGATCGTCGCCGCGTCCCTTCAACAACGCCTTGGTCTTGCCGGCGTCGCTGGCCTTGAGCTTCATCTTCTGCACGCCGTCGGCGGATGAGCCGGGGTCGAAGTACTTGTAGCCCTTGTCGTTGCCGGTGACGCTCCAGAACGACCCGCTGGCGGGGATCTCCAGCGTTCCGACCAAGGCCTCGCCGGCGCCTTCGTAGATGCAGAGCGTGTAGTCCGCCATGGTGCGCGGATCGCTCAGCTCGGCGAAGGTGGTCGACTGTCCCTTGATGAACTTCCAGATGAGCTTGTCCTTGAGGTTGTCGCTCTTGTCCTTGATCAGCAGCAGCGACTTCTCCGCCGTGCGGCAGCCGGTGGCGGGCGTCAGCGCGCACGAGGTGCACTGGTCGGTGGGCTCGTCGCAGATCTGCGACGGGCAGGGATCGGGGCCGGCGCTGCAGACACCCGCCTGGCAGCTCTCCTCGCCGTTGCAGAAGTCCGCGTCGAGGCAGGGTGTGCCGTCGGCGGCCTTGAGGTCGGCGGGGCACGCATTGTTGGAGCCATCGCACGACTCGCTCACGTCACAGGTGTCCACCGCCGCGCGACAGACCGCGGTGCTCTTCGCATCGGCGGTGCAAAACTTGGACACCCCGTCGCAGGAGTCGGCGAGGTCGCACACGCCGGCCGAGGCTCGGCACAGCGTGCCGCTGGCCTTGACGCCGTCGGCCGGACAGTTGGGGCCACTCCCGGTGCACTGCTCGGTCTGATCGCAATCCTGGCCCGCCGAGGCGGCGCGACAGATCGTGCTGGCGGGCTTGAAGGCGTTGGCTGGGCAGTTGGGACCGGTGCCCGGGCAGAACTCGCTGACGTCGCAGAATTGGCCGGCCGAGGCGGCGCGGCAGACCGTGCTCGACGGCTTGAAGGCGTTCGGCGGGCAGTTCGGTCCGCTGCCGGTGCAGACCTCGGTGAGGTCGCAGCTCGCCCCGGCGCTGGCGGCCCGACAGACGGTGCCCGACGGCACGAAGCCGTCGGCCGGGCAGTTGTTGCTCACGCCGTTGCAGCTCTCGGCGACATCACAGACGCCGGAGGCGGCGCGGCAGACCGCCGTGCTCTTCGCGTCGGCGGGACAGGTCTTGGCCGAGCCGTTGCAGAACTCGGCAAGATCGCAGACGCCGGCGGAGGCGCGGCACATCGTGGTGGTCGGTTGCACCGCGTCGGCCGGGCAGTTCGGACCCGTTCCATTGCAGCTCTCGGCAGCGTCACAGACACCCGACGCAGCCCGGCAGACACCGCTGTTGAGGAACCCGTTCGCCGGGCAGACGCCGCCGCTGCAGGTCTCGGCCACGTCGCACACGCCCGCCACCGGACGGCACGAGGTGCCGTTGGGATCCGCCAGCGTGCAGTTGTCGGCGGCTTCATTGCAAGACTCCGCGCAGTTGGTGTCCCCGTCCGGTCCGGGACACGGATTGCCCGCGTGGATCGTGCAGGCGCCGCCCGTACAGGTGTCGGCGCCGTTACAGAACAGCCCGTCGTTGCACGGCCCGCTGTTGTTGGTGTGCGTGCAGCCCGACACGGTGCAGGTGTCGGTGGTACACGCGTTGCCGTCGTTGCAGTTGGCGTTGTTCAGTGTGTAGGTGACGACGAGCGTCGGCCGGTCGGCCACCATACCGTTCTCTTCGGATCCATAGGAGGTGATTTCGGTCCCGCTCGCCTCGGCCGTGTCCTTGATGAGCCACCCGCGATTTGCCGATGGGGTGGCGACCCAGGTGTTGGCGTCGGTCGTCAGAGTCCATTGAATGACCGCGCCGTTGACGGTTCCGGTCGCGGCGGTGGCGCTCGGCAGGAAGGCGAAGTCGCCGCCGGCGGTCGTCCATGCCGCTGCCCCGTCCCGCGTGTCCCAGTCGACGCCGGCCTCGGTCCAGGTATTCGTCAGCCGGTGCACGCCGTGCATGCGGCTGTTGGCCGGGGGATTGGTGATCGTCAGATTGAGCACCGCGCTGCTCACGGTCGAGCAGACTGGAATTCCCGAAAGATCGAACTGGATCACGGTGCGCTGCACGGCGGCCGGTGCGGTGCGCACGCGCAGCACGTTGTCGTTGCCGTGGTTGGAGTTGGGCGAGGCCTGGGCGAGCCAGGAGTCCTGCGTGGGCGAGAGCGTGACCGTGATGGCGCGCGCGCTCAGAGGCACGGTCAGCGTCCACGCGGCGATCCCGAGGGCGATCGATCTGCGGAGGTCACCAGGTCCGATCGAGTGTTTCATTGTGTCCCCCCGTCGGCGGCGGATTCGAAGGCAACGGACAGCCAGCGATCCGTTTCGACGCACTAATGAGCGACGATTGCACGGGATCGGCTTTTTGTAAACGAACGCCGCTCCGCTTCCTTTTGGAGGGCGGCGCGCCGTCGCCGCCGTGAGGGGCGGGGGCGTGAAAGCTACGACACGTGTCTGACCGCCCCCCTCCGCCCCCGGCGCCGACAGCGCGGCGCCCTCCAGATCACCCCGGTTGGGCGATGTAGGCTTCCAGAAGCAGGCGGCGCAGGTCGGTGGGGGGGCGGCCGGCTGGTTGGGTGAGAATGTCCCGGAGGGCCTTGGCGCCCTGGATGTCGCCCTGGTGAAGCTTGGCCATGACACCGCCGTCCAGGAGGATGCGCGCCGGCACCCAGGTCGGACCGGCTTGTCCGGCGGTCAACAGCGGGTCGACCAGCTCGGCAGCGGCGGCGAGATCCCAACGGCCGAGAGCCTCGACGAACTGCATCGCGGCGACGGCCGTCGGGGGCGCGCCGTGGCGGGTCTGATAGCCGCGCACCATCGCGTAGAATGTCTCGTCGACTTCGCCGGCGCTGCCGGCATGCAGATCGGCCTCGATATCAAGCGTGTCGGCCACCCAGCGTCGCCAATCGGCGGGTGGCTGGTCGGCGGCAATCAGGATGTGCCACTGCCAGAGACGGGTGCCGGACGGCGAGTCGGCGCTGCCGATCACGGCGCGGAAGTCTCCGCTGGCGAGCGCCGCACGCAGCCGCGCCGCCTTGGCTCGCTGTTCGAAGAGCGGTTCGAAGGTCACCGGCGCGGCGCTCTGCGTGGCCAGCGGGCGGCGGCTGCCGCGCGTCTCACCGACGGCAAAGCGGTCGATGCTCAGGCCGATGAACCCGGAAGCCGAGCCGCGCAGATAGCGCGCCTGTTCGGCCCCGACGTCGAGGATCGGAAAAAAGTCCGAGTTGGCTGGGAAGCCGCGCCTGTACACGGGGGCCAGCGCGGCGCGGCTGAGAAAGCGAGTGGCCTCGAGGGTGTCCGGCGTGACGCGGACGAAGCGGTCCAGATCAGACGCCACCGCGGGCAGCGCGAAGACCGACCAGTCCGCCCGCGGCATGCTGGCCTGTTGAGTGGCGACGATGAGGACGTCGCGATAGCCGACGACGAAGACTTGGTAGTCGCCGAAATGCTCGTGCACGGCGGCGAGCACGCTCAGGACGAGCAGGTCGCTGATCTCGTAGAGATGGATCCATTGTGCGAAGATGCCGTCGGGCGCGAGGTGGCGGGTCACGACGTCGTAGAACTCCGCACCGAACAGGCTCGACACGCCGCTCACCCAGGGATTCGACGGCTCGGAGAGGATGAGGTCGAACGGCGCCGTGGTTGTGGCGAAGAACGACTTCGCATCGTCGATCACCAGCTGTGAGCGTGGGTCGTCGAAGACACGGCGATTGGCCGGTTGGAACTGCCGGGCCGCCTCGACCATCGCCGGCTCGATCTCGATGGTCGTCAGCCGCTCGAGCGTCGGACTGCCGAGCAGGAAGTGGGACGACATGCCCGAGCCGAGGCCGACCAATGCCGCCGTGCGGGCCCCGGGTCGGTGGGCCAACGCCGTCAGCGCCGCCAGCACCTGCGTCCCGCTGTCCGCGTGCAAGGGCCGTGGCGCCGGGGGCGGCTCGCCGAACCAGTCGCGGGTCAGCGAGGCGTCGGGCTTGCCGTTGGTGACGACCGTGAGGTCCTTGGTGTCGGCGCTGCGGAACACCGCGACGGTCGCAGTCCGACCGTCGCGGTGGAAGAGCATCTCGCGCGAGCCGGGCTGCGGCAGTTGTCCCGCGCGGAAGACGCCGCTGCTGAGCAGCACCTGATCGAGGGTCGTCGTGGAGGCAATCGCGGCGGTTCCAGCGGCCACCGCCGCGCCACAGGCGAGCACTCGGCGCAGGGCGATGGCGCGGGTCGGCGCCGCGGCGGCGAGGAGGGCGACGCCGAGCGCCATGTCGAGGGCGGCGCCGAGCACCAAGAGCGGCTGCAGGCCGAGCACGGGCAGCAAGACCAGGCCGGCGAGCGCCGCGCCGACGATCGAGCCGAGGGTGTTGACGCTGTACACCCAGCCGAGGGCGCGCTCGCCCCAGCCGTTGGCGAGCAAACTGCGGGTGAGCAGCGGCAGGGTCATCCCGGCGCA
>Ga0187893_10013278_pt1 | contig 11503 bp, 12 predicted proteins | sample MA1701074metaG_FD_139574 | JGI IMG/M metagenome (GOLD analysis project Ga0187893, IMG submission 139574) | White microbial mat communities from a basaltic lava cave in the Kipuka Kanohina Cave System on the Island of Hawaii, USA - MA170107-4 metaG ...
CACGAGACGGCCGGTCTGGTGGAGCGCGAGGAGATCGATCCGACGCCGAGCGTCCTCCCACTCGCCGAACTCCTCGGAAATGACAAGCAGGTCCCCGCCGAGGGCCGAAATGTCGTCGCGAAGCAGCCGCTGCAGATCGGCGCGCTCGTACATCCCGAGCGCTGCGAATGCGGCGACCGGCTGCTTGTGGAGCCCGTTTTCGGTCACCTCGTAGAGCGGCACTTGCGTCCTCCCCGGTCTTGATGCTCGCGGCAGCGTAGGTCTTGACCGCCAGCCGGCCGGGCCGTCGAACGGGCGTCATGTGGTCGCCGTGTCGGTGCACGATCGTTACAGCCACCGGACTTCCCGCGGTACACGTGCGTCACGCGCAAGACGTTGTCGTCCCGGAGAACATCAGGGCGGAGAACCAGCGCCTGCGCGGAAGGCAGCTCGCTCAGACGCGCTCGATGTCGACTCCTTCCGCGTACGCCGCGAGTGCTTCGAGGTCCTGACGGTCGCCGCTGAGAATGGTTCCGCCGGGCTCCGCGAGTGCTACGAGCACCGCGTCGACCGCCGATCCCCTACGGGCGCGAGCTCGCAGAAACCCGGCTCGACGAGCCGTTGCCTCGGCGACGACCGGCTCGACATCGCAACTCTTCAGCAGCCGGTTGATGTTGGCGTCGGTGCGCGCCGCGCCGGTGGTCGACTCAGCGAGAAGCACCATCGGCACGACGGGCGGCCAAAGGTTCTCAGCTTGCAGGGCCTCGATGAGCGCCGCGGCCCGGCGGCTCCGTTGGCTCAGACGGCTCAGGCCTCCGGAGTCGAGGACGAGCACGGCGATCAGCTCGCACGGGCGGTGGCACGCTCGCGGATGCGCCGGGCGATCGCCGCAGCGCGGGCCCGCTCCCGTGGCGAAGGCTCGCCGACCTCGGCGACGAGGTCGTTGAGGTAGCTCCGCGCCTCCTCGTTCAGCTGCTGGCGTCGAAGCTCCGCCTCGATCGCTTCCTGAAGCAGTTCGGACGCGGGTAAACCGCGCTCCTTCACGGCCCTGTACAACTCGTCCGGGAGGTACACTTGCATCCTGGGCATACGCCTAACTATACACCCTCAGAGGGGGGCTTAGCGACCGAACCGCTTGTCGCGTCGACGGTCGTCTCCCGAGACCGCCCGCCAGCTCGACCTGGGTCAGCCCGGCCTCGGTGCGCAGGCGGTGCACCAGGGCGCGGAAAGCGTTGATCCGGGCCTCGTCCACATATGCGGCGCGGCCCTCCTCGGTGGAGCGGCCGCCGCGCCTTGACATCGTCCCAGGTCGTCCGCTTGCCCATCGTCCTCACTCCTCCTCGGCGTCGGCCGGGTGGCCTTCGGCAACGCACCGTCGCATCGCGTCGCTCGCCCGCCGCCCGGGGCGATCCAGTAGGTGATCCGGTTGGCCCGCCTCGCCAGGTAGAACCGCAGCTCCCTGAGCTGGCCGTCGAGCTGCCGGGGGTGGGGCTCGTCGTGTAGGGAGCGCACGACGCGGCGACTATGCCATGTCGGCCGGGGCGGGGCGGCAGCGCGTAGCGTGGAGGCTGATGGGCGACGACATCGACGCCGTGCTTGCGGAGGCGCCGGGCGACGCCTACGGGGAGGACGAGCGGCTGTGGGCGTTACTCCAGTGCTTCGAGGACGAGGCGGCGTTCCCCTTCCCGGTTCGGGTGGTCGGCGCCGAGGTGGAGGTGGTGAGCGTCGACTACGGCGGCGACGATCGGCGCGGGCTGGCGGCGGTCTGCCGGCGCGACGGCGTGGACCACCGGGTGGCCTGCGGGACGTCACGCGGGAGCGGTCACGGCCCGGACGGCGGCCCTGCTGGGCGCCTACCGGCGCTGGGTCGGGCGGGCGTGAGCGCCGATCGCCGCGACCACCGCCCAGCTCAAGGCGCGGCGACGAGGCCTCACCCAAGGTGCGCAGCGGCTCGCTGCCCCTCAAGGCGAGGTCGCTCGGGCCCACCGGGAGCGCTTCGGCGTCTTGGCAAGCAGGTCCCCACGGCGCCGTGTGCATCGTGCGTGACGGGGAGGCGAGCGGCGAAGATGGCGCGATGAAGCGATCGACGGCGATCGGCCACCTCGTCGAGATGGCCGAGGTTGCGACCGAGCGGATGCGGCTGCGTCGCACCGACATCGGCTGGCCGCTCGAAGAGCTGTGGGCGAGCGGCGAGCTGCTCGGCCTGGCCGACACCGTCGAGGCCGGCTCGGTCGCCCTCGTGCTCGACCTGCCCGCCGACGAGCTCCCGTGGCTGGCTCTCCACCCCACCGGCGAGTGGGTCGGCGAACAGCTACGACTCGGCAAGAGGCCGATCCAGTGGTGCTACCGGCCGCTCACCCGGCCCGTCTGGAACCACGAGCACCGCCGCCTCGTCCGGTTCTGGACCGCCGCCGGCGGCCTGGACGCCGACGTCATCGAGGCCCTTCGCTCGCGACGGCTCGACCGTGTCGTCGTCGTCGAGCCATCCGCACAGGAGCTCGTCGTGCAGCTCCGTGAGGAGCTCGCACCGTCTCGCCGGCGCCTGCGGAGCGTCCTGGACGGCTACTGGGAGCACGACTGGCGGCGAGAGCACAAGGGCTACGACGAGTCCCCCGAGAACCATCTCTGGCGAGCCGCGACAGCCGTCGAGGGACATGCTCGCCGCGCTCGACGAGCTGGCCGCGGTGGACTGACCGGGATTCGCAAATTGGCGCGCCGGCCGGGCGACGCCGGGTTCCTCGACCGAGGCGCGCCGGCGATCGATCCCGGCGCGCCGGGTCACGTCGTCGAGCGCAGGGCTTCGACCGGTTCGAGCGCGGCGCGAGCGGCTTCCCCAACGGCCGGCGTCTGACCGAGGACGTGGTCGACAGCGCCCTGCAGGCGGTCGAGGGCGCGGCCCAGTCCGGCAGGCTGGTGGAGGCGCTGGCGGCGGGCGACGGCGTAGACCGCAACGACGTGGCCTTCGCGTCGACGTTCCCCTACGCGGCTGCGCCCAACGCGGCGGCGGTCAACCGGGGCGCCGAGACCCGGCCCGGCGGCGCGGGCGGCTCGGGCGGCGGCCGCCACGCCCGGCCAGGCTGACGACGACTCCTCGCCCGCCGTCCCCGTCGGGATCGGCATCGGGGTCGCGGGCCTCGCGTCGCCCTCGTCCTCGGGATCGCCGTGACGGCCGTCGCCGCGGCCCTTATCGCCACCGGGGCCTCTCACCGGTGGCGGGCCCGGGACGAACGCGCCCGCGCCCGTGGGGGGCGGGTTCGGTCGCACCGCCGGCGGCGCCACGGCGTCTCCCGCCGGCTGTCCGCCCTCCAGGCCCGGGTGCAGGCGGCGCCCGACGACTACACGGCGTGGGCGTCCCTGGGCCTCGCCTACGTGGAGCGGCGCCCTGTCTCGGCCGACCCCCGCCTTCCACCCCAAGGCCCGGGGGCGTCGGAGCGATCTCTGGCCATCAACACCTCCGACCGCAACGCGATGACCATCGCCCTGACCGTGACTGCCACCCCCACGGTGGGCGTGCTCCCCTCGGGATCGCGGGTCGCGACATCATCAGTGGTCACGCCCGAGCGGTCGTCGGGCTCGGGTGGCTGCGCCGGCTGCGCGCCGTCGGCCGACACGGCCACGGCCACAACCAGGACCGCCCCCATCCGCACCCGCACCCGGCAGGGTTGGTGGTCATAGGCTTCGTCGGCGGCTTGCTCCCCAGCCCGTCAGCCGTGGTCGTGCTGCTCGGAGCGACTTCGAAGGGCGGGAGCAGCTGCTGACCGAGGACATTGAGTTCCTTGCGCCCGGCGCCTCCGTGCGGGGCTGCGCCGAGTCGACGTCGAGCGACCGCCGATTGGCAGTGGGTGCGCCCTGTCGACCGACAACGCGGTCCGGCCGACAGAAGCGGGTGATCGCCTACCAGATCACATCGATCCTCGCGCCGTGCCCCGGTGCAGCAGCGATGCGCGCGTCGAGAGTGACAAGAGGGGCGTCGAGCGCCAGGGCGAGCGCGACATAGGCGGCGTCGTACGCAGTCAGGTTCGATCGGAGCCGCCACATCGTCGGCAGCAGGGGCTCATGGGGGTGATGAACGACATCGAGGTCGGCGAGGTCGGAGAGGGCTTGCGCCCCACGCTCGGCGGTCACGTCGCCGACCCGACATAGCGACGTACGACTTGGGCTACCTCTACCTAGAGGAGGTGCGGGGCATGCAAAGTCTCTTCATCGGGGGCGATTCGGGTCGTCACCTCGCTCGCGAGGGGCAGGCCTAACAGCCACTCGACAGCCGCTGAGGCGTCGAGCACGATCAACGAGCGTGGCGTTCGGCGCGGACTGCGTCGGCGGGGGACTGGGAGACAACGGCGCGCTCGCGGGCCTGAACCCGCTCAATGAGCTCCCGACGTGTCGGTCGTTCGAGGGATCTCGTGAGCTCGGACAACACAAGCTCCGAGAGCGACCTACCCTCCATTGCGGCCCGTGCCTTGAGGCGGCGGTGCACCTCGTCAGGCACGTTGCGAATCTGCACCATTTTCATGTGGCAAGCGTATCTTCATGCGAATCGCAGGTGACCGGGCTCCCGGGCAGACCTCGACGAGTACCAGGACGCTCGAGCCGGACCAGTGCCGAGCGCCTTTGACACCGTGACGCCCGCGCGCCGAACCATCTGGGAAAGCGACGCTCAGTCCCGCCAGTTTCCTGATCGGGTGCATTGGTTGCGGTCCAGTGCACTCAAGGCCAGCGCTTCCCGGCGGACGAGCTACGGCGCTTGTGGTCCCCGAGCGCCCACGACCGTCGCCAGGCGCCAGCGCCGGGGCCGCTCAACGCCGGCGTGGCGTTCTCGGCGGCGCGGCGGCGGGCGGTCCACCAGTCGGTGGCGCCCTCGTCGGCGAGGACTGCCACGTTCGCCTCCAGGCGGGCGGCGAGGCGGCGAGCGTCCTCACCTTCGCGCCGCGTCAGCGGTGAGCCGAAGGTGACCTGCACCCCCGCGCCCTTCCCCAGCGGGCCGCCGACCGGCGTCGGCAGCTTCTTGCCCTTCTTCTGGACCTTGCGCGTCCCTTCGACGTGGACGGGCACGAGCGGCCGCCCGCATTTCAAGGCGAGGTAGGCGGCGCCCCCCCGGAAGTCCTGCGCCCAACCGTCAGGGCTCCGCCCGCCCTCCGGGAAGATGATCAGGCTCCAACCGTCGTCCAGCAGCTCCGCGGCCAGGTCGGAGGAGCGCCGGTTGACGCGGGTCCGCTCCATCGGGATGGCGCCCAGCGTCAGCGCGGACATGGCGCTCTTGGCCCGGTTGTCGAAGAAGTAGTCCGCCGCCGCCGCCACCTGCGCCTTGTGACGGAACCGGTCGGGGAGGCTGGTGAGCAGCAGCGGCGTGTCGAGGTGGCTGTGGTGGTTGGCGGCGAAGATGGCCGGCGCGTCGAGGTCCTCGATGCGGTCGAGCCCGTGCACGGTGGGCGAGCCGAGCAGGTGGACCATGGGGCGGAGGACGTCGTCGACGATGAGCGCACGCGCCAGTCGCGCCGGGTAGCGGCGCGACCAGTCGGTGTCGTAGTGGGCGCCGGTCCGCCGCTCGACCGGCGGCCGGGGCACGCTCGTGGGCCAGCTCGGCTTGCCGAGGGGGAAAGGCGCCCCGAGCCGCACCCTCACGACTCCCCCCGGGTTCCTTTGGCGCCCATCAACGCGGCGGTGGCCACCACGATCAGCGACACCAGGTCGGCAAGAGCGATGGTGGAGACGCTGGCGCGGTTGATTTCCTCCGAGAACACGGTCCTGTCGGACAAGAGGATCAGGTCGACGACCAGGGCGGCTGCGGTCGCGATCGCCAGCAGGCCGGCGAGGATGGTCGCCGCCTGGCGGACGACTGCAGCCGTGGCGAGCGGCGCGCTGTTGGCCAGCGCGAGGGCAAGCAGGAGGGCGACACCGACGACGAAAGCGCCGGTGAGGACCGAGCCGAAGAAGGCGGCCGAGGAGCTGCTGAGGGCGATCGTCTTGATCCGGAACCGGACATCCACGGTGGGGAAATCGAGGGCGAGGCCGGAGATGAGCCCGGCGACCATCGCCAAGCCGGCGCCGGCCACGATGGCGGCCGCGGCTATGCCCGCCGCCCGGTCGCCGCCGAGCGAATCAGCCATCAGACGAGACCTCCGCCATCACGAGCGGCGGGCGCGGGACGCTCGTCGGCCACGTCGCTTTCCCGAGCGCGAAAGGAGCCCCGAGCCGAATACTCACGACGGCCCCCGGGTTCCTTTGGCGCCCACCATCGCCGCGGCGGCCAGCACGATCAGCGACGCCAAGTCGGCAAGCGCGAAGGCGGACACTTTGGCGACGGTGATCTCCTCCGAGAACAGGGCCATCTCCGACGTTTCCGACAACAGGGTCAGGTCGACGACGAAGGCGGCTGCAGTCGCGATCGCCAGCAGGCCGGCGAGGCCGGTCGCCGCCTTTCGGACGACTGCAGCCGTGGCGAGCGGCGCGCTGTTGACCAGCGCGAGGGCGAGCAGGAGGGCGACACCGACGACGAACGCGCCGCCGAGGACGGAGCCGAAGAAGACGGCCGACAAGTTGCTGAGGGCGATCGTCTTGATCCGGAACCGGACATCCACGGTGGGGAGATCGAGGGCGATGCCGGAGATGAGCCCGGCGACCATCGCCAAGCCGGCGCCGGCCACGATGGCGGCCGCGGCTGCGCCCGCCGCCCGGTCGTCGCCGTTCGCCATCAGACCGTCACGTCCGCCATCACCAGCGGCGGGCAGTGCAGGTGCATGATCGTGGGGTCCCGTCCCACGACGTCGCCGGCCATCTCCAGCGCGTCCCGGAAGGTGGACGCGGGCTTGAACCCCAGCCGCCGCACCGCCTTGGTGTCGCCGCCGACGATGATGACGCCGTTGGGGTGGAGGTGCTGGAGGGCGTGGGCGCCCCAGTACCACATGTAGAACGGGTGGACGCCGTGGTAGGCGTAGCTCGTCCGGTACAGGTGGATGTACCAGGGATCGGTGGCGAAGTCCTCCTCGTACTTCTTCTCGATCTCCAGCGGGTCGGTGGTCTCGGTCAGCACCTGCTCGAAGAAGTCGATGTAGCTGGGGTGGTGGACGGGGTGGAACTCCCACGGTGTGGGGTGGCTCATGATCACCACGCCGTTCTGGCGCACGAGCGGCTTGCCCTTGTACAGGTTGAAGAAGTACCCCAGCCCCAGGCACATCACCAAGATGGGGTTCATCACCGAGTTGACGTTGTAAGGGCAGATGTAGGGAAGCCCCATGGTGAGAACGTCGGCTTGCCCCTCGACGGGCACGAGCTGCTGGCGGTACACGGCCTTGGTGGTGGCGGCGTGGACCGCCTCGACCTCCCCGGCGTTGACGCCGGTCATGCGGTGGGGCGCCTTGATGGCGGAGAAGATCGGCCGGGACAGCGAACCGGGCGTTCGCTCCAGCGACTTGGCCACGGCCAGGTAGGACGCTCGGTCCCGGGCCGACCATTCCCACTCGCGGCGCTGGAGGAACCGGAACGCGGGGGGGAAGGTGTCGTTGTTCAGCGTCGTCTCGATCTGGAAGACCTTGACGCCCTGCTCCTTGACGAGCCGCCCCATGCGCCAGTTGGACGTGTGGAGGGCGGACCGGGTCTGGTCCATGACCGACTTGCTCTCCTGCAACGTCCGCACGTTGTGGTGGTGGCGCAGGGACCGGTAGCTGGTGAGGCCGGTGCCGAGGCTCTTGTGGCCGCCGTCCATCGATACCAGGTTGATGTTGACGTAGATCAGCAGGTCGCTGGTGACGGCCCGCTTGTTCATCTCCACCAGCTCGCCGTGGGCGGTTTCGCCGATGACGATCAGGTTGTCGGGGTCCTCGCCGTCGTGCTGGGTGAGCAGGCCGTGCGGCGCGAAGGCGTCGTAGACGCGGTCGCCCAAGGCGTGGCGCAGCTCGCTCTCGGTCATGCGGCGGTGGAGGCCGAGGGCGGCGATCAGGGCCACGTCGTCGACGTGGGCTTCGGCGGCCAACTCCAGCACTGCCTCGATCACCCGCTGGCGGTTGTCCGGGCGGCGCATGGGCGGCAGCGGCAAGGACAGGTCGTCGAAGGCGATGGTGAGCTTCATGCCCGGCTTGAGCAGCGCGGGCAAGGGCTCGCAGTCGCCCAGGGGGTGGAGCAGGGCGTGGCGAATGGCCGCGTCGGGGTCGTCGAGCGGCGGCAGGGGCTCGTTGGGATAGAGCACCCGGCTGCCCACCGGCAGCTTCTCCAAGTGAAATCCCTCGCCGGCGTGGAACAGGATGGGCGGCGTCGACCGGTCGACGTCCAGGACGAATCCGGGGCGCGTGTGCTGGCGGTGGTCGCTCACCGGCGCTTCTCTCCTCGCAGGTCGAACGCCACCTTGATCGCACCGCGGCGGCCGGCGTTGGCGGCGTGCTCGATGGCCTCACGGTAGCGGTCGAGGGGGTACAGGGCGGTGACCAGGCGTTCCAGGCCCGCTTCGGCGACCAGCTCGAAGGCCATGTCGAAGGTGGTGCGGCCGCCCGGTTCGGTTCCGTAGGCGTAGGAGCCCCGCAGGGTGACCTGCCGCTGCCACAACGGCGTGAGGTCGACGGACACGGTCGAGGGCATGCCGAGGAGGACCACCGTGCCGCCCGGTCGCACCACCGCCAGGTCCTCGGCCACAGAGGCCGCGGTGCCGACGCAGTCGATCACCACGTCTGCCCCGCCCGACAGGCGCCTGCCCACCTGCAAGGACGCGGTGACCCGCCGCACCGCTCGGCGCGTCTCATCCGACCCCACCACCACGTCGGCGCCCAGTTCGGCGGCCAGCCGCCGCTGCTCGGGGTGCTTGGCCACGGCGATGACCGTCCCCGGCGTCGAGAACCGCCGCAACGCGGCGATCGCGCACAGGCCCAGCGTTCCCGCGCCCAGCACCAGCACCGTCCCGCCGTCGACCGATCCCGCGCCGTGGACGGCGCACGCCGCGGGCTCCACCATGACCGCGGCCTCGTCGCTCATGCCGCCGGGCACGGCGTGGACCTGGCTCTGGTGGGCCACCAGGCCGGTCGACCAGCCGCCGCCGGTGTCGGCGCAGTACCCGATCTGGAGGCCGGGCTCGACGTCGCCCACGGATATCCGCTCGCAGCAGTCGTGGCGGCCGCCGGCACACGGCCCGCACAGGGGCTGAACCCCCCGCGCCACGCACCCGAGCACCGGTTCGAGCACGACCCGGCGCGCAGGATCGCCGTCCAGCTCGCCCACGACCTCGTGGCCGGGAACGAACGGGAACGACACCACCGGCTCGAAGTACCGGGAGACGTGGCTGTCGATGGTGGCCAGGTCCGAGCCGCAGATGCCGGCCAGCCGCGGCCGCACCTGCCGCCAGGCGGGGCCGGGCAGGTGGGGCTCGCTGAGGTCGGTCAGGCGCAAGGGGCCGACCCGCGCCCCCATGCCCGGCGCCAGGGAGCCGGCCACCCGCGCCGCGGCGTAGCGGGGGAGGGAGCGCTCGAACTGGAGGGCGCGGATCACGGCGTCACCGCGCCCGCTCGGCCCGCAGGCGCCCGCGCACGTCGGTCGGGCGTGGCGACAGGGGAAGGGGCGGCCGCAGCGCGCCGGCCGACACCTTGGTCCAGTGCTCGACGTGCCAGCCCCGCTTGCGGGCGATGGCGGCCAGCTTGGGCTCGGCGTTGACCGCCACCGGGTACCCCACCGCCTCCAGCATGGGCAGGTCGCTGGCCGAGTCGGCGTAGGCGACCGACTCCGCCATCCTCAGGCCCTCGGCGTCGGCGTACTCGGCCATCACCAGGGCGCGGGCCTCGCCGGTGGGCGGAACGTCGATCAGCTCGCCGGTGAGCTTGCCGTTTTGCTCGCCCATGGTGGCGCAGACCACGTCGTCGAAGAGGGGCGCCAGCGGGGCGATGGCGAAGTCGAGGGCGCCGGTGATCAGGACCGTGCGGGTGCCGGCTCGCCGGTGCTCCCGCACCCGCCGGATCCCCGCGGGGAAGGACTTGGTCAGGAGCAGGTCGGAGAACAACTCCCACGCGTCCTCGCGCAGCCGGGCGACGGCCGCCCCCTCGTAGCGGCGGTAGAAGTGGCGCAGGAAGTCGCCCCGGTCGCGGCGGTCGAGCATCCACAGGCTGGGCGCCGCCTTCAGCATGCGAGCCACGAACCGGGCCCGCTCCTCGTCGGGCATGCGCCGGGTGGCGAGCCAGGCGTAGGACTCGACCACGTTGGAGGCGATCAGGGTGTTCTCCAGGTCGAAGGCGGCGAAGTGGCGCTCGGGCGAAAGCACGGCCCGGCGGGCCCGGTCCTCCCGGGACGGCCCCTCCCGCTTGGCGCCGGAGGTCCGCACCCGGGCCTGCTTGACGATCGACGGCATGTGGACCGTCTGGACGTAGTGCTCCCAGTCGATCACCGAGGTGTCGAAGGCGAACGCGGCCCGGTCGGCGTCATCCAGCGCGTCCCACAGGGCGCGCAGGCGGGCGTCGTCGAAGATGGCCTCGGTCTCGGCGTAGGCGCCGTACAGCTTGACGTAGCCCCGCGCCCGCTCGGCGTCGCTGCGCTTCTCCTCGACCCGGCCGCTGATCTCCGCCTTCTCGCCCCGGATGGGCAGGGCGCCGAGCGCCTTCTCGGCCGCCTTGAGGACCTTGATGCCCTGCTCGAGCTGGCGCTGCACCCGGCCCCGGCCGCCGAAGGACCACTTGGGCACGACGATGGGCTGGCCCCGGTGGTCGTACAGCGGGTGCGCGCCGTAGTACTCCCGCACCAGGTTGACCAGCTCGTCGTACCGGAGGGGGTTCCGGGCGCCGGTGGCGACCTGGTAGACGCCCACCTTGCCGCCCTCCGCCGGCCCCTGCGCGGCCACCGCCAGCAGGGCGGACACCACGAAGTCGACGGGGATCACGTCCACCACGCTCTCGGGGATGCCCGGGAACTCCTTGAGCAGGCCCCGGCCGTAGGAGATGATCACCGGCTCGGCCATGCGGAAGCCCCGGATCCAGCCCGGGTGGGGGTCGGCCCACGCCGACTCGATGATCGACGGCCGCACGATGGTCAGGGGGACGGCGCCCTTCGTCTCGACCGCGGCCCGCTCGGCCAGGGCCTTGGTGTAAGCGTAGGCGTCGGGCCACCCCAGCGTCTGGGCCCGGGCCCGGCCCATCTCGACGAGCCGGTCGGCCACCCACTGCTCCCGCAGCCGTTCGGCCTTGGCGGCCAGCAGGGGCGGGCCGGCGGCGCCCAGCTCCTGGCGTGCATCCCGGGAGAACCGCTGGAGCAGCTCGGGACGGCGGCTCTCGGCCTCGCTGTCGGCCCGCGCCCGCCGGGCCGCGTCGACCTCGCCCCGCCACGCCACCTCGGTGGAGAAAGGCGTGTCCGACAGGAGGGCTTCGGGCGCTCGGCCCCGGCGCAGCCCCGCCACGTAGGCGGTCGACACGGCCACCAGATGGGGCTTCGCCCCCGCCTCGTTCAGGACGTCCAGCACCCGCTTCGGGCCGAGCAGGTTGGTCTCCACCGCCTGGTCCAGGGGGGCGTCGAAGCTCACCCGGGCGGCCGAGTGGATGACGGCGTCGGCGCCCGCCAGCGCCGC
>Ga0187893_10013279_pt1 | contig 11503 bp, 11 predicted proteins | sample MA1701074metaG_FD_139574 | JGI IMG/M metagenome (GOLD analysis project Ga0187893, IMG submission 139574) | White microbial mat communities from a basaltic lava cave in the Kipuka Kanohina Cave System on the Island of Hawaii, USA - MA170107-4 metaG ...
ACTAAGGAAGGTGATCTCCAAACTGGTTTTATAGAGGCGGGCGGGCGGGACGGCGCAGTTACAATTTTAGCTAGCCACGGTCTTTTTATTTTAAGTTTAACGCCGATCGATCGACCTCATTGGTACGATCGTTTAGGTAGTTATTTTCGGGGAGTGCGCAGTAAGGATATGGTTGTTTTTACCCGCCAGCTCGCGGTACTTCTTGAAGCGCGCCTATCTTTAAGTGAAGGCTTAAAAACTCTCTCCGGCCAGATCACTCACCCCATTTTACGCGAGACAGTTTTTCAAATTTCCGAAGACATAGATGCCGGACTTTCTTTTTCGCAAGCCCTGGAGAGACAAACCAATGTATTCTCTGAATTCTTTGTGAGTATGGTTCGTTCCGCGGAAGTTACCGGAAACGTAGATCAAGTTGTCGGTTTTCTAGCAGATTATTACGAGAAGGAATATATAATCGTAAGCAAAGCGCGTTCGGCTTTAATCTACCCAGCTATAGTCATTGCATTATTCGTGGTAGTTGCGGCGCTTATGTTGATCTTGGTTTTCCCACAGTTGGGTCCGGTTTTTGAACAGTCCGGTGTAGAGCTGCCGATTTTCACTAAAATTCTCATTGCCGCCGGTAATTTTATGAGCCGCTGGTGGCTCGCATTGCTTATCACCGTTATTTTTGGTATCGCCGCTGTGCTAAATTATCTGCGGACCGTTGAAGGTAAGGGCGTGTGGGATGATTTGAAGTTGCGCTTACCTTTGCTACGAAAAATTTATTTGCCCCTAAGTCTAGCTCGTCTTTCGCATGCTTCTTCCGTTTTACTCCAAGGTGGTGTGCCCGTTTCCCAGGCTATGGAAATTGTGAGTCACACCGTAGACAATGTATTATATCAAGATTTTTTACACGAAGCGGCCGAGTCGGTACGCCAAGGTGAACCCCTCTCTCAAGCTCTATCTAAAAATCCACTCTACTTTCCGCCGCTGGTGCCGCAAATGTTAGTGGTGGGGGAGAAGACTGGGCAGTTAGATAAAATTTTCGTGCGCCTCTCTACCTACTATAGCCGCGAAGCAGATAATGTAGTTAATAATATAGTAGAGCTAATTCAACCAACACTAATGATCGGCATCGGCACCTTGGTCGGTCTACTTTTTGCCTCTGTGCTCCTACCTATTTATCAGCTAACCGCTAGTATTCACTAGTATCCAAAAGTTAAGCTAGTCGTATTTAGTAAAATTATTATGATATAATAAAAATTATGAAGAATATTAAAGGTTTCACCCTGATAGAAATTTTAATTGTCGTTGCGATCATTGGTATTTTGGCCTCCACCGTGCTTGTGGGCTTAAGCGGTAGTCGTGGTGCTGCGCGGGATGCTCGGCGCATATCTGACTTACGTCAAGTGCAAGGTGCATTGGAAGTTTATTACAACGCGAATAATAGTTATCCACCCAATGGTCAGGGTACCACTGCCCAAGCTTTCTATACTAATCTCTCTGCCGCTCTAGGTTCTATCGCTAAAAGTTTACCCGTAGATCCCTTGGCCTCGAATCCTGGCTATGGCTATGAAAGTGATGGTCAGCAATATATTATCTCTGCTAGTCTGGAAGGTTCTATGCCGGCTGGTTACACGACTCCAGCCGTTCCTGGAAGCTTCTCCGTAATTAGCTGTGCTGCTCCTGTTTACTGCGTTACTTTATAAATAGATTTCAGTTTCTAATATGAGTATCTGGCTTTTTATCTTCGGCGCGGCCGTCGGTAGTTTTTTAAATGTGATTGCGTTACGTTACGATCCGGACAAGTTTATTTTGCACCCCAAGATTATCGGAGGTCGTTCGCACTGTGCTCACTGTGGCAAGACCCTGCGTTGGTTTGAATTAATTCCTCTGCTTAGTTTTTTGGTGCAGTCTGCCTCTTGCCGGCAATGCGGTGCACCCCTAAGTTTGCAGTATCCTATCTCAGAACTATTGGCGGGTCTGATTGCGGTTTGTGTGCCGCGTATTCTTTTCCCCTCACCTCTCGCTACTTATTCGTTTAATGATTACCTGGGTATCTCTGCTTGGATTTTAATTTTTTGGGTCTTACTAGTTATTGCATTAATAGATTTACGCACTAGTCTTATCCCCGACGAAGCTAATCTTACTCTGGCGGGCTTGGGGATCATTGCGCTCTTAGTTAAAGTCCCGGCTTTTGATGAATTCAGCGGCTCCTTTATCGGCGCTTTCGGTGCAATCTTTGGCCTGCGCAATAATATTTGGCTGAATCACGCAGTTGGAGCTTTCACGGGTTTAGCTATTTTTGGTTTATTAATTTTAATTACGCGCGGCCGCGGTATGGGTTTAGGTGATTTAAAACTTGCCGTGGCACTAGGCATAGTTTTAGGCTGGCCCGGCGTGATTCTCGCTACCGCCCTGGCTTTTATCTTTGGCGGTATTGCAGGTGGGGGTTTAATTCTTTTGCATCGGAAAAAAATGAAAAGTTTTTTACCTTTCGGTCCGTTTTTAGCTATAGGCGCCGCCAGTATATTTTTCTTTGGTTTCCAAATAGTAAGTTTCTATTTCGCCCTCTTTAAGTTATAGGTAGGTAAGCTTAGAATGATATTATTCTCTAGTGGCCCTATCTTTTTCTCTAACTCTAATAAAAAATAGTAAGCGCGCGGGCTTTACTCTGGTTGAAATACTTGCCGTAGTTGGTATCACAATTATTTTATCCACAGCCTTGGTTGTTTATAGCAGCTCTGCGCGCAATCAAACTACGCTTGCAGTAGAAGAAACCAAACTTTCCCAATTAATTTTACGCGCCAAATCTTTAGCCGTAGCTACCTATAATCAGCCGCCCATACCCTGTGGTTACGGCATTAGAATTGATTATCTGGTACATAGTTATGAGTTGTTTAGTTATGATTTTCCTGCGGACAAGATGCAGTGCCGCAGCATTAATATTCAAGGTATAGATATAACCGGTACTGCACCCGGTTCAGTTTATCGTATATTTGAGACACATCCTCTGCCCACCACACTTACTTGGGATACTACCGTGTCTAATCCGCTAGATTTTGTATTTTTCTTGCCGCCAGATCCACAGACGGTGCTTTTGCCCGCTCTAGGCCCGGGAACTTCTGCTGGTTCGATTGGTTTAAAACTTGTAAACGAACCCATATTAAAGACGATAGTCGTAAGCAAGAATGGCCAGTTAAGTTTTCCTTAAAATATAGTTATGTTTCGCCACGCACACTCAAATAAGAATTCCGGCCAGTTATTAATAGAACTTTTAGTTGCCTTAAGTATTTTAACTACTGGGTTCTTCGCTGTTTTGGGATTATTATCGCGCTCTATTGGTTTAAATAGAGTAGTGAGTGATAGCTACATAGCTACTTATTTAGCAGCAGAAGGTATAGAGGTTGCCCGCAATATTTTTGATATAAATTCCGCGCAAGGTCTTCCGTGGGACAGCGATTTTAATCCGGGCACTTACAATCTGCAATACGATTCCTTATCTTTTGGATCTTTTGCCGATATTTATCTCAAGCTAGATCAAGGTGTTTATGGCTATGATAGTGGCGCGGACACAAAATTCAAACGACGCATAGAAATTAGAGACATAGTTGACCCTACCGGAACTATTTACGGCAAGCGAGTAAACTCTATTGTAGATTGGAGCGGGCGAGGTATTAATTCTAGCGTTAATTTAGAAGATCAATTTTTACACTGGACGCTCTAATTCTTATTATGAAAATCACTTATTCTAAAAATCAAGAAAGACGAGGCTACACTTTAATAGAAATTTTGGTGGCGATGAGTGTTTTTTCTATTATGATAAGCATCGTGGCGGGTGGATTAACCCAAGCGCTTAGGACGCAGCGACAAGCGGCGGCACTTTTAGCTGCGAATAGTAATCTAAGTTTATCCATAGAGCAGATGGCTCGCGAAATTCGTACGGGCTATGATTTTTGTGTTAGTACGGTGAATGTTTGCGATAGCACCCACTTAATTTTCCGTAACTATCGGGATTCCTATATAACCTATGCTTTTAATAATAAAAGAATTGAACGGGCAGAATTATCTCAAGATGTTGTACCCCAGACAATAGATCTGGAGCCTTTAACTGCAGACAATGTTACGATAGATAGCCTGTCTTTTTTGGCGATTCCCGATCTTCCGGCACGCGTAACCATGGTTGTTCGGATATTGCCTCAAGATCCTACTTTGCAAAATAATCCTATTTATATTCAAACTACGGTGAGTGCACGACCTATATAGTGTGGATAACCTTTCTCTATAGAAGGTGTACAATTATAAGTAGTTATGGATCGCTCCCAATTTACAACTAAAAACTATCTGCCTAAAAAGCTCCTTTTACTTTTGGCGGTGTTTTTAGTTGGGATTTTATTTCTAAGTTTTTTCTTCCACTCTAATTACGGTGCAGTCTTAAATGCAAATCCAGAACAAGCCAATCTAGCTTTAGATGCTGCAATCCGCAGTAATAACCTAAATCTTTGTAAGTCTTTGCAGGATGTCACTATTCAAGATATAAATTACGGCGATTGGTGCAAGGATAATATTTTATATAATCAAGCTTTAGCCGCGAGTGATCCTTTGCTGTGTGACGCGCTAAATGATTCTCGTAGAACGCAGTGTGTACAGGATATATTTATCGCCGGCGCCGCGCAAAATGACTCAGGCTTAGAGTATTGCAGTGATGCGCCAGATACTCTATTAAAACAAGAATGCGAGTTGTCTTACTGGACTAATAAAGCGGTGGCGAGCGGTTCTTCTAGAGCTTGTGACAATTTATCTAATAGAGACGATGAAGCGGCATGCACCAGCAGAGTCGTTTACGATACGTTTCTTAAGGATCCTCACGGAATGAGTTGTAGTTCTTTGTCTCCTCAGTACCGAACTGAATGTGTTCTTTTGAAGGATATTTTAGAAAATAAAAACAGTAAACAGTGCATAGTTTTACATGATCAAGGTATGCGTGGCTTCTGCGAGCAAAACTTAAATCAATAATATGCGCTCCAAAATAATTACATCACTTCTCGTCACTTCTTTTTTCTTATTGCTGTCTCAGGTTTATGCCGCGCCTCAATTCACTCAAGTCTTTCAAGCTTCCTATAATCGTAGCGGTAGTGATGATCCTGCGGGTATATTTGTGAATACTAATCACGAAGTTTATGTAGCGGGTAGTTCGGTTAATCCATCCAATCGTAAATATGAAGGCAAAATTATTAAGTACGATCCAAATGGCGTAAAGATTGGAGAAAGCGTTGGTTTGGGTGGTTCAAACAGAGGAACTAACACCGATCATTTTTTGCCGGCGGTTTACAATAATCCCAATAACGGACAAATTTATGGCGCTTTAACGCAGCTTAGTCCTTTTAAAAATGGATTCAATGATTCGGCTATTGTCAGGCTCAATGCTTCTCTGGGGGCAAACGGTACTTTCACTTTTCGCAATATGAAGTCGATAGGTTTGTGTGCCGCCTACACATTTGATGCTACCGCAATTACAGTGGATCAAGATAACTATGTTTATGTAGCAGGTAATCTTTGGAAGGGCTGCGCCCGCTCTCTCTATGAGACCGTAATAATTAAACTTAAATCTAATTTAGATTTTGTCTTATTCCCCTCTGGGGCTCCGGCATTATATCTTAATCGCAACTCTATTAATCTAAACACTATTACTAGCTTGGCGGTTGATTCTAGCGGCAATATATATGCTTCCGGTTATACCTATGCGGCTGGCGGAGATTACGATTGGATAGTGGCAAAATATAATGCGAACGGTAATTTAGCCTGGACTCGTATGCCTAATCTGGGGTTTGGCTATGACGTGGCGAGCTCTGTCGCGATTCATCCCAACGGAGATGTTTATGTTGCCGGCTTTAGAAATGCTAGTCTCATCGCTAACGCTAATAATTTTGTAGGGGAAATTTGGATAGTACGTTATGACCCAGCTAACGGCAGTATAAAAGACGAAACTGTTTACAATAGCACTCCTGCGGGCGCGTATGATTTAGCTTTAGATCAGGACGGCAATATTTATGTAAGTGGTGCAACTAGTGCTGGAGCTTTTGCGGCTAAATATGCGAGCAGCCTAGGTCAACCACTTTGGACTTCTTATCAATGGGGTTTTTCGGCCGGTTTAAGCGCTCCGGCGCTTGCCGTAGATAATGCCGGTAGTGTTTATCTGGCAGGTTTTGATCTTAGCCGAGACACCTCCGGACGTTCCAACGCGCCGCGCAGGACCAGTGATTTTCTAGTGACTAAAGTTGCGGAAACTTCTGCGCCGGCACTTCTCTCGGCTTCTTTATCTGCAGATCCTAATACAGGCGCCGCACCTTTAAATGGCGTACAGCTAACTGCTGCAGTAGTCGGCGCTACCGGCAGTACAATTGATTACAGTTTTAACTGTGGCAACGGTACAACCTTTGCTATTAACACCTCCGGAAATACTTACACTACGACCGGAGCTAATACTTGTAATTACAGCACGCCCCAAACCTACTATGCTCAAGTGATAGCGCAAGATAACGGTGCAGGTGGTACAGGTTTAACTGGGGTTTCTCCTTTTGTGCCAATTGATGTGCAGCCTGGTAGTGGCGGTAATCCGCCTAACACTGGGACTTATACGGTAACCCTAAGAGCTGCTCCGAGCGCAGGACGTAGTCCCTTAAACGGTGTGGATTTAGTTTCTACTTTGAATCAAGCACCAGTTGGCGCAGTTCAATATACATTTGATTGTGGTAACGGTGTAACTAAAATTGTGAGCGACACAGCTGTAAGCCACGCCGAAGCTAATATGTGCGATTACCCCACGCCCGGTACCTACACTGCTCGGGTTAGTGCTCAAGGCACAGGTTGGACAGCGAATGGTACCGCCCGAGTCTCCGTATTAAGTGGCAGACAAGAATGTCCGCCCAGTGCAACAGAGTGCACGCCTTAGTTTACGATTTTTATGAATCTACGGAATGGGCAGGTAATGATCCTTACGGTGATGGCGTTAAGCGGCGTAGTTTTAAGCGCTACCGCTATCGCCGGTCTTCTGGTTGTTTATCAACTGCGTCAGGCGACTGACCTAGCTAATTCCGCTAAAGCAGTTTTTGCCGCAGACACGGGTATAGATTGGGCACTCTATAAACGCTCCCTTACCTGTCCGCGCGACGTAAGTGGTGTGCCAACCACGCCGGACTGCGCCACGACCGTTCCCGATCTTTTAACTAATGGCGCAACCTTAGAAGTTAAATGTTACGACGTATCTGGTAATGAGATTTTATATTGCAACTCTGACGACCCTAATAATCCCATCGCCAATATAAAATCATTAGGTTCTTCGGCTAAATCTAGCCGGGCTTTTCAATTGAGCCTATAGATTAAGGCACTTTGCTTTAGGCTGGAGTATAATTAGGCCTGAAGTTATGGCTACGCAATCGGCGCGGGAAAGAATAGAACATTTAAAAAAGGTGATTAATCATCACCGCTATCTTTATCATGTCTTAGATAGAGAAGAGATTTCAGCCGAAGCCTTAGATTCGTTAAAGAAAGAGTTATTTGACCTAGAGAACCAATTTCCATCTTTGATCACGCCGGATTCACCTACTCAACGGGTGGGTGGCGCACCGCTTAAGGAATTTAATAAAGTTCGCCATGAAGAGCGGATGACTTCTTTAAACGATGCTTTCTCCGAAGAAGATGTACGCGCTTGGATTACGCGCTTGGAAAATTATTTAGATAGCCAAGGAATCTCGCGAAGTCTCTCGGAATTTTACTGTGATCTCAAAATGGATGGTCTCGCGATGGAACTTATATACGAGCAGGGTGTTTTTGTGCAAGGTTCTACGCGCGGCGATGGTTTAATAGGGGAAGATGTAATTAATAATTTACGTACCATAGAAGCTATTCCTTTACGTTTAGAGGGCACAAAATTTCCTGCGCATCTAGTGGTGCGCGGCGAGGCCTTTTTAACTAAAAAAGAGTTTGCACGGATCAATCGTGAACAGGAAAAAATGGGAGATAAGTTGTACGCTAATCCGCGCAACGTCGCGGCCGGCTCTATTCGTCAGTTAGACCCCAAGATTACGGCGAGTCGCAAGTTGGATTTTTTTGCCTACGGTATAGGGGGTCGAGGTGCAGACTATTTGGGCGAATACGAAACTCACATAGATGAATACGACGCCTTAAATAGGTGGGGTATAAAAACTAACCCGCAGGGTAAGGTTGTGAAGTCGCTTGCAGAAGTTTTTGCCTTCCATAAAGAGATAGGCAAGCTGCGCGAACGTTTAGCTTACGAGATAGATGGAATGGTCGTATCTCTCAATGACAATAAATTATATGAAGAAGCCGGAATTATTGGCAAGGCGCCGCGGGGTGCGATGGCTTACAAATTTTCTCCGCGAGAGGCTACAACTATCGTGGAAGAAATTAAAGTACAAGTGGGGCGCACCGGAGCACTCACCCCCGTTGCAGTTATGCGCCCTGTGCAGGTGGGCGGCATCACTATCACTCACGCATCTCTCCATAATGCCGACGAGATTGAGCGCTTAGATCTGAAGTTGGGAGACACGGTGATCGTGAGTCGCGCGGGGGATGTTATCCCGCAAATTACTAAAGTTCTAACCGAATTGCGTACAGGCAAGGAAAAGAAATTTGTGATGCCCACGCATTGCCCGGTAGATGGTTCCAAAGTTACTCGCGATGGCGTGGCTTATCGCTGTAGCAATAAAAATTGTGCAGCGGTGCATCGTGAGTCTTTGTATCACTTTATTTCCCGCCCCGGCTTTAACTTGGATGGTCTAGGGCCGAAGATTGTAGATCGTTTTTTGGACGAAGGTCTGATTTCGGATGCATCGGACATTTTTACTCTCCAAGTGGGGGATATTGCGGTATTAGAACGTTTTGGCGAAAAATCCGCGGCGAATATAGTTTCCGAGGTAAGAACTAAAAAAACAATAACTCTACCTCGTTTTATCTACGCACTCGGAATCCTCCACGTGGGCGAGGAAACTGCGAATCTACTAGCGAAGCAGTTAACGCAAGAGAATATCCACACACCCGTGGCGTTACTTAAAGCAATGCAAAAATTTTCACTAGAGAAACTTCAAGAAATTCCGGATATTGGCCCCAAGGTGGCACAGAGTATTTATGATTGGTTTCGGGAGGCGCGCAACACTAATTTTATAAAACGATTAGAAGAAGCTGGGGTGCAAATTGAGAAGGGGCACGCGAGTAAAGGAAGCAACAAATTAGCCGGAAAAACTTTTGTGTTAACCGGTACCTTGGCTTCACTAGAGCGCGAAGCTGCTAAAGAAAAAATTAGAGCGTTAGGCGGGGAAGCTTCAGAGTCGGTCAGTAAAAAAACTTCTTATGTGGTGGTGGGTACCGAGCCGGGGTCAAAATATGAAAAGGCCAAGCAGTTGGGGGTTAAGATTTTGGAGGAGCAAGATTTTCTAGCTCTTTTAAAATAAACTGGCTTGGGTTATAGTAATTTCGATTTTATGCAGCCGTGGTGTAGCCCGGTTAACACGTCCCCCTGTCACGGGGAAGATCACGGGTTCAAATCCCGTCGGCTGCGCACCGATCTGGTTTTTTATAAAAATTGGGAGCTGGTCAGGCTCCCTTGATTTAATGACCTTAGTGTTTTTCATTCGTTCGGTCGAGATGCCGTTACTACGAAGGACGTGAACGCCATGCCCGGCGCTTTGATCCGAACGAGACTTACCTCCAGTTTCCTTAAGTCATCGAGTATTTCCGATGAGGCGATAGCTCGAATGTGATCATTTACGACGAACAGCACGACCCCGTTTCCCTGATACACCTGGACAACCTCGCCCGGTTTACAGGGGAGCGTTTTTCTGAACGCGAACCGAAGGCCGTCCCACTGTTTTACCTTGTGGAGCACCTTGGGAATGTCAAGCAAAAAGTCAGTGGTTTCTTTTGGTCGGTACTTCCGAAAGTGCTCGGTGCGATCGAAGAGTTCATCGACGGCCGCACGAAGGCCGGTTCTCTCAGCTAGATCTGCGAGCCGTTGTGCATCTTCACTGCGAGGCCAGACGATTTTCCGTGGAGTAAATGACTTTCTAATTTCAAGCATCTCTTCCTCAGTAACAACACCCAATATTTGAATCCGAGCAGTCGATTCCTCCGCACGCACGCGCGCTTCGGTATATTGCTCTGGCAAAACGCCATTTGGTATTCTGATGAACTGAGTGAGTACTCCTCTCGGGAGTGTAACCTCGACCCGATATAGCTGATCGACGGGCTCTGACCCCTCGCATAATTCGTAGCCGAGCCTACTACAGGCAGCCCGCAAACAAGTAACCACCAAGCCTGCGTCTTCTGGCCGGGGTTGCTCTTCGAGGGTAGCAAGTTCCCGCTCAAGGAGATGTACCACCACCACACACAAATCGTATGCAGCGTCTTTATGGTCAAAACACCTGTTCGTCCAGCGGAGACTGCCAAGCGCTTTAACTAGTTGTTTACGCGCTGCAACGATGTTGTTGCGGTGCGACTTGCGCACCGCATTCAGAGTAATACTGTCGGACATCGCTCTGCTCCTTCGCGCACTGGCTGCGCTTAAATTATAAAAAGCTTCCCAAACAGTCGACTTAAATTGCTACTGATATAATAATCTATCTGCCGTTAATTGTCAAGGTGGCTATATAAGCTTTTCCGACACGATCCCTAATCGCAGTTCCAATAGCGTCCATAAGAGCGCGGCACTGCACCCGAGGTCATAGGTCGGCCACGGGATTATTTCGGGCTTCTTTCTCACTTTCGCCACGATGATGTTTTAGTAATTTTCTCGTAATGATGTTTCTCGACTAAAAAACAACACCTTCATGGTGTTCTAAAAATCACACAGTGTAACTCTCCGATTTCTGCCTTTTCTATCTTATTTCTGCTACGTCGGGTCTGGCCACCGTCGCTTGACAGAAATGCATCATTTGCTGTATAATGGCGGCATAGCTCATTAACACAGTAAATATCTAACGTGTATTTGCCATAGCAGATAGCGGCTCTTTCGGGGCCTCTGTCTGCTATGGCAAACTCGGAATCGTCCGAGAACCCGCTGGCGCGAACGCGACGAAGTCCGCAAGGACAGTCGCTTGAACAAGGAGAAATCGTTATGGCTACGAAATCCGCGTTTTCGATTGTTGGACTGGCCCACAAGGTTTGTCTCGCCGCCGAAGAACAAGGCTACACCCCGGAGCTTCTGAATACTCTGGCGGAAAACCCAACCCTTTTCAGTCAGATGCTCAAGGTTCAGCTCGGCCACGCCGAAGTGAAATTGGTCGAGCACGTCATTGACCTCGACGCCGACCCGTTCATCCCGAGCAACTGTAAGGTGGAGAAGCATCAGCAAGGCGGTTCCTTCACATGGGACCCCGGGCAGGTGCAGTTCTACCTCTCCGAGTCACAGCGCAAGGAGAAGTCCATCGAGGGCAACAAGCTCCGCAAGGAACTTGAAAGCAAGCCGGTCTTCAACGCCAACCTGCTTGACTATCTCCTCGCCCATCCG
>Ga0187893_10013280_pt1 | contig 11501 bp, 7 predicted proteins | sample MA1701074metaG_FD_139574 | JGI IMG/M metagenome (GOLD analysis project Ga0187893, IMG submission 139574) | White microbial mat communities from a basaltic lava cave in the Kipuka Kanohina Cave System on the Island of Hawaii, USA - MA170107-4 metaG ...
CATACTCGACGCCCGGCAAGCCTCTCAGAATCTCACGAGGCTCCTTCGTCACTCCCGCGGCTCGCAGATGGCAGGAGGAATGATAGGTCACCTTGCACCTCGTGGGCTGCGAACTGGCCACGGCCGGTTTCACCGGCGATTGCGACACAAACTCCGAAATATGTGTGACCCGTTTGGCCAAGGCTTGGGCCGCGGCTTGCTCAGGCTCCCCAGTGAACAAGGTGGGGTAGTCCTTCAGCATGAGGGTGCAAGAAGCACATCCGGTCACCACCTTGTCGTACTTTGCCAGGGAAGCGAGATTGACCCGTGCCCCTTCTTTGGCCAACGCGCGATGCCCGTAGGTTTCAATCGGCGTCCCGGAACAGCGTTGCATCGGCAGATCCGGCTCGACCCCATGTTTTCGCAGCACGGCGATCACGGCATCCCCCACCCCATCGTCGAAGTAGTTGGCCGCGCAACCATGGAAATAGGCCACTGGGGAGCGATCAGCTTGCCAAGCCTGCGGAATCAGTTCGGGGTAGCGGTCACGGAGATGTCGCCGGGCCAGTCGAGGCATCACAAGTTGAGGCGACAATCTTGCCGTCTCAGCGAGACCACGCATGAACGGCTTCGTCAGATAATCAAGCAGATGCCGCATCAGAGGCCGATCCCATGTAGGCTGATACCTCGCGAGAATCTTTAAGAATCTCTCGAACTGCACTGTTTGTGCATGGAAACGAAAGATGAGACCAGCCATCTCGTTCGGATGCTCGGCGCGTCGGTCCAAAATGAGCTGAGACACATCGACCCCAGCCGGGCAAGCGGTACGACAGGACTTACAGTTGAGACAGGCCTCCACGACTCGCTTCGAATTGAGATAGCTATAGTTCTTGTCGGTGACGATCTCGAACCACCCGCGCGAGCTCATGTCTTCCGATTGAAACACATCATAGACCGGACAGACGGCGTTACACTTGGCGCAGGTCGCGCAGGGTTTCGACAATCGCACATAGTCGATATGATCCGTGAAGGGCCGGTCGCTGATCTTGATGCCGGGGTTGAGCACTCCGGAGGGATCGAAGCTCTGCTTCACCCGCACAAACAGGTCGTACAGCTCTGGGCCGAACATCGTCTTCACATATTCGGCGCGCACCCGGCCATCCCCATGCTCCCCGCAGATCGAGCCGCCGAAGCGACTTAAGACCGTTTGGTGAATCTCGTGATAGCCCTGCACCATCTTTTTGAAATCGTGTTGGTCGTTCACGTCGAGCAAGGGAATGATGTGGGCGTTCCCATTCCCGATATGCCCGAAAATCGCAACCGGCACGTGCTGTCCGACGAAGAATTCCTCCAGATAGCGGATGAGTTCGCCGATCCGTTCAGCCGGCACCACCACGTCGTCGACGAAGTTAATAGGCTTCTTCCGGGGATCGAATCGATAGAGCGTGGGATAAAGGGCCTTGCGGGCCTTCCACAATTGCTCCCGTTGTTCAGGATCGAAGGCGATCACAGGATCGGACGTGAGTCGATAGCGGCGACAGATCTCGGTCATCCGGTCAGCCTGTGCGCGAAGATCGGTCCCTGCGCCATCAGCATCCAACTCCACCAAGAGGGTAGCGGCCGCTTCTGCCGGGATGCCGTGCTTCGCCCGTCCGATCAGATTGAGCGTGTTGGCATCCATCACTTCCAACGCGCTCGGACTCAACTCCAGCAGCTTCGGCACCGCATCGCCCACATCTTCCAAACGGTAAAAATGGATCAGAGCCGTGAGAGTCGCGCGAGGTTTCTCGACGAGTCTAATCGTAGCTTCGCTAAACAAACCAAGCGTGCCCTCGCTGCCGACAAAAAGTTTAGGAAGATCGAAACAACCTCGCGCAAGCCCATCGGCAAGACCGAAGAGATTGTAGCCACAACTGTTCTTGCTGACAGTCGGACGTCTCTGCGCGATCAGCGTGGCGTTTTCCTGTAACAGCAATTGCAAATCACGAAGTGGCCTATGCGTCTTCAGCAGATCGGCGTAGTTCGGATCGCTGAGCCCATAGGCCTTGGCATCCAGCCACTCACCAGACTGCAGGCAGACACGGAGCGCCGCCACATTATCCTTGACGGCGCCGTAACGCAGCGTGTGGGGGCCGGATGAGTTGTTCGCCAACATCCCTCCGAGCTTGCACATGTCGCCGCTCGAGGGATCGGGACCGAAGAGCAGCTCATCGCGCACCAGCTGCTTGTTGAGTTCCGCCAGTACGATCCCCGGCTGCACCCGAGCCCATCGCTCTTCCGGATTCAGCTCCAGAACCCGATTCAGGCGCGAGACGTCCAGAATGATCCCGGACCCGATCGCCGAGCCGGTCAAATTTGTCCCGGCGGCACGCGGCGTCAGCGGGATGCCTCGCTGCACGGCGTAACGCACCGTGGCGGCGATGTCCTCCTCGGACTCCACGAGCACGACCGCCTGAGGCGCCATCCGATAGATGCTCGCATCCACCGCATAGGCGGTGAGAGTCGCATAGTCGTCCTTTACTTTATCGACCCCTACCGCGGCGCGGAGGTCGGAGGCCATGGCGTGGGAACGTTCAGGCAGAATGAGAGTTGGTGCGGTCATAGTTGAATGGGTCGCTCATTCTAGATGGTCTCTTGAGACCAGCACAAGTCTACTTATGGCACAGCGCACGACAGGCGGGATGAGCGAGATAGGCGAGACGGTCTCAAGGCTGAAGGCTGAAGTGTTCGGAACATCGATCCCCGACCTTCGGCCTTCGGATCGCGCCTTTCTCGCACGTCTCGCGTGTCACGCGCCACAGTGCGTGGCGCTGGCGGACTTTTTCAGCATCCTGATAAGATATCGCGCCAATAGGAGCTTGTATCCGTGACACGTCCCACCCTTTACCTTTCACGCCTCCTCCCCGATCCTGTCATGGCCATCGTGCGGGAGCGGTTCCAGCTGGTGCAGGATCCTCACGATACGTTGCCCGCTCAGTCGGCGCTTCGTGATGGACTCTGCCAAGCCGACGCCGCGGTCGTCACCCTGGGCGATCGCATCGACGCCGAGACCATTCATGTGGCCACTCGGCTGAAAGTTCTGACAAACTATGCCGTCGGGTACAACAACATCGATCTTGCTGCCGCGCGACAGCGTGGCCTGATCATCACCAATACTCCGGACGTCTTGACGGATGCCACCGCGGATCTGACCTGGGCCTTGCTCCTGGCGACGGCACGCCGCATCGTCGAAGGCGACGCCCTCGTTCGATCCGGTCGTTGGACTGGGTGGAGTCCCACACAACTCTTGGGAGCGGAAGTCTCGGGGAAGACACTGGGGATTATCGGTATGGGACGGATCGGGCAAGCGGTGGCCCACCGCGCGGTAGGGTTTCGCATGCCGGTGCGCTATCACACACGCCAACCACTCGCCACCTCATCTCTCCCCCGTGAGTGGGAGCACCGATCACTACAAGATATCCTCGGGGAAGCCGATGTCGTGACGATTCATGTGCCTCTCACGCCAGCCACCTACCATTTGATCGGCGCGCGCGAATTGGCCTGGATGCGCCCCACCGCCTTCGTCATCAATACCGCTCGTGGTCCGATCGTCGATGAAGGCGCGTTAGTCTATGCCCTCAAGACAGGAATCATCGCCGGCGCGGGACTCGACGTCTATGAACAGGAACCGGCCATCCACTCAGCGCTGGCTCAACTGAAACAGGTGGTGCTGCTCCCCCATCTGGGCTCTGCCACCGTGCACGCGAGGGTTCAGATGGGACTGGTCTGTTTGGAGAATATTCAAGCCGTCTTGGACGGACGTCCGGCACCAAACCAAGTTACCTAGGCTGGTTTATTTGGTTAGTTTCGTTCAACCAAAAAACTAAACAAACCTAATATCTGCTAGTTTCCGTAGCGAAGCGCGGAGGTGGGCTGAGCTGGTGCCCTGCGTGCGCGAGCTGATTCGAGTCGTTGCGGTACGTCGTGGAAAGTCGGAATCGACTCGTACATTGCGGCAGCCTGGCTCCACTGTTCTTGGGCTTCGTAGAGTAAGCCGAGTTCATAGCGAATGGCTAGCGCCTTGGCCCCTTGGCATTTCGGGTCCTTCAGCATCAGCTCGAGCTGTGCGCTCGCCGACCGGCATTCTCCCTTTTCTTTCAAACAGACCGCGATCATGAGACAGGAATCCGAGAAAAAGTCGTGGCTCCTCATCGAGAGGCAAAATTCTTCCTTCGCTTCATCTAGCAGCCCCATGTTCTTGTAGGCCACTCCCAGCGTGTAGTGGGTCTCCGGGTCGATCTCGTTCCCGGGCGAAGCAGAAACCGGCGTCTCGACGGCAGGTACTGACGCCGGCGGCTTCGGCGAAAACGTCGAGGCCCATTTGGCGACCAACGGACTAGCCGGGGCGAGTTCTTTGACTTTCGCATAGAGACTCGCCGGTTGAGTCGGACTCGCATCGTTTGGATGCGCCAGGAGCAATTCGAAGGCGCGGGAATATTGCAAGGCCGCGCCTGCGGTATCGCCCTTGGCTTCGAGCAGGGAGCCGAATAGTTCTCGAGCCTCTGCATGATCCGGCTGCGCTGTTACCAAGCGACTGAGCCATTCTTCCGCCTCAGCCTGCTGGCCGGCCTTCATATAGGCCTGGAATTGTTCGCTCGTCGAGAGGACGGGCGAGAGGGGAACAACCGAGCCGGCCCCTTGCGACAACGGTCCCCATTGCTGGTCCGGCTGGGCATTTGCCAACGAGAACCCACTAGCCCGCGTGATCGGTTCGGGCTCTGCAGGCGCAGGCTCCGGTTCAGCGAGTGAGAAATGTTTATCTTGTAGCGAAGTGCTCTTGGAGGTCACTTTCCAGGGATCGTCGGGTGCCGCTCCGGTCCATGAAACTTCGGACGAACTCTGCGGCGCCGAAGTGGTCGGTACTACCGACGCCTGAGGCGTCGCAGGCGCGGGCGTTTCAAGGAAACTCTCGCCGTTCATCAACGCAGAGAGCTTCGTGAGAATAGGATTGTCCGGAGCGAGCGACGTGATCTTCTCAAACAGTTCTTCGTGGAGAGTCGGCATGCCGGGTTCTGGATGCTGGAGCAGCAGCTCGATGGCCTTCCCATAGTGGGTCACTGCGTTGGCCGCATCGCCCTTTTCTTCATATAGCTCCCCATAGAGTTCGAGCATCGGTACAGAGTTTGGTTCGATGGCCAGAAATTCGACAATCAACGATTCGGCCTGTTCATAATGTTGGGCGCGTAAGGCTGCCCCAGCAAGGTAGCGATATTCGCCGAGCGCCACTTGAATATCTCCGCGTCGAAGATGCAACTTGGCGAGCAATTGACACACTTCAGGATTTCCAGGCTCTTTGGTCAGCAATTGATTGAGAATGGCCTCAGCCCCAGCAAATTGTTTGTGTTCGATGCGGCGGGTGGCTTCCGACAGCAGATCGAGCGGCTCGGCACTCTTGGGCGGGCCTCCTGCAGAGCCGACTTCCGTCTTGGCGGCGCGGATAGGATTCCTACAGGTCTTATTGAAATGTTCGATGAACTGAGCGGCCTCACTGTTGGCAGGATCGATCCGCAATACGGCCTGATACGCATCCTTAGCCTCAGCATAGCGTTGCTGTGCTGACCGTTCTCGTCCTAACTGCAAATAGACCTTCGTGGCTTCGTCCTGCATGTTTTCTTGTAGGCACAATTCCGCCACGCGCTGCTGGGCATCCAGATTCGTGGGATCCTGGCTGACGATCTTCTTATAGATGTCCAGCGCGGCTTTGCTTTTTCCCGCTTTGAGGTAGTGTTTCCCGAGGGTGAGATAATCTTGGACCGCGCTAATCAGCAGACCGCGTTCAGCATTGAGATCTCCCAGATGCTGGAACACGTCGTACCGTGAAGGATCAAGCTTCAGGACCTTCTTGAATGTGGCGATTGCCTTGAGGGTGGCACCTTCGGCACGGAAGGCATTGGCCGCCTGCACAAAGGCCACCACGGCATCGTTGGTGGCATTGCGTTTGAGGTGTAATTCCCCGATTGAATTGAAGATACTCCCATCGCCCGGCGACTCGATGGAGAGCTTCTTCCATTCATTGATGGCAGCGTCGAATTGGCCCCGTGACGCAAAGAGCTGTGCGCTACGCAATACGCTACTGCGGTCGATCGCCAAGTCAAACCTCCACAACGTTCAAACGCTAACAGTGTCCATAGGCATTGTCAACGAAATGGGGCATTTGGATGAGGTATACTCAGCAGAAATACGAAGGCCTGCCCCGACATGAAAGGCAGGCCTCCCTGTGACACAATCCCGCAGAATGAAGATGTCAAGGCTCGGCGACGGCCATCTTCAAGACGTTCGAAGCCTGAGGCCCCTTTGCGCCTTGCACGACCTCGAACTCGACATTTTCTCCCTCTTTCAAGGTCTTGAATCCTTCTCCTTGCAGCGCGGAATAATGTACGAAGACATCATCCCCGCTCTCTAGGCGAATGAACCCAAATCCCTTGCGATCGTTGAACCATTTGACCGTACCTTTTGTTTTCACAACACACTCCTTTCCTCAACGACCACGCCTAGTTACGTGGCCGGCCCCGGACCCAAGTTGGCGACATACATGATGCGGAGAAAAAGACAGGAAGAAAAGCAGGTTGGAATGACGGGTTCATTGGAGAGACAAAATCGATCACGAAACCCATCTCGGTTACAATTCGCGCAGCATGTACCACGGCGTTTCAAATCTTGTCAAGCCATTCTTTGGCCGCATACTCGCCGCCGTGAGGTAGACAAGCCTCGCCCGCTCACCTATAGTGTCGCATCGGGCTAGGAGCGTGATTCTTCGAATGTTTCTACGAACGCTGCTGGATCGCTACATCTTCACCGAACTCCTTTCCCCTTTTAGTGTCAGCCTCGGGGCACTATGTTTTGTGATGCTCACGCGGGAACTCCTGCGCTTAGTGGAACTACTGGTCTCCAAAGGCGTCGGGATTGTGGCGGTCCTGCAAGTCTTCGCCCATCTGGTGCCGTCGTTCCTCGTGTTGACCCTCCCGATCGCTGGGATCATCGCCTCTATCACGGCCTTCGGACGACTGTCGTTCGACAAGGAGTTGGTGGCGATGCAGACCGCGGGCTTAAGCCTCATGCGATTAGCTCGCCCCGTGCTGATCTTTGCATTGCTCGTATTCGGTTTGACCGTGTGGTTGGCCCAGTGGGGGCAACCCTGGAGTTCCACGAGCCTCAAGAAAGTGGCGCTGAATCTCCTTCGGGATCAGCTGGTGCTGGCGCTGGATCGGGGAACATTTAACGAGCCCATCCCCAAAATCATGATCTATGTTCCAGATGGGAATCCCGAACAGGGCACGACCGGTATCTTTATCTCCGACGAGCGGAACGCGGATGATCCCCGCATCATCGTGGCGCAGCAGTACGAGGTCTTGATGGATGCCTCTACGAATCAAGTTGCCTTACGGCTGCAGCACGGAGTCATTCACAGCCGGTCGAATCAGGTCGATCAATATGAGCAAGCGTCCTTCGCCAGCTACGATCTAAAACTCCCCCTGGACCAAAGCGGCTACTCGGCCACGGAGGAACGCCCGTCGTACGACGCCATAATCGGCCAGCTCGTACAATCTCAATGGCGCGACCCCTCTGCGCTCCGACGATTGATGGAGTATTATAAAGATCTGGCCTTCCCGACCGCCTCACTGGTATTTTGCCTGTTAGGCGTCCCGGTCGGCATCGCCTCGAAACGTTCCGGTCGAATCGGCGGGTTTGCGGTCGGTGTGCTAATCGTCATCGTCTACTACATGCTGAACATCGCCTGCGAATTCCTGGTCATGACGGCAAACCTGCCGCCCTTTGCCGGGGCCTGGGTACCGAACGGCATTTTCTCTCTCACCACCGTCGTGTGGTTTTACATCATGAGTCGCCAATAAACCCATGCCCATTCTCTTCCGCTATCTTCTTCGCGAGTACGGAAAAATCTTCACGATGTGCTTCAGCGGGCTGATGACGATTTACCTCGTCATCGACTTCTTCGAAAAAGTGCGCCGCTTCTTGCGCTACGACGCCAACTGGCTTGACTTCTTGACGTATTTCCTTCTCAAGGCTCCCACGATCTCCTTCCAAATCGCGCCGTTGGCCATCCTGATGGCCACATTGCTAACGTTTGGCTTGCTCTCCCGGGGCCACGAAATCACGGCCATGCGCAGTTGCGGCATCAGTTTATTCTGGATCATCTCCCCCTTTATCGCCTTCGCTGCAGGGATTTCCCTCGTGCTCTTGCTCTTCAGTTCCACCGTCATCCCGCTGGCCGCGAACAAGTCCGAGGAGATTCGGACCACGCGCATCGAAAAAAAGCCCCCCGCCGCAGCCGTGAAACTGTTGCAACCCTGGACGAGAGTGGGAGCTGACAGCCTCATGTATGTCACAAGCGTCTCCGTCGGCGGGGATCTCTTGGGCGGCGTGCGTCTCTTTCAGTTCGATCGCAACTTCCAACTGGCTGACATGACTGAAGCCGGCGAAGCCCGCTATAGTGACTCCACATGGACGCTCTTCCAGGGGCGGCACCGACGATTTTCCGCCGATGGAACCGTGTCAACCACCGTATTCGACCGCCAAGCCATCGTGCTGACTCTTATTCCCGATGACTTCACCACTTGGCTCGGTGGCGACTCCGAATTGATGACGTTCCATGATATCCGGGCCTACTCCAGACGCCGGCAGCAGCAGGGCTCCCAGGCCGCACGTCTTACGACAGACTATTACGGCCGAATCGCGTTCCCATTCGTTACCGTGATCATGGTCCTAGTTGGCATTGCGCTGAGTCTGCGCCGGAGTGGCACCAGAGGAGGCAGCATGGCGATGGGCATTGGGCAGGCGCTTGCCGTCGGCTTCTGCTATTGGACGACACACTCCATCGCGATCGCACTCGGCCGCGGTGGGGCCTTGACGCCTCTGATCGCCGGCTGGATGGCGAACGTTCTCTTCATGAGTTATGGCCTCTATCTGATGATCAAGGTGCGCTACTAGCAGACCGTGATGCGTGACGCGCGAGACATGCGAGAAAGGCGCGACGTGCGTGATCCAAGTTAGAAGTTCCGGAAGCCTCAAACTTCGGACCTCGAACCCTCATCCATCTCGCTCGTCTTGCCAGTCCCGTCCGTCTCGCGTGGCCACTGGTTGACTGATCCCGGTGCTTCCGGTAAGTAGAGACCAGATCGTTACCGAAAGGATTTTAGCAAGATGCGCTCGCGTGTTGTCGTCACAGGGTTGGGTATCGTCTCTCCCATTGGGATCGGGGTCAGTGATTTTTGGAAAGCCGCCCTCGCCGGCCAATCCGGCATCTCGGCAATTACGTCGTTTGACCCGTTTCCCATGGACGGCTACCGCTCCAAGGTCGCAGGCCAAGTGCGTGACTTCGCGGTCGAACGGTTTGTCGACTCAGCCCATGGCGAACGTGTAGACCGCTACGCCCAGTTTGCCCTCGTGGCAGCGAAGGAAGCGTTGGCCGACTCGGGCCTCCAGATGGCGAAGGAGAACCCCCACCGCGTCGGGGTCATCGTGGGAGCCGGCATGGGCGGTATGGTGATGGGCGAGCGTGAAATCACGCAGCTCTACCAGCAGCAGAAACCCCATCGCGTCCATCCGAACTTTATTCCCGTCATCACTCTCAATTCGGCCTCCGGCATTATCGCGATGGCCTACGGCGCCAAGGGCCCCAACCTGACCATCTCGACCGCCTGCTCCTCCAGCGCCCACGCACTCGGACAAGCGCTCCACTGTATCCGCGAGGGCCGTGCGGATGTCGTGATCACCGTGGGAGCCGACTCCAGCATTACCCCGCTCGTTTTCGCCGGATTTTGTTCCCTGCGTGCCCTCTCGTCCAAATTCAACGATCGCCCGGAGAAGGCCTCTCGGCCCTTCGATCGGTTGCGGGACGGTTTCATCATGGGAGAAGGCGCCGGGACGCTCATCCTGGAATCGGCCGCGCATGCCAAGAAACGCAAGGCGAGAGTGTATGCTGAAATTGCGGGCTACGCCGCCACCAGTGAGGCATATCACATGGTCATCCCTCGTGAAGATGGCCTGGAAGTGGCCCATACGATGAGGCTTGCCCTTGCGGATGCCGGCGTGACCCCGGCACAGGTGGATTACATCAATGCTCACGCCACGTCGACGACCATCGGCGATGCCGTCGAAGTCAGGGCGATTCGACGACTCTTTAAATCGCGCGCGGACAAGATTGCCATTAGCGCCACCAAGTCGCTGATCGGCCACACGCTTGGCGCCGCCGGTGCAATCGGGGGCATCGCCTCGGTGCTGGCCCTTCACACGGGCCAGATTCATCCAACCGCCAACTATGATGATCCAGATCCGGCTTGTGCGCTGGCAGGACTCTCTCGATCAGCGCAGGAGCGTCGTGTGAAGGTGGTCTTGCTGAATGCCTTTGGATTTGGCAGCAACAACGCCGCTGTGGTATTGAAACAGGCGACTCGGTAGAAGGCTAGCCGCGCGACAGGCTGAAGCTGATGTCAAGGCTGGGCTCAGATGAGGACAGTCAGATCCTCGCTCAGCCTCAACCTTAAACTCAGCCTTCTCCAAGCTGCGGACTTTTTCAGCAACCGGCAGGAGAACGACCGAGAGCATCAACCGATGGCAACTGATCCCGGCATATCGTTGAAAATCCGTACAGCCTTGGCTGAGTACCTGAAACGCGATTCAGCCACGATACTGACTACACAGCATCTGCGTGACGATTTAGGTCTCGACTCTATGGCGGTGATCGAACTGCTGTATCGCATCGAGGAGGCCTTCGATCTCCAGATCCCCGACCAAGACCTGGTGGGGCTGACGAATGTCGGCCATGTCGTGAGTTATGTGGAAAAGCGGTTGGGAAAAACGGCCTCACCCGCCCCGACCAAGAAACCAGCGAAGCCGTCGAAGCCAAAGGGCAAAAAGAAATCCTAATCCATATGGCGATGCGGGCACGCATTCCTATCTCACTGGCACAGATCCACGGCGTAGTCGGCGGAGAACTTGTGGGATCGCCACAAGCCACCGTCACGAGCCTAGCCGGCTTTGAAGAGGCAGGCCCGAACGACCTGACCTTCATCACCGGGGATCGGATGCTCAAGACGAGCGGGCCCACCGCTGCCGGAGCACTCCTCGCCCACCGGCGTCTTGCTGAGATCGCCAATCCCCACATCGTAGTCGCCAATCCCACACTGGCCTTTGCGCAGATCGCACAGACTTTCTTTTGCCCCGTCTCCCCTCCCCGCGGCATTGCCGCGGCCGTCGTCCGTGGCGTTGATACTCAGGTCGGTTCCGATGTCTCGATCTGGCCGGGAGTCACCCTGGGAGATCGGGTCACGATTGGCGCGCGAGTGACACTCTATCCCGGTGTTTTTGTCGGCAACGATACGACGATCGGGGACGATACGCTGCTGTATCCCAACGTCGTCGTCAGGGAAGGCTGTACGATTGGAGCGCGGGTGATCATTCACAGTGGCACGGTGATCGGGAGCGACGGATTCGGCTATGTGCAAGACCAGGGACGGCATTACAAA
>Ga0187893_10013281_pt1 | contig 11501 bp, 10 predicted proteins | sample MA1701074metaG_FD_139574 | JGI IMG/M metagenome (GOLD analysis project Ga0187893, IMG submission 139574) | White microbial mat communities from a basaltic lava cave in the Kipuka Kanohina Cave System on the Island of Hawaii, USA - MA170107-4 metaG ...
AGGGCGCGCCTCGGCCTTTCTGACCACCTTCCAACAGATGAAAAAATCCACGCCTCACCCTTTCCCCACAAAAAGCAGGCACTTGTTGGCATACCAGCCGACATGCCCTTTCCCGATAGCTCTGACTACCCTGAAAAGTCCATCGAGGCAATAAAAGAGCTCGTAATTGCCTGCCAGGGCAATGCCTTTGTGCTCTTTACCTCCTACGACGCCCTAAAAACCGCCTACAATGCCTTAAAACCATCTCTAGACCCACTTGGCTTTACCCTGCTTAAGCAGGGCGATGACCACCGCCACGCACTTATCAACCGCTTTAAAGCAAAGCCTCGCTCCGTCCTCTTTGCCACAGACTCTTTTTGGGAGGGTATTGACATAGTTGGCGATCAGCTGCGCTGCGTTATCATCACAAAGCTGCCCTTTGCCGTACCAAACGACCCCATAAGCCAAGCACGAAGCGAACTACTCACCGCCAAGGGCAAAAGCGCCTTTGTCGAATATGCGCTGCCACGCGCTGCTGTAAAGTTTAAACAGGGCTTTGGCCGCCTTATACGCAGCAAAGAAGATAGAGGCTGCTTCATCTGCCTCGATTCGCGCCTCTTAAAAAAGGGCTACGGCAAGATATTTCTGCAAAGCCTACCTGAGTGCCAACAAGTTTTTGACACCCTATCTACAGTTAAGCAGAAGATGGTGGAGTTTTATAAAGCGCGCATCTGACATATGCAAAAAAAAATTTGGAATTATTTAATTGAATTGCTATGGTTAGGCTGTTTTTCAAGAAACCCCTAACTTATAGGCAATTTATGAACTCTATTTTCAGACAACTACTGATTTTATGCGCACTTGCACGATTTTCCACCTCTGGCTACGCCCAAGAGGCAGCGTGCAGAGACTGCACCAACACTCGTGTGATTACTAAAGCTGATTTTTGCCGCAAGGGCAAGCACAGCAATTCAATAGTCATTAGAAAACCTGGCAACTACTGCCTTGCTGAGACCATCAACTGGTGCCCCAGAGAATGCAATAAGACTGCTATCATCATCGATGCAAGCAACGTAACGCTTGATTTAAGCGGTCATGAGCTCAAGCAGGTGAACCACCATGGCAGATGCTCTGGAATTCTCATTAAATCGGGCCAGGATACTGTCAAAATTGTAAATGGCGCTGTGCGTGACTTTACCCAGCTGGGAATAGTTGTGGAAGGCGATACCTCCAACATCTTCCTTGGCAATGATGACACTGTGTTAAAAGTTACCGGCTGCGGATATGGCTCATCTCAGGCATTCTTTGACCCCTCCACTAACACACCTCTTCTTCAAGGTGGTATCCTTTTTGGCCAATCCAAATCGTTTGAAAGCCAGGGCTACTACACATATAAAGGCAAAATTGAGACGGCTGTACTTACAAATGTTTTTGCCGAAGAAAACAGTCCTGCTGGCATGTATATGGGGATTGGATCAGATATTTCTGTGAACAGCTGCTATTTCTGTCGCAATAGCGATACACGCATCGCTGGAAATCCTAACCCGATTGCAATTGGAGGGTTTGTTGATGATACGGTTACTCTTGCAATAGGCGTTATCTACAATGGCTCTCAGGATTTTGGTGATGAAGATTCTACCACCTTCACATTTCAGAATTGTCATTTTGATGACAACAGCTCAAGTGGCGATACCCCGCTCACATTTGGATTTGATGCAGGATATAATTTGCATGGATTAACTCTTCGAAACTGTACATTTAATGCCAATAATGGCTCAGGTGCTACCAACAGCAATGGTTTTGGAATTTTTGGCTGCCTTATGGGGGGCAACAAAGATGTGCTCGTTGAAGATTGTGAATCAGTAGATAATTCAAGTGAGTATTATACCGCAGGGTTTCATCACAGCGGACGAAATCTCTCTTTTGACCCCGAAACTGTCACTCCAGGTGAAGGGTTAGTATATCGCCGCTGCAACTCATCAGGAAATAATGCTGCAGGCGACTTTGATTTTGTCGGATCTGTCGGATTTGAATTCTATTTTGCTTTGGGTCTAACAATTGAAGAGTGCACGAGTATGAATAGCTCTGCTACAGCTTTAAATCCTGTCACATATGCCTTCCAAGAGGGACTCATTTTAGGAGGAAATGCAAGACTTAACGCACCTCTACAAAATGCAGCTGTTTCTGGCTGCCATATCGCTGGCAATACCGTTGAAGGTGAAGGAGACATAGAAGGCATCTTACTTCTTGGCCCATGCGACAATATTGTGATTCAAAATTCAGTAATTCAAAACAATGTAGGAGCAGGATTTGACATTGGCGTCTGGACCCTTCCATTTGGTGACATCAGCAGCATCGTTGTTGACGGCTTGACCATAGAGTCAGAGATGTATGGTATATACTCTAACGGCGATACCAATAGCATATTCCAAAACAACACCATAACAGACGTAGAAAATGGCATTGTCCTTGATACAAGTACCTGCGATTCTGTTAACAACAACTACGTCACAAATGCCTTTAGCGGCTTTGTAGACACGCAAAACCCAAGCACAAGCCTATTTTCCAATAACCGCGTCTTTGGCGCTGTAACTCCATATGATGTAACGTACACATTTGGCCCAGTTCCTGTAGTAAGCGGATCACTTGTAACAGGCTTTCCAACTGGTGCCGAAGTGCTAGATAATGTCTTTATGGACAACCCAACCTGCCGAGCAGCCCCCGTTGCTGCAGCTCTACAGGCAAAATCTGCCCTAAAAACAAGAGCCGCAGCCGCCCTAAAGGCTCGCAAGGCACGTTTAGGTCTGTGATCACACCCAAAAGCCCGCAAGGTTCTTCACCTTGCGGGCTTTTCATTAATTTGTTCGCATGTAGAGATTAGATCAAAGGCACATTCGGTACGAGGTTTTGCAGAAATTCCTCGCAAGGCATGCATACTATGCCTCTTTGTGAAGTTGTTATTTTTCCCCTGTAGAGCAAAATTCCTTTTGCCATTGGGTAATCTTTCAAAAATGCGTTCAATGGTTTAAGGTCTTTTGGAGAGATGTTTTTAGAGTTTTTTACTTCAATTGCCCAAAAGCCTTTTGGGCCATACACGATAAAGTCAACTTCTACTCCAGATCGAGTTCGCCAAAATGAAATCTCGTGAGCCTCATCACTGTAGTCCTTCCATGCAATAAGATGTTGCGCGATAAGACCCTCTAGAGCTGCCCCTTCAATCTCTTCAGGACGGTCAAGGAGCCCTTTGGGCCGCAAATGGCATTTTGATATATTGATTCCATAAGCGTCGATTTACCTGTGCCCCGAGGGCCAAAAAGAAAATAGCTTTGCCTGGAAGGCGGTTTAAAGAAACGATCGAAAAAATGCATAATATCCTGCCTGTATACGCTAAAAATAACATTTGCCTGACAGTTTTTGCAAGTAAAAAGTGAGAAAATGGCATCGGTGATGCCATTTTTGCCGCAAGAATGGCATTTGCAATGCCATTTTCTCACTTTTTCGGGGCCTATTCCGAAAATGGCGGACATTTTCGGAATAGACTCCGTAAATGGCTGTTGGAGTTAAATAAAAAATACTACATTTTTCACGCACTCTTGCCGTGCGTCACGCTGGTCAGTGGTGAAAAATACAAGAAAAGAATAAACTGGAGCGTATCGGATTCGAACCGATTGCCTCAACAATGCCATTGTTGCGCTCTACCAAGTGAGCTAACGCCCCATAAAAAGAGAATAAAATGTTAGACTGTTGCACCAAAAGTCGCAAGGAAAATATGTTCAATACGCTTACTCTTTTGCCCTCTGATCCCATTTACGGCATGCAGGCAGTCTATAGGGGCGATTCACGAAAAGATAAAATAAATTTAAGTATTGGTATTTGCCTTGATGATGTAGGCAAGCTTTTGCGCTTTAGAGCCATTCAGGAGGCAGAAAGGCGCGTTTTCGAAAAAAATCCCACCAAAGAATATTTACCAATTACCGGCCTTGCATCCTTTTGTGAGCAGGCAGGAAGGCTGGTGACAGGCCAAGAGGGCCTTTTTCACGCCCAAACTGTGGGCGGCACTGGCGCGCTCTTTGTGGGGGCGCACCTTCTAAAAAAGAGCGGCATACATGTTGTCTATATTCCAGAGCCCACCTGGCCCAACCACAAGCAGCTTTTTGAGGCGCAAGGCTTTGAAGTAAGATGCTACCCCTACTACAATCGTGAGACAATCTCACTCGAATTTGAAAAGATGGTAGATGCCATCAATCATATGGAAGAGGGCTCCTGCATAATTTTACAGGCCTCCTGCCACAACCCTGCCGGCATTGACCCCACAAAAGAGGAGTGGCAAATCCTCAGCAATGCCGTGCGCGAAAGAGCGATTTTTCCCTTCTTTGACCTTGCCTACCTTGGGCTTGGAGAATCGCTAGAAGATGATGTAAAGGGCATTCGCTGCTTTTTAGATGATGATCACGAGCTCTTAATTGCCACCACCTTTGCAAAGAGCATGGGCCTCTACAACGAGCGCGTAGGGCTATTGAGCGTACAATGTCCAAAAAAGCAGCATGAGATTATTGGAAGCCAAATTCGCTCCATCATGCGCACGACATATAGCTCACCGCCCGCTCATGGGGCATATCTAGCAAGCGAGCTTTTATCTGATAGCACGCTCAAAAAGATGTGGCAAGATGAGCTTGAAGCTACCTGTAAGCGGCTAAATACCCAAAGAGAGCTCCTCTATAACACGCTCCAAAGCCGCAATTGCCAGCTTCCCTACGAACACATCCTAAATTCAAAAGGGCTTTTTTGCCTTTTAGACATAGCTCCTGAAGATGTTGTACGTCTTCGTGATGAATTTGGCATCTATGTAGCACTTGACGGCAGAATATCGCTTGCTGCCATCACCTCCTCCAATGTAGCACAGATTGCAACGGGGCTCTCTAGCATATGAAAAGAAAGCATATACCCTTCATTGCCATTCCCCTTATCATTGGCATAGTGATTATGTCACTACCAGGGTTGCTTAATCAGCGTATGCAGCATCGCGTGGCGGAAAAGGCACTTTCTGTAAATCGGATGATTGCATCAGTTGAAGCGTTTCTTGAAGAACAGTACCAAAGTGAAATTGAAAGTGAGCAGCTTGCAGAAAAGATAGCCCCAAGCCCCAATTTTTGCCTTGCAAGAATACTCTATCGCACCCCTGATCACTTCAACAGCTTTGTCTGGATAAATAAGGGCTCTGAAGAGAGTCCTCTCATTAAAAAAAATAGCCCCGTACTTGCCTACGACTCACTTGTTGGCGTTGTAGAGTATGTAGGAGCCCATGCAAGCTCAGTCCGCCTTATTACTGATAGCAGCTTAACACCCGCTGTTCGCGTCGAGAGAAATCGACAAGACCCTGCCATCCGCTTTGCCATAAACCTTCTGCAAGATGCAGCAGACGAAGAAGAGCTGCCCTTTAGCAATCACGATGAAAAAATAGCCTTTATCTGGATGCTGCAGCACATTAAAGAGCAGCAAAAACCAACAGCTTCCTCCCAATTTTTAGCTAAAGGCATACTCCAGGGGCAAGGAAGATCGGGAGTTCTTAAAGGCTCTGGCTTCAACTACGACTTCAAGGACGGTCATGGCCCTGGCCGAGATCTGCGCTCAGGCACAATCTTGCAAGTAGGCGACACACTTGTCACATCAGGCCTTGATGGCATCTTCCCCGAAGGGCTAAAAGTCGCCAAAATCAGCTCCATAGCACCCCTGACAGAGGGCGCCTATGCCTACGAGCTACAAGCCACCCCGACAGCCCTCGACATGCAAAACCTTGACTTTGTCACGATATTACCCCCACAAGACTTCGACCGAGCAGCCCTGCCAAGCCAGCTAGAGCTCATCCTCAACCAAATTAACTAGCAAAAACCACAGAGCCACAAAGTCACAAAGACGCGGGTGCGTTGCATGACGAATGAATTGCAACCTCTTAGGCATTATCTGAGGAATAATGCCCAAGGGGCATCTGCCGCAAAGCGTCTTTGTAACTCTGTGACTCTGTGGTTTTTGCTATTTTGCCGGAATGACACACAGCTCTTTCGGATAGCCGCTGGTGAGTGTGCGCGAGCCCCCTTTTGTGATGAGGAGCATGTCTTCGATGCGCACGCCGCCAAGGTTTGGCAAATAGATACCCGGCTCTATGGTAATGCAGGTGCCTGGAACAAGTAGCGTTTTAGTTGTAGGCCTCAGATAGGGCGTCTCGTGGGTCTCTAGGCCTATGCCGTGGCCAAGGCCGTGGAGGTAGTTATCTCCGTAGCCTGCCTTATCGATTACCTTTTTAGAGACCCCATACAAATCTGCTGCACTCATATCAGGTTTTGCAGCTTTAATCGATTTTTTTTGGGCATCAAGGACGATATCATAAATTGTCGCAAGCTTTGGGTTTGGTTTACCATAAAAAAAAGTGCGCGTCATATCTGAGGCGTAGCCGTCGACGACAACGCCAATATCAACAAGCACAATATCGCCCGCTTTTAGCTTTACCTCTTGCGAGCGGTAGTGGGGCATAGAAGAGTTTTTGCCAAAGGCGATAATGGGCTCAAAAGACAAACAGTCACCGCCCCTTTCTAACCAAAAAAGCTCTAAGCCCTTAGCAATCTTTTTTTCTGTGACCCCTGTTGTAAGCTGCTCTACAACAAAGTCTATACCTTTATAGCAGAGTTTTATGGCTTTTTCTAGCTTGGCAACCTCTGCTGCCTCTTTAATTGAGCGAATCTCGAGCATTGGGCCATCAAGAGGCATTAAATTTTTTATGCCCTCTTTTTTCAGTGCGAGGTAGGTTCCGTAGGGCAGACTCTCCTGGCTAAAACCAACTGCTTTTGCCTTGCCAAGCTGCTTTACAATTGCATCAGCTGCTGCAAGCACTACGGGCATAAAGGTCTCTTTCGTGCACTTTTCTAGGTATCTATTATCGACAACGAGGGTGCATTTTGTCTTTGTAACAACAATCGTTCCCGTAGTTACGTGGCAGCCAGAAAGGTAGTAAATATCAACTGGATCTTTAACGATGAGGGCATCTACTCCCCACGTTTTGAGTGCATTTTGGACCCGTTTTACACGTTTTTGACTCATAAAAACTTCTTCTCCAGTTCATCAGTTGTGATCGGAACAATAATCTTATCCCCAGCAGGGCAGATGTAGGGATTTGTTGAGAGCATAAGCTTTTTAACAATATGGCGCGCGCTATCAACTGAAAGTTTTTGTCTTGTGGGGGTGCGCTTGCAGGCATCAGATAGCGCCTTTGCAACATCGCCCTCCTGCTCGAGTATTGTCTTAATAAGATCTTCTATAGATACGCCCTCAAGATAGCTTGGCACGGCTTGCACCAAAAAGGAGGAGGGGCCAAAGGCATTGATCACAATGCCGGCCTTTTCTAGCGGCTCCAAAATAGCTGTAAGCTGTTTTGCCTCCTGCGGCTGCAGCTCGATAAATATCGGTACAAGAAGCGTCTGAACTGATGCTTTATGACCACTTTCTTTTGCCCCATCGTGTGTGAGTCGAGAGAGTGCCCGTTTTGTAGAAACCAGAGAGAGCCCATCGATGTCAGTAAAAATATAGTCATCTACTACTGCATAGACCTGAACTGTGCTTTCAGGAACAAATGTGATTGGCTCATACGTAGGCGTGGGAGAAGGGGGCGTATAAGGCGTATGAACTGCCGCCGCTAGCTTTACGCTCATAGGCATTATAGGATCACTCACGCGCACATTGCGTGTAAAAAGAGCCGCTGTTACTGCCTTAATAACTGCCTCTTTCAGCTGCTCTTCAAGTGAAAATCGCAACTCTTTTTTTTGTGGATGGACATTTACATCAAGCGATTCAGGCTTTACATCGACATAGAGCACAAAAGCGGGATGGCGTGTCTGCTCTATGGAGGAGCCATACGCCTCCTTTACCGCATGCGATATCGCAAGCGATGTTACAGGCCGTTTATTGACATAGAGGTACTGATAGCTTCTTGTGGGGCGCGAAAATGTAGGCTGTGCCACAAAGCCTGTAATTTTGAATTCGCTATTTTCAAAAGAAAGGGACACTAGCTCTTGATAAAACTCTTGTCCCAGCACTTCCTTGATGCGCGCATCTTGAGGCTTTGCCTGCCATGAAAATTCGCGCTTATGGTTCATAATAAGCTCAAAGGCAACTTCTGGATGGGCAAGAGCTTGCTGCAAAAGCACCTTTGTGATGTCATTGGCATCTTTTACAGGCGATTTTAAAAACTTCTTTCTGGCAGGAACATTAAAAAAGAGCGATTTTACCTCGACAGTTGTTCCTGGCAGACATGTACAGACCTCATGGGCAGTGATTTTGCCCCCATGTACCGTAAGCGCGGTGCCAGTTGCTTTATCTTGCGGCTGGGAATAGATCCGAAATTCAGATACCGATGCAATCGAAGAGAGCGCCTCGCCGCGAAAACCCATAGTCTCAAGCTCCCAGAGATCCTCTAAGGAACGAATCTTTGATGTAGCATGCCGCTCAATCGAAAGCAGAAGATCATCATGATCTATGCCAGAGCCATTATCCTGCACCCGCACAAGCTGCCTGCCAGAATTTATCGCCTCTACCACAATTTGGGTAGATCCCGCATCGAGCGCATTATCGACAAGTTCCTTAACAACAGAAGCAGGGCCTTCAATCACCTCGCCGGCAGCAATCTGATTTATCGTCTTTTCATCCAGTATTCGAATCTTTGAGGCCATATATGTGCACGTTACAGTTTAAGGCATAGATAGTACCGAGAACGTTACCAAATCACAAGAAAACAAAAAAAGAGCAGGATAACAGGATCGGCGAAGCGCCGACAGGATAAAAAATAATAAGTTTTCTTTTATCCTGTCGGCGCTTCGCCGATCCTGTTATCCTGCTTTTTAACATACTCTTTTAGACAAAAAATTGCTTCCTTGCCAGCTTTGATTAAAGGCAAAGCGAGCGCCTCATCATGGGTGACCCAGCGCGCTTCGCTATTTTCATCAAGCAAAAGGGTAAGCTCGGGGAAGGCAGCGCACGGCTTAAAGAACATGTGAAAAATGTAGGAAAGGCTGCCCAGCTGCACGTAGAGTCTGCCCATATCGTGAAGATCATCGCCGACATGAAGGCCTAGCTCTTCTTGCATCTCGCGTATGACGCAGTCACGGGCCGATTCATCTGCTTCAACTTTTCCTGCAGGGACGCCCCAGGTACCGCCTTGAGGCTTACTTTCATGGCGCTTTAGCAGTAAAAGCTTATCTTGGCACCAAAAGTAGCAGCCGGCGGCTTCTCTCTGGACGACAAAATCATCTGGTTTTTCTAAGTAGACAGTGCATTCCATAATTATTTCGATATGTTGCCAAGTGTTGATCTAATCTCACTCGTGGTTTGCAGCGCTTTTGCATAGTCGCCTCCACGCAGGCTCTCTTCTAGAGACGTAAAGCCCACCTCCAGTGCTTGCTGAGTCCGTTGGGGAAGGGTTGTAATAATCTTTAAGTAGCGAGGCAGGGAATCGTTCCGAAAGGCATGTACCTCGGCCGCTTCGATAGGACAGCCACGCTCTAGTCTATGACGGGCAACTTCATCACAGCTAAAGAGTAGGTCATTTATGTGCGTGCTTGCTTGACAGCAGCGCTGCTGCAGGGCAGCATCATTTGTTCCCACCTCTACAGCTATCCATGGATCACTTTGCTCGCTTGTAAGAGGATTTTGAAGTCGAGCTATCCTCGTTCCGATATGGGCAATGAGATCATCCTTCATGACGGTAAAAGTACGGGTCAATGTTTCATCAGATCGCTGGATAAGATCCATGCGCATGTTGCCAAGTATACCTACAAGCGCTGTTTTGAGATCAGTTTTGTGTAGATACTGCTGCACCATTTCGATTTGATCTGGGTTGAATGTAGCCAGATCATCTTGCAGCTGACTCAGATAATTTATCACATCACTTCGTATCATAGTAGCCCTCTCAAATGTTGTACTACTTCTCTAATGAGCCCTGCATCAACGTTTGCATGATCTGCTCTCGCAGGAACTGTAAACACCTTTTTACAATCGTCATCTGTTGCAAACAGTTCTATTAACTTTTTACACGCATCCTCAACTCCTTGCCGGACTTGTGGCACCATCTCCTGGATCTTTTTCTCACCATTGTCTTCACTTGTAAGAAGTAATCTCAGCCTATTTTCAAGCCCATCGCCTTGCAAAAGGCGCGTCAGCCCCTCCTTTATCATGGGCAGGGTCTCTTTGGACATGGCAAAGTCATGATCAATCGGCACAAGAACTCTCGCATCTCCCTGGCCCTGAATCATAAAATTTCCCTTATTGCATTGATACTCAGCTATTCTATCAGTATTATGCATAAATGTATCTACTGCAATCATTTGGCCGAGACTTTGAAGAAATTTTGGCGAGCTAAGAAGGGATGCTCTATCAAATGCCATCAAATCTTTAAATGCAGTGCCCTTTATATAGCGCGCCGCCACAATTTCTTGCTTTACAAGCTGGCCAAGACCCGATGTAATACGATCAAGATTGGCAATTTCAAGCCTTTGCTGATGATCTTTTCCGTCAAAACCCTCTTGCATAGCGGTAAGGCGGCTTTGCATAGGTGTCTGGACTAGCCGGGAAACATTTTGACGAACTTTCTCTCCTAGCGTTGCATGTGACGTAAGCGACTCATAGCGCGGGGTATCAAAAAATTTTGCAATCAATTGATCCGCCAGTAGATGTTTATGTGTATCAAAGCAAAACTTTACAACAGTACGAGGCATCATCAGATCGGGATGGCTAAAGAAAAATGCCCCATCTCTTCCATCATGTGAACGAGTTACCATAAGCTGCTTGGGATTGGCTGCTAAACAGCTTTCTAATGTGTCCAGCCGCTCTGCCGATATAGCATAGTGCGGGACCGCTTGCATAGCTCCAACAGCTGGGGCAAGTACCTGCTGTTCTACCCGCACCACTTTGGGCGCCATTTTCGGCTCGGGTTTTACTTGGTGCTGCATCAAAAGTGCTGTCATCTCTTCGATATGCGAACGCATCCTGACATTCTGGTCGCTGCACTGCATCATTATTTGCATAGTCAAAGGAATCAGCTTTTCAAGGCCAAGTTGTGTGAGATTGCCTGAATCTTGCGCCTCAAGTAGCCTTACTTGCTGCTTTGCGTCGATATAGACATAGAGGTGGCCCTGACTTTCCCCTTTACGGGAGTCTATGAGACGGCCCATCATGTCACCCCATGCCTCTGGGGTCACGTTTCTTAGGTTTGGCGCTTCCATACCCCTATTATAAATAAAACATTATTTAATAGGTGGTGCTCCATTCGCTTTTTCGGTATTATAGTGGAATGAGCCATACTGAACGCCTAGCTAAAGAAATTGTTACCCAGCTGAAAGAAAAGGGCTATACCGCCTTTTATGCAGGCGGTTTTGTGCGCGATAAGCTTTTGGGCATACCCTCATCAGATATTGATATTGCAACAGATGCCCTGCCAAATGAGGTAGCAGCGCTCTTTCCTGAACATTTTCTGGTCGGGG
>Ga0187893_10013282_pt1 | contig 11500 bp, 6 predicted proteins | sample MA1701074metaG_FD_139574 | JGI IMG/M metagenome (GOLD analysis project Ga0187893, IMG submission 139574) | White microbial mat communities from a basaltic lava cave in the Kipuka Kanohina Cave System on the Island of Hawaii, USA - MA170107-4 metaG ...
GTTCCGAGCTGGTCGATCCTGCCGCCCGCCGACTCGGCCGTACGCGTGCTGTACGCCCCACCGCCGCCGCCCGTTCCCCAGACCGACAGCACTTTGCTCCGCGTGCTCGCCCTGACGGATTTCCACGGCGCGCTGGCCGGGCGCATCTGGCCGTGGTCCGGCGGCCGGCCGGTGGGGGGCGCGCCGGTGCTCAAGGTATGGCTGGACAGCCTGGCCGGAGCATGCGGCTGCACCGTGGTGCGGGTCGATGGCGGGGACCAGATGCAGGGGACGCCGGTGTCGAACTTCGCGTTCGGCCGTCCGGTGATTGCCGCGTTCAACGCGTTTGCCATGGACGCGGCGGCGATCGGCAACCACGAATTCGACTGGACCGTCGATACGCTGCGCAGCCGGATGCGCGAGGCGCGCTACCAGTTCGTCTCCGCGAATCTCACCGATTCCACGGGTCGCGTGCCGGACTGGGTCGAACCGTGGACGCTGGTGACCCGCGGCGGCGCCCGGATCGCGATCATCGGACTGACGACCACCGCGACACCCGTGACCACGAATCGGCGTCATGTCGCCGCGCTGCGCTTCGGCGATCTCGCCGCGGCCGTCCGGCGAGTCCTCCCGGCCGCGCGCGCGGCCGCGGATTTCGTCCTCGTCGTGGCCCACGCCGGCGCGGTCTGTGACCCGGGCGCGTGTCGCGGGGAGATCCTGGACCTCGCCGGGGGCCTCGACTCAGGGGCTGTCGACCTCATCGTGGCGGGGCACACACATCAGCGCGTGGACACGGTCGTGAACGGAATCCCGATCGTCGAGGCCGGCCACTCGGGTCAGACGATCGCGGTGGTCGCCTTCATCCGGCGCGCCGGTGGCCTGGGCCGGCTGGTGCGCGCGCGTCTGGTTACGCCCTGGGCGGACTCGATCACGCCCGATCGCGAGCTCGCGACCGAGCTGGCGCGGGGGCAGCGCGCCGTGGACAGCATCACGTCCCGCGTGGTGGCGACCCTGCGCTTCACCCTGCGGCGCGACGGGGACGAGTACCCGCTCGGTCGCCTCATTGCCGATGCCTACCGCAACATGGGCCGGGCCGACGTCGGACTGATCAACAACGGCGGCATTCGCACCGACCTCCCCGCCGGCCCGGTCACGTATGGGGCGTTGTTCGAGGTCCTGCCGTTTCAAAACCGCCTCGTGCGCGTGTCGCTGCCTGGCGCCGCCCTGCGCGCGGTGCTCGAGGAAGCGGTCTCGAGCGGGTCGCCGGACGCGCACCTCGCCGGCCTGCAGGTGTGGTACGATCCCGGACGCCCGCCAGGGCAGCGGGTGCGTCGCGTGCGACTGGCGAATGGCCGCGATGTGGACGCCGATCGCACCTACACCATCGCGGCACCTGATTTCGTGGCGGATGGAGGGGATGGATTCGCGATGCTGCCCGGCCAGCCTCGCGTCGAGACGGGCCTCGTCGATCTCGATGCGGTCATCGCCTATCTCACGGTGCGGCGCGGGCCGGTCGACGCACCGTCGGACCAGCGGTTCCACCGGATGCCGCGCTGATGGCGGACGCGCTCCGCGTGTTCGTGAACGAGCGGCCGATCGAGGTCGCTCGCGGCGCGTCGGTGCGCGACGCCGTGGCGGCATTCGATCGCGGGCTGGCCGAGCTCCTGGGCGGTGATGCGGCCTACGTGACCGACGGTGTGGGCCGGCGGGTCGATGCCGGCGATCCCGTGGGGGAAGCGGGGACCGTGCTGCGCGTCGTCGTGACGGCTCGCCGTGGGCCGCCCAGGCTGTCGAAAGACGCCGTGCGCGCGTGGCCCAAGGCCGAGCTCCACGTGCACCTGGACGGCTGCCTGCGCCCCGAAACGATGCTCGACCTCGCGCGCGCGCAGGGAGTCAAGCTTCCGGCGGACACTGCCGAAGGCCTGGCGCGGGCCCTCTACGTCGACAAGGCCGAAAGTCTGGAGCAGTATCTCGAGAAGTACACCATCACCCTGTCGGTGATGCAGACCCGGGAGGCGCTGGAGCGGATCGCCTACGAATTCGTGGTGGACGCGGCGAGCGAGAACGTGCGCTACGTCGAGGTCCGCTACTCCCCGCTGCTGCACCGGCCGGCCCTCACCTTGACCCACGCCATCGAGGCGCCGTTGGCCGGAGTCCGGCGCGCAACGGCGGAGACGGGGACCAAAGTCGGATTGCTCCTCTGCGCGATCCGCACCATGTCGCCAGCCAGCTCGCTCGAGCTGGCCCGGGCCGCGGTCGATTATCGGGGGGCCGGCGTGGCCGGTTTCGACTTGGCCGGGCCGGAGCGAGGCTATCCCGCGCGTGAGCACCGTGCCGCTTTCGAGTACGCGGCGGCTCACGGCCTCGCGTGCACGTGCCACGCGGGTGAGGGCGACGGTCCGCTGTCCATCCACGAAGCCGTGCACGTTTGCGGCGCGATGCGTATCGGCCATGGCACGCGGTTGGGAGAGGATCCGGCGCTGCTCGATGAGGTGATCGAACGGAGGATTCCGCTCGAGATGTGCCTGACGAGCAACGTGCACACCCATACGGTCCGGTCGGTTGCCGAGCATCCGTTCAAGACGTATCTGCAACGGGGCGCAGTGGTTACGCTGAACACCGACGGCCGGCTTGTCGATGGCATCACGCTGACCGACGAGTACCACACGGCCCACACGGCGCTGGGATTGAGCCGGGAGGATCTGGTGCGGGTGATTCTCAATACGTGTGACAGCGCCTTCCTTCCCGAGTTCGAGCGCGTCGCCCTCGTCTCCCGGATGCAAAGCGAACTGGAGCAGCTCGCTTGACGCCGCCCGCCGCCGCCGTCTTGAAACAGCGCCTCGGCGCCACGCGCCCGCGCGCGGCGATCGTCCTGGGCTCCGGGCTCGGCTTCCTGGCGGACGAGGTGCGCGACGCGACGCGGATTCCGTACGCGCAGCTGCCCGATTTTCCGCAACCGGGCGTCGTCGGCCATGCGGGTGAGCTGGTGGCGGGAACGCTGGACGGCGTGCCCGTGGTCGTGCAGAGCGGGCGCTTCCATTTGTATGAAGGGCATGCTGCGGCCGTCGCCGCGCTGCCGGTGCGGGTGTTTCACGAAGTGGGAATCGACACCCTGATCGTCACCAATGCGGCCGGCGGCCTCCGCCCCACGTTTCGACCCGGGACGCTGATGCTCATCGCCGACCACGTGAACCTGATGTTCCGCAATCCGTTGGTGGGCCATGTGGTGGATGGCGAGGAGCGATTCCCGGACATGAGCGCCCCCTACGATCCGGAGCTGCGCGCCCTGGCCCGGGACGTGGCCCGGGAGCAGCGCATTCCGCTCGAGGAGGGCGTGTACTGCGCCCTGCTGGGCCCGTCGTTCGAGACCCCGGCCGAGATCCGGATGCTGGCGCGACTCGGAGCCGACGCCGTCGGGATGTCGACGGTCCCCGAAGTGATCACGGCCCGGGCCAGGGGGATGCGGTGTCTGGGGTTTTCCACGATCACGAACCTTGCCGCCGGCATCTCGCCGACCCCCTTGTCCCACCATGAGGTCCTGGAGATGGGCCGCCAGGTGGGCCAGAGCCTCGGGTCGATCGTCAGAGGAGTCGTGCGCCGGCTTCCTTAGTTGACGGATTTCGGACGTCGCCCTGCCAGGACATTGCAACCATTCCCCCTGGCCGTTCGTCAAACGAGTCGTTCGCTCGCGCGCGCCGTCACGCGCCCTGAGAGTCCGAGGTCCACCTCCGCAGCCGGCAGGGCGTATGACGACGGTTCCAATCCTCCTCGCGTTGGTCACCGCCCCAGGCCGGGTCGCGGTGGATTCCCCAGTGGCGCCGGCTCCGCTGATTCGCGCGGTCCGGACGCGGCAGCCGGTGAGCGTGGACGGCCGCCTGGATGACGGGATCTGGCAGTCGGCCACGCGCATTTCCGCGTTCGTGCAGCGTGACCCGATCGAAGGCGCCGTGCCCTCGGAAAGCACGGTGGTGCTGGTCGCCTACGACGACGCGGCGTTGTACATCGGCGCGCGGATGTACGATGCGCACCCCGATTCGATCATCGCCCGCCTGGGCCGCCGTGACGCCTACGCCAATTCCGATCGTTTCAACGTGTTCCTCGATCCCTACCACGACCGCCGCAGCGGCGTGTACTTCGGCGTCGACGCCGCGGGCACGTTGTACGACGGCGTGCTGCTGAACGACGACTGGGACGACGACTCCTGGGACGGGGTCTGGGACGGGCGCGCGCGCATCGACTCGCTGGGCTGGACCGCCGAGCTGCGGATCCCGTACTCGCAGCTCCGCTTCCGCGAAGCGCCGCAATACGTGTGGGGCATCAATTTCAGCCGCGATCTGGCGCGGCGTCACGAGCGCGACTTCATCGTGTTCACCCCCAAGAACGGCAGCGGGTTCGTGTCGCGGTTCCCGGATTTGATCGGCATCGAGAACGTGAAGCCGCCGCCGCGTCTCGAGGTGCTGCCCTACACGCGCGCGCGGGCCGAATTCGCTCCGCATGCGAGCGGAGACCCGTTCCACGACGGATCCGCGATGTCGCCCGACGCGGGGGTGGATGCCAAGATCGGTATCGGCTCCAACCTCACGCTCAACGCCACGGTGAATCCCGACTTCGGCCAGGTCGAGGTGGATCCCGCCGTGGTGAACCTGAGTGACGTCGAGACCTTCTTCCAGGAGAAGCGCCCCTTCTTCATTGAAGGGTCCTCGATCTTTCATTTCGGACGCGGCGGATCGAACAACTATTGGGGCTTCAACTGGGGCGACCCGCAGTTCTTCTATACACGGCGCATCGGCCGGAATCCGCAGGGCAGCCTGCCCGGCGCCGATTACGTGGATCTCCCCGACGGCACGCATATCCTCGGCGCTCTGAAGTTGACCGGGAAGGCCGGGGCGAGCTGGAACGTCGGCGCCTTGACGGCGTTGACGCGGCGCGAATACGCCCGGCTCGATACCGCGGGCGCGCAGTTCCGGGCTGAGGTGGAGCCGTTGACCTCCTACACCGTGCTGCGAGCGCAGAAGGAGTTTCCGGACGGCCGGCAGGGGCTCGGCTTCCTGTCGACGTTCGCCGCGCGCCGGTTCGACGATGACCGGCTGCGCGCCGATGTGGCGAGCGCCTCGGGCGTGTTCGGGATCGATGGCTGGACCTTCCTCGACCGCTCCAAGACCTGGGTCGTCACCGGCTGGCTCGGCGCTGCGCGGGTGCAGGGCGATGCCGCCCGCATCAGCGCCCTGCAGCAGAACGCGCAGCACTACTTCCAGCGTCCGGACGCTCGCTCATTCCACCTCGACACGACCGCGACGTCGCTCACGGGATGGGGCGGCCGCGTGTACCTGAACAAGCAGAAGGGCAACTGGTCGTCCAATTCGGCGTTCGGGATCATCTCCCCGGGATTCGACAACAACGATCTCGGTTTCTTGTGGCGCGCCGGCGTGCTCAACGCCCACATTCAGGCCGGCTATGCCTGGACGCAGCCGGGCAAGGTGTTCCGTTACGCCAATACCGGCGGCGCGCTGTTCCGCAGCTGGACCTGGGACCGCGACGTCAGCTGGACGGGCGTGTTCCAGTACGGGAATCTGACGTTCCTGAACTACTACGAATTCGGCTGGAATCTGGCGTACAATCCGGAGACGGTGAACGACCGCCGCACCCGTGGTGGACCGTTGTCGCTCAACCGGCCCGGCTATCAGGTCGACCTCTACGCGAACAGCGATGGCCGGAAGTCGATCGTGGCCAGCCTATCGACCGGCACCTACCAGTCCGCGCAGGACCGCTCCACCTATGCCGGCGTGAGCCTGTCGGTGCGGCCCGCTTCGAACCTGTCGGTGAGCGTCGGCCCGAACCTTTCCTGGGGAACGACCCCGGTGCAGTACGTCACGCAGTACGACGATGCGACGGCCGCGGAGACCTTCGGGCGGCGCTACGTGTTCGCGACGTTCCAGGGGACCGAGCTGTCGGCGTCGATCAGGCTCAACTGGACCTTCAATCCCAAGCTGTCGCTGCAGTTCTACGGCCAGCCGCTGATCTCCGCGGGCGCCTACCGCGACTACAAGGCACTGGCCCGTCCCAGGACGTTCGCATTCGACCACTGGAATGACGGGACCTCGACCTTCGACAGCACGACGTTCACGCCGCCGCAGCCCGATTTCAATTTCAAGTCGCTGCGCGGCAACGCGGTGTTGCGGTGGGAGTACCTGCCGGGGTCGACGCTGTACCTGGTCTGGACGCAGCATCGCGAGGACGTGGAGAACACCGGATCCTTCAATTTCGGGAATTCGATGCGGCGGCTCACGCGGGGCCGTCCCGACAACATCTTCCTGGTGAAGGTCACCTACTGGTGGAATCCGTAGCCGATCGGCGCCCGGCGGTGCCGGGTGGCCCCTCCGCCACCCGCCCCTGTCCGTTGCCGGGCGACCCGGATCACCGAACGGATCCGTGACGATCGTGTAACGGAGGGGTCACAGCGGCTCGCGGCCGGCGCCATTGGGAATCAGCGGATGGCGCCGGCCTGTATCTTTAGAGGCCCATGACCGCGCCCAGCCCCATTCGCCTCGCCGCGATCGACATCGGCACCAACTCGATCCGTTGTGTCGTGGCCGAGGTGGAAGGCGACGGGTCCTACCGGGTGCTGGACGAAGAGCGCGAGATGACGAGGCTCGGGCACGATTTGTTCCGCCGGGGCCGTTTGGCCGCCGAGCCGATGGAGCGCTCGCACGCGGCGCTCGTCAAGATGAAAGCCATCGTGGACGGCTTCGAGGTCGCCGAGCTGCGCGCCGTGGCCACCAGCGCCGTGCGCGAAGCCGCCAATGGCCGCGCCTTTTGCCGCGAAGTCCGCCGCCGCTGCGGGTTGAGTGTCGAGATCATTGCGCCGGAAGAAGAGGCCCAGCTGGCGCTGCAAAGCGCGCTGCGACACATGGACCTCGCCGGTCGATCGCTGGCCGTCGTGGACATCGGCGGTGGCAGCACCGAGATCGTGCTCGCCGCCGGCGGAGGCGCCGTGGTGGATCAGCTGTACACGCTGCCGCTCGGCGCGGTGCGCCTCACCGAGGCCTACGGCGGCGCGGAGCCGCTGGGCCGGCGCCGCTGGAAAAAGCTGAAGCGCGGCATCGATCGCGTGCTGGACGAGCGCATCGGGACGCCGCCGTTTGCGCCGGACGTGATGATCGGCAGCGGCGGGACGTTCACGAACCTCGCCGGCATTCTGAAGACGGAGCGCGAGGACCCGGACGAGGCCGCGGACCGCAATCTCCAGGGGTACACGATGCGCCGGGCGGAGGTGGTGAGCGCGCTGCACCGACTGCGCGCCACGCCGCTGGAGCTGCGGCGCGGGGTGCCCGGGCTGAACCCGCAGCGCGCCGATATCATCGTCGCCGGGGCGGCGGTAGTGGCGCGCCTCGCGCGCTGGCTCGGCACGCAGCGGATCGTGGTCAACCCCGGCGGGTTGCGCGGTGGGCTGCTCCTGGCCATGATCGCCGAACGCGCGTTTCCCGGACGCGGCGCGCCCACCCGGCCCAAAGACCGGTTCGAGTCGGTGCGGGTATTCGCGCGCAAGTGTCACTCGAATGAGCGGCACTGCGAGCACGTGGCCCGGCTCGCCGGCGAGCTGTTCGATGGATTGCGCGGACCGGCCGCGCTGCCGTCCGAAGGACGCGATCTGCTGGTGGCGGCGGCGATGCTGCACGACGTCGGGTACCTGATCAATCACTCCCAGCATCACAAGCACGCCTACCACCTCATCCAGCATGCCGAGCTGACGGGGTGGACCGCGCGCGAGGTCGAGCTGATCGCGAACGTGGCCCGCTATCATCGCAAGGCCGCCCCCAGGAACCGCCATCCGAACTTCGCGCGCCTGGAGCGCGGCGATCGCCGCCTGGTCCGCCGACTCGCCGCCATTTTGCGTGTGGCGGACGGCCTCGACCGCACCCACACCCAGCGGGTGACCGGCGTCGGCGTGGAACGCGGGCGCGGCACGATCCGGCTCGTCCTCACGGCGTCCGCCGATCCGCGGGTGGACCAGTGGGAAGCGGAGCGCCGCGCCGGATTGTTCCGCCGGGTCTTCGAGACGACGTTGATCCTCGTGTGGAAGCGCGCGCCGGGCGAGCGGGTGTCGCGACGGGCGCGGCGCGGCCGGCGGCCCGGGCCTCGGCTGCGCCTCGCGGGCTGACCCATGGCCCAGGCCTACGTCCCGGCGTTTCCGCCCGACCACTACCTGAACCGCGAGCTGTCCTGGCTCGAGTTCAATGCGCGCGTGCTCGAAGAAGCGGCGGATGCCACGAACCCGCTGCTCGAGCGGCTGAAGTTCCTGGCCATCTTCAGCAGCAATCTCGACGAGTTCTTCGAGGTCCGGGTGGCGGGGCTGCAGCAACAGCTGTACGCGGGGATCGCGCCCCAGGACTACGCCGTGGACGGCATGGATCCCACCGGCCAGCTCACCGCCATCGACAAGCGCGTGCGCGAGCTCCTGGCGCTGCAGGATCGGCTGCTGCACGAGGACGTCATGCCGGCGCTCGCGGCGGCCGGCATCGAATGGGTGCGGTACGGAGGCCTGAGCGACGAAGAACGGCAGTACGTCGACGAGCAGTTTCGAACCGGCATCGCCCCGGTCGTGACGCCGCTGGCCATCGACCCGGGTCACCCGTTCCCGTTCGTGCACAACAAGAGTCTGAACGTCGCGTTGCTGGTGGAGAGCGTCGATACGGGTCAACAGCTGTTCGCGGTCGTGCAGGTGCCCGCCGTGCTCGACCGGGTGTTCCTCCTGCCCGCGACGGGGGACAGCGTCCGGTTTCTGCTGCTCGAGGAAATCATCGCGGCGCACCTCGAGGCCCTGTTCGGGGGATTCCGCGTCGTCGATCACACGTTTTTCCGGGTGACCCGCAACAGCGACCTCACGATCGACGAGGACGAGGCCGAGGACCTGTTGCAGACGATCGAAGACACGCTGCGGCAGCGGATGCGGGGCGAGGCCGTGCGGCTCGAGATCGTGGCGAGCGGCGACGAGCGCTTCGCCCAGATGCTGATGGGCGCCCTGGGGCTGGACGAGCGCGACGTATTCCGCGTGGTGGGGCCGGTGGACCTGACGGCCCTGATGGCGCTGCACCGGCTGGAGCGGTTCCGCGCCCTGCGCGACGAGGCGCTGGTGCCGCGCGTCCCGCCGGCCTTCGCAACCGCGGGGAACCTGTTCGACGTGATCCGCCAGCAGGATGTCCTGGTCCACCACCCGTATGAATCGTTCGGGTGCGTAGTGGATTTCATCGACCGCGCGGCGGACGACCCCCAGGTCCTGGCGATCAAGCAGACATTGTACCGGACCAGCGGCGGCAGCCCGATCCTCACGGCCCTCGCGCGGGCGGCGCAAAACGGCAAGCAGGTGACGGCGCTGGTTGAGCTGAAGGCGCGCTTCGACGAAGAGAACAACATCGTCTGGGCGCGCGAGCTGGAGCAGGCGGGAGTGCACGTCGTGTACGGGGTCGTGGGCCTGAAGACGCACGGCAAGGCGGCTCTCGTCGTGCGGCGCGAGCCTGACGGCATCCGCCGCTACGTCCACTTGTCGACCGGAAACTACAATCCGACGACGGCCCGCATCTATACGGATCTCGGGTTGTTCACGGCCAACCCGGATTTCGGGGAAGACGTCAGCGCGCTCTTCAATCTGCTGACCGGGTACTCGCAGCGGCGCGACTGGCGCAAGCTGCGGGTGGCGCCGGTCGACCTGCGGGAACACGTCATCGCGCTGATCGACCGCGAGCGGCAGCACGCCGCGAGCGGCGGTCCCGCCCGGATCATCGTCAAGATGAACGCGCTGGTCGAGCCGTCGGTGATCGATGCCTTGTATCGCGCCTCACAAGCCGGGGCCCGCATCGATCTGCTCATCCGGGGCATCTGTTGCCTGCGCGCAGGGGTGCCCGGAGTATCGGAATCGATCCGCGTGACCAGCATCGTGGACCGGTTCCTCGAGCACAGTCGCATCTTCTACTTCGAGAACGCCGGGAATCCCGAGGTCTTTCTGGCCAGCGCGGACTGGATGCCGCGCAACTTCTTCCGGCGCATCGAAGCGATGTTCCCCGTCGAGGACGCCCGGCTGCGCGCGCGGATCGTCGACAGCGTCCTGCCCGTGATCCTGTCCGACAACGTCAAAGCCCGGTTGCAGCAGCCCGACGGCAGCTACGTGCGCGCGCCGGCGGCGGACGACGCGCCGATTCGCTGCCAGGTCGTGCTCCAGGGGCACGCGCGGGATTCGGCACGGGAGATGGGCGATCGCAAGCACCGTCTGTTTGTGCCGATCGTCCGGCAGGCTGGTCGCAACGGGGACGGCGCCGAGGCCGAACGGCCCCGGCGCCCGCGCCGCCCGGCGGGACGCCACGCCGCGCGCAAGAAGACCGACTCCTAAACCGAACGCGCTCGGTGGACGCGCCGGGGCGAACCGCCGCCCAGGGGCGCCGGCGCCGGCAGTGGGTCCCGCAGCGCCGCGGCCAGGGCCTGCGTCCACTCGTCCCCGCGCTCCAACCAGTCGGCGCGCAGCTGCCGGTACAGCATCTCGCGCCGGGCCCGAGACCGCTGCGCGACGGCGAACAGGCCGGGATTCTGCCGCCGCCGCTGCGCCGCGAGCAGAGCGGGACTCTCCGCCTCATCGTCCAGCGTCAATTCCCAGATCCGCCCGGCGCGGGCTACCGCGGCGGCCTCCATCGCGACGCGAACCTCGTCCTCCAGCTCCGAGAGATCGTGCAGCTCCCCGAGGAGATCCTGTAGCTGCTTGAGGCGCGGGATGAGACGCGCTCCCGCCGGGAGCGCCGCGGCCACCGGCTCGAGCGTGTATCGGAGCCGCTTCGCCGCGATCCGGGCGCGGTGAATCGCGTCGTCGTCTCGCGACTCGATCGTGGCCAGGATTCCCTCCAGCCGCTGGGCCTGGTCCTGCAGGACCGCCGACGCGACGGACCAAAACCGCTCCTCGTGCGCCCGTCCCTGGGCCGCGACCGGGCGGTGGTACATCTCGAGCCCCCTGCGCAGTTTTCGCTCAACCCTCGCGAACGACCGCCGCACCTCGGCCAGCACCTTGGGAAGGTCCTTGTCCTGCCCACGCTCGATCCGCTCGATCAGCCAGCGCAGCCCGACCCGCTCGCGGGCGGAGAATCCCGGCTCGAGCGGGCGCAGCCACGCCAGCGCGACCTCGCCGTCCCGCGCCTCGTTGGTGTCGTCCGCGACGTCGCGCAGGCGCCGGCGCAGCCGCCGGGGCACGCTGCCCGCGAGTTGAGGGCGGTAGGCGCGCAGCGTCGTGCGCAACCGGCGCAAGGCGACGCGGAAGTCGTGAAGGGCCTCCTGGTCCTCCGGGTCCGCCAGCCGTCCCAGCGCGGCCACGGCCTCGTCCAGGTACGTGAGGGCGATGAGCCGGACGCTCTGCGCGGCGGGACGCGAGAGCAGCTCGGCGGGCCGGACGGGACGGGCGGTCATTTCAGCTCGCGCAGCTGCGACGGCGCGAGCGCCCACACGAGCGTCGCCCCTGCGGCCCCGATCGCCCCGGCGAACGACACCA
>Ga0187893_10013283_pt1 | contig 11499 bp, 9 predicted proteins | sample MA1701074metaG_FD_139574 | JGI IMG/M metagenome (GOLD analysis project Ga0187893, IMG submission 139574) | White microbial mat communities from a basaltic lava cave in the Kipuka Kanohina Cave System on the Island of Hawaii, USA - MA170107-4 metaG ...
ATAACGATTACATATTACCGAACCACCCGGAGTGGATATTGAAAGACCCGAATGGGGAGACAGTCTCTCATACTTTTGGCGCCAATGAGTCTGCCCCGGATCACGGCAACATGGATTTCGTCGACTTTTATTTCGACTATTTTATGGAAGTACCGGCCTCCGTAGCCGGCGGGAGATGGCAGGGTACATACACGGAGCGTTCGTGGAACCTTAGATTTCTCGACAATTACGTCGTCTACGCGCCTGAAGCATGGAGCTCCTCTCCCGTAAACCCGCTCACGGACAGCCCCGTAACACGCGAGGAGAGGGAACAGCATGTTTTGAACGCAGCCCGGAGACTCAGGGAAAGGGCCGATGCCGAAGCGGGAGGTCTACGGTATATGGTAAACGTATGGAGTGACGTAGAGTCCGGATATTTTGACCGGGACATATATCCTGAGCTCATGCAGTATGTCGACTATGCGCTTTTCGAGGCCTGGACCAGTAACGGCGAGGGAGCGCCAGTATCTGAATCGGTCTGGCTTAGGAGGGTAATGGCCGCCCAGGACATGATTGTGAACAGGAGGGCGGAGCCTGTCGTTCAGGTCGGCTTCGGCGATTTCTGGTATGCACTCTCATCGCTTCTTCTCGTGAGCGAAAATGGAAAAGGCATGATATGGTCGAATGATATGTACTCCGACACCATACTGAGCAGCTTGAGCGCCCTCGATCTGGGCAGCCCGCTGGATGACTTTACGTACGTCGATAATGCGTATCAAAGGGAATGGGGGAAGGGGAAAGTAATAGTGAATCCGGGTGATTCGATAACGGTTAGTATTGCATTGGACCGGAATTATGAAGATGTAGTTTCGGGGGATATCTCGAGCAGCATAACGCTTCCGCCGAGGACGGGCAAGATACTCCTAGCCCGCTGATAACCCATAAAAACCGTTTAGATTTATTTTACGCTTTATAACCCGGGCAATTTGACATCATTTTATTCTTTACTATATTTGAATGTGAATATTAGTATCAATATTCCATGATGCGCTTGAGAGGGGGTTGTTAAAGGTGCGAAGGCGAAGTATTAATGCGGCTGCTTGCCTGCTTACAGCGGCAATCGTGATCTTATGTTTGGGCTGCCAGCAGATAAAGGAGATACCCGATGAAATCCCGGAGCAGCTTCCGAACCCGGTTCGGGACTTTACGGAAAAGGACAATTATCTCATAGGACTCAACTGGTATAAGCAATGGAACTATCAGATTGCCGCTAAGTACTGGAAGCCGCTGGCGCAGGGGGGTGACTGTGATGCCCAGTACGCGCTCGGGCTTTTGTACTTCGAAGGTCTGGGGGTCGGTCGGAGCTATGAAAAAGCGATAGGGCTCTGGACGAGGTCGGCCGACCAGGGCCAGGCCCAGGCTCAGATAAGCCTCGGCATCGTCTATTCGAGATTGAGCCTCCCCTATACGTCACTAGATTGCAAGAGCGGGTGCGGTCAGGAAAAAGACCTGATCACTGCATACAGATGGTTCGGTATTGCGAGTGAAATCGGCTCACCTCACGAGGCGAAAGTCGCTCAGGATTCCCTAAAAAAAATTGTACCGGAAATGACCCCCGAGGAAATCAAGGAAGGGGATGCTCTTATAGATACCTGGAAGCCCGAACCGGCGCGCTGCGCTCAGAGGGGATACTTTATCGTGGCCCCTTAGACACAATCATTTCTTCAGCCCGTATAAATCCGTGATTTATAAACGATAAATTTCTGCGTTACTCCATTTTGGACTTGACATGCTGTTTGATTCTGGTAATATGATATTGAGAATGATAATCAATATGAATATTGCACCTTGTTCCACATTGGCCGGACGCTGAACGAATTAGCAGGTTCTATTAAAAAAAAAGTATAAGGAGGCTGTCGATGGGTTTCTTATGCGATTCCGATAAACCGCTTGTGCTCTCATCTTCCAACATCGGCAATATTTCTAAATGCGGGTGCTGTAATTTCTATCACCTGTGCATTGGGAATATTACTCTGAGACTTGAGCATAAATACATGTTAACCCTTACACAGATGATCATAGAAGCGCTCGAGGTGAATTCGGCCGCGGAGCGGGGATTTAGCAGTCAGCTGCGCGATCAGGCGTGAGTAAGTGCTATGTAAATAATCTTGACGATACTCCCGGAAGAAGGGCGGCCCTATGAATTAATAGTCCTATTACCTTAGCTAGCCGTCCTTCTTCTTCCATATCAGAGACTCATCCTGTTGAGGCACGCAAGAAATTAGTGCCGGGTGCCTGAAATTAGAAATAGATAATGGAGAATATATTGATTATGAATATCATTGTCTTGACAAACCATGTGGCTGGGGTATGTTGAATTTGATAACGAATTTCAATGCTAAACCAGGAGGTATGTAAGGATGGGAGGGATATTATCAGTTTTTGGATTACGTTCAAGACGTCTGTCTTTGATTCCTCTATTATTTGTTATGACTTTATTTACATCTTACGAAGTCTTTTCGGAAGAACCGAATCAGGATCAGCCGGGGGCATCTGAAGAGTCCGATGTCTACGAGCAAATCAGGGCTCCGAAATCAGAGTCCGGGAACAATAAAACGGTCGTCGCTCAGCAGAAAAGCGGCGCTCAGAACGAGTCCCAGGACCAGAGGATTCAGGACCTGGAAAACAAGCTCAAGAGTGTGAGCGATGAGCTCCGGCAGCTTAAAGCGGAGGGTATTCCGGATGACAGGCTTCAGGCCATCGAAGAGAAATTGAGCGTGCTCGCTCAGGAGATCGACAACATAAAGCAGGTCTCGGTTATCCCGGAACCCACTTACGAGCAGATGTTCGGGGCGGGCCCGGCCGCGTCCAAGGTCTATCTCACGAACAAGGGCCTCTCGATCGGCGGATACGGCGAGCTGCTTATGGGTCAGACCGTCTTCGATGGCGACGATACGGTCGATACGCAAAGGGTAGTGCTATATTTCGGATATAAATTCACGGACAGGATAATCTTCAATTCCGAGATAGAGTTTGAACACGCTACGACCGCAGTCACTCAGGGTGAGCAGGGCGAGGTGTCTCTGGAGTTCGCGCTCCTCGATTTCCTGCTCATACAGGAAATTAACCTCCGCGCAGGGCTCTTGCTCGCTCCTTTCGGCATCATAAACGAAGTCCACGAGCCCACGACCTTTTTCGGGGTCTTCAGGCCGCTCACTGAAAGGTTCGTCATTCCGACGACATGGAGAGAGAACGGGATAGGCATATTCGGGGACATCGATCTCAGCAAAGCCGGGAATCTCAGCTATAAGGCTTACGTAATGAATAGCTTCAATGCAAAAGGGTTCACGGCTTCGAGCAACAGGGGCATAAGGACCAACGGCGACAGGTCCTTATTCAATAATGTGGCGTTCGTCGGCAGAGCGGAATATAACCCTCTCCCCTACCTGACGGTGGCAGGCTCTATATTCCTGGGTAATACCGGGCAGGATGCAAGGGTAGACGATCCTGAGTCTGCTCTCAACGGACAAAAGGTAAAGGGATTCTTCCAGATGTATGAAGGGGACATCCAGTTCCAGTACGCGGGGTTCGAGGGCAGGGCGCTTGCGGTGTTTACTAGGCTCGATGACGCGGCCCTGATAAACGCGCTTAACGGATTTATAGGGGATGATTCCGTCGGCAACCAGCAGTGGGGGTACTATATCGAAGGCGGATACAACGTCCTCTCCCTTGCGGACGTCACGAGTCAGTATTTTCAGTACCTGGCCCCGTTCGTCAGGTGGGATGCATTCGATACGCAGGCCCACGTCCCCTCGGGCTTCGAGCGTAACCCCGCCAACAATAGAAAAGACCTGACGATAGGCGTCAACTATAAGCCCATACCGCAGGTCGTTGTGAAGGCGGAGTATCAGTGGCTCGATAATAATGCAGACGAGTCACAGAATCAGATTAATTTCGGCCTTGGATATGTATTTTAAATCTGGTTAAATATACCTTCCAGTGAGGGCGCGGGTGTTCATCGGCCGCGCCCTCATCGTATTTACTATCAAGATCAGCTGATATGAAGACTGTCTACATTCTATTCATTTGTCTCTTAATTTTTTCGGCAGCTGCTCAATCGAAAGTATTCATGAAGAGGGACGAAGCGCTCGAGCAGGCTTTCCCGGGCGCGGACAGGATTGATAAGAGGGAGATCTTTCTAACGGAAAAACAGGCTCGTGAAATCGAGTCGCTCTCGAGATCCGGACTCTCTACGCGGTTGTATATCGTGTATGAAGGGTTCAAAGGAAATACGTCTCTCGGATATGCTATAATTGACACCCACGAACTCAGGACGAAGACGGAGACTGTCATGTTTGTAATCAACCCGGACGGCACACTGCGGCAGGCTGAAATCCTTGCGTTTTTCGAGCCGCCCGAATATATGCCTGGGAACAACTGGATTGAGCTTTTTTACGGGAAAAGCATACGGGACTCCCTTAAACCGGGTAAGGACATACCTAATATTACCGGTGCGACCATAACCTCCACCTCCCTGGCTCAGACAATCCGTCAGGTTCTGGCCATTGTAAGAGTCGCGATTGCCGGCCGTGGCCCGGTAAGTGATACTGAGGATTAAATTGCGATTCTTTATCTCCCCCGATATAAAGAAGAATTCACTCTTGAGGCTTATAATAGTCTTTACGGTGCTGTTCTTTGTCTTATTGTGGGTAACCAACCTGCTCCTCTACCTCCAGATCGGCTTCAGTTACGATTCGGTAGTCGAGTATTACAGGGGATCCGAGGCTAATTTCAGGCCCCCGAAAAGCTATCTCGGCATGCTTGAAGAGGCCCATTTCCACTTCTTCTCGATGGCCGTGATACTCGTAACGTTAAACCATCTGATACTCTTCTCCGCCCTGGGGAGCGTGTGGAAGCTTCTTCTAATCGTTTCCTCTTTCTTATCGGCTCTGGGCGATATCATGGGGGGATGGCTGATAAGATATGTGAGTGCCGATTTCGCCTATTTAAAGATAGCTTCGGTCGTCGTCCTTCAGGTCTCGCTTGCCCTGCTTATGGTTATAATAATTTGGTTCCTATACTGCAATAACAAGGACTCATCATATCAGTAACCCATTAGACCCATTTTTACCCTTTATGTAAAGACCTCCTGGCTAGTGCAAATAAACAGCAATTTCACATAGGCGTGCTAAGTTGCGGCGCATCTCCGCATTTCTGGACTAAACTTGTCATTGTCTGGAGGGTTATGACAAAATACGACATGAAATCTGAATTATAGTTAAGTTCGTGACTATCTCGGAAGTTCCGATGTATTAATCATATAAGCTGGTTATTTTCAATATTTAACGTAAGTAATGAAGTGTCTGTCAATTGGTATGGATTTTGCATGATTATAGTTAAAATGTAAAAAAAAATTAACAGCGCGTGTCCTAAACGATAAAGGCAAACCATCCGAAAGGGTGGGACGCAAAGCCTTCGACCTAAGTGCCTGATTTGGCATAAGGTGGCCGGGTTACCGAAATAGGAAGATTAGTTTCAGTCCCGACGTCTCTCCTATGATTTTCTAACCTGCCTGCTCAATGCAGGGTCGAATGGAATGCTCCCCTCAACAGGGTGGATAAGCCTGCGAAAGGAGGCATTCACATGAGAAGGGTTATCTCTCCAATTAAACTTTATATGTTGGTTCTGTCGACCGTTCTGTACTTATGCGTACCGGTAACGTCGTATGCGTTTTCTTTTTTCGGCGGCGGTTCCAGCGGCGGTTCCAGCGGCAAAGCCCCAACCGTGAACCCGGCTTCATTGCCGGGTGCTAAGTTATCCTCAACTCAGGACACGTACATCGACCAGCGGAAGGAAAATAAGAGTTTCGGATCTGATTCCACAATACTGCTTAGCTCCAGAAGCAGGCAAGTCAAACAGGGTCTCCTGAAGTTTAACACTTCGGGCGTCCCGAAGGGATCAATAGTTACCAAAGCCAACGTGTGGGTTTATGTTTCCAGGAAAGGCAGATCGAATAGTTCTGTTGCCGTCCATGAGGCTATGGGCAGTTGGACCAGATCGACGACATGGAGTAAAAAACCCCCGATGAGCAGCACCAGTAAGGGAAGCGTGTCTGTATCTAAGGCCGGCAATTATTATGCCGTTGACGTTACAGGACTGGTTCAGGATTGGGTTGACGGGTCTCAACAGAATAATGGTATCTATCTCGTGACAAAGAGCGGGGAAATCTATGTGAATAGTGCGGAAAATAGAAAATATAAACCCGTGTTAACCGTAGAGCACAAGCCTCGTCAAACGGAACCCGCGCCCACGCCTGTGCCGACGCCTGTGCCGACTCCCGTAGCTACACCCGTACCGACCCCGGCTCCTACCGCACCGCCCTCACCTGTACCGACGCCTGCCCCAACTCCGGCCCCCGGAGCGGTATTCCCGACAGTGGAAATAGCCTGTGCATCATACACACTGCCGAACCGGCACGTAGCGAACTCTTCTGATTATGTTGTTGCGGATAAAATAAAAGATAACTGCACGATAATACTCGCAGGCTGGAGCGCAGGCCCCGAGCTGTCATGGTGCCCGTATTTCAGGGAAGGTTCGGATGTGGAGTTTTGCGGGCCCTACGATAACTGGGGGTATATGAATTCCATCAATAATAAGGATGCATGGGTTGTGAGTGGGGACATATATAACGATTACATTATTCCCAATCATCCGGAATGGGTGCTAAAAGATGTTGACGGAGATAAGGTTTATAATGCGTGGGGTCCGCATGAGCATCTTATGGATCATGGAAATATGAATTATGTCGAATTTTACTTCGACTTTTTTATCCGGGTCCCCTCATCCGTAGCCGGCGGAAGATGGAAGGGAACCTATGCGGAGAAAGGATGGAATATGAGGTTCCTCGACAATTTTCTAGTATATGCGCCTGAAGGATGGAGTTCCATGCCTGTAAACCCCTCCACCGGAAACACGTTCACACGGTCGCAGAGAGAGGACGATGTTCTTAGCGCTGTCGCCAGGCTGCGGCATCTGGCCGATACTGAAGCCGGCGGTATGAGGTATTTTGCGAACGTATGGAGTGATGTCGAATCCTCGTATTTCGACAGGGATATTTATCCCGAACTGATGCAGTATATCGACTATGCGCTCTTCGAGGCCTGGACAAGCAATCTCGAAGGGCAGCACGTGTCGGAAGAGGTCTGGCTAAGGAGGGTTATGGCCGCCCAGGATATGATACAAAATAGAAGGGCGGAACCGGTCGTTCAGGTCGAGTTCGGAGACTTCTGGTTCGCGCTGTCATCGCTCCTGCTCGTAAGGGAAAACGGTAAAGGCATGATATGGTCTCAGCCTGTGTTAAGCGATAGTACGTTTCAGAAGATGAATAACCTTGATCTGGGGAAGCCACGTACTGTCATGTCATACGTGAACAATGCGTACCAGAGAGAATGGGAACGTGGCAAGGTGATCGTAAATCCCAGTGATTCTAGGACCGTGACGATATCACTCGGCGGTAATTATAGAGATTACGAGACGGGTAATATCGTAAGCAGCGTTACGCTGTCTCCGAAGAAGGGAAAGATTTTCGTGAATCCCTGATTAATTTTACGGAAGCTCGGTGAGCTTCCGTAAATGCGGCTGAATACAAACCGGGCAGGTTGTGGTTACACATTACAACCTATTCGACCTTGTTATATGGGCTTACTTCTTATCGGGCAGCACCAGCGCCGCGGCCCTGAATATTCCTGACAGTAAGAGTAGGAATGCAAGGGGCAGAAAGTACTTAAAGGATCTTGCGTTCCTGCATCGTTCGGCGGAGAGGAATGCGGCTAACAGGATTATAAAGATAAGGGCGAGAGCGGATATCTTGAGGTTTATGAATAAACCTATTATTAGCATAATTATCCAGAAAAGGTAATAACCTATAAAAAAGGCTGTACGCCGGTTCTTCTTTATGCCGTGGTTTTCTATGAGACGGAGTATCATGTGCCCTCCGGCGAGTTGCCTCTTGATAAAACCCCCTAATGAGGTCTCATACTGCAGGTGGGTCGATTCGAGCTCGGGTACCAGTTTCATTTCATAACCGTATCTGAGTGCCCTGAATGATATGTCGACGTCCTCTCCGTATAACATCGATTCGTCAAATCCGCCGATCCGGTCGAATATGGCTTTATCGAAAATTATGTTTGCGGATGCGAGCCAGTCGGCTGATATCGGGGCTTTCTCCGCATATTTGTTTTTGACATGAAAAAACCAAGCTTTTTCTATCCAATTTGATCCTGCCGCTATTTCCGGGAAATTACCGACTGCCGCCACTCCCGGATCACGGAATTGTGTGACCGCTTTCTTCAGCCATTCTTTCTCCAGCACGATATCAGCGTCTATGAACGCAACAAGCTTTCCTTTGGCGTTCACCGCACCGATATTCCTTCCGGCGGATTGTATAACCTTATCGTTATTAATGACAATTGCGCCGAGTGATCGTGCGATCTCGGCAGTTCTATCCCCGGAATGCCCGTCGGCGACGATTATTTCATACAGGTCTTTCGGATAATCCTGATCCGATATGCCCCGCAGACAGCTCTCAATGTTGGATTCTTCATTCCTGGCCGGTATTACGAACGTCACAAAGGGGAGTGAGTTGCCGGTAATCACGCGTTAGCTTCCTTCGTGAGACTAAGGTACGTTTGCCTGTACTGTTCCGACATGTGGTGAGCGCTGAAACGGGATTTGACCTCTGCAATTGAATTACGTGATATATTCGCCGCGAACTCCGTGTTCTCGAGCAGTGTGCTTATGGAGTTTACTATTGCTTGCGGGTCTCTCGGTTTAATTAAAAGCCCCGTCTTCGAGTCCTCGATCACCTCACCTATACCGCCGACTTCGGATGCGATAACCGGAACACCCATTGCCATGGATTCGAGCAATACCATCGGGGTACCCTCGGTTAAGGAGGGCAGCAGGAGGATGTCCATGTCGGGCAGCAGCTCGGTAGCGTCCTTCCTCCACCCGAGCATAATTATACGGCCTTGAAGATTATTCGAAGCAATGAAAGTCTCGGTTTCTTCTTTTAATATGCCTTCGCCCGCTAATACAAAATATACACCGGGTGTTTTATTGCAAATTATACCGGCGGCTTCCAGCAGATATTTTATTCCCTTTTCCGGACCGAGACGTCCTATGAATCCTATTACCCTTGAGCCGGGAGCAAGGTTTAACTCCCCCCGCAGCCTGCCTTTCCTGTAGTGGTCGAATGAAATTATGTCGATGCCGTTTTGTATTACTTTGATCTTTTCTTCGGGAATGTGCCGTTCGATTAGTCTCCGCTTTGTGAAATCGGAAACGGCTATTACTCTGTCGAAATATTTCAGTGACATATCACCCAAATAACCGTAAATCCTTATTCTTGCCGAAGAGTCGGTTGATCCGTGTTTTGTGGACACGAGCGCGGACCCTTTCATCGTTCTTTTTAACAGTGCCAGAAATATGTCCCCCTTGTAATTATGAGAGTGCAGAATTTGCGGATAGGAGCGCCGGCAGATGTTTCTTAGAGTAAAAAAGGCGTCTAGGTCCAGTTTGCTTTGCGAAAGAACGATTTGAACCGGTATCCGGTGATCGTTCAAAAGTTCAAGGAACGAATTTTGCCCGGACCTTTTGAAATATATAACTTCAGGATTCATAGAGCATTTCATCTGCTCTGATGCAAGGTTGTATATAACCCTTTCCGCCCCGTATATCTCGCCCCCTCCCGTATAAATATGTAATATTTTCATCCTAAATCGGCAGCGCCATATCTGCGGTGGGTTTCATTTTACTCTGTCAATCACATTTTTGAGATCCCTGCTGCTGTCGGTTTTTTCCCAGGTAACTTTGTACCTGCCCGTTAAAAACTCGAACCATGCCAGGATGTATGAATATTGTACGATGAAAAAGTAATATAATTTCCGATGCAAAGCTTTCTTAAAAATGAGCTCAATCAGTGCGATCGAGACGATTATTGCTGCACCCGCCAAGGCGAGTGCTACGTATTTATAACGGTAATCGAGCGAATGCAGAACGAGGTAAAATAGAGTGAGTATCATGAGGGCGAGGGCGGGCGTGAAAACCCTGAGGACCTTATGAAAGAACAATAGTATGTTGAAAACCGACAGCTTAGGATTCAAAAACATGCCGATATGCTTGAATATCACTTGTATGGTCCCGACCGCTCTTCGCTTCTTTTGTTTTATCAAATCGTATGTATGTTCGACGGCCGGCTCATATACGACGGCTTCCGGCACGTATACAACCTTATAACCCCTTTCTATGATTTGTAATGACAGGTCAAAATCCTCTGCCAATGATTTTTCGTCGAGAAGAATACCCAAACTTTTTCTGAAGGCATTGAATTCTCCGCTGAAGTTTGTGATAGAGTAGATTATGCTTTCGGCTCTTCTGATCTTGTCCTCAATGGACCAATAAAGCTCTTCGCCTTTTCCGACTAGGTTTTCTCCAAGCGTAATGAATCTTCCGCCGGCGCCTCCGATGTCCTTGTTGTTAAACGGTTTTACTATTTCGTGAACGCTGTTTTTTTCGAAAAGCGCGTTGGCGTCGCTTACTATGATTATTTCTCCCTTTGCATGCTGAACGGCGAAATTGACTGCGTTCGCTTTCCCTTTCCTTTCCTCCTGCTTAAGGACGATACAGTCGAGGCTCGATAAATTTGCCGATTTACCCGCCATCTCAAACGTACTGTCTTTTGAGCCGCTATCGACGATTATCACCTGCAACCGCTCCCTGGGGTATAACAGGGTATCCAGGTTTTTTATCCGTTCCGCTATCACCTTCTCCTCGTTATATGTCGGTATGATAATTGTCACGGAATGAGTCTGATCAAAGCCGCCTGAGTATTTATACGACAGTAAATAATTGAGTAGCACCATAAGGGCCGGGTAAAAGACGTATGGCGCGAGAATTAGAAATATTAGCAAAATTAGTATATAGGTCATTTTATTTCCTTGCGGATATTAACCCGTTTATAATTGGCGAACCCATAACGGACTCCGTTGCACGCAAAACACATAAACGCATAAGGATGCGGGCTGTAACCTTGAATGCGGACAATGCAGCGGTTCCCTATCATACGCGGTTCGGGTATGTCAGCCTTCGGTCATTATAATGATCCCGGTTCCGGGACCTGTTCACGGATTGATGACTATCTCCCGTGTTGATTCTGTATAAGTTGAACACCACAGCTGCCATCGAAATGGTCAACCATAACATCTTGTTCATATCAAGAGAGATGAATAAACCGGCGAACAGGTATGCCAGCAATCCCAGCTCCAGAGCTGAGGCACAGTAGCGTAAATAGTAATCATTACCGCCTTTGGCCCTCTCTACCGTCCTCAATTCTTTCCATGAGAGAACTATTATCATGATAAAAGGTATAAATCCCAGTAGACCCGTTCCCGTTAAAACTTCAAAAAACGTATTGTGCGTAACATAATGATAGGGGTTGTTGAATATGATCTGTCTCAGGCC
>Ga0187893_10013285_pt1 | contig 11498 bp, 11 predicted proteins | sample MA1701074metaG_FD_139574 | JGI IMG/M metagenome (GOLD analysis project Ga0187893, IMG submission 139574) | White microbial mat communities from a basaltic lava cave in the Kipuka Kanohina Cave System on the Island of Hawaii, USA - MA170107-4 metaG ...
ACGCCAGCCCGACGTACCAAAAGCGATGGGAGATGGCACAGCATCTCTGTCTCGGGCGACAACTCGGCGGTAGAGACTCAGATAGCGTGCCGCTGAACGTGTCCAAGAAAAGTCTTGAGCCATCGCGTTTCGCCTCAGTTGCTGCCACACCGGTCGATTACTATGCACTTCTAAAGCGGTTCGGACTGCTTCCAGCAACGCCTCGGCACTTAACTCCTCGAACACGAACCCGGTTCCCCGACCAGTCTCCGGATCGAAAGGGACAACGGTATCGCGCAGCCCACCTACAGCCCGCACGATGGGGATCGTTCCATATCGCATGCTATAGAGTTGGGTGAGACCACACGGCTCGTAACGCGAGGGCATGAGTATACAGTCACTACCAGCCTGGATTTGGTGCGCTAAAGCGTCATCGAAGTCCAACCGCACGCCGATGCGTTGCGGATGCGCCTGAGCCAGTTCAGTGAAAAGTCGCGCATACCGTGCCTCGCCTGAGCCCAAAATGACCAAGCGCAGATTGAGAGCAAGGAGGCGGTTGGCCGCTTCCACCACGAGATCTGCTCCCTTTTGATCGACGAGGCGTGAGATCATGCCGATCAGTGGAGTGTCAGACTCCTCGGAGAAGGCATACGTGCGCAAGAGAGCAGTCTTACAGGCTGCCTTGCCACTGAGATCAGCAGCCTCATAGCGTGCCGCTATGAATGGATCGGCTGCCGGGTTCCAGGTCTGATAATCCGCACCGTTGAGGATACCGGCGAGTGCCGCACGGCGCTCGCGTAAAATGCCGTCTAGGCCGAAGCCACCGTCGGGGGTGCATATCTCCTCAGCATAGCGCGGGCTGACGGTAGTGAGCTGATCCGCATAGCGGATTCCCGCTTTTATGAAGTTCATGCCGCCGAAGAATTCGATCCCGTCTGGCTGGAAAAGAGAGAGTGGCAAGCCTGTTATACCAAAAATCCAAGCAGGGAACTGTCCTTGATAGGCGAGATTGTGGATAGTGAAGAGTGTTGTTGCAGTGGACAATTGAGGCGGGAGTTCGGAGAGAAAACGCAAATAAGCAGGAACCAGTGCAGTATGCCAGTCATGGCAGTGAAAAATATGCGGAAACCAATCCAGGCCCTCTGCCAACGCGAGGGCCGCGCGGCAGAAAAAGATGAACCGGAGGGCATTGTCGGGATAATCACCATTCTCGTTGCCGTATAATTCCGGCCGCGCAAAATAATCATCCTGCTCGATGAAGTAGACAGGCACTTGTCCTTCCTGCCCACTCAGAGGGCTTTGCCACACCCGCGCCGTCCGGTTCCCAAACACTAAGGGCACCCGTAAATCGGTCAATACCTCCGTCAAAGGGAATGCGCGGTCACGGACAGTTCGGTACAAAGGCATCACGACGCGGACGTCATGTCCCAACTTCGCCAGTTCCTTCGGTAAAGTACCGGTAACATCACCCAAGCCACCGGTGCGGGCGAACGGTGTCACCTCCGCCGTGACGAAAAGAATGCGCAAACGCTGCTCCACATCTGACTCCTTGGGAAAATTCCAAATGCAAAATGGAGAATTGAGGGGAATTTTCTTTAATTCTTAATTTTGCATTCTTTCGTTACCACCACCAGTTCTGCTTTTTCTTCACTGCAGTTATAGGCTGTGTTGACGTGTCTGACTCAGTCGCAGGTTGCTTGCGCTGCATCCGTCGTTGTTCGGTCCAAAAGAACAGCGCGCCGACCAGCATACCGCTGGCAAACGCCAGCGCGACCACCAGCGCCGCGGGCGCCGACAGCTGCCATAAAAGCAAATGCAAAGCGACAGGTTCGGTATTTTGAACCGTAAACAGCACGACTAACAGAATCACCAGCAAGCCAACAATGACCCGAACGGACATGCATGCCCCTCTTCCCATCAACGTCCGTTCATTATTGAGAGGATTAGCACGAAAAGCAAAGGCCCTGAGTAACGATACTCCCAACGCCCCCGAGCAAAACTACTGCTCTGACCTTCGCTCCCTTGAGGAAAGAAGACTCCTATGCTAGGTGATTCGCTCTGGCAGAGAGGACAAGAAAGCACCAACATTGTTTACACTAGCGCGTTACAGTGCACGGGTCACATATGGCATGACGAGCGAAATGGGCAGGATGGGGATTTTCCTGGCCAGAACCTTGCTCCGTGCCTTCACTCTTCCCTTACGCGGAAAGCAATTAGCCAATCGTATCCATTTCCTTGGTGCTCGTTCCTTACTGCTGATTAGCTTTACTGGTGTTTTTACTGGCATGGTGCTAGCACTTCAGGCATACACTGCCTTACGCCGCTTTGGCGGAGAAGCGTTGCTTGGCCCTGGAGTCGGACTCAGTTTGATCCGTGAACTGGGCCCGGTTTTGTCGGCTCTGATGATTACTGGCCGGGCCGGATCGGCGCTAACTGCGGAACTCGGGATCATGAGGATCACCGAGCAAATTGATGCGCTCGAAGTGATGGCTCTGAATCCGATCAAATATCTTGTCGTACCGGTCTTGCTGGCTGCACTGATTATTTTTCCCCTGCTCAATGCCATCTTCATCGTAGTCGGTATTGGTGGAGGATATCTGGTCGGCGTCAAACTCTTGGGCGTCAGCGAAGGTGCTTACTTCACCCAGATGAGCAACGCGGTAACTTCGGATGATCTCTGGGGCAGCATATACAAATCACTCTCCTTCGGCCTTATCGTCGCGTGGGTGTGTTGCTACAAAGGTTTCTATGCCGCACGAGGCGCAGAAGGTGTGAGCCATGCGACGACCCAAGCAGTGGTGATGTGCTCGGTACTCATCCTGGTGTGGGATTATTTCCTCACTTCTGTGCTGTAAGGCTCTCTGTGATCCGCGCGATCAATCTCCACAAATCGTTTGGTCGCCAGCGGGTGCTGGCGGGGGTCAATCTAGAAATCCCGGATGGGGCGGTTTACGTCATCATCGGTGGCAGCGGTGCAGGCAAGAGCTGTCTGCTGAAGCATTTCATCGGCTTGTTGCGACCCGACCGGGGGGAAGTGTGGATCGATGGAGTGGAGATTAGCGCCCTGCGTGGTCAGGCACTGAACCAGGTACGTGACCGCTTTGGCATGCTTTTTCAGGGTGGCGCACTTTTCGACTCCCTCTCTGTCTATGACAACATCGCCTTTCCCTTGCGGGAGAAAACCCGTCAGAGCGAATCCGCCATTCGACAGAAAGTGAATGAACGCCTCGAACAGGTTGGATTGCCAGGGGTGAACGACAAGTTTCCCTCTGAACTGTCCGGTGGTATGCGTAAGCGCGTGGCCCTGGCGCGAGCTTTGGTGTCTGAGCCGGAGATTCTTTTATTCGACGAGCCGACCACCGGCCTTGATCCTATCCGCGTCAATTCCATTCATCGACTCATCCTTGATCTGCATAATCTTCTCCACTTTACCGCCATCATAGTAAGTCACGAAATTCCTGAGATCTTTTCTCTGGCTACCCGCGTTGCTATGCTACACGAGGGTGTAATTGTTGCTGCTGATACTCCCAGCGGGATCCAAACTTCCCCAGACCCAGTCGTGCAGCAATTCATAAACGGGAATATTGAGGGACCGATCGAGGTTAACTGACACCCCATGAAAAAATTCGATACCGAACTCCTGGTGGGCCTCCTCCTTTTATGTGGAGCGGGGGCTTTGGGATACCTCTCTCTGCGCCTTGGTCAGGTCGATCTCTTCGGCTCTGAGGGATATGTGGTTCACGCCGATTTCTCCACCGCCGGCGGACTACAGAGTGGTGCGACAGTAGAATTATCCGGAGTGGAGATCGGTCGGGTAGAAGCGGTTGATCTCGTAGACTATCAAGCCAGAGTGGTCATGAAAATTCGGGATGGCGTTGTGTTGCATGAAGATGCGCAGGCTGCGCTCAAGAACAAGGGGCTCATCGGCGAACGCTATGTCGAGGTCATTCCTGGCAAAGCTTCCGGAAAGCTTGCCCCAGGGGGGCAGATCAAAAAGACCGAGGCGCCAGTCGACATCCAAGAAGCGATAGCAAAACTTATTTTCGGTAATGTGGAGGATCAGAAACCAGCGGAAACAGAGGAAGACGTGCTACAATAAGTGAGTACTTAATCCTCAATCAGAAGGAAGCAGAAACATGATCGTCAAAATAGCAGTCGTGACATTACTGATAGCTGTCCTGAGCGGCGGACGTACGACGCCAAGGGCAATGGCCCAGACAGACACTCCACAAGCTACTCCCCCATCAGCGGAAACTCCCCCATCAGCAGAGACTCCGCCTCCGCCAGGGGAGTCAGTAGATAGTGGTCCTCCTCCGGACCCCCTAGCGCCGTTCAACGAGAAGGTCTTCTGGCTCAATTTGAAACTTGACGATTATGTGCTACGGCCGACAGCAAGTGCTTATAACAAAGTAGCATCGGATGGGGTGAAGCGGGGAGTCAATCGGTTCTTCCGCAACCTTGGCGTGGTAGAGCGGTTTGCCAATAACCTTTTTCAGGTCAAAATCCGCGAAGCAGGTCAGGAGGTGGGACGTTTTGTCATTAACACAACGGTGGGAGGAGTGGGATTCTTCGACGTTGCCAGTACCTGGCTGGGCTGGGAAGAAAGCGACGAAGATTTCGGTCAGACCCTGGGGAAATACGGTGTCTCGTCGGGTCCCTATTTGATGTTACCATTCTTTGGCCCTTCAACGATCCGTGACACGGTCGGCCTGGCGGTCGATAGCGCCTTGAATCCGATGAATTATCTCCTGTCCAGTACTGAGGTGCTTTTGATCAAAACTGGGATTGCAGCCGGCACCGTCGTCAATTATCGTGCTATGCATATGGACCTGTTCGCAGATGTAGACAGATACACGGTTGACCTCTATGGAGCCGTTCAGGACGCATACCTGCAACAACGTGAGAAAGAGGTGCAACAGTAGCTGTGCGAAAGAGGAGGAGTTTTGTGGGGAGTTTGCATGCTTGGATAGTGGTGAGTATTGGCATCCTCTTTTCCTCGGCCAATGCTGGCGCAGCTCAATCACCTCTAGAAGCGATCCAGGCCACAGTCGAGCGAGCGAGAGCCGTCCTTGAAGATCCAGCCTATAAGGGTCCAGCACAACGCGATACGCGTATCGCCAAAGTGCGTGAGATCGTGCTCCCGCAATTCGACGCTGAGGAAGTCGCCAAACGCACGCTAGGTCCTCACTGGCGAAAGCTCAATGAGGAAAAGCGCAAGAGGTTCGTCAATCTCTTTGTCAATCTGGTAGAAAAAACCTATAGCAGCAACCTCGACCGCTATGAGCCAGGGGTAAAACTCTACTTCGACCAAGAGCGTATCGATGACGATTTTGCTGAGGTCAATACGCGCATCTATGATCCCGTGCTAGATAAGATGTTTGTTGTCAATTACCGCATGCATAAAGTCGACGGGAAGTGGCTGATCTACGACGTAATAGCTGAGAACGTCAGTATGGTGCGCAACTATCGCAACCAATTTGAGCGCATCCTCAGTAAGTCTTCGTATGATGAATTGTTCCAAAAACTTGAGCTGAAGGTAAAAGAACTGAGCAGCGCCTCGTCATCGTAGAACTCCCGCAACCCGCGGGGGGTTCATTTCAACACTTCTCCGGTTACCATATTCTACGGAGAGGGGCATTCTGCCGTAGACTTCACGGCACGTCCTCTCTCCAGCGCCAATCCATCGGAAAGGGAACCCCTGATGGCAAAAAAAGAACTCTGGCAATTCCCGCACCCAGGGCGACAGCTGGCCCAAGAGATCGATCGGCTCTTCGACGAGATGATCCATCGCCCCTGGGGTTTTGGCCGTAGCGCCGAAGAGTGGCCCCAATTGGACCTATATGAAACCGCAACGGCTTTTGTGCTCGAAGTCGATCTTCCTGGGGTCAAGAAACAAGAGGTATCAGTCGAAGTGAATGGCGATGACCTGGTACTCCAAGGCCGCCGTTCTGCCGAGCAAGCGCAGCTCCGGGGCAATCTCTACCGCCACGAACGACGCTCAGGACAATTCGTGCGTAGGCTTCGCTTGCCCGCCTCGGTGAACCGAGAGCAGATCCGCGCTGAATTCCGTAATGGCGTTTTGCGCGTCACCCTACCCAAAATGACGCAGAGCCCAGAGGAGTCGCAGCCATGAGTACGCCAACAGACGAACAGCAAGAATCTGGAGCCACCCCCCAGCCGGCAGGACCGCCGGTTGAACTGAGCGCAGAACAATTACGCTTTCGTGCATCCTTTACGGCCGATTTTCGTACTACGGAAGAACTCGGACCGCCAGGCCATGATTTCGTCGGTCAAGAGCGGGCACGAGCCGCATTGGAATTGGGTATAGGGATTACGGGCAGCGGGTTTAATATTTTGGTCTCCGGCTTGACCGGAACGGATAAGCTAGAAGCGTTGCGTGGTTGGGTAGCCCAGCGGGCTGCTCAGGCCCCTACCCCAGGAGACTGGGTGTACGTGCATAACTTTATCCATCCAGATGCGCCCCGGGCCATCCCTTTGGCTCCAGGGCAAGGTCTGCGCCTAAAACGCGTCATGAGCGATTTGGTCAAGACGTTACGTGAAGAACTCCCCAAAGCCTTTCGGCAAGAAGCGTTCGACAAGGAAAAAAGTCAACTGAAAGAGAAGTATACCGCCAAAGCACAGGAGCTGATGGGGGCGTTTGAAGCTCGGGCTAAAGAGAAAGGCTTCCTTTTGCGGGTCAGCCCAGAAGGGATCATGCTCATCCCTATCGTCAACGACAAGCCGCTGGAAAATCCTGAGGAATTCACCCGCCTCAGCCCGGAAGAGCAACAAACGATTACGAAAAACCAACGAGAATTGGCTCAGGAGGTCTCAGCATTTCCAGGGAAACAACAAGAGATCATGCGTGCCATGGTCGACGATATTCGTCAAATAGAGAGACGCTTCACGGAAGCCTTGTTATCCCCGATCCTGGCCCAGATTGCCCGGCAGATAGAGAGTGCTGAAGTCAATACATATCTCGCTCAGGTGAAAGAACATATCCTTGAGAATCTCGACGACTTCAAAGAGCTTGAACGTCCGACACAACCCGTATCACCGTTCCTCCCGTTTGCTCAGTCACGCGACCGTGACCATTTCTTTGAATATGAGGTGAACATAGTGGTCGATAATTCGGCCACTACAGGGGCGCCGGTCTTAGTAGAGAGTGCGCCAACCTATGCCAATCTCTTTGGCTCGATCGAGCGTGTGGTTGATCGCTTCGGCCGTCTCATAACCAACTTCACCCGTATCAAGTCTGGCTCGCTGCTGCGCGCCCATGGCGGATATCTCATCTTCAACCTGGAAGACGCACTGATCGAACCTGCGGTATGGAAAATACTGAAACGCACCCTGAAAAGCGGCTCCATTGAAATAGAGACCTACGAGCCTTTTGCTATGTTCTCTACCTCCGGCCTCAAACCTGAGCCAGTAGCGATTCAGGTGAAACTGATCGTGGTGGCGAGTGCGTATGTCTACCACATGCTCTACGCGATGGACCCGGAATTTCGCGAAATTTTTAAGGTACACGCAGATTTTCGTCCGACGATGGAACTCGATGATCAGCACCTCCTCGCCTACGGCCAATGGGTGGCGCAACTCTGCCGACAGGAAGGACTGCCGCACTTTGATCGGTCTGGGGTCGAGCGGCTCGTAGAATTTGGTGTCCGTCAAGCCGGTGATCGCCAAAAGGTCCTGGCGCTCTACGCCGAGGTTGCTGATCTCGTACGCGAGGCTGCATATTGGGCACGGCAAGAGAACGGCCATCTGGTCGCCGCCCGGCACGTCGAGAAGGCGCTACAAGAGCGAGTGTTTCGCGCCAATCGTATCGAGGTAGACATTCGTGAGCTGATCACTCAGGGAACGATCTTAGTTGATATCGATGGATGCAGAGTGGGCCAGGTCAATGGTCTCTCGGTACTGCAGCTTGGCAACCATGCTTTCGGTCGCCCCGCACGCGTGACTGCCAGCGTCGCGATGGGGCAAGCAGGTATCGTCAATATCGAACGTGAATCACGCTTGAGCGGCTCAATCCACGACAAAGGGCTACTCATTCTGTCTGGGTATCTGCGGAACCGCTACGGCCAAGATAAGCCCTTAACCCTCTCGGCCAGTCTCTGCTTCGAGCAATCGTACTCGGGTATCGAGGGAGACAGTGCCTCTTCGACCGAGTTATATGCGTTACTGTCGCGTCTGGCGGACCTACCGCTACGCCAGGACCTCGCGGTCACCGGCTCAGTCAACCAATGGGGAGAGGTACAAGCGATCGGCGGCGTCAACGAAAAGGTCGAAGGATTTTTTGATGTGTGCCGCGTGCAGGGGCTTACCGGGCGGCAAGGAGCAATGATACCCGCCGCCAATGTGCGCAACCTGATGCTGCGGGCGGACGTTCTCGAAGCGATTGCACAGGGACGATTTCATATCTATCCGGTCCGCACCATCGATGAAGGCATAGAAGTGCTCACCGGCGTCCGCGCTGGAGCGGCAGAAGAGGACGGGACGATCAACGGGCTCGTCAATCGCCGCTTGCGCGAACTCGCCTCTGGGCTGAAAGCGTTCGGATCAGCAACGAATAATGCTGCGGCAAAAACGCCAGCCCCAGGCGGAGAGAATGAGCCGGACAAAGGTGAGTAGCTAGAAGAAATTCAAGAAGACAGAGATTTGAGAGAGAAACCGCCCTACTCTTTTCAGTCTCTGTCCTTCGTTCTTATCTCTTTCTTTTTCATCTTACAGTATTTTCTTCTCGTGTAGGGATTTTCTCACACCATTGTAGAGTTTCTGCTACATCGATTTTCGATACATTTTCCTTCTACCAGCCTTCATAGGCCGATACCTACCCTGCCAAGGGCGCCTATGAGCCCTTTTTTGCCTTTATTAGCAGCAATACCACGCCGTGCTCTGGTAGAGCACGGCTGGCACGGACCTTGCTGGGTTAGTTTTCTCGGAGGAGATGAAACTATCATGCGCACCCACTCAGCTCTTGCTCAGCAAGCCCCCCACCTCGATGACTCCGATGGTATAAACGACCAACTATTCTTAGCTTTTGTCCTTCCCGAGCAATTTCATAGCACCCCAGTTGATGCATATGCCGGGACTCCGGAGGCTGCCCTCATGCGGGCGGTGCTGGAAGATGCATTCAATTGTTTTCATAAACAGTTCACCTCATCTGGGCGGAATGCCCAAAAGCTTGCGCAAGAGGCTGAAGAATGGTTCTTTGCAGAAGATGACCAATGGCCATTCTCCTTCGTACAGATTTGCACCGTCCTCGGCCTTGACCCTGAATACATTCGGCTGGGTTTGAAGCGCTGGCGTCAACAGACCCCAAATATGCCTCGGCAGAAGAAACGCCATGTCGTGGCGACGCGCCGTCCGCTCAAGATCGCTGCTTGAATCACTTCGTAGTCCCTGTACTCTCACCTCTCGGAGTGTCTGTCATTGTCCCTTAGCATGGCAGACACTCCTTCATACCCTTCGTCCTCACTAGAAAAACAATTCTTAGTTATATGAGGAGAATGAGCGAATTGCATTCTTCTTATAGTATGGCATAGTGCCCACACCACCCAGACAAAGGAAAGGGTAAGACTATGCTCCGTGTGTTTTTCTCTGCACTGGCCCTCACGGTTGCTATCACTTCGACATTCGCGCATGCCTCGACCTGGGATATCGATCCTGCCCATACCAGCGTGCAGTTCGCCGTTCGCCATCTGATGGTTTCCAAGGTGCGGGGAAATTTCAGTAAGGTAACTGGAGTCGTTCAGGTAGATGAACAGGACCTCAGTCGATCTTCGGTTGAGGCTACGATTGATGCCACTACACTCGATACAGGCGTGGCGAAGCGCGATGAGCATTTGCAAGGTCCAGATTTCTTCGATGTCGCGCAATATCCGACTTTGACTTTCAAATCCAAGAAAGTCGAGCAAGGAGGCGAGGGAAAGTTCCAAGTGATGGGAGACCTGACCCTTCATGGCGTAACCAAGGAGGTCGTGCTTAACGTCGAAGGTTCACCCACACCGGTGAAAGACCCACGTGGCACGATAAAAATGGGCGGTCAGGCTACGACCACAATTAATCGCAAAGACTTCGGGATAACCTGGAATGCACCCCTAGAAGCCGGCGGTGTGGTGGTCGGTGAAGAAGTGGAAATTATTATCGATGTTGAGTTGAACAAAAAAGCTGAATCAGCAGCGCCACTGCTGAACAAGGCGATCGCACAAGGAAAGGAATGATGTCTGCACAATCTTCGCTCTAAGGAGAGCATCAGATCTCCTTTTGATTCTGACTACTTCCATTCCCGCCTCTTAATCGTGGCACTCCCAGCCACCCCCGCTGCCGGAAGAACAATAATTCGGCGATCGCTACTATCGCCATCAAAACCAACACAGCTGGATATCCCCAGTACCAATCCAATTCAGGCATATTCCACGGCGACACAGCCGGATTAAAATTCATACCGTAAACACCGGCAATAAAGCTCAGCGGAATAAAAATAGTGGTGATAAGCGTGAGCACCCGCATAATCTCATTCGTCCGATTACTCACGCTGGAAAGGTAGATATCGGTCAAGTCGGAAGCCAGTTCACGATAGGACTCAAGCAGGTCGATGAGTTGGACCGTGTGATCATAACAATCGCGCAAGTAGAGGCGAGTTTCATTGGTAAGCAGCGGGGTATCGTCGCGCAGCAACGCGTTCAGAGCCTCTCGCTGTGGCCAAAGAATCCGGCGCAATGTGAGAAGGTCCTGCTTAATCGCATGGACACGGGCAACAGAGTCGCGGTCGGGCCGAGCAATGATAGCATCTTCGAGGATGTCTAGCCGCTCACTGTATTCCTCCAGAACCGGGAAGTAGCAATCCACCACGGCATCAAGCAGAGCGTACGCGAGGTAATCGAACCCTGCCTCACGAATGCGACCACGCTTCTGACGAATGCGTTCGCGCACCAGTTCGAGACAATCTCCCGGATACCCTTCCTGGAAAGTCACGACGAAGTTCCTACCGACAAACATACTCAGTTGTTCTGTTTCCAGGCTCTCCTGCAGCTTCGCCATACGGGTGACAAGAAAGTAATGTTCACTGTACTGCTCGATTTTTGCCCGTTGGTGGACATTGATTACATCCTCCAACGCAAGTCGATGCAGGCCAAAAATCTCTCCTAACTGGCTGATCGTATCTGCGTTTCCCAATCCTTCTACATTCACCCATGTCACTGGCCACTTGCCGAGAAAGTCACGGACCTGTCGAGGGTTTGTGACTTCTTGTTCGATAACGTCCTGGGGTCCATAGGCAAGAATACGAATAGTCGGCGGTGGCGCTTCCGGGTCAACGATTAAAGTGCCCGGCGGCGTGCCTGGAGGGGTACGGCGACGCATGCGCGCTTTTCGTCCTTTGTGCCTATGCTTTATCGTCACGCGATGTTCCTTATGCTGCCAGGAGTTACGTGCTTCCCTATTGCTACCTGCTGAGAGATTTCCCTGTCAATGTAGCCTTATGCCTGTCCTTCGGCACACCGATTGCTACCTAGAGA
>Ga0187893_10013286_pt1 | contig 11498 bp, 8 predicted proteins | sample MA1701074metaG_FD_139574 | JGI IMG/M metagenome (GOLD analysis project Ga0187893, IMG submission 139574) | White microbial mat communities from a basaltic lava cave in the Kipuka Kanohina Cave System on the Island of Hawaii, USA - MA170107-4 metaG ...
CAAGACGATTGCCAAACTCAATCGCTTAATCTTGGACGCAACCGATCAATCTGCCTTCACCGACTTCTTCACCTATAGTTCGTGGAACGCTGACGACGTGCGTCGCGACAGCTTAGCTGCTCTGGTGCGTTGGGTGTTGGAGGATAATCAAAACGCGCTGATTCCGAACGCCTTGACCATCGGCATTGATGATTCAAAAAGCCCCAAACCCAAAGCGAGCCTCCATTTCGAGGTGACGGGCTGGCATTTAAACACCAACGAGGGGCGTGGTTTTGAATACGGGGTGGTCTTCATCACCCTCCACTTTGCCTGCGGCAAGCGTTCCATGCCGCTGGCGTTACGATTGTATCTGCGCAAGAGCACGGCGCGAAAAATTAATTGTGCTCGCGCCAAAGGCAAGCGCATCCCGTTTTACGCGCGTTTGGCGAACTGGTTCTGAAATCAGGTTCGGTTGACCGCGCGATGGCGAGTTGGTATAAGCAAGCGGCGTAATCCGTCCGCGCACACTTTCACAAAACAATGGCGATGGGGACAGCGGTGAGGTCTGCCCGTATATCACCCTTGGCTGATAAAATCAGCCAATTTTTAAAAAGAACGTAAAAATTTGCCAAACTACAGTTAATGTTTTTACGGATAACGGATGTTGCCCTCGTCACGGTGGCGCGAGCCTAAAAAACGGGGGATAGTCAGCACGATTTGTTCTTGCAATAATGGCAAGAAATAATTAAATTTTTAACCGCAATCAACAACTGGAACATTCAACAAGGAAAAGCAATGCCAACTGCAATCACACAAAATGATATCATTGTCAATTTTTTGATTTTTTTGATGTCGAGTTTCTTGGGGCTGGAGCTGATTCGTCATGTATCCAAATTGCTGCACACGCCGTTGATGTCGCTCACCAATGCGATTTCCTCGGTTTCCGTGGTCGCCGCGCTGATTGTGATCGCGCATGCCAAGAATAATTTCATTCTGACGCTGGCCGCCATCGGCGTGGCGCTGGCCGCCACCAACGTGATCAGCGGCTTTATGATCACCGAGCGAATTTTGAAAATGTTTAGAAAAGACCATGGGGGAGAAAAGAAATAATGGCAACTTTGGTCGGTTATCTTTATGTGCTGGCGGCCGTTCTTTTTATTCTTTCATTAAAATGGATGAGCGAGGTCAAAACCTCGCGCTGGGGAAATTGGGCCGGCGCCGGCGGCATGCTCCTCGCCGTGGTCGCCACGCTGCTGGCGTTTGGCGTGCATCGTTATGATCTGTTGATCGGCGCCATTGCCGTGGGCTTGATCATCGGCGTTCCCATCGCGCTCAAGCTGCCGATGACGGCGGTGCCGCAGCGGACCGCGATGTCGCATGCATTCGGCTCGCTGGCCGTCGCGCTGATTGGCACCGCGGAGTATTATCAGCGCGCGCCGAATATCGATACCTTCACTATCGCGGTGCTGGTTTCCGAAATGATTCTCGGCTATCTCACCTTCACCGGTTCGGCCATTGCGTTTGCGAAACTGCAAGACCTGATCTCGGGCAAACCGCTGATTTATCCGGGAAGAAATGTGGTGAGTCTCGCCGTTTTGGGCATTGCCGTGGCGCTCGGGCTCGCGCTCGTCATCAATCCCGCAAACAGTTGGCTCCTACCGGTCATGGCGCTTTTTGCGCTTGGCTTCGGCTTCCTGCTGGTGATGGGCATCGGCGGCGCGGACATGCCGACGGTGATTGCGATTCTCAACTCTTACGCCGGCCTCTCGGCCGCGGCGCTGGGATTCGTGTTGAACAACAAGCTGCTCATCGTCGCCGGAACTTTGGACGGCTCATCGGGATTGATCCTCGCTATTCTGATGTGCAAAGCGATGAATCGCTCTTTTACTAATGTGCTGTTCGGCGGTTTGGGCGCGGTGGCGCAAAACTCCGGCAGCGGCGTGCAAGAAACGCGCACAGTGCAAGCGTACTCGCCGGAAGATCTGGCCACAGTTTTGGAATTTGCGCGTCACGTCATTGTGGCCCCCGGCTACGGCATGGCCGTGGCGCAAGCGCATCATGCGATGAAAGAACTGCAAGAACTGTTGGAAACAAAAGGCGTGGACGTCAAGTATGCGATTCACCCCGTTGCCGGTCGTATGCCCGGCCACATGAACGTGCTGCTGGCCGAAGCGAATATTTCCTACGACAAACTTTTGGAATTGGAAGAAGTCAATCCGCTTTTCGGGGAAGCCGACGTTGCCATTGTTTTGGGCGCGAATGATGTCGTCAATCCGGCGGCGCGCACCGATCAAAGCTCGCCGATCTACGGCATGCCGATTCTCGATGTCGACAAAGCGCAGTCGGTGGTGGTGATCAAGCGCAGCATGGCCTCGGGTTTTGCCGGCGTTGATAATGAATTGTTTTACGATCCCAAAACGATGATGGTTTTCGGCGACGCCAAAAAAGTTCTGGTGCAGGTGGTGGCGACGTTGAGGAAGTGAGTTTGAGCAAGGCGTAAAACGTAATGCTTGACACGTAAAAAATTACGCATTACGTTTTACGCTTTACGTGTTACATCCCCTGCACAATTTTTTTCACCGCCGCATTGACAATCTCGCCTTGATGGGTGAGACAGGCGCCCTTGGTGATTTCATCGGTGAAATCCAATTTGCCGTCCGGCGATTTATATAAATGCAAAAACAGGTTCGTGATATTTTTGGAATACATCTGGCTCGCATGTACCGGCAGGGTGTTCGCCAAATTGACCACGCCGATGATCGTGACCTCATGCTTCAAAACGATTTTGCCCGGCTCGCTGAGCGCGCAGTTGCCGCCCTGATCCGCGGCGAGATCAACGATCACCGAGCCGGGGCGCAACAGCTTCACCAGGTCTTCGGTGACGAGCAGGGGCGCGCGTTTGCCAAAAACTTGCGCGGTGGTGATCACGACGTCCATTTTCGGCAAGCGCGCCGCAATCACTTCACGCTCTTTTAAAAGAAACGCGTCGGATTGTTCTTTCGCATAGCCGCCTTTGGTTTCAACGTCTTCGCTGATTTCCATGTCAATGAATTGCGCGCCGAGGCTTTTGACCTGCTCTTTCACCGCCGGACGCGGATCGAAGGCTTCGACTTTCGCGCCGAGCCGTCTGGCAGTGGCGATTGCCTGCAAGCCGGCCACGCCGGCGCCGAGAATCATCACGTTCGCCGGCGGGATCGTGCCTGCCGCCGTCATCAACAGCGGGAAAAATTTTCCCAAATGATAGGCGGCCACCAGCACCGCTTTGTAACCGATGATCGTTGAGATAGAACTCAACGCATCCATGGTCTGCGCGCGGGTGATGCGCGGCACATAATCCATCGCAAAGCCGGTGATTTTTCGGGCCGCCAACTTGCGCACAGCCTCGGGATAAAGATGCGGCTCCATGAAGCAAATGAGCGCCGCGCCTTCGGAAAGCAACTCGGCCTCATGCACACCCGCTTGCGGATGCAAACGCGGCGGCTGAAATTTTAAGACGACTTCACTGGCGCGATAAAGCTCCCGGCTGTCTTTGACAATCGTCGCGCCGGCGCCCTGATATTCACGATCCGCAAATGAAGCATGCACACCGGCGCCGGTCTCGATGACGACCTCGTGCTTATTTTTTTTTAAAAGGGAGATCATGCTCGGCACCACTGCCACGCGCGTCTCGCCTTCCAACACTTCTCGGAGAATCCCTATTTTCAACTTAGTCTCCTTAGCAAAAGAGGTTAATACATTCCCTTTAATATAAGCAAGAAATTTCTAGGATACAAAATTTTCGTGGCAAAAATTACAAAAGTTTTTTAAGAGATTCCGCTTGCACATTTTTTGCATCGTTTGAATTCAAACTTCTATGCACACGCGAAACAGGCAAATGATAAATAGTTGCGGGCGATTGCGTCCCTGGATAGCAGCGCTTTTCATTTTTTTTTGCGCTGGCGTTTTTTGATGTCTTAATCGGAGGCGCCCTTTCCACGATTTTGCGTCTTGCCGGCTGGACGCCGCTCGATCAATGCGTGAATGATGTTTATCAGGTGAATTATGCTGTCGTCGTCGCTGCCGCACTAATTTGGCATTACACGCATTTTAAACATCTCGCCCCTGTGCTCGCCATCGCCCTTCTCTTTTGCGGCTATGTGGAAGACACGCTGTTTTATTTTCTCGTGCCGCTGTTCAATCCCGCGATAAAATTTCTCACCAAAGGCGAAACCTTGCAAATGGCCTCCGGCCAATTCTTGCCCGAGCAAATTTCCGGCTGGCTCGGCTGGTTGGGAAGAACGTTTTTGGGTAGAAATATTGCTTTGGATCGGTCAACCTTCTTTGCGCTTAATGCAATCGCCATTTTAATCGCGCTGTTGTTGTTTTGCAAAAAATGCAACCCTGCCGATAAAACGAACACGCGCTAATACAACTTCTGCGGAAATCAATCCGGCTTATGCCAATGAGTTCAAAACCTTCAGCCCGCGAGTCATGTTTTCGGCGGTTGGCAGCAATGAGATCACGGCGAACTTTCAAATGGCCGGCACTACGACGCCTGCCATCCTGACCGGCTTCGGCGTCGTGCTTTCCGATGTCGATCTCGACAACGTCACTGCGATCGAGCCCTTCGACAAAGACGGCAAAAGCCTCGGCCGCCACTTCGCGCCGAAACGTTCCGATGCCAACGGCCTTTCGTTCGTCGGCGTGAAATACGATGCGGCAATCGTGGCGCGCGTGAAAATCACCTGCGGCAACAGCGCGCTCGGCGCCGGCGTGAATGACCTCAGCAACGGCGGCGTGTACGATCTCGTAGTCGCGGACAACTTCATCTACGGCGAGCCGCAGGCGTTCTGATTTCTCATTTTTAAAGGGTTGTTCGACGTATATCATAAACGGGTTGGCAATTGAGCCAACCCGTTTGCTTTTTGGTAAAAATTTTTTATTATTAAAACTGTTGATCGCTAATGCTTTCAAGCTCAGAAAAAAAATCTGAAAATTTTCGACGGCCCAGCGGAAAAATTCCGCTTTGCGGGATTGGGTTCATCTATCCGTTGGTCGCTTTTAATCCGTTGGGCAATTTTTATTCCGGAAGAAAAAATGTATCAAACCGATGCTGCCCCAGACAAGCACTCGCAAGCCATTCTGCGCGAAAGCGAAACCCGGCTCGACGTGAGCTCGCCGAACAGTCTCGAAATGTTTTTCTCCCAATCGCTCGACGGCTTCTTTTTTATGATGCTGGACACGCCCATCCGATGGGATGACGGCGTCAACAAAGACGAGTTGCTGGATTACGTGTTCGCGCATGAGCGCGTCACCAAAGTGAACGACGCCATGCTGGCCCAGTACGGCGCCACGCGCGAGCAATTTCTCGGCATCACTCCGAATGATTTTTATCGACACAACCTTGCGCACGGCCGCGAAGTGTGGCGGTATTTGATTTCATGGCGAACAAAGCGAAGTTAATCGCGATTCATACTAAGACCAAAACTCAACTGAACGCTGGCGCCGAGATTTCTCTCGAAGCCTTCGGTGATATCGCGCAGCTCTGGCTGGGAAAAGTTAATATGGTGGAGGACACGGAAAAATTCTCCTTGCCGGACGGAGCCGTGGCGTCGGTGCGGGCCGAGGGTGTGCGCGCTTATGTCAATGTTCCACTACGGGCGCAGGGTGAATTGATCGGTGCGCTCAATTTGGGGTCGGAACGCCCGGGCAAATTCTCCAGCGAACAAATTGAAATCATGCAAGAGGTGGCCGGCAGTTTGGCCGTCGCCATCCGGCAGGCGCGGTTGTATGAACAGATCGGGCAGCACGCGAATGAGCTTGAACAGCGCGTGGCCGAAAGAACGGTTGAGCTGTCTGAAGCCAATGCCAATTTGAAACAAGAAATTGCCGAGCGCAAAAGAGCCGAGCAGGCTCTACATGACCGCCTGGCGATCGAGCAAATGATCAGTGAAATTTCCACGCATTTCATCAACCTCTCTTGGCAGCAAGCCGACGAAGGCGTCAATTATGCCCTGGAAAGGATTGGCAAGCTGGCGGGCGTGGATCGCAGTTATCTGTTTCTGTTTTTTGATGAGGGGAAGAAAGCCAGAAATACGCACGAATGGTGCGCTCCGGAGGTCACGCCGCAGATGCAAAACCTACAAGACTTGGCCGTGGCGGATTTCCCGTGGATTTTTTTCAAGGTGTTGCGCGGCCAAACGGTCTATGTCCCGCGTGTGGCCGAACTGCCGATTGAGGCTGAAACAGAAAAGGCGAACTTGCAGCCGCAGGACATTCAATCTTTGCTGATCGTGCCTTTGGCGTTTGGTGGCAGCGTCGCGGGCTTTCTTGGATTCGATTCGGTAAAATCCGAGAAAGCTTGGCAGGAGGAAGATGTTCGCCTGCTGATCGTGGTCGGCGAAATCATTGCAAATTTTCTTCAACGGGCGCGAGCCGAGCAAGCCATTCGCGAAAGCGAGGAACGGTTGCGCGCGATTGGCAACGCCTTGCCGGATATCGTCTTCGTCATCGACGAAGACGGTCGGTATCTGGAAATTTTGTCTTCGGAATCCAACCTGCTTTTTCTTTCCGCTGAAAATCTCAAGCGCCAAACTTTCCACGACGTGTTTCCCAAGCCGGCGGCGGATCGTTTTCTCGCTTTGCTGCAAAAGACCATTACCACGGGACAATCACAGGTTCTTGAATACGATCTGAACTTGCCGGCGGGCCAGCGCTGGTTTGAAGGGCGAACCGCGCCGTTGCAACTGAAAATCGACAGCAAAAATTGCATTGTCTTCGTGGCGCGCGATATAACCGATCGCAAACGCGCCGACGAGCTGCAGAGCCAAAATGTTTATTTGCAGGAAGAATTGCGCAGCGAGCTCCGTTTCGGCGAGATGATCGGCGCTTCCGAGGTGATGCAGAAAGTATTCAGAAACGTCGAGATGGTGGCAGCGACCGATTCGACGGTTCTGCTGCTGAGCGAAACCGGCACGGGCAAAGAGCTGATCGCGCGCGCCATTCACCATCTGAGTAAAAGAAAAGACCGCGTGTTGGTGAAAGTCAATTGCGGCGCCTTGCCGGCCGGTTTGGTGGAAAGCGAATTGTTCGGCCACGAAAAGGGCGCTTTCACCGGCGCAACCGCGGAAAAAAAAGGGCCGCTTCGAACTGGCGGACCACGGCACTATTTTTCTCGACGAGATCGGCGAACTGGAGCTGGAAACGCAAGTGAAACTGCTGCGCGTTCTGCAGGAGCACGAATTTGAGCGCGTCGGCGGCGCGAAAACGCTGTCCGTGAACGTGCGCGTGATCGCGGCGACCAATCGGAATTTGGAGGAAGAGGTGCAGAGCGGCGCTTTCCGGCCGGATTTATTTTACCGGCTGAATATTTTTCCCATCCAGATTCCGGCTTTGCGTGAGCGGCCGGATGACATTCCGCTTTTGGCGAATTATCTGGTCGGCCAATTTGCGCGCCGTCTGGGCAAGCGCATCAACGGCGTCAACCAGCAGGCTTTGGAAAAATTGGCGTGCTACGATTGGCCGGGCAACGTGCGCGAGCTGGCGAACATTCTCGAGCGCGCCGTCATTCTGTGTTCGGGGAAAGTATTGCAGGAAGAGCATCTTGGCGAATTGAGCGCCATCTCCCGCCCCTCCGAAGTTTTCATGATGTTGGAAGAAGCCGAGCGCCAGCACATTTTGCAAGCGCTCGAAAAAACCGGCGGCGTTTTGGCCGGTCCCAAAGGCGCTGCGCAATTGCTCGGCCTCAATCGCTCGACGCTGTGGTCGCGGATGAGGAAGCTGGGGATAAGCTTGCCCAAAACGTGATTATTGGATTTTCGTAATCAAATCTGGCTTGATTCTCAGAAAAAACGTGACTATATTTTAACACACTCAGTGGCTCAATTTAATTTCTCAACCAGCAGCTTTCGCGACAAACGGCCAAACCCCATCATTCTAACTTAACATGGCATCAGACCGCACGACAAATGAATTGGAGTTCCAGGGAAATGTACTTTCTTGGATCAATGCCGAACTTGGTAGAAGACCAGCTCTTGGACTTGAACTCGCAACTCAAGAATCCAGCAAAGTAGATCGTCGTCGAAATGACCTCGTAATTTGGAAGCATAGTGTTAGTAATAATGCATTTTTCACGCTTGAGCTGAAAACTCCCGAAACTGCCATTACCGATCCTGCCCTTCTTTTGGACGCATGCCAAAAGGCCCAAAGGTGGAAAGCACCTTTCTTTGCTATTTGGAATATGCAAAGTGCAGAGCTCTATCGTACTCCCGACGGTAACCAGCGAGCTACGCCCAATGATCGTATCAAACAATTCCCACCTTTATCGTCAATAACGTCAGTCAGCGATTGGATAAATGAAGAAGTCAGGGAAAAATTGCGCGTTCTTGCCCTGGCCCTCCTCGATGCAGCGTGGGCAGCGGCCACTCAGCAAGGGGTTTATTTTCCAATTGATGCTTCTATATTTGTTGATCGGCTTACCCGTCGTATACACGAGCTTCGTGATGAAGTCCAACCTGTTCTCGCAAAGCAAGCTTCGGCTAACAAGTCCGTCCAGAAACGCTTAAGACACATTGCTGCAGCACAAGGTTTTTTAGAATTTGTAGATGATTTGAATGCGGCAATAGCTGGACAGTTCTGCTATCGCATTGTCGGTCAAATTCTTTTTTATTTCGCTTTAAGGCGAAAACAGCCTTCACTACCTACTCTCAATCCTAAAAAAGCAGACCCGTTTATTAAAGCGGTTCGACCGTTTTGGGATGATGTTAGACGTTTTGACTATGAAGCATTATTTGAACCGCATGAATTGGATAAAATTGTCCCGTTAACGGAATACGCTGAGAAATCGCTTCATGGCCTAATTAACGACTTTAACGAATATGATTGGAACACCCTCAAAGACGACGTCCTTGGCTCGATCTTTGAGCAATTGATTCCCAAGCGTGAGCAGATTCTACTTGGACAATTCTACACCCCAAGCGCTGTCGCGGACCTGCTTTTGGTATTTGCTCTCGACGGCGAAGAACCAAAGCTGCTTGATCCAGGTTGCGGCAGCGGTACATTCCTGCTTCGTGGTTATCAATACTTGCGTGATACTCGACACCTTAAACACTCTCAGCTTCTTCCGCTGTTATGGGGTTTTGACATAAGTCCGTTTGCAACTGAGCTGGCTGTTATTAATCTGTTTCGCCAGGATTTGGCGGAATTCGAAAACTTTCCACGGATTCTATCGGGAGATTTTTTCCAAAGATCGGTCGGGGATTTGGTAGAATTTCCCCCTGCTCGCAAAGGCGCCCAAGATAAGGTAAGATTGTCCATTCCTAAATTTGATGCAATCGTGGCCAATCCACCTTATTTACGTTCGCAACACCAAGATGACCTTGATCCTGATTATAAAAAGAAACTTTACTCGACTGTTGGGCTTGAGAATGGAACCGAGTTTCCTGCAAAAACTGACTCATTCGCCTTTTTTGTATATCATGCTTATCAATTTTTGCGCCCAGGTGGACGTCTTGCTTTTGTGACTTCGGCTAGCTGGTTGACAACTGACTATGGATACTCTCTTCAACGTTTTCTTATCGAGAAGCTACGACTAATCGCGATTATCGGCTCTGAAGTCGAATCATTCTTCACCCAAGTAGATCAGAACACCGTTCTTTTTGTCGCGGAGAAGCGTGAAGTTAATTCACGTCCGGCAAAGGATGAGATTATCCGCTTTGTCACGCTGAAGCAACGTCTTGATGATCTCGTTACTGACGAATCCCGCCGTTGGATGGAAATGCAGAAACTTGTAGATCGAATTGAGGAAGTTCGTGAAAACCACGAAAACGAGATCATGCGAATTCGATGTGTTTCTGTGATGGATGAGTATAAAAGTTTAATAGAACGAAGTGAGTCTCGAAACTGGTCTTTGCCTCTCAGGGCGCCGACCGTTTACTTTAAACTTACAGATTCGAACAAAGAAAATTTTGTCACTTTAGACGAGATTGCTGATTGCCATTTGGGTTATAAGTCTTTACAGAACCAGTTTTTCTATCTGAACAAAGACTCTATTGCCAACTATCACATTGAAAAAGAGTTCTTAAAGCCAATTTATCAAATGGCTGATCTTGACTCAGACAAGTTTCTTCAAACAGCTAAACCTGAGACTCATCTTTTTATCTGCAACAAACCCCAATCTGATATTCGAGGCACAGGAGCATTTAGATACATCCGCCGGATGGAAGATCAAACCGCTGCCGTCAAAAAGCAATCCCGTCAATCATCAACAATATCAGATGTTTTAGCCAAACAAGGTGGCTCGCTCTGGTATGCGCCCAAAGCCACACCTCATGAAGCGCATATTGGGGTCAGAAAGGCGTTTGATGGCACTTATGCACCCGTGATTTTCAAGCAGGCTCGGGTCCTAGACCAACGGTGCAATTGCCTTATTGCCCGCTCTGGCCTGGCTTGGGAAACTGTTGCTGCTATTATTACCTCATCGATCTTCGCACTTTCTGTTGAAGCCGCAGGTGCAGCAAGTATGGGGGCTGGTGCGTTAGAGATGCCAACAACCAAACTTCGTAAAATCCTAGTTCCCAACCTCCATCGTCTTTCAACTGATAAACGTAATAAGCTCATTAAGCTTGCCAAAGCTGTCTGGGAAAATGATCAACCGTTCAACTGGAAGAATTCGTCGAGCAAACCATCACAGCACCTTCAAAAGCTGGACAAGTTCGTGCTTACAGAATTCGGTAGCGGCGTCTCTCCAGAAAATATCTACGACGGAATCAGACAAGCACTATTAGTTCGTTTCACCCTAGCCAAAGAAAAGGCTAAAGCTCAAAAGGTGGCTGAATCAATTAATATTTCTTCTCTGGCTCGGGCAATAATAGAGAGTTTTAAGCATGAACTTGAGAGTAAGCGCTTTCCCGAATCTTTCATGCCGCCTAATATTGACACCTTGCCAATAGAAATAGATCCTAAAATCAAATTCGAGGTTTTGGTTGAGCCCTTTATGAGTGAATCCCAGATTCGGATTATTACTTCGGATAGCGAGCCTTTATTTACTGCCACCTTGAAGCGACCAGTTGCCGAGGTACTGCTCCGATCTTTGATGCTTGGTCGCCGTCATTTTTTGATTCCCAAAGACCAGGATGTAGCAGACAAAGTTCTCAAGGATTTCTGGGCTTGGTTTCATCCCCTTTTTGAGAATATCCGTGCGGAATGTGAATCTTCTTCCCACGGAACGAGGTTTGAAAGTGACATTAGAAAGGCGACATTAGATCTACTCGGTTGGACAGAGGAATTAACAAAAAAAGAACTATATGGCCGTTTTAAGCTTCCATCCGTAAAAGAAAAATAGTACGAGCATGGATAAAAAGTTTCCGGTAACAACGCTATCGATTAGCGGAAATCCCAAACACTGTGTTGAAAGGACATTATTTTTTAGGGGAACACATGTGGACAGAACTGCCAGAAAACTCATATAGTCAATTTACAGGAACCACGCCAATTGCAGAAATCTGAACACTGTGCCGAAATATCAGCATTTATAAAATGTA
>Ga0187893_10013287_pt1 | contig 11498 bp, 7 predicted proteins | sample MA1701074metaG_FD_139574 | JGI IMG/M metagenome (GOLD analysis project Ga0187893, IMG submission 139574) | White microbial mat communities from a basaltic lava cave in the Kipuka Kanohina Cave System on the Island of Hawaii, USA - MA170107-4 metaG ...
CGCTGGGATTACGCCCACGCGATTTGTTGGTTACGCCGCCTCATAAACGGGTTTTTCGACGGACTCGTAAGGTGCTGCGTATTTGGAGGAAATCGCCACAATATCGATGCGCAGAGAGTCTATAACTGGATGCCGGAACGATCCCGACAGCTCAAGGACGCGATGATCGAAGTGCCCGAAGGCAGAGGCCCTTACGTCTTGATCGTTTCGGTTAAACAGACTCAGCGCCTCGCCATCGGCCGGTTGGGGACGTTCACGTTTGTCCCGGGATTTTATGCGTACGTCGGGAGCGCGTGCGGCGATGGCGGGATCCGAGCTCGTGTTAGCCATCATCTCGCCTCTATTGCTCAGCCTCATTGGCATATCGACTATTTGCTCGGCTTCTCCACGCCCATCGAGGTGTGGTATGCCCTCTCTGATCGCAAACTGGAGCAGGAGTGGGCTGAGACGCTTCGGCGTTCTCTGAGGTTTCAAATCCCGATCCCGCGGTTCGGTGCATCGGATTACCGCCGGACCCGGACGACGCATCTGTTTTATTCGAAGCAGCGTCCCACGTTTCGGTGGTTTGAGGCGAAAGTCAAGGAGGTCTTCGAACCGAGCGTACGGCCTCAGCAGTTAGCGTTGAAGGCAAGCTCTGGTGCCCTATCCTAGACGTGCGAGCCCTGTCTGTCGATCCACCCATTGTTCTTTACTCGCATCGGCAGAGCCAATGTAAACCGCCGAACATCTCGTCTTAGGTTAGGGCCTACAAACCGGATCCGAGCACGTTAGATACCTCGGCATCGAGGTCGATGATGCCCTGGAGATGTCGGAGCAGACTGAGGTTTAAAACTATCACGGAGGCAAGCGGCCGCTGTGGGCGGTCGCTTGCCGGCCAACAGCGGACGATGGAGCTCCGCCCCCGAGAGCGGACTGTCGCCGGTGCTCGCGACCCAAAGCGGACGTTCGCGATCGGTCAATCGCGATGTGGGCACCCTCACGGGCGATCGGGTTTTAGACTCTTCCGTCCTGCCGATAGTGCCCTGTGTGCCAATCTCACATGAGACACCTTTTTCGTGGAAAATAGTGAGCAGGGCGGAGGAGATAATGACCCATGGAAACCAGCGACCCCTCTATGAAGTTCGTGAATCCGGAAGTTGCCGAGAAGCCGGAACGCCGGCAATTCACGACCGCATACAAGCTCAAGGTTCTGGAGCAAGCCGACCGCTGTAGTGCGGTTGGGGAGATTGGGGCGTTGCTACGCCGCGAGGGGCTGTATTCCTCACATCTGAGCAATTGGCGCAGGGAACGCCGCAACGGGGTGGCGGCGGCGATGTCGGCGAAGAATCGAGGCCGGCCGCAGGTGCAGTCGGCCGAGCAACGCGAGATCGAGCGGCTGCGCCGGGAGAACGAACGGCTGCGCGGCAAGCTGAGTAAAGGCGGAGAGAATCATTGAGGTGCAAAAAAAACTCTCCGAGGTACTTGGGACCGCGCTGGACGATACGCCGCGGGGGACGAACGAGTGAACGCGGTGCGGGAGTTGACAGCGATGCTCGGCGTACGTCCAGCGTGCCGGGCGCTGAGCCTGTCTCATAGCCGCTTCTACCGGCGTCAGCAACCGGCGCGTGTGCGTAATGCGACGCTGCGAACCCATCCTCGTGCACTGGACAGCGCCGAGCGCGCAGTGGTGCTGGAGGTGCTGCACAGCGCGCGGTTCTGTGACCGGGCACCGAGCGAGATCTACGCCACGCTGCTCGACGAAGGGCAGTACCTTTGCAGCGTGCGCACGATGTACCGTCTGCTGGCGGGCAATGCGGAGGTGCGCGAGCGGCGTGCCCAACGCCGCCATCGGCTCTACACCAAGCCCGAGTTGCTCGCCACGGCGCCGAACCAGGTGTGGACCTGGGACCTGACCAAGCTGCTCGGACCTCAGAAGTGGATCTATTACCACTTGTACGTGGTGCTGGATCTGTTCAGCCGCTACGTGGTGGCGTGGATGCTGGCGCACCGGGAGTCGGGTGAGCTGGGACGGCGGCTGATCGCCCAGGCTATCGCGCAGCAGAACATCGAACCCGGTCAGCTCACCGTACACGCTGACCGCGGTGCGGCCCCTACCGCCAAGACCCTGAGGCAGTTGTTCTTGGACCTGGGGGTGGAGTATTCCTACTCCCGGCCCAGCGTCTCCAACGACAATCCCTTCAGCGAGTCTCAGTTCAAGACGCTGAAGTACGCGCCGGGGTTTCCAGCGCGCTTTGGCAGTTACGAAGATGCGCAGGCTCACTGCCAGAACTTCTTCGCCCGGTACAACACCGAGCATCGGCATTCGGGTATTGCGTACCTGACCCCGGAGATGGTGCACCATGGGCGCGCCGCTACCGTCATCGACATCCGGCGTGGCGTGCTCGAGGGTGCACACGCGCGTAACCCCAAGCGCTTCGTCCGTGGTGTGCCGGTGCCCGCCAGTTTACCCTCGGTAGTTTGGATCAATCCGCCCGAGGATCGTAGTCGAATCGACATCCAAACTCCGAAACCCAATAATATGAATGCAAATGTGACCGTCAAGCTTATCCCGATCATGGCGACCAATAACAAGAGGCTTCATTAATTTCAAACAAAAGGGACCTGCAGCTGCCGGTTGCTGCCTGCCAGGGCATTTGATTTGGCAGCGAGGCTGGCTGCCTGGGCGAACTGCCTTTGCTGCAAGCGCACTGTCGCCAGACGGTGCCACAGCAAAGGATTCTGCGGCTCAAGACGCAGGGCGCGTTCGACGACAGCTGCGGCGTTATCCAGGTTGCCGGCACGCGCCCGTTGATCGGCCGTATCGAGCAGGGCAACGACCGCAGCGCTTGGGGGCGGCGCGGGTTCACCGGCCTGTTGGGCCGGCTGCGGTGCTGGTTGCGGTGCACTGGGGGGCGCGCCGGGGCAGTCTCGTCTCTCTTCTCGGCAGTACTCGGCGGCTGGCGCGGCGGCGCGGGTACTGTCGGACGCTGCTCCTGTATGGGCTGTATGGGCTCTTGCACGGTTTCTGCCAGTCCTTTGTGGTCATGATGCCCACGGGTATCTCTTGGTTACTATGGAAGACCGTGTTGGGGTACTCGCCGGGCACGATGTTGATCGTCACCTCGGTGTCGCCGGTGCATACCACCTCAAAGCCTTTTGAGCTGTTTAATTAACACGAACCGTGGCGGCGAGTAATCCAGCATCGCGCCACCGCCAATCCGGTTAATACCGAACATAGCAATGATCGGTGGAGATGCAGTCAGCCTGCTGGAGCAAGATTGAACTCCTTGGAGTTTAGGGCGAATAGGAAAATATTAGCCGGTCTACGATTCCGGCAGAAGGATTGGTAACATTGAACCCCTATCTCAAGCGCGATGTTCTCAAAGCACTTATCGAGCGGGTGAGATGAGTCAACAAAGTAGTGCGCCCAATCCGAGTGGCTTTGTGGCTTTGACTCAAACGCCGGCGTGATGCAGTTGGGCCTGATCGACCCGCTTAAGGGACCGTGTTTCAGGCCGCTGCTGGCTGCGACCTGTTTAGCCGGTCTATTCTCAAGATTGTGACGGTCCGCTTGGCACCGCCGGCGGGGATCTCGACTTCGTCGTCTTCACCATACCCCATCAGCGCCTGAGCGAGAGGCATGTCGGCTCTAATCACAAAATTGTCGGGGTCGTGGCGCACCGAGCTCAGAGTGATGACATACTGGCGCGAGGGCTCGTCATTGTAAAAGACAAGCACGCGATCCCCCGGCTGTACGAGCAACTGCTCGTCGAGCATATTGGCGGTCTTGGAGGTCGCTACCGCTCCATTCGCAGTAACCGATTTGGGTATTCTCGTTATGTCCGCATTGCGTTCCTCGAGGCCGGCCGTATCGGAGGTTGTGCGCCTCACCACCCGGTGCTCTACATAGAGGGTCGTGTGCGCTTCACTACCGACAGGCTCGATGACCATCTGCTTAAGGACGCATATCAGGTCCTGGAGGCAGCCGTCTGGATCCATCATCCAGCTTGAACCCCAACACCTCCAAAAGCGCCAACCGACACGCTCCAACACACGCTGGCGGACTAGGTCTTCGGCCCAACGGTCTGGCGCGTGGTACTTGTCGCCATCCAGTTCGATCGCAAGGCGTTTGTCGTCGTTTCCCTGGACGACCAAGTCGATCCTGTAGGCACCGGCCTTAACCTGCGGGGTCACCCGATAGCCCAGATTAGCGAGCCGCCTGAAAACATCGCGCTCGAAGTCCGACTCGCACAGATCGATCAGGTTCTCTACCTCGCCCGGAATGTCTTCCATCGGTGCGTGAAAATGGCGAATTACTTTGGCTTTGAGATCTTCCGGATTCAGCATCTCCTCCGTGACCGAACGGAATAGGTACTCTCGGTCCCGTGCCCGCGACAGCGCCACGTTGAATCGCTGCTGAAACGGCAACGTTGTTTGCGCGCGTGTGGTGCGGGGACAAGCCACCATGCTGATGAACATGATGTCCCGTTCCTTTCCCTGGAACGTCGGGGAGTCGCCGCACGCCATGTCATGCCGCAAGTAGGCCTCTTCGCCGATTCGCTCGATCAATAGCTGTTGGATAAACTGCGCTTGCTTCGCTCCGATCAACGATACCACCCCGATGCTCCGCTTCGCATAGGCCGGATCACGCACCAGGCGCCCGATTTCCTCGACGATAGCGCGGGCCTCCGGTTCGTTGACCTCCCGCCTGTCGCGGTACCCGTCCTCCACATAGACGTCGACCAGCGGGGGATCGAGGCGCTCCGATGTGCTCGGTAATCGCAGCGGCACGAGAGGCTCGGTGTAGAACTGGAAACTGAAACGGATGATGGGCTCGACGCAGCGGAAGTGCTCGCGCAGCAGGATGCGATCGCCGGGGAACATCGCCTGTGCAAGCCCGTACAGGGAACTACCCGGCAGCATCGCTGCCGCCAAAGGTTGGCCTTTTAAGAAGTTGTGCCGGAGCTGCAGTATCTTTCGCTCTTCGACGAACGCCGCGGTCGGACTGACCTGCTTGTCGTCCCCGACGATGAGCAGCTTTTTGCCGCGCAGCAGGCCAGGAAGCGCCATGATGTCCGACTGGGACGCCTCATCGACGATGACTAGATCGAATGAGCCGAGCTTCGCGGGAAGGCTCTCCGAGATCCGCCAGGTCGGCATGACCCAGCACGGAACCGCGGAATAACACCGTTCCATGGCATCGCGCGCATCGCGCCGGAACCGGCGCGCCCGAACGCCGGTACCCTTTCCGATCGCTCGTATCGCTTGCATGAACATGGCAAGCGCCGCGGCGACGCGGTCGGTGATGTTCTGCTTTAATCCAAGATACGTGCGCAGCTCGACGACCCTTGCGAACGTGCGCTTGAGGTCTCCTTCGTGCTGAAGCAGTTCGTTCGAGAGTTGTCGGGTGCGCCCGCGGCCATCGATCTTTCTGAGATAGCTGTCGCGGCGGACCCAATCCCAGCTGGCACTCCAGTTCCCAGGTGTCCAAGTGTCATCAGACCCGCTTACAATCTGTGCGCGCATGGCTTCCGCCCAGTGAGCGGCACCGGATGCCGCCACCTGGGCCGTGACCCGTCGGACGGTATCAAGGACCGGACGGAGTTCTTGTATGCGTGTGAGCTCCCGGCACAGCTCGGACCAGTCGGTGACAAGCTGCCCGACGGTAAAGGCTGGATTACCCACGCGATGCAGAAGGTCCCGGATCCTTTCTACGATCTCCCCAGACATCGTGCGAAAGCGACCCAGGAGTTCGGTTACGTATGCCCTTCGCGACGCGAGCTGCGCTTTCGCGAGGTTGAGCTTGATGGCCTCAGCCGCGGCACGCGCGGCTTCGCTGGAGCGCAGGATCTGGGCCGCATCGAGGCCGTGAGGAAAGAGCTCGCGGATCTCCGCGCGTAGGTCGGCCCCAAGTTGTAACGCAAGGTGTTGAGCCTTCCTAACGTGCTCTATGGTCTCCGCAACGAAGCGCCCGGTTTTGTCGCCTTCGTCGTGGATTTCGGCGAGATCGAACTCGGCTCGTAACGCGTTCCACCGTACCGCGAAGGAATAGATGTCCCTGCGCCACCCGACGTAGACATGCACCTGCTGCCACTCGTCTGCGGAAGCGGGTGCGCGGCCAGCGATTGCAATCTGGGAGAACAGAGCCCGTGAAGAAGACCGCCCGAACGGGATCCAACCGAACGGTCGCGAACCGTCGGCGGCCTTCGCCACCGCGGTGCGAACCTCTTCGCTCTGCAAGGTCTCGGGGGGTATCTGGATGGCGCTACGCATAATGGCGGTCCGGCGGCCGGCGATGCTCCTCATTGCCTGAAGTAGATCGTTGAAAAGGACGGTCCGTTCTGTGCCTATGCCCTCGGCGAGCCAGGTCTCGTACAGTGAAAAAAGCCATGGCTGTCGCTCGGCACCTTCGAGGAACTGCCAGAGATCGCTGACCCAATCCGCCAATTGCTGGGCCCGTTCAAGCGCGTTGCGGGCAGACAACGACAGCAAGGGAACCTGCTGAGCTTCTTCCAGTCTGGCTGCGCTGACGAGGTCTTGATGGATGGCAGAGACGGCGGCGGTGTCGGGAAGGTCCGAGAGGCTCGGCAGCTTGGCGTCAAGGTACGCCAGATCCTTGCCGAGCTGTTTCCGGGCTTGGCGCACAGTGGTGATATCCGCGTCGGAAAACTGGGGCTTCGCATCGGGTGCGAGTCGATCGGGGAACCAGGTGTGCGCTTCACGTTCGGCGACGACTGCCTTGGCCAACTCCATCGGGAGCCAACCCGGGTGACCATCATGTGGGCGCATCGGATTGAGATGTTTGGTCGCCCATTGACGAAGCTCGTCCTCGATCTTGGCGATCTTGCTCTGCAGATCGAGGATCTGCTGTTGGCCCGACACGATGTCTCGTTCGAGATCCTTCGGCCTGAACTGTACGATCGTGTTCGCCAATAGACCAACGGCGCGCTCCAGCTGTTTCAGCCCTTCGCGCTCGTTCGTAAGGAGGCTGATCACGAGCTCGCGGACGCCTGTGGGGATGTGATCGCGAAGCACCGTCAGCGCCGCCTCGCCCTTCGATGTCACGAGCACGCGCTTTCCGGTTGCCAGGTAGTGGCAGATTATGTTAGCGATGGTGTGGGTCTTGCCGGTGCCGGGCGGGCCTTGCACAACGACGCCATCGGCATGCATGAGTCGCTGGATAATGGACACCTGTTCGTCATTGAACGGTTTGGGGAAGAAGAAATTGTGCGTACGCGAGTCGTCGATGGTGGGGCTGGCGCTCGACAATCCGCCACCCGTGCCGCCACCCATGCCGATATGAAAAGCGCTGAGCCCGCCCCCGATATCAACGACCGTCGAGCGGTAACCGCCGCTATCGGAGGGCTCCGTCACAGCCCGCACGGCGGGACCAGGCAGTTCTTCGCACTCCGCAATGGCTGTCTTGAGGCGATCGAGATCGGTGAGAATGAAGTTGTCTGATCGGCGCCGAGCGTAAATGGCCCACGTGTCCGTCACGACGAGTGCGGGCCGCAGCTCAGGCAAAGAGCGGTCGCCGACATCCTTTACCACGTCCGGATAGTAGCAGCCTTCCTTGTCGAGTTGTGCTACCGCCTGCCGGAGCACCGGTTCGAAGGTCTTGCGGATATAGGGTGAGAACTCTGCGTCCTCGGGTAACTCGTTGAGGTGCTTGCTACCAAACTGGTACACGGCGTCCGCGCCGGGGTTCTCGACCGCAAAATACGACTTCAGGGCCAGTTGCGGTTCGGTGGAGCGGGGCCGGACGGCGATCGCCCCGTCGTCGGGGTCGATCTGCAGCTCGACCAGTTGTTCGATAAGTGGATGGTCGAATTCACGACCTTGCGCCCGCCACCTCGCGACACCGACACCCCATACGAGCTCAAGCGCCTGGTCGCCGCTTTCTGTCTGTATGGTCTGTTGGAGGCTGAAGAAGGCGTCGTAGATCGCGATGGTCTCCCTGCGGGGCTTCTCCTTTTCGGACCATGTGACCCACGGACCGGCGATTGGCTTGACCAAGCTTATACAATAGAGGAAACAGGTCCCCGATAAATCTATCGCGTTGTGCCGTTTCTGGGTCACCGGTCCGTTTAAAGAGGGCGAGCCAACTCGTAGTCTTTTCCTTATAGAACGCCTCGTGGGCCATAAGCCGATCACTTAGTTGAGCATCAAAATCACGCTCTAATTGGCCTATAGTCGCGCACCCAAGTAGCAAAGCCGATGTAGCGAGCACAAGTGTGATAACTTTCCTCGTATTCATAACTATTTACTCCTACTCATAATAGACCCCGCCTAGAGCACCATGCATCAAATATACCCGCAACAGGAGGCGCCATCTGACTCTCTTTGGCCTCACGGTCTAAACGGTCGCGCCTCAATTGCGCAAAGGAACGAAGCTCGGGGATGGTGATCCGGCCCTCGGCGATATCGTGGCGATCCTCCGCGCACCGAGTGGCTTAACAGAGAAGAATAAGAAAACCGCTTTCGCCCACTCAGGATCACGAATGGTGAAAGCGGTTGTACTGTGGCCGGCGACTTCCAGATTTTTAGTGGAACGATAACTTCCTCTCCTGAGAAAAAAACTGCTTTAAATCCCTCACCATTTCCTGGTCTGTTACGTCCCGAATAATAAGAGACTCTATCCGATCCGAAAGCCGCTTTTTCTTGGCACAGTCACCCTTGCCCCTGGCGCACGTCCATATCATTTTTAATCCTTTCAATGGGTACGATCCTTGCCGGGGAACAGATTGCTTTTGCTTCCGCCACTATTTCCCTCTCAAGTACCGGATTTCTCCCAGGATAGAGACCATTTTCGATCTCTTGGTACGCGAGGTGCACAGGACGATCTGGGACAAGTGCGTGATTCGAGACAACATACCTCAGCCGGAACGTATAGTCGCCACCGGAGACGCTCGAGCGCTTCCAGCGCGACAACAGGTAGGTCCGCTTCGCTCAAGACCCGATTATTCGCCGATACCAAGCTATGCTTCCAGAATACGATCACGCCAAATCCCTACGACACTTATGATTATTGCGGTTAAAAGTAATGCAAGCTTGGAAAAACATTTTGTTTTGGTGTTTCACCGTTGGATTTTTAATTGCGTTAGCCACCTCTTCCACTTCTGCAGTTCACACATATCTGCAGCACCGAGCTCTCGTTCCCGAGTTAATCGGACAACTTGCAGAGATAGTTGTTGAGCTTATTTTTCTTGCAGCACTTTGGTACTTCGGCATTCGGGAACAGGCACCGGCTTGGATGGAAAGTGCTATGACCGAAGATAAGGAAAAGCAGATTACAGATACTTCGGTTTTGGACTGGTGGGACGACTCTGGTTATGCACGTAAACTTTATGCAGACGTTTACGGAAAAATCGTGTGGCTAGCTGAACAGGAAGCAGAAAAATCGGGGGAAGACGTTGAGGTTCTGAAGGAGCTCGCATATGAAGTTCTTGATGACCTCTTCGGCAATGTTGTGGGGGGTGATCGAAAGCCTATTCGATGGCGCCACCAATTCAGACATGGCCAACTAGTAACCCACGATGAGATGTTCTCACGCGTTTATGACTATGGTTTCCATCGAGCAGAGTTGCGTAGCGCGGTTGCTGAATACCTCAAGCATCCCTGGATGCATACGCCATTCCTCGACTGGTTCTGCGCCGATACGCTCACATTCTCCGAGTACCTCGGCACTGTGCATGTGTTTTACACCCGCCGTAAAGGTATCTTGCGAAGCGTAGCGATCCAGACGCGAACCCTCTTTGGGGCCACCGCTTGGGCTGTCGCCGGCGCGGTATGGCGGTTCCTGCGGTTTCTCGTCAAGTGGGGAATATGGCTCGTGGCTTTGTTAGTACTTGGGGATGTCACTGGCTTGGTTGGCCCTCTCGTCCAGATAGTTTTGACCACCGTTTGGTTCGGGCTGCGCGTCTTCTCCGCCTCAAAGGCCAATAGGCTCCTCAACGCGATGCTCGATGCCCATCGTGTCTTTGACACAACCACGTTCAGTTGGAAGGTAGCAGCGAGAGAGTTGGAGACCGCACGTCAACTAGGTGCAAAGTGGGATGGCGAGCTATGGAAACTAGTCGAGGCAAAAGGCGGTTTAGCGTGAAGTGGTTGAAGTGGTTTATGCACCAGATGTACGGCATCGCGGATCAGATCGACGCCCTCGCACACCCTGGCACACCAACCTGACCCAGCGGTGTGCTATCCACTAAGCCGTGTCTATCAGGCACTTGTGGGTAACCATCAAACGCCATGCGCAGCGCTTGCCACGTCTGGCTGGTGTTTCTGGCATAACACCCTGTCCACTGTGCGGCACATAGTTCGGCTTCGTCCTTTGGTAACTTGCCTCATTTCTGGAGAATGTCAGCACCTTCCAGGAAGCGAGCACGCAAGTCGGCGGCTTGCTCGGCGTCGGACACCAACACGCAGTCTTTAAACACGGTTTGAGTGTCGTCCACCACGCGGCGCGTGGCGGCTAACAGCTCACTCTTGTGCTTTGTGGCATAGTCCGTCTCTTCCTTGGTAAGCATCCGTCCGCGCATCTTCAGTCGATCGCCGCTCGCGGGATTACAATCCCGACCTCACCGCGCGCGACCGCCCCGATCAGTCGCGCAACCCCCGGGTGCTCCTCCCGTACCTACAGGGGGCGGTACTAGCTGTACTGAAACCCTTGGCGAATCCTTAGTGGTAACCTGAATCCGTGACTCCAAGTTCGCTATTTTTCCGATAACATGCTGAAATGAAGGGGAATATCAGGTAGAATACGGATTTAATTGGACTCACCAGGCAGGTGACTAATGAAACGTTTTCTCCTGGACCAATCGAAACGGGAATTTTATACCTCACACTCCGGTCTGGCATTGGTCGGGCTGTGTTTGGGGTTGCTTCAGAAAACGGATTGCAAAGTACGTTAAGGGTGTAGGGAGGCCGGAACCCAACGGTATAGCGTGGGTACGGACACGCCGAGGTTCTTGGCCACGTCACGAGGCGGCACGCCGTTAGCCAGCAACTTCTTGGCGGACTCGATCTTGCTGTCGGGTCATCTGCCGCTGCGAATAGCGAATAGAAGATATAGACGCCCCCCTTTTTTATCGAGGGCTACCATCCAGGATGGCTACCTCAAAGTGGTACGCTAGGCCACTGAAAGCAAATGTGAAGTTTCCGGGAGGCGTCTATGAGCGAAAATATAGTTTATGTGGGTCTTGATGTCGACGATACGCAGTATCACGGCGCAGCGGTGGACAAAAGCACGGGGGAAATTCTCCAAAGTGGGTATCCACTTCGCGCAAGTGACCCCCTATGTGTTGTGGTCAAGCGATTTGGCTCTTCCCACGAGGTTTCGGTATGGGGTGGGTGGCATAGTGGCAGCTTGCTGCATCAGACGGTAGAAAAGCAACCCGCGGGAACGAGATGTCCGCCGATTGAATCGGAACGTGAATTCATCCAGGTAGTAGTCCAGATGACGTTGCTGAACACCACCTTGGAGTGTTCCCATGAGCCACCGCTTCAAAAGCGACGCGATC
>Ga0187893_10013288_pt1 | contig 11497 bp, 11 predicted proteins | sample MA1701074metaG_FD_139574 | JGI IMG/M metagenome (GOLD analysis project Ga0187893, IMG submission 139574) | White microbial mat communities from a basaltic lava cave in the Kipuka Kanohina Cave System on the Island of Hawaii, USA - MA170107-4 metaG ...
AAGCCCCCGCAGACTGGACAGTCTGCGGTACTCTTCTTTCAATTCAACTACCAACGAAAGGTAATGCGCGCGAATGATGAAACCGTCTGATACTTCCACCCCGCCTTCCGGCCCGCTCGCGGGCGTCAAGGTTCTCGACTTTTGCAGTTTCATCAATGGGTCTTACAGCGCGGCGCTGATGGGCGACCTCGGCGCCGAAGTGGTCAAGGTCGAACCGCTCACCGGCGATCTGGCGCGCGCCTGGGGGCCGTTCTTCAAAGGCGAGAGCCAGTTCTACCAGGCCTGGAACCGCAACAAACGCGGCATGGCTTTGGACCTGAACACAGCCGCTGGCCGCGAGATCGTTTATCAGCTCGCGCAACAATCCGACGTCGTGATCGAAAACTTCCGCGCCGGCGTGACCGCGAAGCTCAAGATTGATTACGCCAACCTGCGCGAGATCAACCCGCGGATCATCTACTGCTCATCCACCGCGTTCGGATCAAAAGGGCCTTACCGCGACCGGCCAGGTTACGACCCGGTGCTGCAATCGCTCGGCGGCCTGGTGCGCGACAACGTGCGTTTCAGCGGGCGCGCGGCGCTGGGCGTGGTGGCGGTGGCGGATTACCAGGCTTCGATGCTGGTCGTGATGGCTGTGAACGCCGCGCTCTATCATCGTGAGAAAACCGGCGAAGGCCAGATGATCGAGACTTCCCTGCTCCAAGGCGTGATGTCGGTTCACGCGCATTATTTCGTCGAACCGCTGGAATGCGAAGTCGAAGGCGCGCCCGGCATCTATCCGTACCGGCTGTTTGAAACCAGCGACGATCTGATCTTCATCGCCGCCGGCACAGACAAATTCTGGCGGCTGTTGTGCGAAGAGTTGGGCGTGCCGGAATTGGGAACCGACCCGCGCTACGACACGAACAACAAACGCTGCGGACGCCGCGAAGAACTGACCGAAGCCCTGCAACCGATCTTCAAACAGAAAACGAGCGCTGAATGGGAAGCTCGATTGATGGGGAAGGGGGTCCCCTGCGCTTCGGTCAAAAACTACATGGAATTTTTCGCCGACCCGCAGGTCACGGCGATGGAGATGAATCCGGTGGTCGAGCATCCGCTGATCGGAAGGTTGCGGCTGGCCGGCGTGCCGGTCAATTTCGAGAAGACGCCGGGCGGCATTCAACGCGCCGCGCCGCTGCTCGGCGAGCACACTGAAGAAGTGCTCCGCGAGCTGGGTTACGACGAAGAGCGCATTGCCAAGCTGAGGCAGGAACGAGTGATCATTCAACCATGAGAGGCAGATGATGAAAGTCAAAGTTGAGAAGAACGGGCCGGTCACGACGGTCATCCTGAGCCGCCCGGAAGTCCGCAACGCGGTTGATCGCGTGACGGCGCAGGCGCTGGCCGACGCTTTCCGCGAGTTCGACGCTGATGACCAGGCGCTGGCCGGCGTGCTTTACGGCGATAACGGGACGTTTTGCGCGGGCGCGGATTTGAAGGCGATTGCGGAAGGTCGCGGCAATCGCATTGATCACGAAGGCGACGGGCCGATGGGGCCTTCGCGCCTGCTGTTGTCGAAACCGATGATCGCGGCGATTTCGGGTTACGCGGTCGCGGGCGGACTGGAGCTGGCGCTCTGGTGCGACCTGCGCGTGGCGGAAGAAGACGCGGTGATGGGAGTGTTCTGTCGCCGCTGGGGCGTGCCGTTGATTGATGGCGGGACGGTGCGATTGCCGCGATTGATAGGTTTGAGCCGCGCGCTGGATTTGATCTTGACGGGCAGGCCAGTCGGTGCGCGCGAGGCTTTGCAGATTGGATTGGTCAATCGCGTTGTTCCGAAAGGCAAGGCGCGCGAAGAGGCTGAGAAACTGGCGCGAGAGATCGCCGCCTTCCCGCAAGTCTGCATGCGCGAAGACCGAATGTCGGCCTACGAACAATTTGATCTGAGCTTGACCGAAGCGATGCGCAACGAGTTCAATCACGGCCTGAGATCATTACAAGCCGGAGCGCAGGAAGGCGCGGCTCGATTTGCGAGCGGCGCGGGCAGACACGGGAGTTTCGGCGCCGAAGGAGGAGATCAATGACTCAACCGATAGCCGCAGGCGAAGAGCGGATCAGTTGGTTCCCGGTTCCCAGCGAAGACCAACTGCCAGACAGCCTGCGCAAATTGTTCAACAAGGCGAAAGAGAAAGTTGGCTTCGTGCCAAACGTCTTTCGCGTTTACAGTTTCCGCCCGGAACGCCTGAGCGCGTGGTTTGCGCATTACAAACAACTGCACGAACCGACAGAGAATTTGAACGCGGCGGAGCGTGAGATGATCGCCGTCGCTGTTTCGATGGCTAACGGCTGTCTGTATTGCCTGGTCGCGCACGGCGCGGCGTTGCGCGAGGCGTTGGGCGATCCGATCAAGGCTGACCGGATCACGCTCGATTACAAGCGCGCGGGGCTGGACGCGAAGATGGAGGCGGTTCTGGATTTCGCGGTGAAGCTGACGAAGACGCCGACCGATTGTTTGCAGGAAGACATTGAACATTTGAAGAGCGTGGGTTTAACGCAGGAAGAAGTGTGGGACGTGATCGAGATTGCGGCGATGTACAACTTTACCAATCGAATGGCGTCAGCGACGGGGATGATCCCGAATCGGGAATATCACGCGCTGGCGCGTTGATGAATTTGAAATTTGAGATTTCAGATAAGGAGAGCATCAACAATGGCGATCAAAGGCGAGCTTGCGCATTGGGAGGCCGAAGATTTCGGCGTTGATCTGATTGAACTGACAGTCGGCGACCTGATGGATCAACGCGCCGATGAAGCGCCGGATAAAGAGGCGCTGGTCTTCAGCTATCCCGAAATCGGACTCAACCTGCGGATGAGTTACAGAGAATACTGCGACGAGGTGAACCGGCTGGCGAAAGGACTGATGGCGATTGGCGTCGAAAAAGGCGACCACGTCGCGGTCTGGGCGACGAACGTGCCGGAATGGATTTTTCTGCAACTGGCGCTGGCCAAGATCGGCGCGGTGATCGTCACGGTCAACACCAATTACCGCAAAGACGAAATCGAATACGTGCTGCGGCAAGGCGACATCGCCGCGCTCTTCCTGATGCCGGAGCACCGCAGCAATAACTATCTGGAATCGGTCTGCGCCATCGCGCCGGAGCTGAAGGAACTTTCCGATCCGGTCGCCCAAACCTTGCAATGCGGCGCGCTGCCGCGATTGAAAAGAGTCGTGTTGTTCAGCGGCGACCCTCAGCCGGGAACGCTGCTCTACTCACAGGTGATGTCATTGTCGGACAAAGTTTCAGACGAAGAACTGAAAGCGCGCCAGGCTTCGGTCAACCCACACGAAGTGTCGATGATTCAATACACCAGCGGCACAACCGGGTTCCCGAAGGGCGTGATGCTGACTCATCACAATTTGATCAACCAATCTCACGTCGCCTGCGCGCGCGGCGACCTGCGCGACAAAGAACGTTACGTCACCGCGATGCCGCTTTTCCACATCGCCGGTTCATTAGGCGGTACGATCTATTGCCTCTACCTCGGCTGCACGCTGATTCCGCTCGTTAGCTTCGATCCGCTCAAACAACTGGAATTATTTGCGCAGGAGAAAGGCACCTTTACCTTCGCTGTGCCGACTATGCTGGTGGCGATGCTCAACCATCCGCGTTTCGCCGAATTCGACCTCTCGTCGGTGCGCAGCATCTTCACGGGCGCGACGCCAGTCCCCGTCGTGCTGATGGAGCAGATCAAGGAGAAGATCGGGGCCGATTGCGCCATCGTCTTCGGAATGACCGAGACCTGCGGCGCGGTAACGCAATCTTTCCACACCGACAGCTTCGAGCTGAAGGCCGCGACCGTGGGACTGCCGATTCCCCACACCTCGATCAAGATCGTCAATCCGGCGACGGGCGAGACCTGCGGCTTCGGCCAATCGGGCGAGCTGTGGACCAGAGGCTTCTCGAACATGAAGGGCTATTACAACATGCCCGAAAAGACCGCCGAGATGATTGATGACGAAGGCTGGCTGCATACGGGAGATCTGGCGGTGATGCGCGCGGACGGTTATATCAACATCGTCGGGCGCGTGAAAGATATGATCATTCGCGGCGGCGAGAACATTTATCCAGCCGAGATCGAAGCCTTCCTGATGCGCCACCAGAAGGTCGCCGAGGCGCAGGTCGTCGGCATCCCCGACCAGTTTATGGGCGAAGAGGTCTGCGCGCTCGTCCGAGTGAAATCAGGTGAAGAAATGAGCGAAGACGAAATCCGCGAGTATTGCAAGGCCGGAATCAGCCGCCACAAGATTCCCAAGTTCTTCCGCTTCGTCGAATCGTTCCCGCTGACGGCGAGCGGTAAGGTGCAGAAGTTTGTGCTGCGCGAGATGTTGATCAAGGAGTTAGGATTGGAAGACGCGGCGAACCTTAAAACAGCGTGATCCGACAGTAAGCGCTGAGCCAGGGCTGACGCGCGTGGCGATCAGCGGTAAAATGGCCACGTCTCAAAGTTGTAGAGAACGGAGGAAGAATAACGAATGACACCGGTAATAGAAATTTCGCCGTCGCTGGCCCCGCGGAAGATAGAACACTGCTGGATCGTCGAGATGCCAAAAGAGATTGCCGAAGCCTTTGGTCTGCCCGAAGGCTCGCCAGTTGCGCTTTTTGCGCTGCCAGAGGGCATCACCGCGCAAATGAACCTGGCGGCGCAAACGTCTGAGGCTCGGAAGAGAGAGCCTGGCTGGTTCATCAAAATGCCTCGGGAGATGGCAGAAATAGTTGGCGCCGCCGAAGGTTCGATATTAGCGGTTTATGCAAAAATGGGTAAGCCGTATGTAGAGATCTATCCGCCGCTACGACCTGACTTGAAAGCGATAGTTGATGAAATTCTCGACAAAAACAAAGAGGCGTTCGAGGAGTTGAAGCGACTTGGCGATTGAAAGCACAAACTACCTGAACTTTCTTGATGCGTTGTTAGTGCATTTCGCCACGATGGATCGCTACGGCGAAATTCGTTATGGCGTCTTTGAACGCAACCTGATCGAATCCGCTCTTGCCAGGCCGCGACACGCTGCGGCTTATGAAAACGCTGACATTTTTCGCCAAGCCGCGACCCTCTGCTTTGGTTTAATCAAGAATCATCCCTGGACTGGGGGTAACAAGCGCACAGCTACGGCTATTGCTGAATCGTTTCTCGCCATCAATGGTTGGCAGCTTTCTTACTCGGATCAAGAGATTATAGAGTTGTCTCTGTCCATCGAATCTAATCGTTATGGTGTTGACGAGATCGAGGTATGGTATCGCCAACACGCAACGCCTAAACCGTCATGAAAACTATCCGAATCGCAAACGGGCAAGGCTTCTGGGGCGATTGGCTCGACGCTCCGATCCAACTGGTCGAGCGCGGCCCGATTGATTACCTGACGCTCGATTACTTGGCCGAAATCACGATGTCTATCGTGCAGAAACAGAAATCGCGCGATCCGAACGCCGGTTACGCGCGCGACTTCCTATACGTCGTCGGGCGAGTCCTGCCGAAATGCCTCGACAATAACATCAAGATCGTGGCCAACGCGGGCGGCGTCAATCCGCAAGCCTGCGTTGCGGGCTTGGCCGAAGTCGTCAAAAAGCTCGGCCTCGCGGGCAAAGTCAAAGTCGGCGTCGTCGCAGGCGACGACATTATGGACAAACTCGACGAGTTGATCGCGCGCGGCATTGAACTGACGAATATGGACACGGGCGAACCGCTTTCGACGATCCGTAATCAGGTGACGAGCGCTAATGTCTATTTCGGCGCGGCCCCGATTGCCGAAGCGCTAGGTCAAGGCGCGCAGATCGTCGTCACCGGACGATGCACTGACACCGGGTTGGCGCTCGCTCCGATGATCCACGAGTTCGGCTGGAAGCTCGACGATTGGGATAAGATCGCCACTGGCACAATCGCCGGCCACATCATCGAATGCGGCGCACAAACCACCGGCGGCAATTGCCAGGTTGATTGGCAAACGATTCCCGATTTCTGGGACATCGGCTACCCGATTGTCGAAGCCAGCGAAGACGGTTCGTTCGTTGTGACGAAACACGGAGGCACGGGCGGGCGCATCACCGTCGCCGGCGTCACCGAGCAGTTGATGTATGAGATGGGCGATCCGAAAAATTACATCACGCCAGATGGCGTCGCCGATTTCACTTCGATCAGGCTGGAACAGGCAGGCGCCAATCGCGTGCGCGTTTCCGGCGTCAAAGGCGCTGCGGCGACCGATCAGTATAAAGTCTCGATCAGCTTCTCTGACGGGTTCAAAGCCGCTGGCGGTTTGATCTACGCGTGGCCCGACGCTTACGCGAAAGCGAAAGCCGCCGATGCGATGTTGCGGCGTCGCCTGGAGAATCTGGGCTTGAAGTTCGACGAGGTTCTCTCGCAATTCATCGGCGTGAACGCAACGCACGAAGGACTGGGCGGCGCCCCATCGCCCGATGTGGCTGAAGTAATGCTGCGCGTCGGCGTCAGGTCGAACGACAAAGCCTCGGTCGAGCGGTTCACGAAAGAGCTGGCGCCGCTGGCTCTGGCTGGGCCGCCGACGGTGACTGGTTTTGGCGGCGGGCGACCGAAAGTAGAAGAAGTGGTCGCTTACTGGCCAGCGCTGATTCCGAAATCGGCCGTTGCGCCGAAGGTTGAAGTGATCTCAGTTTAACCTGAGACATCCGATCTCCCGGAAAGGAGGAGGCGCGTATGCCATTTAAACATCCTTGCTTCATCAGCTACCGGCACCTGAATCATAGAGAGCCTTACATCGAATGGATCGTGGAGGCTTTAAAGCGAGAGCTGAAACAATGGATACAACCCGATGTCTTTCGGGACGTTGATTACATTGATGGCGGCGTGCTCTATAACGACTTACTGCCATTGGCCCTCTGCCATAGCGCCTGCATGGTCGTACTCTATTCGCCGAGATACTTCCATCGAGACTATACCTACTGCGCACGCGAGTTCCTTGCCATGCAAAGGTTGGAGCAGCATCGCTGGGAGTTTCTCCGCGACCAAGAAGAACGTTCAAACGGATTGGTTATCTTCATCGCCATCCGCGGACACAACTTCATTCCATCAGAGATCATCGGTAAGCGACAAATTTACAACTTCGAGCCTTACACACTGATGAGGGATATGCGCAAGAATCCCAAATTCAAGGCTGACGTGAAGGATATCGGCGAATACATCTTTAATCGCTGGAAGGTCTTCGAAAGCCTGGCGAGGCAACATGACCTCTGTGGGAACTGCCACGGCTTCAAGCTGCCGAGCGAGGACGATATTCAGCCGTTGCTCGACCAAGTCACGCCCCGGAAAGCACAATTCGTATGGGGGTCAACCGATGAGCGCCCCTGAACAAATCTCAACCTCCGGAGAGATCATTACTTTCTACTCTTACAAGGGAGGAACCGGACGTTCCATGGCGCTGGCCAATGTCGCCTGCCTGCTGGCCCGGAAATCGGCTGGCAGCAAAGGAGTTCTGATGTTGGATTGGGACCTGGAAGCCCCCGGGCTGCACCGATTCTTCCAGGATCGGTTGGTGCGGAGGCTGGGGAAATCCGGAGACGTGGAATCGGCGCTCGACCAGCAGCCAGGATTGATAGACCTTTTCTACCAATTGAACGACGCGGTGAAGGATTTCGAGCCTGAGCTTGAAGAGCCATCCAGCGAGATGGAGGATAAGCTGCGACAGGCAATCAAGCTCGAAGATTTCATTCTGGAGACCGATGTCCCTTCTCTCAGCCTGATGAAGGCCGGGCGATTTGACAGCGAGTACCCGAAACGCATCAACGCATTTCCGTGGGAGGCGTTGTATACCAAAGCCCCCTGGCTCTTCACGCTTTTCGCCGATTGGCTCACGGCCAGATACCGGTACATCCTGATAGATTCCCGAACCGGGGTAACAGATACCAGCGGGATCTGCACCATGCTCATGCCTGAAAAGCTGGTGGCGGTCTTCACGCCCAACCGCCAGAGCTTGCTCGGAGTGCTCCAGCTATTGGAGCGAGCCACGAACTATCGCCGGCGCTCCGCTGACTTGCGGCCGCTGATGATCTATCCCCTCCCCTCGCGGATCGACCTGGAAGAGGTCACCGGTCGCAGCAGTCACTGGCGCTTCGGCAAACAGGAGGAGGGCATCCCGGGGTACCAACCGCTTTTCGAGAAACTGTTCGCGCAGGTTTATGGCCTACCGCAATGCAACCTCGATCCCTATTTTAAAGAGGTGAAAATCCAACATTCCTCCTCGTACGCATACGGCGAGGACGTCGCTGTGCTCGTTGAAACCACCGAAGACCGGCTGTCGCTCAGCAGCAGCTACGAGGTCTTCGCCCAAAGGTTGATCGAACCGGCTGCCCCTTGGGAAGAGACTGATACCTCAGAAATCCAGGCGGAGGTGGAGAAGGTCATCGAACTTGCGGAGAAGGCTTACGCGAGCTTGTCCCCGGACGAACAGGAACTGGCGCGCCGCGTGTTCACTAGATTAGTCAGAGTGCCTCGGCCTGAGGAGGGCGGCGATGATACTCGCCGGCGGCTCAGCTTGGACCAAAATCCGTGGGCGAAGCCAGTGCTCCAGAAATTTGCCGAAGCGGGAGTCGTGTTAATCGAGCAAGACAAAGAAAAGGGGGAGATGGCGGAGGTGGCGAGCGAGGATCTCGTCCGCAACTGGGGGCGGCTGCGGGAATGGATTGATGGAGACCGCAAATTTCTATTTTGGCGACAAAGGCTGCAAGTGAGCATCGCCGAGTGGGAGCGCCATGGACGAGATCCAAACGCACTGCTGCTTGGCGTGTCTTTAACGGGTACCGAGGATTGGCTGGAAAAACGCAGAAATGATCTAAACGACATCGAGCAATTATTCATCGGAGAGAGTATTCGACAGGAAATGGAGCGGCGTGAGGAAGTGGAGCGGCGTGAAAGACGGCGGCGGCGGCGGCGGATAGCGGTGGCGGTGACATCGTCGATGCTGATTTTACTGCTCTCTACTTACTCGCTGGCTTTCTACCGCGAAAGAACCTTGATCGGCCTAGGCATCTGGCCGGGTCGGTACTTGCCCCCTTGGATTGATGAATTTCTCCTGGAGCCTACTAGCAATGAGCCGAACGCAACGTTTTGGGACTATCCTAAGGGCCAATGGAAAATCGTGAAAGGGGAAGGCGAATATTTGGATGATGGAGCGCTACAGGTAAAGGGATCCTCTTGGGGCGTGTTGAATAACCTCGGGGGGAAAGCCTTCTACGACTTCACAGTAGAATTTCAAGTTGGATTTGAGGGGCAGAGTACTAAAGCCGCATGGGTATTTCGCTCACAGCCTGATAAGCAACGGGGGTACGTGTTCGAATTGGAAAGACGCGACATATCGCTATACCTTTACGGATGGGCCGACCTGGGCAATGAACGGAAGCCGTTACGTAACACCTCCGATAATCGCCTTTCTATCACCGGACCATTCTTTGAGAAAGATACTTTCACTATCAAAGCAACGGTCAAAGATTTTGAGTTTCAATACTGCGTCACTTTGGTGAGTGGATTGGCCCCAAAGGAAAACGATGGCCGCCCGTTTGTGGGGCACGAGTATTGCCTCTCTTTCATTGACGAAGGACGCTATTTTCGATTTGGGAATATGGGATTGTTAGAAACAGATGCGAACAGTCAGATGCGGGTTGAGTTTTGGCGGGTTTATGCAAACCAATGACGCACAACCGTTTTCTCGACTGGTTGGCGCAGTTAAAGGAGCTATTATGTTCTTGCGTACCAATAGTATGACACAAATGTTGGCCTCTCTTTGCCTCTTGCTTTGCCTGTCGCTCGAAGCGCGAGCCCAAACGGCGAGCAAGGGGACCTTGCAAGGGCGAGTCGTTCTTAATGACCAAAATGGGCCGCCGGCTAAGAACACACTTGTTATCGTGTATGGGGGTTACGAAAAGGTGAACGCAAGAACCAATGGGAACGGAGAATTCAAGCTGACCCTGTCTGTGGGGCGGTGGAAGGTGGTGGCGGATTTGGAGGGTTATAGACAACAACCAGCTGAAGCTTGGGGTAATGTCACAGAAGGCCGGACCTCTCGTATAATTCCAAATCCTATTGTCCTCGTCTCATCTCGGAGCCAGTCTTTCGGCGCTCTCTACGCGCCGCCATCTAAACTTAACCCCAGTGAACGCACCGCTCAAGCAGCGTCCAAGACCAGCCCGCGCTCACCCTCCAGCAGCCTCATAATAAATCGCGGTCAAACGTCCAGCCAGGCGAATGAAGGTGATCTGCAACGTTCCCCCCAGGTCTTTCGATCCGTCTGGCTGCTGGCGGCTCAGTTCGGCCAGAGCCTGCTCGCTCTCGTCGCTCAGCCGCCAAGCGATTGCGGCCCGATACCTTTCGTATGTCACACTCCGGCAAATCGAAGTTGAAACGGAAATCCACGCGAAACAATGATTCGAGTCTTTCTGATTTCCCAATCCAGCAGTATCGCCGAGCTTTTCTGTTTTCCGAAAGCGGATGGCTGGCCGTTGATTGGCCAGCCGTCCGTGATCAGCCCATTGTTCGTATGCGCTCGGGTTTGTTATTGGCGGAACATGTTGTTGATGTCGGCGCCGCTGTGTTCTTTCAGGTTGTTGCTCAGGTTGTAGTCATTGGGCAGCGTGCTGCCATTACCGCCGATATAAACAATGTGGGACAAGATGGCATCCCCAATCCACGGATAAACTAGCCAGACTTGAAGTCGGCTAAGCGATTGAGTGCAAATGAGGTTGATTGTGATTTCAATCAATGTTTTAGCACGGTTGGAGCCACCTTTCATTATTGTCAAATAACCTTATCTGTGGATTTGGGATACCATCTTGTCCCACAAATTTTCTGATTAACATTTGCACGGTGATTGCAGAGAACACCAAAACCGGAAAGCTGCGGCGCATCGGCGCGCTCGGCGACATTCACTGCGAAGACGCGCGGCTGGAAACCGCGCTGCGCTTTTTCCAGACCCAACAGCTCGACCTGATCTGCGCGGTCGGCGACCTGGTTGACGGTTACGGCGATCCAAACCGCACGATCGAGCTGCTGATCGAACACGAAGTCGTTTGCGTGCGTGGCAACCACGAACGCTGGTTGTTGAAGGGCGAGATGCGTGGGTTGCCGGACGCCAACACCTACTTCGATTTCAAAATGAGCGCGTGGGAGTTCCTGAAGCGGCTGCCCCTGATGCGCAAGTTTGAAACCGTCGCCGGAACAATGCTGCTCTGTCACGGATTGGGCGCAGACGACATGGCTGGCGTCTGGCCGTTCGATACTTCGCTCACGCTGCATTCGAACTACGCGCTGTGGAAGCTGGTCAATTCATTCGAATACGATTTCATCGTCAATGGCCACACGCATTCGCGGCTCGTGCAAAGGTTCGACGACCTGACGCTCATCAACGCGGGCACGCTCTTCCGCGAACACAGACCGTGCTGTCTGATCGTGGACTTCGAGGCGGGACTGGCGCGCTATTTCAACCTTCCCGGCGAGG
>Ga0187893_10013290_pt1 | contig 11497 bp, 11 predicted proteins | sample MA1701074metaG_FD_139574 | JGI IMG/M metagenome (GOLD analysis project Ga0187893, IMG submission 139574) | White microbial mat communities from a basaltic lava cave in the Kipuka Kanohina Cave System on the Island of Hawaii, USA - MA170107-4 metaG ...
ACCGCGGCAACCTCGGCCGCCAGACGCTCAAAGAGTTCCAGCAGTTTGTCTCGCCGGTGAACAACTACAAGTTCACCGAGGAATACATCGTCCAACACCTCAGCTCGAACTCACTCGACAAGTCCGCCCGGGTGGTCATTGGAACCATCCAACGCATTTACTCCATGCTCAAGGGCGAGAAAGAGCCCGCGCCAGATCTCGACGACCTGCCCATCGAATCCGCAGCAACACTTTTCAAGGAACCTGTCCCGGTCGAATACAACCCCGATTTTCCCATCGAGGAATTCGACTTCATCATCACCGACGAGTGCCATCGCTCCATCTACAATCTCTGGCGGCAGGTGCTCGAATACTTTGACGCCTCGCTCATCGGCCTCACCGCCACACCTTCCAAGCAGACCTTCGGCTTCTTCCAGCAAAACCTCGTCATGGAATATAACCATGAGAAAGCCGTAGCCGACGGTGTGAATGTCGGCTGCGACATCTACCGCATCAACACGGCTATCACCCAGGGAGGCTCAAAGGTCGAAGCACGGTTCATCGTCGACAAGCGCGACCGCCAGACGCGGAAAGTTCGCTGGGAAGAACTCGACGAAGTGCTCGTCTATGGCGCCTCGGACCTGGACCGCGACGTCGTCGCCCCGGACCTGGGGCGCGGCTGGGTTTGGAGCGGCGAATTGCCCGAGTGTGTCCATCAGAATCACGTCTTCCGAGCCCGCCTGCGCGATTCGTCCAATAGTCCAAAGTTCATCTCCTACTACGGTAATTCTGCCGGGCAAGGGTATTTTTATGACCAGGGCAAGCACACAACGAACCTCGCTTCAATCAACCTGACCAAACTCGGCAAGCTACCCATACCGCTCCCACCGCCCGACGAACAGCGGCAGATAGTCGCGGAGATTGAGAAGCAATTCACGCGGCTGGAGGCGGGGGTGGCGGCGTTGCGGCGAGTGCAGGCCAACCTCAAACGCTACCGCGCCGCCGTCCTGAAAGCCGCCTGCGAAGGCAAACTCGTTCCGACTGAAGCCAAACTTGCACGGACTGTTGCCCGGACTATAGGCCGCCTGCCCTCAGCCGGCGCACGTGTAGGCCGTGTGCCCTCAGACGGCGTTTTGGCGTTCCCACCCAGCGAATCGAACTCACACGGCATCCCGGTGTCCTCACATAGAGACGCGACAGCGGCCAACGCCGCGTCAGGGGACGCGGCCTACAACGTCAATTTTGAAACCGGCGAACAACTCCTGCAAAGAATTCTCACCGAGCGCCGTAAGAACTGGGAGGAATCAAATCGGCAATCGAAAATCAGCAATCGTAAATACAGCGAACCCGCCGCCCCTGACACAGCCAACCTCCCGCCCCTCCCTGAAGGCTGGACATGGTGCATGTCAGATGCAGTTTTCTCTTTCATCACCAGCGGCTCCCGCGGCTGGGCGGAATTCTACTCGGATTCCGGTCCAATCTTCCTTCGCATAGGTAATCTCGAGCATGAGGATATTCGGCTCGACGTCGCGGAGCTTCAGCACGTCTCACCGCCAAAAGGCGCAGAAGGTGCGCGAACCGTCGTTCAACCAAATGACATCCTCATTTCAATCACGGCAGACGTTGGAATGGTCGGCCTCGTTCCTGATCGATTAGGCGAGGCTTACATCAATCAACATGTTGCACTCGCCCGACCGCTTCCAATTGTGAATCCCGCGTACATTGCCTATTTTCTATGTGCATCCGAAGGAGGTTGGGGTGTTCTAAAGAAACTTCAACGAGGCGCAACGAAAGTTGGTCTTGGATTGGACGATATTCGCGCAGTGCCAATTCCGCTTCCCCCACTGGCCGAGCAAACCCGGATCGTGGCAGAAGTGGAACGCCGGTTGAGCGTGGTAGAGGAGGTGGAGGATATGATCTCCGCTAACCTGCAGCGGGCGGCCCGTCTTCGGGAATCAATTCTTAAGAAAGTGTTTTGCGGGGATCTCTAACCAACCATATGCGCAAATTAGACGCTAATACTCAAGCCACGCTGGACTACCTATCCAGCCTCGGATTCAGATTCATTGATGTAGAAGTAAGAATCGGTACAGTGGAGCCGGACATCGTCGTCTATGGTGACGAGCAAAAGGAAAGCGCCCTAATTGTCGCCGAAGTGAAGCAGCATCTTCCGCCTCATCTAGAATTGCTGCATCCAGCCGTCCAACAGGCATTTCGCTACTCCGCTCTCCTCGGAAACAAGGCTGGTCGGCTACTGGTAAGCGACGGAGAGAATCATCATTGGTTTAGGCTCATAGACGGAGGTACATCTCTCGAGTATACGGGCCCTCCAGAACCGCTCAGGTCACCTGACAACGGCGAGGTGGGAGCATCTCCTGAACAGATTCTTCATTCTGCGGTACAAAACGTCATCGCCTCCGTCACTGGCGCCGGAATGCGAATGGAGTTGTCATCCGGTCGCGACATTCTTGGCATCATAGTTGCGCGGCTACTCTCCCCTGATGACAGAAATCGGACGTGGCAGCACCAACAGGACGACCCACGGGAGATGGTCGAACGCACTCTTCAACAGCTTCTCGGTCAGCGATTCCAAAGCAACTGGACACTTCCACGCGACATCGTCCAAGAAGCCGTCTATCTGCTGAGTGAGGTACCAAGACATAGCTTGTTGCGCACTACGACCGCACGCCTCTTTTGGACTGAGATACTCCCACAACTGAGCGACCAGGACCAAGCGTGGTCTTCGCCCCGACCGCTTGCGGGTTTCCTCGTCGCAATTGCTGGATGTAAGCCGAGTGATCGAATAGTAGATCCTGCTTGTGGGACCGGCCAGTTCCTGGTCGAAGCGGATATCTTTCGGCAGCCCGAACAAGGCCTCAAATTTTTTAGGGCACCAGCAGCTCCGACCGGCACACTTGATTTGGTGGGCTACGAGCGCCATCCACTCGTCGCAGAGGTCGCACGCCTTAACTTCGCCCTTGCCGGATTGGATGGACGGAGTATTGAACAGGATGACTCCCTCCAGTCACGCGCGCTAGGAAAGGAAGCCGGCCAATTTGATTTAGTGATCTCCAACCCCCCTGTAGGAAGATTCGATCAGAGTCGGCGTCAGACCAGTGTCGCGGGGCCTAGACTTTTTGGAAGCAAGGTCGAGACCGCCTTTGTTGAACAAGCCGTCCATCTTCTGAAACCGCGTGGGCGCGCCGCTTTGTTATTGCCTGAGGGATTCTTTTTTTCACGTGATCGGAGAGAATTCCGGGAGTGGCTCTTGCAAGTCGCAAAGATTGACGCCATTCTCGGATTGCCGCCAGGTGCATGGACAACGGCAAAGAGCCACACTCAAGCATCAGTCCTAGTGTTTACCAAGCAAGAACCACAGCCCCACAGGCCAGATTACCCCATATTTGTGGCTGATTTGAGATCACTTGACGATCAGGAGTCCGACTCGAGAACTCCATTGCAGTCGCTCCTGGATCAGACTCTAGAAGCATTCTTTCAGTTTTCACAAGAGCAGGCTCATGGGGTTCAGCCCACAGGGAAATACCCGGTTGGTAACGTCGTATCTTCAAGCCTGATTTCCCCCGAGCGATTGGACGTTGCGGGGATAATGCTTGAAGCTTGGCGCAACAAGCCATTGGCTGCCCAGAGCAGATATTCTGTAGCGAAGCTAGGTGAGCTCGCAGCCATTATCTTGGGGCGTCACGTCAAGAAAGTTGGTGAGCGCACGAGAGTGCCCAACTCCGTAAATTACATACAGGCCGGGAACGTCAGAAGATTCGAGATCGAATTGAACAATGTCCCTCAGTTGGTTGATGAAGAAGCAAATGCCGCAGTTCCCGCCCGGCTAAAAGCTGGCGACGTGCTGATTACTTCCACCGGTCAGTACCTTGGACGGGCCGCTTTGGTCACCGCAACACACATCCCAGCGGTAGCGAGCAATGCAGTTACTATTCTGCGAGTTCGCAATATCGAGAGTGTCGATCCCAGGTATCTCGTTGCGTTTCTGAACAGCCCCGCAGGCGTAGAGCAGTTCGAACAGCGAAGGATCAAGAGTGTTGCTCAACCATACCTTCGCAGAGGAGACATCGAAGATATTGCGATCCCCCTCCCGCCATTGGAGGTGCAGAAGGCAGTAGTCGATGAAATATGGGACCTTTTGGCGCGAGCCGATAGCATGGTCGCGCAAGCCGAAAACATGAGGGCTCGCGCGCAGACCCTGCTGCTCGATGTGCTCAGCGAAAGGCCCACAGTATGAGCAATCGCTTCTTTGTAAAGTGGAACCGCCTGCAGCCGATGGTCAAAAACATTCGTACCATCTACCACGCCGTCGACCGGGAACTTGTCGGCGCTTTCAATGCTGCAGTGGACCCCAAATGGCGCGCCTCAAATATTACGCAATTTGACAAGAATGTGCGGGCCGTGTGCGAGCATACCGAGGAACCAGCATGGCCGCTGCTGAATACTATTTCTAGATTGCTGCTCAACAGCCCAGCACGCAAGGCGATCCTTGATGTTGCGAGGTTTGAGACCGGAGTACCGTTCGAGATTGTTACCCTGCATCGAGACGGCTCTTGGCACGTTGGATGGTTATTGACCGACGATCCAAACGATGAGGAGGACGTTGCTACGCTTGAATGGTATCGTCCAGAAGAACCTGGGCGCACCCCAATCACGCCGCAGCCGATTATTGATTATATTGCTGGTTGCGTGGCTCTCTATCGCGCCGGACTGATTCTTCCTGCGCTCGCCGTGCTCACGATGGCCTATGAGTCAGCATTATGGGATGCTTTGGCCGCGAGCGGAATCGCGAGAACGACGAAGCGTCGAACCTATTTAGCCACCAATTGGAAGCTGAAAAAGGTAGCCGACAAGCTAGTGGTACAAATCAGCGGAGCTGATCAGTCTCTCGAAAATCTTGTGCACGTCCCAGGGGAATTCTTTGAGGAAATCAAAGCTCGGCTGAATCATATCGCTACGGGTAACACCTCACACGCCGAGCTCAGCATCAAAGTCACACTGCCCACTTCCAGATTCTTGGTTTCTAGCCAAACGGAGTCGGAAGAAGATGTTTCAAGCCGTGGACTTCGAACAGCAATCGAAATGGCTCGTGCGAAAGGCATTCAGGCGATTACCACAGTGGTGGAACAGCTGGACGAGACTTTCATCGCGCTACGCAATAGCCTGGTCCACTTTCCGGCCAACGGACTGTTCGTTCCACCGATTCCAGTTCTCGGGCGGCCGCCAATAGCTGACGTAGGAGCCCTTGCCACGGATCAGCGACTTTTTCTGACCCTGCTGACCCCAGTTCTTGGCGTGATCAATACCACTTATAGCGAACCTATCGCTTCAATCACGCCGACTGACACTACTCCTGTGACCGCCCTGACCGACGCAACCATCGTGCAACCTCCGAGCTCATGACTTCTCCAACAGCCCTCGTCCACAAACTCTGGAACTACTGCAACATTCTGCGGGATGACGGCCTGTCTTACGGCGATTACGTGGAGCAGCTCACGTTTCTTCTGTTCCTGAAAATGGCGGATGAGCAATCGAAGCCGCCGTTTAACAAGCCGTCGCCCATCCCCAAGGGTAAAGACTGGCCGACGCTGCTCGCCAAGGATGGCGACGAACTCGAAATTCATTACCGCCATATGTTGGAGGAACTCGGCAAGCGGTCGGGCATGCTCGGCGTCATCTTCCGCAAGGCGCAGAACAAGATCCAGGACCCGGCCAAGCTCCGCCGGCTGATCGTGGACCTGATCGACAAAGAGCAGTGGTCCAGCCTCTCCGCCGACGTGAAGGGCGACGCTTACGAGGGATTGCTGCAAAAGAACGCCGAGGACGTGAAAGGCGGCGCGGGTCAATACTTCACACCGCGCCCGCTCATCGCCGCGATGGTGGACGCGGTGCGTCCTGAGCCGGGACAGGCCATCTGCGATCCAGCCTGCGGCACGGGCGGCTTCCTGCTCGCCGCGCATGATTACATTGCCAAGCACTACCCCCTCGACCGGGCGCAAAAGAAGAAGCTCAAGAGTGGCACGTTCTTCGGCATCGAGCTGGTGGACAGCGTCACGCGCCTGTGCGCGATGAACCTGCTGCTGCACGGCATCGGTGGAGATGATGGAGGCCCGGTGCCCTCACCGGGCGGCACGGACGCCGGGTCGGGGGACCCGGCCTACAACGTACCCGTCGTTACCAAGGACGCGCTGGCCGGGAAGCACGGCGAATACGAAATGGTCCTCGCCAATCCGCCCTTCGGCAAGAAGAGCAGCGTGACCATCGTCAACGACGCGGGCGAATCCTCCAAGGAATCGCTCATCATCAACCGCGACGATTTCTGGGCGAGCACCAGCAACAAGCAGCTTAACTTCCTCCAGCACATCTTCACCATCCTCAAGCAGCATGGCCGCGCGGCGGTGGTGCTGCCGGACAACGTGCTGTTTGAAGGCGGCGCGGGCGAGACTATCCGCCGCGAGTTGCTGAAGCGGGCGGAGGTGCACACGCTGCTGCGCATGCCCACCGGCATCTTCTACGCGCAAGGTGTGAAGGCCAACGTCCTGTTCTTCGACCGCAAGCCCGCTCAGGAAAGTCCCTGGACGCAGAAACTGTGGATCTACGACCTGCGCACCAACATGCACTTCACGCTGAAAGAGAACCCGCTGAAGCGCAGCGATCTGGATGATTTTGTGGGGTGTTATTTTGGCGAGGTTGGTAGGGACGCGCTGCCGCGCGTCCTTGAAGATAAGGCGGCGGAGCAACGCCGCCCTACCAGTCGCCACAATCGCGTCGAGACTGAGCGGTTCAAGTCATTCGGCTACGACGACCTGATGAAGCGGGACAAGGTAAATCTCGACATCTTCTGGCTGAAAGACGAAGCCTTGGAAGAAAGCGCCAACCTGCCAGCCCCCGAGATCATCGCCGCCGACATCGCCGCCGACATCGAAGCCGCTCTGGAACAATTCGCCACCATCGCCGAGGATTTGAAGTCCTAAGGGAAAATCTGGCATATCACTAAGATCAGTTTTTGTTCGGTTCCTGGTAGACATCAAATCCCACCTGGTCGTGTAGGAGAGGTACTTCCACGACGTACCTAGCTGTAATGGTGTAGCGGTATTCCCCAATCCCAACGTTAATCGTCTTTCCAAGGGGCAGGAATTCCGGACCGTACTTACAAACCCCGTCGCGTGTCGTCGACACACAGAGATCGTTGAGTCCCGATTTGGATTTGTTCCATGGGCCAAATCGTATGAATACGTCCATTCCCCAAACCCTGTTTTTGGACCGTGTCTTAAAAACATAGTGGGCCGTCTGAAGTTGACGCTCGATGTTCTGAAACTTGGACTCAGCCTCCTCCGCAAGCGCTTTCAGGCGTTCCACGATCTCTTGCTCTTGCTTGAGCGCCTTGGCGGTCTGCTCCTGTGCTTTCTCAATGTCCCCGTTCAATTGGGCAAATCTGACTTCACTTGTTGCTAAAGTAGATTGCGTCTGATTCAAACGTGAATCGAGTTCTCTTCGCTGCTCCTCTTTTGAGGCTAATTCCAGCTGCAAGGAACTCAACGTTGTTGTCAATTGAAGAGCTTTGCGACTTTGATCCTCCTGGTTGGACCCCAGGACCGCGATACGAGTTGTCGCCTTGGTTAGGTCCTTCTTCGTCTCATTGAGAGTGCGGTTGACCTCCGACGCGAGCCCATTTGCATCCTGTGCCTGCTTGGTTGCCAGCTCTCCTTGTTTCTTCAGTTCATCTGCTGATCTATGTAGATTTTCCAGCTCGCTGCGCATGATCTCCAAGTCGGTACTTCCTCTCCACAGGTACAATCCCAGGACAAATGCGCCCAAGACCCAGAAGGAGCTAACCATCCAAAAACGAACTCGCTCTTTATGCCTAGCGCTATCGAGAGCATCACTGAACGATTTGTCTTGAGAACTATTCAACATTGCGTAGTAGGTCCTTGATATGAACACAGCACTCTATGCGATTGATTTCCCTTTGCGTTGCACTTAAGTTTCTGAGTCGGACTGCGGTAGCGAGGGACACCACAATTTCTCGACAATTCTCCACTCTTATGAGGAATCGATAGAGCACGGGGAGGCAGACGAGACTGATGAGTATGAAGAAGATCCCTAACCTTTTTGACGACACCCATTCGCTAATGAGAGTCATGCTCCCGCAAAACATAAGCGCGAAGAATACAGCCAGTAGCCCCACAAACGTGGGTCTTAGCCAACGTCGATCGTCTTTGCATTTTTCAAGACCTGAAATGCCCAATTCCATTTTCTCCCAGTACGATTTAGGGTCGCTTTCGTCCTTTTTGGCAGCAGATCTCGACTGCAACCACCTCGCAAAGGCAGGAGCGATTTGGATGGAGTGAGGTTCCAGCCCAAAGGAGGAGCAAGTTTTGACCTCCCGCAATTCTGCTCGCCAGCGCTCGACCTCGGGATCCCTATCGCGCTCATCAAATTTCCGGATCCAAGGTGCTTGTTCGTCAAGCATGAAAACGAGAACATCCATCCCCAGCTGTCGGGCAGCCTCGTATTCAAGCTGAGTAATGCTGCGTTGTTCTCCCTTTGGTACGTGGCCACGACGGAAGCCCACCAGTAATATGCAGAGGTCGCAACCGCTAACTCGTTCTTGTGAAAGGATGCTTGGTTCGTTGGTTGCGGCGGTCCAGTCTTCCATTGGGTCCACGAAGAAACCGGCGCTTCGTAATTCTGTGATTACGTGACGGCGATGCTGCTTCAGATCCTCAAACGTAGATGAAACGAACGCCTTATATGTCATTGGCTGCCCTGGCTTGCCTAGATGATGGAATCTGGCGGCGCCAACCCGGGTGACCATGTTGGGAACGTGAGATGATTGTGCCTGAATGTGACTTTTATTGCTGTGCCATTGGGATGTCAACATAAACTTTGCATTGGGGTTAGTAATTATTACGATCGATCGATGCGAGGCGAAAGTTTAAAAGACAGTTTCTCAGCGACCCGCCATGAGCTTTGATCTGCAGAAAATTATCGAGAGCAAACGCGCTCTGCGCCATAACCTCGCGGCTCGGCCCGTGGGGGAAAAGCTGCGGATGCTCGATCTCCTACGTGAGTGGGAACTCGCCATTCGCGGCCGAGTGATTCATTCCGATGCGAGCCGCCCCTGTGAAGAGCCTGCGCCGTACCTTTCAGGACACAAAGAACGTTAACGACGCCAAGCGTATAAGATTCCGTAAACCACCGGGGCCCTCTCCCCCTCGATCCCCCTCTCCGCGGTCGGTTCGTTGCTCAACGTGACGGCTGCTGGCGGAGAGGGGGAGGGAATAAATGGCGATTTCTTCCCCGGGTCTGCCACCCCTCTGGGGTTCTCTGAGGAACGCGGGCTTCCTGCCTGCAACGTTTTGCTTTGAGTTGCCAACCATCCAAGACATAGGCCCGCGCTTGTTTGGATTCAGAAGGCCATCGTAACAATTTTGAAGGGCAGTTCTGTTGCCAGACGGCAGGCGCTCTCGACAACCGAAGAATTTCTCAAAGAGCTGGAGCACGCGACATTCTTCGTTTACCGATCATTCTCTCTTAGTGTCTTGTGGTCAGGAGGAATGCAGCTAATAGGATGATCCAACAAGCCAATCCTCCCCAGCCGAACAAGAGACTCAACGAAGTAAGGCTTGCTTGCGGGGTTCCTTTGGATGAAGCACGTTTCTTAGCAACAGATCCGAGAACTATAGCAAGTGAGCTACCTAAGATGGGAACTAGGATTCCTCCGATCGTCGCGCACGCAAACGCAATTGAAGGTAACGCAGAAGCACGATGTTTCATCCGTCCAACCTCATAGTCCCTAGGGTCGGGAAAATGGGATCACATCTTTCCTTTTTCGAGAAAGATTGACCGCCTATTCGCTCTAGGGTAACGTCGCGGAGCATGAGTCGACCGTTGCGGATTGATCGAGTTGGCCCTCCTTTCAGGACAGCAGTCATAGGACTTCCCTGCCGTATTTGGCTTCGGCTTGATGCTTCGGAAGATGCGTCAGTGTTGGTGGGCCGCCGCCGTGCAGATCGTTCTGGGGATAGGTTTGTTCCCAATAGCGTCCATCATCGGGATCTTGAAATAGCGTCTCCCAAGCACCCCACTGTCTACTGACGGCAACTCTGCGTAGGTGGTTAGAGGTAAGGTCTTGAATCCGCTCGCACGTGGCATCGCGTTGGACTTGCCCTTGTTGCACGATCCATTTGCCAACTAACTCGGTTTCTTGGGCGCTTATCTTCATGCGTGAAGTGAAAGGATTGGCCTCAGAGAGCAGATCGCACGCATGCCCGAAGCCTGCATGCATGCACCACCCAGCGGTCCGATCAAGGGCTTGGATTGAGGCCATCCGTTAGGAAGGTTTCTCGGCTCGAGGCTCTAATCCCAAATGAGCTCGGCGAGAAACTGCCACGCGCTTGTAGGAACGTAGCCAATCAACACTAGAACCAACATAGTCCAGAATTGAATGTGACTTAGCCGCCGTGGTGATCCCTTTCCAAAGAATACTATTCCGAGAGCGATCACGACCCAAACATGACCCAACAGATTTGACAATACGTAGAAAAAAAAGAGTACAGGCTGGGAATGCATCAGCGAATAGAAGACCATTTGAGGGCCGTTCTTCCACGTGTAGTAGAGTTTTTCCTCTACTACCTGCCTTGCGTAACCCAAAGTACCCGGTAACAGTATCCACCAAGAAAGGGACATTAGTTTCACCCGTGCTTGGTGGTCAGTCATCCATCCTTGCATTGTGTTACCCTCAGTATGGGGATTGATATCGCCCTCCTAGGAAGCCGTTCCAATAGTCTTGAATCAGCCGAACCGGGAGACTGTCAAGGTCAGGCAACCCGTGCTCCATGACATGTTCAAGTCCATGCTTCGCTCCACTCAGAGAGTACATTTCTCCATCCCACGCTTTGAAGCCAGAATGGTTGTATGCAGTGCTGTCCATCAAGGCATGCATTCCCATACTTAGATGAAACAGGGCCTCGTTCAGACTTTTTGATTTCCAAGCCTTCTTTAGTTGATCGCAAAGAAACTTATTGAACGCTCTTCGCGCGTCTTCAGCGGTCTGATTCGGAGCCGACATGCCATGCATAAAGGCATGAGCGGTATCTTGAAATTTGGGGATATCCGTCATTTCACTTCCCGACTTCACAATCGAAAGCTGTAGTTGAGTCATTTTCTTGCCAAAGGCGTCATCAATCATCCGGTTGTGGGTTGGAGTCAAGTGGTGACCAAATGGATCAATCAAATTCACTGGATCACCTACTACATATCCATACAGGTTTACATCTCCACCTGCAAATGAGATCGTCGGGTGGCGAGTCTTCAAGGGACTCGGTCCATCGCCAAAATGCCTGTGTCGCATAAATGGTAGAACTTCCAACTCGACCAAGGCCAATCTCCAGGATTCTCCACGAGCCTTCTCTTGACAGGGCTTCCATGCATATAGTCAAGCATCTCCACTTTTGTTCGCGCCAGACATTGAAGTCACAGAACCGCCGTTGCCAAA
>Ga0187893_10013291_pt1 | contig 11496 bp, 9 predicted proteins | sample MA1701074metaG_FD_139574 | JGI IMG/M metagenome (GOLD analysis project Ga0187893, IMG submission 139574) | White microbial mat communities from a basaltic lava cave in the Kipuka Kanohina Cave System on the Island of Hawaii, USA - MA170107-4 metaG ...
GCGCAAGCTGATGCGCTACATCCGTCTCTACAACAAGAACCCCAAACCGGTGAACTGGCAACACAAGGACCCCACGCGGCGGATCGTTTCTACTAGCGATCCAAAGGTTACGGTGCACTAGGTGACGCGAGGACCCATCGATCACGGTCACAGTGATCTTCTGCTGGTTACCCGCGGGTGCATCGAATTCGAACCGGAACGTGAGGTCTTTGCGGCCGGTCGCTTTGTCATTCTTGTTGCGGACGCGCGTGACGTGAAACTGATAGCGAGCGCCGCTGCTGAAGTAGTATTGCTGGCGGGCGAGCGACCGTGGGTTGGTGTTCATGACGAAGACCAGGTCGCCCTCGGGTACCCCGGCGCTGGGATTCTGGTCCTTTTCCCGGAACGCGTACAGGTCGGTCAGGTTGAGATTGCGACCCTTCAACTCGGTCTCGCCGTCGTCGTGATCTGAAGCGACGAGGGCCCCTGGGCCGATCAGCAGGGCCAGCGCCAGGGCAAGGGCGATAAACGGGAGCACGCGTTTCACGCGATGCCTCACCTCCACCAGTGGAATATGATGCAATGCTAACCAGATGTTCGTACGTACCCTGGAAGCGGATTGGGAAGTGCGGTGTCGGGGGTGGTGCTGGTGAGGACCTACCGGTCTACGGCGAGAGCGTCGGTGGAGGGCCCCCGGTCGTTCCGGGCGCGGTACTGTCCGGTCGGCTACCGATCAGCAGACCCTCGGCGTCGAGCCGCACCGACCGGATCTTAAAGGTGACCGGCCAGTCGCGCTGGTGGACGATAGGGTTGATTTTGCGTTCGACATCGCGGATCACAGCGGTCGGCATCGGCAGCCCGTTGGCGTGGAGAGTTTCAATATAGAAGTAGATCTCGGTCGTGCCATCCACGGCAAAGAACCCTTTCATTTTCAAATGCCGCTGCGTCCCGCCAAACATGATGGTTCCGGAGCCGTGTAGGTAGCCGTCCCGAGCCCAGAATCGAATGTCGCGGGCCGGGCTGCCGGAGCCCAGGCGGTCATGCTTCAGAGGAATTCTTCCCCTCATCGCCCATCCGAGGACGGGGAGGAGGAGGGCACCCCCGAGAACATCTCTAGGATCTACGCCGTGGCTGCAGGGATCACCGTTCCGGGCCCGCAAGACGAGATCGGCCTCGCCCTGGATCAAGGGCCAAGGCGGAAGTCATCCAGGTAGAATGATCCTTTCGCCTTCTCGCGCGAGAAGAGACCGGCGAAATCAACGATCGTAATCCACCCGATCTGACCGACGTCGAGCCTCCCGTTCTCATCCTTGTTGGCCGCGTTGCTGGTATCGAGGAGAAACTGTTTCGAGTTGAGGGCCACCCGTTTCCACTGCCCCACCGGCAGCTCCAGACGGTATCCGTATCCTGAGTCGTCGCGCTCGGTGAGAAAGACGCCCAGGTGTGTCGCCTGCTGGGATTTGATCCAGAAGCTCAGCGTTACCGACGGTTGTTCTGAAAGGCTGACCTCGCGCGCCACGGCAAAGTATGTACGCGGGGTGATCTCATACATGCTTTCAAGGGCACCGGCGCCGACCTTGACGTGCTCGCGGGCCACGGTGATCCGCGTTTGACCGGGGCCGAAGATCACACGCCACCCATCGGGGCCTCCATCGAACGTCCAGTGCAGCGTCGGCAGGGTGGCGGCGCCGCGGCTGGGCGGGGCGAAGCACAAGAGGGTCACGAAGACCACGACCAGGATTGTTTTCACGAAGACCACCTTCCCCCGGCTGGGGGAGCCTAGACGGCATGCCATGGCCCCAGCTGACCAATTGTGCGGCTCCTCTATTTGTCTGTACGGAGAACGCGGGCTAGCGGTTGCGCTCCGGCTCCCAGCCGTAGACCGGGAGGATGTCCACCGGCGCGTAGTTGTCGGTCAACAGCGGCACGTCATCGGTGGGGATCTTGCGGTCGTACAGATCGGCCGCGTAGCGGTCGATGGGCAGCCGAACTCGATTCTCCGCGCGCAGGCGCCGCGCCGTGGCGAGGATCTCGTCGGGCCGCATGCCGGCGCGGCCGCTCGAGATCAAAATGATCGTGCGGGTCTCCGTCGCATTTCGGTCCAGCCCAAACGCGACGGGGAACGGATAGAGTCCAGGAAAGACGCTGGCATACGTCTTGTAGAGGGCGCGAAAGAGCTTGCTTTGGGGGCCATCGATGGCGCCGATGATGTTTGAGACGACGATCCCCCCGGGAGCGAGACGATCCCGCACCAGATCGAGAAATTCCTTCGTGGCGAGGTGGAAGGGGATGCCCTCCGCGAAGTACGCGTCAAGGATAACGACATCGTAGGTGGCCTCGCCGCGGCGCACATACACCCGGCCGTCCTGCACGATGATACGATGCCGGGCATCCTCCTTGACCTCGAAGTACCGTTTGGCGACATCGACGACGGCGGGATCGAGTTCGACCGTGTCGACGGCAACCTCAGGGTAGTCCCGCGTGAAGCGCTTCGGTATGGCCCCAGCGCCGAGTCCGATCATCAGCACCCGCCGCATGCCTGGATGCAAGACACGGGCCAGGTGCGCATACGACGAGTAGAGGAACGGGCTCTCGTATGGATCACGGAGCACCATGCCGCCTTGAAATGAGCGGTTGAACCGCAGATAGCGATTCAGGCCGTCTTCCAGGACGCTGATCTGATGGTAGGCGCTGTCGCGCTCGTAGATCACGCGTGAAGTCGGTACGGCGATCGGCGCTCCGCCGGCCGGCGCCGCCAGCAATACAATCAGAGCGGCCGCGCCGAGCGCGTGACGCCGCCCCGCGGTCTCCGGCCGGGCGTACCGCACGGCCAGCAGTCCCGCAAGGACGAGCAGCGTAACTCCCAGCAGGTAGAGGATCGCCCGGATGCCGAGGCTTGGGACAAGAAAGAACGCCGTCGCGATGGTCCCGGCGATACTGCCGGCCGTCGAAAGCGCGTAGAGCACGCCGGCGCTGGTGCCGACGGTGGCCAGATCCCTCGCGACAAGTTTGATGGCAAACGGGGAGGTCGTGCCCATGAGTACGCTGGGGAGGGCAAAGAGCGTGACGGAGGCCAGCAGCGGGTTAAGCCGCGGACCCAGATTCCAAGCGTCGAACGTCATCAGCACGGGGCGCGAGAGGACCGGCAGGGTCAGGATTGTCAGCCCCGCCAGCGTTAAGAGCGTGGCCAGCACCGTTGCGCGGGGCCACCGGTCCGCCATCGTACCGCCGAGGTAATAGCCTAAGCTCAGTGCCGCCAGAAAGATGCTGATCAGCCCGCCCCAGACGAAGACCGACGTTCCAAAGTACGGCGCGATGACACGGCTGCCAACAATCTCCAGCGCCATGAGCACCGCGCCGCTGCCGAAGACCACTACGCGTAAGACCACGGCCAATCAATTCGATCCGAGCCTAAGGGGCGCCTTCTGCCCCTGTAGAGACGTTGTTATACTTCGTACCGTATGCGACGCACCAAGATCGTTGCGACGCTGGGTCCCTCCTCGGAATCGCCCGAGATACTGCGGGGAATTCTGGCCGCGGGCGCTGACGTCGTGCGCCTCAACTTCTCGCACGGGACCCCGGACGACCATCAGCGGCGGCTGGACACTGCGCGCCGCCTGGGCGCCGATCTCGACCGTCCGCTTGGGGTGCTGGTGGATCTTCCCGGCGCCAAGATTCGCATCGGGTCACTCCCGGGAGGGGCGGTGACGCTGCGCCGCGGCGCCGAGGTCGTGCTGCAGCCCGGAAGCGGTCCGGCGAGTGATGGCATCATTCCCGTGGCCTATCCCCGCCTGATCGAGGATGTCACTCCCGGCCAACGGGTCTTCCTTCAGGACGGTGGTCTCGAGCTCGTGGTCAGGACTGTCTCAGCCACCGGCCTATTGTGCACGGTCGAGTCCGGCGGCCGCCTGCGGCAGCACGCCGGTGTGACGCTTCCAGGCGTGCGGCTGAGCGTGCCCGCATTCACCGACGACGATCGACGATATCTAGAATGGGCACTGGCTCACGACGTGGACCTCATCGGGCTATCTTTCGTGGAGGGCGCCGAAGACGTCGAGCACGCCCGGAAGCTGGTGGCCGCGCGCGGCGGGAAGGCGAAGCTGGTGGCCAAGATCGAGCGGCGCCGCGCCCTCGACCACATCGATGAGCTTGTTGCCGCGGCGGATGGCATTATGGTCGCGCGCGGGGATCTGGCCGTCGAGACGTCCATTGAGGAAGTGCCCGTGGTGCAGAAGCAGATCATCGCCCTGTGCAACGCGGCGGGCACGCCGGTTATCACGGCCACGCAGATGCTGGAGAGCATGATCACGAACCCGAGGCCCACGCGGGCCGAGGCCGCGGACGTCGCCAACGCGGTCTTTGATGGAACCGATGCGCTCATGCTGTCGGCCGAGACCGCAATCGGCGCGCACCCTGTCCAAGCCGTCACCTCGATGGCGGCCATCGCAGCGAGGGCAGAAGCGGGACTTCCCTACGACCTGCTGCTGCGCGAGCGGCGTCGGCAGCGCGCCACCGAAACAGCAGAAGCCATCGCCTTGGCCGCGTGTGAGGCCGCCGAGGCGGTGGGCGCGGCGGCCATCGTGGCCTCAACCGATTCCGGAAGCACTGCCCGGCGCGTGTCGCGTTTTCGGCCGCGCCGCCCCATCGTTGCCGTCACACACACGCCGGCCACGTGCCGGCAGCTCGCGCTCGTCTGGGGGGTCTGGCCGATCCTGGTGGATCCCCCATCGGATCTCGATGCCCTTGTGGCCCGCGGGGTCCGCGCGGCGGTGGACCTGGGGGTCGCCGCCCCAGGTTCGCTCGTGGTGGTGACCGCGGGATTTCCGATCGGACGGCCCGGCACGACGAATTTCCTGAAGGTGGTCAAGATAGACAACGAGGAGGACTCGCGATGACGCTTGCGGTCGACCTGGCGACGACGTTTCCCAGGCGGTTCCTGCCACCCGAGGCGGACATGGGAGACTGGGCTGACATCGAGCCGCTCTACAGACGGCTGCTCGCTGCCCGCGTGGTCTCTGTGGACGCCTTGGAACGGTGGATCGAGGATGCCAGCGAGCTGGCGTCGGCAATTTCGGAAGAGGCATCGCGGCGCTACGTCGCCATGACGTGTCAGACCGATGACCCCGAGCGCGAGCGCGCATACCTGTTCTTCATCGAAGAGATCCTTCCGAAGGTCAAGCCGCTCGGCCACGCCCTGGACGAGGCATACCTGCGCTCGCCGTATCGAGCCCTGCTTCCGCCCCGTTATGGTCTGTTGGATCGGTCCGTCCAAAATCGCGTGACATTGTTCAGGCCGGAGAACATCGCACTTCAAACCGAAGAGGCCAAGCTGGGCCAGAAGTATCAGAAGATCTCCGGTGCAATGACCGTCGTCTTTCGAGGCAAGGAGCACACGCTCCAGCAGATGTCACGGTACCTCGAGGAGACCGACCGCGCGGTCCGAGAAGAAGCGTGGCAGCTGGTCGCCAGACGCCGCCTGCAGGATCGCGAGTCGTTCGAGGAGATCTTCGAGCAGTTGCTGGAGCTGCGCGAGCGCATCGCACGCAACGCCGGCTGCGCGAACTACCGCGAGTATGTGTTCCGTAAGCGCGAGCGGTTCGATTACACTCCTGAGGATTGCCTGCGGTTTCACGACGCCGTCGAGCAAGCGGTGCTGCCGCTGGCGCGCCGGCTGCAGGAGGAGCGGCGGAGGGATCTCCGGGTGGACACGTTGCGCCCCTGGGACTACGATGTCGATCCGCGTGGACGTCCTCCGCTGCGGCCGTTCGCGACCGTGGACGAGCTGACGGCCGGCGTCGAGCAGATCTTCACGCGCATCGACGCCGATCTAGGACAGCAGTTCCGCTTCATGCGCGAAGGCTCGCTGCTAGACCTTGAGAGCCGCAAAGGCAAAGCGCCGGGTGGGTACCAAAGCACGTTTGAGGAACGACGCGTGCCGTTTATCTTTATGAACGCGGTCGGGCGTGACAGCGACCTCCGGACGCTGCTGCACGAAGGCGGTCACGCGTTTCATATGCTGGCCGCCCGCACCGATCCGGTCATCCAGTACCGGCACGCGCCTATGGAGTTCAGCGAGGTGGCCTCCATGGGGATGGAGCTCCTGGCCAGCCCCTACCTTACCGTCTTCTACCGAGACCGGGCTGACGAGCGTCGCGCGTCTCGCGAGCTGATTGCCGGCGTGGTCATGATCTTCCCTTGGATAGCCACCGTTGATGCCTTCCAGCACTGGCTCTACACACACCCGGGCCATACGCGCGAGGAGCGGCGCGCCGCGTGGGTGCGGACGTTTAGGAGATTCGCTCCCCTGGTGGACTTCACCGGATACGAGGACGTACTCGACTCGCTGTGGCATCGACAGATTCACGTCTTTCTCTACCCGTTCTATTACATCGAGTATGGGATCGCGCAGATGGGCGCGCTGCAGGTGTGGCGTCGCGCCCGAAGCGACTACGCGGGCGCGGTCCGTCAATATCGTGAAGCGCTGGCGTTGGGCGGCCGAGCGCCGCTGCCAGAGTTGTTTGCGGCGGCTGGAGCCGAGTTTGACCTCACCGCGCGAACACTGACTCCGCTCATGGAGGCGATCGACGGAGCGTTGGACGAATTCGACGCCGGCGACCGGGCCGCGGCGGGCTAAGGCTGCGGGCTAGCTCCGGGTACCATCGAGCAGCGCGCGCCAGACCTCGTCGCGCCGGCCGGGAACCAGGGCTTCGTACACGCCGAGCCGGTCCACGAGATCGCCATACTCGGCTCGCAGCCGGGCCGCCACTTCGCCCGGCGTTCCCCAGACCGCACTCGCTTCAAGCATCTCCTCGGTGACCAGGCCGGGCATGTCCTCCCAGCGCCCGCGTGCGGCGTACCGGCTCAGCTGCTCCCCGATATCCCCCCATCCGTGGAAATCCAGTACCGGCCGGTAGGTCGGTGTTGACGCGTAGAACGAGAGGTGTCGGCGAATATCATTGAGTTGCGCGGCGATGTCCGTATCCGATCCCGTTGCCACGAACACGGAGGCCGAGATTGTGAAATCGTCCCTGTCCCGGCCGCTGCGCACCAAGCCGGCCTGGATTTGCGGAAGGACAACCTCACGGAGGTAGCGGCGCGTGTGGTAGGGGTGCACGTGGAAACCATCGCCGATCTCCCCAGCCAGCCGGCACATGCGGGCGCCGACGCCGGCGAGATCGATGCGCAGCCCGCTCGGCCGCTCTCCATCTGGAGTGAAAAACGGAGTCATCAGGGAGAGCGTGATAAATCTTCCGCGAAAGTTGAGCGGGCGGCGTTCGCTCCATGCCCCCCAGACCTCGCGAATCGCCGCGACTACCTCGCGCAGTTTGGGCACAGGCGGATCCCATTGCATGCCGAACCGGCGCGTGATGTGCGCGCGTACCTGCGTCCCCAGGCCGAGGACGAAACGGCCCGACGACAATCGCGCAAGATCCCACGTGGTGTGCGCTAGCGTCGTGGGACTGCGTGTGAACGCGAGCGCAATGGCCGTGCCGAGGGTAAGACGGCTCGAGTGCTCGGCGGCGAGCGCCAGGCCGAGAAACGGATCGTGGTCGGTCTCGCTCATCCATAGGCCATCGAACCCCAGGCGCTCCGCAGCTCGGGCGACCTCGGGGACCTCCCGCAGCGTGCTGTAGACAAGACGCGCATCGACCTGCACGTATGACCCTCCCCAGTCACGCGGGCATGCGGTGCGGTGACACCAGCACGACCCAGCCCACCATTCAGCAGCGCTGCAGGAGTTCCCCCTACGGTGCCGAACCGCAGGGTCTTACGGGAGAGGCCGGAGGGCATCAGATCGTAGGGGAAGGTGGCTGGCGCATCGGGTCTGGTGCCGCATGCGGTCTGGCACTATCTGGGTCTTAATGATTGGGCTCTCCGTCGTGGCCGTTGGCCCGGCGGTGGGTCAACCAGCGATCGGCGTGACCGTCAATGGGTCGCCGCTCACGCTGTCCGCGCCTGCGGTTCTTCAGGCCGGCCAGGTGATGATCCCGGCGACCCGTACGTTTGAGGCGTTCGGCGCGGCAGCGGTCTGGCTTCCAGCAGAACGCGCGGTCCTCATCTCCAACCGGACAGGCCTGACCATCAGGCTGCGCGTAGGCGAGACGCTCGCCCAGGTCAATGGCCAGGCCCAGACGCTCCCGGCGGCTCCGACCATTGTGGGCGACACCGTGCTCGTGCCGGCGCAGTTTGTTTTTGGCGCTTTGGGTGCCTGGGTCCGATACGACGATTCCGCGCGTACCCTCCATGTCGCGTCCCAGATCAAAGGCATGACGGTCCGCCGTTCGGGCGAGATCGTCCGCGTGGTGCTCGAGGCAACCGGCCCGATACGGACCGAGCACCGTACCCTGGTCGATCCCGATCGGCTGGTTGTCGATCTTCACGGCGCGGCGTTCCGACCAACAGACCAGGATCTTGCGGTTGGCTATGGGGGCGTCACACGAGTGCGCGCCGGCCAGTTTCAGATCAAGCCATACGTCACCCGGATCGTCTTTGACCTCTCGCAGCCCGTCGATATGCGCGTCGTTCCTTCGCCGCGGTCATTCGCGCTCACCCTGGAGGTGTCCCCGCGCGGCGCGGCCGCCACAGCACCGCGGCCGGCGCCCGTATCTGCCCCTCCCGCTGTGGTGCCCGCGCCACCGCAGTCCGCGGCGCCGGTCGCCGCGCAGCTGCCTCCGCCTCCCCCGAACCTGCCGGTGCCGATGCCTGAGGAGTATCATAGTCCCCCGCCTCCGGCCGCAGCGCCGACATCCGACGACGGCACCCTCCGGATCCAGCAGGTGCGGATCGAGCAGCCCGGCGGACGGTTCCGCGTGCTTGTCGAAGGCTCCAGGCCGTTTGAGCATACGGTTCGCGAGCTCATCGAGCCCGATCGTCTGGTAATCGATATTCCTGGGGCGGTCTTCGTCCCAAGCAAGCAGGAGATCCCCGTAGCCGGACCGCTCGTCACCGAGGTGCGCGCCGCGCAGTTTCAGGCCGATCCGGACATTATGCGCGTCGTTGTCGTCCTGAGGCGCAAGGCACCGTACACCGTCTCGCCCTCAGCCGAAAACGGTAACACGCTGGTCATCGATATTCCCGATCCGTCGCTGCGCGGGCACGTCGTCGCCATCGACGCAGGCCACGGTGGGCGAGACATGGGCGCCATCGGTCCGACCGGGCTCCAAGAGAAGGATCTGGTGCTGGACATCGCGCAGCGCCTGCGCGAGATCCTCGTGCGGGCAGGCGTGCGAGTCGTCATGGCGCGCGAAACCGATACGTACGTCGATCTTACCGAACGCCCGCGCACTGCCCGCCAGCAGGGAGCGACTGTTTTTGTCAGCATCCATGGGAACGCCTCGACGCGCCCTGCGATCAGCGGCTCGGAGACCTATTACCTCACGCCTCAGAGCTTGGCGCTGGCCCAGATGATTCAAGACGAACTTGCCAAAGTGGGCGGACTGGCCAGCCGTGGGGTGAAGATGGCCAACTTTCTCGTCCTCCGGGAGAACGACGTCCCCGCGGTGTTGGTCGAAGTGGGCTACGTGTCCAACGTTGAGGAGGAGACGCGGCTGCGCGGTGAGGCGTTTCGTCAGCGTGTCGTCGAGGCCATCATGCGCGGCGTACAGCGGTTCCTTTTCGTCTACCCCGTTCCGGCCAACTGATTCCAGGAGTCCCGCGCGGCAGCCTCGAAGGAGTACGCAATGCCGAGGGCCGACGGCCGGCAGCCTGATGAGCTGCGGCCGGTAGAGATCGTTCGGAACTTCATCCCTCACGCCGAAGGCTCGGTGCTGATCACGCTGGGGACCACGCGTGTTGTCTGCACCGCGACCGTAGAGGAGCGGGTGCCTCCCTGGCTGCGCGGCGGCGGCCGCGGGTGGATCACCGCCGAGTACGGCATGCTTCCCCGTTCTACCCACGAACGGACTCCGCGCGATCCCGGCCGCCAGGGCGGACGGGTCCAGGAGATCCAGCGGCTGATCGGTCGCTCGCTGCGTTCCACGGTGGACCTTGACCGTCTGGGCGAGCGCATGATCACCGTGGATTGTGATGTGCTCCAGGCCGACGGCGGAACGAGGACCGCGGCGATCACCGGCGCGTTTGTCGCGCTGGTGGACGCGCTCGCCGTGCTCCGTCGAACAGGCGCCCTGGCGTGGTGGCCGTTGCGCGAGTTCTTGGCGGCCACGAGCGTGGGGATCGTCGAGGGTGAGATGATGCTCGATCTGACGTTCGCGGAGGATTCACGCGCACGCGTCGATCTCAACCTCGTCCTCACCGAGTCCGGCAAGATCGTCGAGGTGCAGGGAACGGCGGAGGGCGCGCCGTTTTCCCGCCAGGAGCTTCTGACGCTGTTGACCCTGGGCGAAAACGGAATCCGCAAGCTCATCTCCGCCCAAAAGGCGGTCCTGGGCGAGCTGCTGGCCACCCTGCCGCGATAGCGGTGCCCACCGTCGTGCTGGCCACGCGCAATCGCGGTAAGGCGCGTGAGCTCCAGGCTCTGCTGGCCGGCGTGCCGGTGCTCATCCGGACCCTCGATGACTTCCCGGAGGTTCCCAGCATTCCCGAGTCCGGGCACACATATGAGGCCAACGCCGTGGCCAAAGCGTCGACGGTAGCCAGACTCACTGGAAACATCGCGCTCGCCGACGATTCGGGGATCGAGATCGATGCGCTGGACGGAGCCCCGGGCGTGAACTCTGCAACGTTCCTCGGTCCGGATGCCACGGATGTTGACCGGAACACCTGGGTGCTGGGACGCCTCGAGGGCATGGCATCACCGCGGCGCACGGCAAGGTATCGGGCAATCGTCGCCATCGCCACCCCCGACGGCGCGATTCGCGCGTTCGAGGGGATGTGCGAGGGGCGCATCGCCGAGGCCCCGCGAGGGAGCGAGGGATTCGGTTACGACCCAATTTTCGTGGTTGCGGACCTCGAGCAGACGATGGCTGAGCTTTCGCCCGCGACCAAGAATCGGATCAGCCACCGGGCGCGTGCGCTCGCAGCCGCGCGCGGCTACTTGGAATCGTTGGTCCGTAATTCGGCTGTGGAATCACCTCCCCGGCCGTAACGAACGATGGTGGCAGGAAGACCCCTGTTGCCCAACCAAATAATCGGTGTGAGGCAACGTTCTGACAGGGGTGCCCGGTGGATCTAAGCGGGTTCCTGCGTTATTGGTCGTTGACGCTGGCGGTCTTTGTCTTCTATCTATTTGCGATCATTGTCGCGTCGCTGGACATCGCCGGTGAGGTACGTCAGGCGATCATCAAGAAGCGCGCTTCGCTCAGAGGCCCCGCGCTCGACCCGAACCCGTTGGCCGGGCGCGCCGTGGCCGCGACGTTGCTCTCCGGCCCCGGGCAGCAGCTCGATGCCAAGAGGGAGTGGGTGGCGCGGCTGGCGACTGATATCGCCAAACGCCTCAATGCGCGGGTCCACACGCTGGTGTTGGAGGACTCGAAGGGCCATCCGCTCGTGCATTTTAATGATGGAAAGCGTATAGAGACCTACCGGATTGACCGCACGCTCGTTGAGTCCGCGATGGCC
>Ga0187893_10013292_pt1 | contig 11495 bp, 12 predicted proteins | sample MA1701074metaG_FD_139574 | JGI IMG/M metagenome (GOLD analysis project Ga0187893, IMG submission 139574) | White microbial mat communities from a basaltic lava cave in the Kipuka Kanohina Cave System on the Island of Hawaii, USA - MA170107-4 metaG ...
CGGTGGTTGCAGAATTATGAAAGAAAGGAGCAGTCGTGCCACTGGTGGTCGAGCAGGCGCCGATGAGCCGCCTGGTACGGTTCGTGCTGGCGCTCGCAGGCGAGCCGAGAAAGCTGACACAAGCTGCCTCGTTGCGTTTGAAACTGGGCCGCACACGATATCTCGATGCATGCTGGCCGCTTGCGACTGAGCCGGGCGCGGTCACACTGCGGCAGAGAGCAAAGACCTGGCGCGAGCCGTGCGATTACCTCGCCTGCGGCTTCGGACTCGTGCCGAATATCGAATTGCCGGTGCTGGCGGGCTGCGAGCTGCGCGACGGATTTGTCGCGGTGGACGAATGGCAGGAGACTTCAGTCGCGGGCGTGTACTGCGCGGGCGAGCCGACGGGGATCGGTGGCCTCGATGCGGCGCTGGTCGAAGGCAGAATCGCCGGATACGCGGCTTCCGGGAATAAAGAGCACGCTCGTGCTTTGTTCCTCGAACGCGCCAGGACGAGGGCGTTCCAGCAGGCGCTGGATCGTGCATTCGTACTGGCGGATGAGCTGAAGGCGCTGGCTGCGGCGGGGACCGTTGTGTGCCGGTGCGAGGACGTGACGATGGGCCGGATTCGGGAGCAGCATTCGTGGCGGTCGGCGAAGTTGCAGACGCGGTGCGGGATGGGGCCGTGCCAGGGCCGGGTGTGCGGCCCGGCGATCGAGTTCATTCTCGGGTGGACGCCGGATTCGGTGCGCCCGCCCGTGTTTCCGGGGAGGCTGGAAGATCTGGCATCAGGCGCATCGTTGGAGCACCGCCCTACTTGATCTCCAGAATCTCTTTCTCCTTGACCTTGGAGGCCTGGTCGAGCTTCTGCATCATCCGGTCGGTGATCTTCTGGATCTCGTCATGCGCGCGTCGGTCGTCGTCCTCGCTGATCGATTTGTCTTTGAGCAGCTTCTTGACGGCCTCATTGGCGTCGCGGCGAATGTTGCGCACGGCCACGCGATGATCCTCGGTAACCGTGTGCAGGTGCTTCACCAGCTCCCTGCGCCGCTCCTCGGTTAACGGCGGGATCGGCACGCGAATGACCTTGCCGTCGTTGTTGGGATTGAGACCCAGGTCGGAGGCGCGGATCGATTTCTCGATGGCGCCGATCTGGGAGACGTCCCATGGCTGAACCGTGATCAGCGACGGTTCGGGAACGTGCAGCGTGGCAAGCTGGTTCAGCGGCGTCGGCGTGCCGTAATAATCGGCGCGTACGCCATCGAGAAGACTCAGCGAGGCGCGCCCGGTGCGAATGCCGGACATGGCGTGTTGCAGGTCGGCGAGCGCCTTGTCCATGCGGGCCCGCGCGCCGGCTTCGATCTCCTTGACGCTTTGGTGGGTGGCGGCTTGTTGTCCAGGCTTCATAGCGAATTCTTTTCGTGGATCAAGGTTCCGACGGTTTCGCCCATCGACATACGCATTATATTGCCCCGCGTGTTTAAGTTGAAGACGCGCACCGGCAGCCCGTTGTCACGGCACATGGCAATGGCGGAAGCGTCGATGACGCCGAGCTCGTTGGCCAGGACATGGCGATAACTCACTTCGGAGAATCGCACGGCGCCGCTGTGCTTCATCGGGTCCTTGTCGTAAACGCCGTCGACCTTGGTGGCTTTGGCCAGGACGCCGGCGTGGATCTCCAGCGCACGGAGAGCCGCAGCGGTGTCAGTGGAGAAATACGGGTTGGAGGTGCCGGCGGCGAAGATCACCACCCGTCCCTTTTCGATGTGCCGGATCGCGCGGCGGCGAATGTATGGCTCGGCGACCTGGTGAATCTGGATCGCGGTCATCACACGCGTCGGTGTCTGGCAGCGCTCGAGCGCGTCCTGCAAGGCGAGCGCATTAATCACCGTGGCCAGCATGCCCATGTGATCGGCGGTGACGCGGTCCATCTGCTTCGCCGCCTGCGCGACTCCCCGGAAGAAGTTCCCGCCGCCGACCACCACACCGAGCTCGACGCCGGCCTTCGCCACCTCGGCGATCTCTCCAGCCAGCTCCGCCGTGCGCACGGCGTCGACGCCGAAGCCGTCGCCGCCGGCCAGCGCTTCCCCGCTGAGCTTAAGCAGAATCCGCCGGTACTTCGCCATGAGGGTCGGCCGGGATCAGGCCTGAGCGGCGACGTCGGGACCGGCGCCATCGGCGGAGTCGCCGACCTTGTACCGAACGAACCGCGAGATCGAGATATTCTCACCGAACTTGGCGATCCTGGTCTTGATCAGGTTGCCGATGGTGAGCGTGTTCTCCTTGATGAAGGGTTGATCGAGCAGGCACGCCTCTTCATAAAACTTCTCGAGGCGTCCCTCGACGATGCGGTCGAGCACATTCTCCTTCTTGCCCTCGTTACGGGCCCGATCGCGGGCGATTTCCTTCTCTTTATCGAGGACCGCGGCCGGCACGTCCTCGCGGCGTATCCATCGCGGATCGGAGGCGGCCACCTGCATGGCGATATCGTGGACCAGGTTGAGGAACTCCTGCGTGCGGGCCACGAAATCCGATTCGCAGTTCACTTCCACCAGAACGCCGAGCTGCGAGCCCGGATGGACGTAGGTGCCGATCACGCCCTGCCGCGTGGAGCGGCCGGCCTTTTTCGCCGCCGCCGCGATGCCTCGCTTGCGCAGGACGACCTCCGCCGCATCGAGGTCGCCATTGGCCTCGACGAGTGCGTTGCGGCATTCCATCATTCCCGCGCCGGTACGGTCGCGGAGCTGTTTGACCAGTTGTGCGGTGATCTCGGCCATGGCTGCCCCCATTCTCTTCTCCTGTGATTCTGTCGCGGGACGCGCGCTACTTTTCGGCCGCTTCCGGGGACGGCGTATCGGTGGATTCCGCCACCGGCGCCTTGCGCGGCAGCGAAACCGACGGCAGGTCCTCTTCGCGAAGGCTTTCCGACATGAGCTGCTCGGCGTACTGCGGGTCGAAGTAGTGGCTGATCTCCGAGGGCGGCGCTTCCTCGACCGGCGTTTCTTCGGCGACCACGCGCTCACCGGTGAAATCGTGCTCGGTGGCGAGGGCCTTGCCTTCGACGACGGCGTCGGCGATCTTGTTGGTGAACAGCCGGATGGCGCGGAGGGCGTCGTCATTACCGGGGATCACCCAATCGACGAGGTCCGGATCGCAGTTGGTGTCGACGATAGCCACCACGGGGATGCCCAGCTTGCGGGCCTCCTTCACGGCGATGTCTTCCTTGCTGGAGTCGATGACGAACACCACGTCCGGGAGCCGGGCCATTTCCTTGATGCCGGCCAGGTTCTGCTGCAAGTGCTTCCGCTCACGCTCGAGCCGGCCGACTTCCTTTTTGACGCGGCCCTCCCAGCCGGTCTCGTTGGCCATCGTATCCAGCTCCTTGAGGCGCTTGATGGAGCGCTGCACGGTGGTGAAGTTGGTGAGCAGGCCGCCGAGCCACCGCTGATTCACATAGAACATGCCGCAGCGGCCGGCTTCTTCGGACACGGCCTCCTGCGCCTGGCGCTTGGTGCCGACAAAAAGCACCGTGCGGCCCTGCGAGGCCATCTCGCCGACAAATCGCATCGCCTCCTTGAAAAGCTTGAGCGTTTTCTGGAGATCGATGATGTAAATACCGTTGCGTTCCCCGAAGATGTATTCCTTCATCTTGGGGTTCCAGCGCTTGGTCTGGTGCCCGAAGTGAACGCCGGCTTCGAGCAATTCCTTCATGGAAATCGAGGGCAATCAGCCTCCTATAGTTTCGTCGTTCAAGTGCCGAGGGTAAGCCGCGCGGGCGGTCCAAACGGGATTTGCCCGGCGGCCAGACATTAACGCTTTGAGAACTGAAATCGTTTGCGAGCGCCTTTCTGGCCGTATTTCTTGCGCTCGTGTTTGCGGGGATCGCGCGTCAGGAAACCGGCCTGCTTGAGCCGGCCGCGGAGTTCGGCGTTGAAATCGCACAGGGCTCGCGCGATACCCAGTCGCACCGCGCCTGCCTGTCCGATAACCCCGCCGCCTTCAGCGTTGACCATCACGTCGAACTTGTCGGCCATTTCCGTCGCCAGCAACGGCTGCCGAACAGTGGCGCGCGCCGACTCGCTGGGGAAGTACTCGTCCAGCGCCCTTCCGTTGACGGTGATCTGTCCCTTGCCGGGGCGTAGGAAAACGCGGGCGACGGCCCTCTTGCGCCGTCCGGTGCCCAGGTGCTGCACGAAACCAATCGCCACTGCTTATGTCCTCTCGCGGTTCACGCGGGTATCTCCACGGGCTTCTGCGCCTGATGCGGGTGCTTCGGGCCGGCGTAGACGTTCAGCTTTCGGTACATCTGCTTGCCGAGCTTGGTTTTCGGCAGCATGCCCTGCACGGCCAGCTCGACGATGCGGATCGGCCGCGTCGCGCGCATCTTCCGCGCCTGGACTTCGACCAGTCCGCCGGGATATCCGCTGTGCCGGCGATAGACCTTCTGCGTTTCCTTGTTTCCGGTCATGCGGACCTTCTCAGCATTCACGATCACGACGTGGTCGCCGGTGTCCAGAAACGGCGTATATCCGGGCTTGTGCTTGCCCATCAGAAGTCTCGCCGTCTTGGTCGCAAGACGGCCGAGGACCGCGCCCTCGGCGTTGATCACAAACCAGCTCCTGGCAATGTCCTTGCTGGACGGAAACGGCGTACTCATATCGAAACTCTCAAAACCCTCACAGTGATTGGCGCGGCCGGGATGGCGCCGCCCTGGCGACGCAGGCGCCGCGCTCGCGAGGCTTACAAATCATCAGGGTATCCAACGGGCTGCGGCCTGTCAAATCCGGTTTGGCCGAGACTTCAAGCCAGCGATAGGGCATTGGCGCTGACGAAGAGATCGCGCTCGCGGAAGCTGGCGGGACTTTCCAACAGAAGCGTAGCCCGCAAGGCCTGTCCTGGTGAGGCGAACCACGGTGTTTCGAGGTAGCGGCTGGTATGGCGGGTCCACCGAACTCCGACCAGATTGGCGCGATGGGCTCCGCGAGTTCTGTGTTAGATTGATGAGTTCATGATTCCGGCGACGGCCCTCAAGAGGACGCCGCTCAACAGTGTCCACCGGCGCTCGGGCGCGCGGATGGTCGACTTCGGCGGCTGGGACATGCCGGTGCAGTACACCAGCCTCGTCGAAGAGCATCACGCCGTGCGGCAGCGCGCCGGGCTGTTCGACGTCAGCCACATGGGCGAAATCGAGATACGCGGCGTCGAAGCGTTTCAGCTTGTCGACCATGTGACGCCCAATTCGATCGCCGACATGAAGCCGGGACAGGCCAAATACTCGGCGCTGCTCTACGCGCACGGCTGCTTTGTCGACGACATTCTGGTCTACAAGCTCAGCCACGAGCATTTTTTTCTCTGTGTGAACGCCTCCAATCAGGACAAAGACTACCAGCACATCCTCGCCGCCAACCGCTGGAACGCCGAGGTGGATTTCGCCAGCAATCGCTACGCGCAACTCGCGATCCCGGGCCCGAAGGCAGAGGCGACGCTGCAAAAGCTCACGCCGGCGACTCTCGCGTCGATCCGCTATTATCATTTCCTCGACAGCGAGGTGGCGGGAACGCCGGCGCGCATCGCGCGCACCGGCTACACCGGCGAAGACGTGTTCGAGATCTTCATTCCGCCCGACGAGGCGCCGCGCATGTGGGACGCCGTGCTCGAGGCCGGCGCCGAGTTCGGTATCCGCCCTTGCGGGCTGGGCGCGCGCAACACGCTTCGGCTGGAGGCGGCCATGGCGCTTTACGGGCACGAGATTCACGCCACGATCGATCCGTTCGAGGCGGGCCTTGGCCGCATGGTCCGCTTTGACAAAGGCGACTTCATCGGACGCGATGCGCTTCAGGCCCGGCAGCAGCGCGGGTTGCAACGCAAGCTCATCGGATTCGAGATGCGTGGCCGCGGCATCGGGCGGGACGGCTACGAGGTTTTGAGCGAAGGACGCCCGGCCGGCTGGGTCACCAGCGGCAGCCCTTCCCCGACGCTCGGGCGAAACATCGGCCTGTGCTATCTTCCGGCGGCCGAGGCGGAGGTCGGCCGTACGATCGAAGTCGTGGTGAGGGGGCAGCCGGTGGAGGCGGTTACCGTGGCGACGCCGTTCTACAAGCGAGCAAGGTGAGAATGTATCCCGACAACTACAAGTACACAAAAGAGCATGAATGGGTGCTGGTGGAAGGGGACACCGGCACGATCGGAATCACCGACCATGCGCAGAGCGAGCTGGGCGATATCGTCTACGTCGATCTTCCCAAGTCCGGCGCGGTGGTCGTGCAGGGCAAGACTTTCGGCTCGGTGGAGTCGGTGAAGGCGGTATCGGACATCTTCTCGCCCGTTTCCGGCGAAGTTACCGCGGTGAACGAAGCCCTGGCCGGCGCGCCGGAGAAGCTGAACGAAGATCCGCACGGAGGGGCGTGGCTGATCAAAGTCCGGCTCACGGCGCCTGACGAGACGGGCAATCTGCTTACCGCGTCGCAGTACCAGGAATACATAGGAGCCGCGCAAGCCTGAAAAAGGCGCGCCCCGCGATACCCGCTTGCGTTATTTACCGAAATCCGATATCGAGCGCCGGGAAATGCTTGCCGACCTCGGCCTGTCGTCGCTGGAGGAGCTGGTCGGCGCGCTCCCGGACGAGGTGCGCCTCCGCCGTCCGCTGCGTCTGAGTCCCGGCCTCTCCGAATATGAGATCGTCGACTGGTTCAAAGCTCGCGGTGGGGAAAACGCCGCGGGCTACGCCTCTTTCCTCGGCGCCGGATCGTACCGGCACTACCGGCCGGTACTCGTCGACACGGTCGTCTCGCGCGGCGAGTTCCTCACTTCCTATACGCCTTATCAGGCCGAGATCGCCCAAGGCACGCTGACGACCATCTTCGAGTTCCAGACGATGATCTGCCAGCTCACGGGCATGGATGTCGCCAACGCGTCGATGTACGACGGCTCGACGGCGGCGCCGGAAGCCGTCATGATGGCTGTCCGGGTCAACGGGCGCGAGCGCGTGCTGGTCTCGCGCGCCGTCCACCCGGAATACCGCGCGGTACTCGCCTCCACCACTCGAAACCAGCCCATCCATGTTGAGGAGGTCGGCTGGGACGCCGAGTCGGGTCGCTCGGACCTGGACGACCTTACCGCCCGGATCGACGACAAGACCTCGGCGGTCGTCTTGCAAAGCCCGAACTTTTTCGGCGTGATCGAGGACACGCGGGCAGCCGCCGAGCTGGCGCATAAGCACGGCGCGCTGCTCGTGGTGCTTTTCACCGAGGCGGTGTCGCTCGGGATTCTGGAGCCACCGCGCGAGGCGGACATTGTCGCCGGCGAGCTGCAGTCGTTCGCGCACCCGCCAAGTTACGGCGGCCCTTACGCCGGGGTCATCGCCACGCGGGAGCGCTTTATCCGGCAAATGCCCGGCCGGCTGGTGGGACAAACGAAGGATTCGCAGGGCCGTCGCGCCTTCTGCCTCACGCTTTCCACGCGCGAGCAGCATATCCGCCGGGAAAAAGCGACGTCGAACATCTGCACCAACCAGGCGCTCATCGCGCTCATGGCAACGGTCTTCCTCACCGTATACGGAAAAGAGGGACTCCGCGAGCTGGCGGCGCAGAACCTGGCCAAGTCGCATTACCTCGCCGGGCGGGTTCGGCCGCGGTTTTCCGGTGCGTTCTTCAACGAATTCGTCGTGCGCGCGCCGGCGTCCGCCAATGACGAGCTGCTAAAGCAGCGTATCATCGGCGGGCTTCCGCTCGGACGGTTCTACCCTGAGCTCGAGGACTCGATGCTGTTGTGTGCCACCGAAATGTCGACTCGCGCCGATATGGAGGCGCTAGCGGAGGTGCTCGGCCGCTCATGATCCGCAAGGTCCGCCCGCACATCGCGCAGGAGGAACCGCTGCTGTTCGAGATCAGCTCGCCCGGCAAACGCGGCTGGCAGCTGCCGCCGCTCGACGTGCCAGCGATCGATCCGGCCGCAGCCGTCGGCGCCGGCAACGTGCGCGACGCGATCGAAGGCTTCCCGGAAGTCAGCGAAGTCGAGGCGATCCGCCACTTCACGCGCCTCTCGACCTACAACTACGCCATCGATCTCGGCCTCTATCCGCTGGGTTCATGCACGATGAAATATAACCCTCGTATTAACGAGGTGGTGGCGCGTGTTGAAGGTCTCGCCTGGGCGCATCCTTATCAGCCCGACGCGTTGTCGCAGGGTTGTCTGAAGGTGATGGCCGAGCTTGAAACGGCGCTTGCCGAGATCACCGGTATGGACGCGGTGACTTTGCAGCCGGCCGCGGGGGCGCACGGCGAGCTGACGGGCATTCTGCTCGTGCGCGCGTGGCACGAGTCGCAGGGCACGCCGCGCCGTAAGATCCTCGTGCCGGACTCGGCCCACGGCACAAACCCGGCAACCGCCGCGATCGCCGGTTATGTCGTCGAGAACGTACGATCGGATGCTCGCGGCATGGTGGACGTCGCAGAGCTGGCGCGTGTGACCGATGACGGCGTGGCGGCGCTGATGATCACCAACCCCAACACGCTGGGCGTCTTCGAGCAGGAGATCACGCGCGTGGCCGCGCTACTGCACGAGAAGGGCGTGCAGCTTTACATGGACGGCGCGAACATGAACGCACTGGTGGGCGTCGCGCGCCCGGGTGACTTCGGCGTCGACGTCATGCATCTCAACCTGCACAAGACGTTCTCGACCCCACACGGCGGCGGCGGGCCGGGGGCGGGACCCGTGGCTGTGAAATCGCACCTGGAGCCGTTTCTGCCTGCGCCGCGGTTGAAGAGCTGTGGGGCCGGACTGGCGCTCGATCACGATCGCCCGCGGTCCATCGGGAAGGTGCGCGCCTTTGCCGGCAACTTCGGCGTCATGGTTCGCGCGCTGGCGTACATTCTGGCCCACGGCGGCGACGGCCTGCGCAACGCCACGCTCGACGCGATCCTGAACGCGAATTACATCCGGCGCAAGCTCGAAGCCCATTACGAACCGGCGACAGCCGCTCCGTCGATGCACGAATGCGTATTCGCCGACGACCGCCAGGCGGCGCGCGGCGTGCGCACCGGCGACATTGCCAAGCGGCTCATCGATTACGGCTTTCACCCGTATACCGTCAGCTTCCCCCTCATCGTGCACGGCGCACTGATGATCGAGCCGACTGAGACCGAGCCGAAGCGCGAGCTCGATCTTTTCATCGATGCGATGATCTCCATCGCGCGGGAGATCGAGGAGAATCCTGATGTAGTTCGTACGGCGCCGCACCTGACCCGCACCAGCCGCGTGGACGAGGTGACGGCGGCCCGCAAACCCATCGTGCGATGGCGTCCTGACACGTAGTCAAATGCGGCGGTTGCTGCCCCTGCTCGCGTTCGTCGTTCTGCTCCGCGTTCCGTTTCTGACCCAGCCTATCCAGGGCGACGACGTCTACTACCTCGCTGCCGCACAGCATGCGCAGATCGACCCCTGGCATCCGCATCACGCGCGTTACGTGTTCCTCGGCAAGTGGGTCGATATGCGCGGGCATCCGCATCCACCCGGTAATGCCTGGGTGCTCGCCGGACTGCTGGCTGTTTTCGGCGACATCCGGGAGGTGCCGTTTCATGCGGTGTATGTCGTCTTCTCCCTGGTGGCGGCCGCCGCCATGTGGTCGCTGTCGCAACGGTTCTCGTCGCGGCCGGTGTGGGCGACCCTGCTGTTCCTGGTGACGCCGGCCCTGCTGGTGAACGGCAACTCGCTCGAAGCCGACGTGCCGTTTCTCGCCTTATGGATGGCTTCGTTCGCGCTATGGGTGGAGGCCGTGGAGCGACGCTCGGTGATGGCGCTCACGGGAGCCACGGCTGCGATGGCCGCGGCGTCGCTGTTCGCCTACCAGGCCGTGGCGGCGATACCGATTCTCGCGTTCTATCTGTGGCGTCGGGCGCGCGACTGGAGGACGGCCTGGCCGGTGGCGCTCACGCCGGTTGTGGTGATCGGCGGCTGGCAGGTGTGGGAGCGCATTTCGAGCGGCGCGCTGCCGGCTTCTGTTCTGGCCGGCTATTTTCAGAGCTACGGCTTGCAGTCGCTCGCTAATAAGCTGCGCAATGGGGGGGCGCTGGTGGCGCATTTGCCCTGGGTCGTCGTGCCCGCGGTCGCGGCCGGCGCGGGCGGCCTCCGGATCATCGCCGCCGCATTCGCCGCCGGCGTCGGAGCCGTTGCCGTCGATTCGAATCCGCTGTTTTGGGTTTCTTTCGGTGCGGGCGTGCTCGTGTTGATCTCTCTGCCGCGCAGTTTCCTTTCGGGCTGGATCTTGATCTTCTTCGCCTCGGCGCTCGTGTTGTTTTTCGCCGGCTCGGCCCGGTACCTCCTCCCGATCGCCGCGCCGCTGGCGATCCTGGCGTCCAACCACGTATCGCCGCGCGGGCTGGCGGCGGGATTCGCGGTGCAGCTCGCGCTCGGGCTCGGCCTGGCGGCAGTGAACTACCAGCACTGGGATGGCTATCGGGATTTCGTCGCTTCGCTCCGGCGGGAGCTCGACGGCCGCCGCGTGTGGGTCAACGCCGAGCTGGGTATGAAATTCTACGCCGAGACCGAGGGTGCGCTGCCACTCGAGCAGGGGCAGGCGGTGCGGCCGGGTGAGATCGTGATCTCGAGCCCGCTGGCTTTCGCCGGTAATTTCACGACCGGTGGTGGCACGCTCACCACGCTCGCCGAGCGTGAAATCCGCCCGGCGCTTCCGCTGCGGCTGATCGGACTCGGCGTGCGATCGGCCTGGTCGACGGCGACACTCGGGTTGCGCCCCTTCGACATTTCGACTACGCCGGTCGACGTCGCTCGCGCGCAGCTGGTCGTCGAGCGTAAACCCGCGCTCTCATGGCTGCCGATGAACGCGCCCGAGGCGGAGTCGCAGATTGTCAGCGGCGTACACAACGTGGAGGGCGGCGGATGGCGTTGGATGGGCGCGCGGGCGGTGCTGCTTCTAAAGCCCGCGCCGGCGCCGCTTCGCGTCGAGTACCACGTGCCCGCGCAGGCCGTCGCGCGGAAAATCACGCTTCGGCTCGGCGATCGCGTGGTCGCCGCGAGTGCGCTCGCGCCGGGCACCCATTCGCTCGCCTCGGACCCGCAGGCGCCGCCCGGAGACACGGCGACCCTTGTCATCGAGGTGGACCGGACGTTTTCCGTACCCGGGGATCATCGGGAGCTGGGAATCATACTGTCGGGGGCTGGATTCCGGTAGGGGTGCGGCAGGCTTTAGCCGCCGATGAACGCCGATGGACGCCGATACTCCCTCTGATCGATCAACTGGCGCCCGACCTGCTGCGCCTGCCACAGATGCCGTCGTTCATGCGCCAGAGCGAGGTCGAAGGAGAAGCCGAGCGGATACCGGATCCCCGCCTTCTCGATGGCGCGGGCTGCGTGGGCGCCGACGTCCACGCGCCGGCGCGAACGGACGCGCAAGTCATGGAACTGCTCATGACTTTCCTGCGCGAGTCCTATCCGCGCTCGTCTTGGGAGCCAGGCGCGTGGTCTCCGTTCGTGGTCCACGACCTGAGCCAATTGCGCGA
>Ga0187893_10013293_pt1 | contig 11494 bp, 9 predicted proteins | sample MA1701074metaG_FD_139574 | JGI IMG/M metagenome (GOLD analysis project Ga0187893, IMG submission 139574) | White microbial mat communities from a basaltic lava cave in the Kipuka Kanohina Cave System on the Island of Hawaii, USA - MA170107-4 metaG ...
GAGAACGTGAAGCGCCCGAAGACCGTGGATCAGGAGAAAGCTGCTTCGGATTTCCTCAATAGCGGTTGGGAGACCGTGGCCGTTAAACCCGAACTCAAGAAAGGATTCAACAAGTTGCGTACGTTGTTGCTGGACTGGCGAAAATTGGTGTACCCAATCGAATACCGCGTGCCCGTTTGAAAGAGCTGGCTGAAAGTAAAGTTAGCCGACTCATTCAGGTTCTTCAAAGCAGCCACACCGCTCGTCACGATGTTTGATTGAGGGCTGGTGGTACGTCCCGCAGACAGGGTAAACGAAAGTTTCGGGTCAAACAGTGCATACCCTCTTTCAATGTCATACTGCGAGAGCCAGGGATCATAGCGGTCCGCTACAACGTCCAGGTTGTTTTCCAAAACCAGTCGAATAGCATCGGCTTCCGTGAGTCCCAACTTGCCATCCTTCATCAGGCTACTCAGGAAATCCGAAGCGGCTTTCTCCTGATCCACAGTCTTCGGGCGCTTCACGTTTTCTTTGAACCAGCCGGGCAATGGAAACACCGACTGTCCGAATACGGACGGAACTTGTCCGAAAGTGAGAGTCAATGCCAGCAGCAACGCCACCCATCGGTGTGGCGGCTTGTCTAAGGCGGAACTTCCATGTCGAATCATTTGAAACTCCCTTGTTGATGATGAATCAGGACTGAAAACCTTCCATCAAGAGACACTTACGAAACTTACAGAGCCAAGGTTTCAACAATTCCAAAGAAATCTCTTCGAACTTCGTAAATGCGGGTATGGGTCTTGTTTCCTTGAACTGCCCATCAATGGCTCGTCTGACGCCGCATGACGAGACAGGACAGGCATGTACTGTGCCAGAGCCTTTCCGAGGGTGTCAAATTGATTTCTGAACCGGGCCGGTGGTAACATGCGCCGCGCCTTAGGTTTGAGGCGCAGTGACCCCTAAGAAAATGTAAGCGCTTTGCTTTCATCTGGGGACCTCGTAGGGTGCGTTCGTTTCTTGAACGCACCGTGTCAGTGCGGGGCACATTGCTCGCGAATGGTGCGTTGGAAAGCGCGACGCACCCTACACTTTCTTCCCTGCATCACACCCGCGCCCTCCAACGGTGTCGAGTACTCCTCTCTCTTTATGGTATTGATGATGGATCCAGCGGAAATCGCTCGCATTTTCGAAGAGACAGGCGCTTTACTCACCGGTCATTTTTTGCTGACGTCCGGGCTGCACAGCGAGAAGTATCTGCAGTGCGCCAAGGTGCTTCAATGGCCTCACCATGCCGAAGCTTGCGCCAAGGCCTTAGCGAGTCACTTCGCTGCAGAGAAGCCCCGCCTGGTGATTTCTCCTGCCGTTGGCGGCATCGTCATTGGCCAGGAGGTGGGCCGGGTGCTGGGGTGTCGCGCGATATTTGCTGAGCGGGAGAATGGCACGCTGCGGCTTCGCCGGGGATTCAGCATCGAGCCCGGAGAATCTGCGGTCGTCGTGGAAGACGTGATTACGACCGGTGGTTCGACTCTGGAAACGATGGACGTCGTCAAATCCCACAGTGGGAAGGTGCTGGGTGCGCTTTCCATCATTGACCGCAGCGGAGGGAAAGCCGCACTGGATACCCGTTACCACAGCCTCTGGACTCTCAACATTCCCACTTACGAGGCTGAATACTGTCCACTCTGCAAAGCAGGATCATCACCGGTCAAGCCGGGCAGCCGTAGCGCCGTCAAAGGTTAGCTCTATCTGGCTTCATTCCTATGTCACGCAACCTCCGCCTCGAAATCTCCTACGACGGCACAAGCTTCCACGGCTGGCAGATTCAGCCTCATCTGGATACCATTCAGGGCCAACTCACGCGCGTGATTGAACGGATCGTGCAAGCTCCGGTGCAAGTGCACGGTTCCGGACGGACGGATGCTGGCGCTCACGCCCTCGCTCAGGTCTGCAGTTTCAAATGCGAGAGCCTCGTTCCCTTACCCAACTTTCAGAAAGCCGTCAATTCGCTGCTTCCGCCAGCCATCCGCGTCAACAGCATCGAGGAAGCCCCAGAGAACTTCCATGCACGCTTTGACGCGCAGTCGAAGCACTATCGGTATCGCATCCTGACCTCACGGAACTGTTCTCCATTCGATCACCGCTTTGTACACCACGTTCCCCGACCGCTTGACTTCGTCAAGCTAAGCGCTGCGGCGGAACTCCTCCTTGGAGAACACGATTTTTCCGCGTTCTGTGACTCCCAATCGGAGATCGAATTCAAAGTCCGCACCGTTAGCAGCTCGTTCTTTGTGTTTGACACCCCCCGGCATCTCATGGAATATAACGTCTGCGCTAACGGCTTTTTGCATCATATGGTTAGGAACATGGTCGGATCGCTTTTGGAGGTCGGCAGGGGAAAGCTTGCCTGCCAGGATCTGGCTGAGATTCTGCGTTCCAAGAACCGATCCAATGCCGGACCCACGGCACCCGCCAAAGGGCTGTTTCTGGTTTCGGTCCGCTACTGACCCGCAGCTCCTTCGCCCATGTCCGTCCTCAATCGGGAGATCAGAGCCAATTTTGAAGGCCACCTCAAGAAGGGATCCGTCGAAGAACAACTTTTTCAGCAGATCGACTGTCAGCGCATACCGCGCCACGTAGCCATCATCATGGACGGCAACGGGCGCTGGGCGCAGCAACGGCGTCTTCCGCGGGTGGCTGGGCACCGCGCCGGCATCCATTCTGTCCGTGAAACCGTCGAGACGGCTGCTCGCTTGAAGATGCAGGTGCTGACGCTTTATGCCTTCTCGATTGAAAACTGGAAGCGGCCTGCCGGCGAAGTGGCTACCTTGATGCGTCTTCTCAAGGAGTTCCTCAAGAAAGAGTTGAAGACACTTTTGAAGAACAACATCCGTTTCGAAACCTTGGGCCGCATCAACGAACTCGACTCCAGCATTCAAAAGGAGCTCGCACTCGCCAAGGCGAAAACCGCGGGGAACACCGGCCTGCTGTTCAATGTGGCCTTGAACTACGGAGGGCGGGCTGAGCTGGTTGACGCGGTGAAGCTCTTGCTTGATCGAAAGGCCAGCAGCAACGGAAGCAGTCTTGAAGTCGACGAGGCGACTATCGCCTCCTGCCTCTATACCGCCGGACTGCCCGACCCTGACTTGATGGTGAGGACGAGTGGCGAGCTTCGCATCAGCAATTTTCTTCTCTGGCAGATTGCTTACGCCGAGATCTGGGTGACCGACACACTTTGGCCCGACTTTCGCATGAAGGATTTCTTTGAAGCGATTGTTGCCTATCAAAAGAGGGATCGCCGTTACGGAGGCCTTTCCAATCAATGAAGCGTGTCCTCACGGCATTGGTCTTGCTTCCCGTTCTCATTGCGATCATCGGCTACGCTCCTCCACCTTGTTTCTTGCTCCTCGTTGCTGGAGCAACCGTCCTGGCACTCGAGGAATTTTTTTTCCTGGCGACTCAGTCAGGGCTCGAAGTCTTTCGCCTTCCGGGGCATGGCAGTTCCTTGCTACTTCTGGCCACCTTCTACGGATCTCCCGCGAACGCGTGGCCCGTTCTGTTTGTCCTGGTTGCGTCATGCTTGCTGTTTTTCGCGCTGAGTTTGCGCCGTGGTGACCGTCTCCCGACCGTCTTGCCGGGCGTTGCAGGAACCATGCTAGGTCTCCTCTACGTTTCCCTGACCTTGGGATTGCTGGTGGTTGTACAAAGATCGTCGACGTCTTGGGGACCCGGAAAAGCGTGGATTTTCTTTCTTCTACTCGTCGTCTGGTTCGGAGACACTGGCGCTTACTACACCGGCCGTGCCTTGGGTAGACACGCACTGGCGCCACTGATCAGTCCGAAGAAGACGATTGAAGGGGCTGTGGGCGGTTTGTTCGGAAACGTCTTGGCCGCGTTTCTTGGCAAGCAGATTTTTCTGACGGAGGCGCCATTGATTCAGCTGTTTCTGTTGAGCATTCTGCTGGGGGCTGTGAGCCAGATTGGCGACCTCTCAGAATCGGCATTGAAACGAGGTGCAGGAGTGAAAGATTCCTCGAATCTGCTTCCGGGGCACGGGGGCATGCTGGACCGAATTGACGGCGTGCTCTTTGCCAGCCCGGTGATGTTCGGCTACGTTCACTTTGTTCTCGGCAGGTCTTAAGCCGGTCATGAAAACACTCAGCATTCTTGGATCGACGGGTTCAATCGGAAGAAGCTGCCTCAAAGTCATCGAGGAGTTTCCGGACGATTTCCGTGTGGCCGGACTGGCAGCGGGAAGCAATACCGCCCTGTTGGCTGAGCAAATTGAGCGGTTTCAGCCGCAGATTGTCTCTGTCTCGAGCCCGGCGGCGAAAGAATTTCTCAACCAGCGTTTGCAACAGCTGCGCTCCAGGCACCGGCCCAAGATCGCCACTGACCTTGAGGGACTGACGGCAGTTGCAACTCACCCGGAAGCAGATTTGGTCGTCAGCGCAATCGTGGGTGTCCACGGCCTGCTTCCGACTTTTGCCGCTATCGAGTGCGGCAAGACCATTGCACTGGCCAATAAGGAGATCATGGTCGTCGCCGGTGAACTGGTCACGGCAGCCGCCAAACGCAACCAAGTCGACATCCTTCCGGTTGACAGCGAACACAACGCCATCCACCAGTGCTTGCGGGCCGGCAGGCGGGAAGAAGTCAGACAAGTGATTCTCACTGCGTCCGGAGGTCCCTTTCGCAGCTACTCCGCAGCCATGCTGGAGAACGTGACGCCAGCCATGGCCCTGAACCACCCGACTTGGCGCATGGGACATCGCATCACGATCGACTCGGCCACCATGATGAACAAAGGTTTCGAAGTCTTGGAAGCCAAATGGCTATTTGATCTGCCAATAGACAAGATCTCCATTCTGATTCATCCACAGTCAACGATCCATTCGATGGTCGAATACCGCGATGGCTCGGTGATCGCTCAGATGGGAGTCACTGACATGCGACATCCCATTCAGTATGCTCTGACCTATCCGGAGCGCGTCGCCAGCCCCCGGCCAAGCCTGGATTTTCGAGCCGTACAGAAACTGGAGTTCATGCAGCCTGATTTCGATCAGTTTCCCTGCCTGGAGCTGGCTTACCAGGCAGCACGCAAACTGGGAGTGCAACCCTGCGCCCTCAACGCTGCGGATGAGGTAGCCGTGCAACACTTTCTTGCAGGAGGCATCCAGTTTGTTACCATACCGAGGATTGTGCGGAGGATGCTGGACAACTGCGGAAGCCAAAGCAACTTCTCGACCGTCTCAGAACTTCTACAGTATGATAGATCTGTGAGGGAGGAGACGAAGCTGCTCATCGAGCGGGACTACCGTTGAGGCTGCTTCTGAGCATACGAAGGTCCAGCGCACCCCGCACCATCACACAATGGCCAGTAATCCTCTGATCGGCAGTTCAAACAACCGCAGAGACGCTGAGACGTGGAGAGGAACAGAGAGGGCGTGAGGTCTCCTTGAATTTTGGCTCTTACCCCAGAGTGTGATCGAAGAATCGCCACACGATGTTCAGATGCTGGGAACCAAACCATTGTGAGAACCTGACTGCTGGCTGTTCTCATAGGAAGCTCTCAGTGCAGGACCCCGTCAAAGTCGTCGCTTTGAGCCAACCACCGGCGTCAGCCGGTGGTCAAAGCTTCCAATAAGGGAACGATGCGAGCAACCACTGGCTTACGCCAGCGGTTGGCCGCGCCCTTGGTTCTCCGCGTCTCTGCGGTGGCTTTTTGCGCATGTTTTGGGATAATCAGAATGTTTCATTTTTCCGATACGTGGAAGGAAGTTAGTCGTTCTTAGGAGAAGCTGGATGCTTGATTTTATTTCATCGCATATTTTGAGTGTCATTTTCGTTTTTGGCACGGTTGTCATTATTCATGAACTCGGTCATTTCGCGGTCGCCAAGCTGCTAAAGATTCGAGTCGAGGCTTTTGCCGTTGGCTTCGGCCCGACTTTGTTTGGATTTCGCAAGGGGGAAACTGAATATAAGGTTTGTGCCATCCCTCTGGGTGGCTACGTGAAGATGGCTGGGGAGAATCCCGGTGAGGACTTGACCGGAGGTGTCGAAGAGTTTCTCTCTCGACCCAAGTGGCAGCGATTTCTCGTTGCCGTCATGGGGCCAGTCATGAACATTCTGCTGGCCGTCGTTCTTCTGACTGGAATTTACTACTTCAAGTACGAAGAGCCCGCCATCCTTACCGAACCGGTCGTAGCAGGCATTGTCCAATACGATTCTCCGGCTGAAAAAGCAGGAATCCTGCCCGGGGATGCCATCGTTGCGGTGAATAACCGTCGCAATCCCAGCTGGGACCAGTTCCTGCTTGACGTCATGACCAGCGCCGAGCGACCGATGGAGCTGGAAATTGTCCGACAGGGACAAACTATGCGTCCGACAGTCACTCCGCAGGCCAAGGGAAGGGAACGTAGTGGCTATCTGGGTGTCTATCCGGCAACGCCGCCTTTCTCTTTGCTGGTTGTAAAGCGGGTCTCAAAAGGGAAGCCTGCCGAAGAAGCCGGTATTCTGCCGGGCGACAAAATCATCAAAGTGGGAAATGTTGATCTGATTAAAGCCGGCAAAGACCTGCAGGAAGCGCTCAAGCGAAACACCGACACGGTGGTGGAGCTAACCGTCCTCCGCAACGACAAGGAGTTGACCGTCCAGGTAAGACCTTACAAAGAGGGTGATCGCCGCTTGATCGGCATCGAACTCGACAGCACTCAAAGAATGATCGTAAAGACACTGACGCTCGGGCAGGCTTTCAAGGAAGCAATCGACAAAAACATTCAAATCATCCGCTCGATTTTCGACATTCTGCAGCGGCTGTTCAAGCGTGAGGTTTCGGTGCGAATGCTGGAGGGGCCGATCGGCATTGCACGGCATTCGGGCATGGCCGCAGAAAGTGGCTTTTCGGATCTCCTCATGCTGATGGCATTCATTAGCCTGAATCTGGGGATCATGAACTTGTTGCCAATTCCTGTCCTCGACGGTGGCGTCATCGCAATCATCCTGCTGGAGACATTGATCCGCCGCGACCTCACTCTTCCCATCCGCGAGCGCATCACACAACTGGGTTTCGTGATGCTGATCCTGTTAGCTGTAGTCGTGACCTACAACGACATCATTCGCACGCTACCTGCCTCGCTCGGCAAATACTTCCCGTAGTCCAGTTTCTGTACCACTTCTAGCTAGTTTCTGTCGCGAAACTCGGAAAGTCTTGCGGTGTGTGGCTTTGAGCCGACCTCTCTAACAATTTAATTTCGGCTCCCCTCGCCCCAGCGCGGGCGAGGGGAGCCGATTCTAACGACTGTGACCGCATCAGAGCACAGCACGCAGAAGCGTCACTATAATTTGCAATCTTCACTAGACCCCTCTTCTTAGGTGGAGCTTTGTCTTCAGCTTGCGCTTCGTCTATCCAGCCAGTGCCTGCCCTGCCCCGCCTCGTCCCAACGCCAGAGCGGGTTTGGAGGCGTCAGTCGGACGCCGCCCAGCCAGAGTTCCGGCGGCTCCATCTCCCACAAATCACGTTCTCCTTGCAACACGGCGCGGCCCGTTTCCGTCAGGGTGAAGCCAACGTGGCGAAGGTTTGAATCATTCTCCGAGAACCGCAAACTCTTGCCGCCCTCAAGCCGAAGCAAGGGTCGCCCCACCTCAACGAGCCGGATCAGGGTGTCCCAGAATTGCGCATCACCCAGTCCATACGCCGGCTCGGCTGCGTTCCAAGTGCTGAACAGCTCGGGAAAGCTGTGAACGCCTCTCTCGATGCATTCCAGCGCACGCTGCTCCACCCATCCAAGGCCGTTGCTGACGGACGGAAAGCGTCGAAGATGTAGCCGCAAAGCCGAGTCCAAAAAAGGCAAAGGTGTCGTGTCCTGTGCAAGCAGGAGCTCGATCTCTCTCGGATCAGAAGAAGAGCAGGCACTCCACGCCAGCTTCCCCAGCTCGATCTGCTCAGCCGTCACTGGTTGCCGTCCGGGAAATAGCGAAACCAGTTGCTCCGCCGTCAGCTGGCCAAGCCCGTGAAAATTCGTAATGCCCGGAAACTCACCAATACAAATCAAGCGCAACCTCGTTCGGCTGAGGTCTCGCCCAGCAAGCCTGCTGAGGACGTAGATCAAGTTGAGTTGGCAAAACAGGTCAAACTCAAACCAGAGCACCACCTCGTCGTGGTTCGCCAGCGTTCCCAACGCCGCTTCCTGCTGCATGAGATCCTCAAAGCATTGCTGGGCATCCATGCCGTTCGAGCCAGCGAGAAAGTTCGCACGAAGACGGCACCACTCCGACAGGTCCTTCTGAGCCGGGGTCGGGCCCCAGATCAACGCTTCCTTCCACACCAGATGCTCTCCAGCCAAGCCGGTCTGTGTGAGCGTCTGAGCAGTACTGTCACCGTTGAGAATATGTAGCACGCCTTAGTTCTCCGCATTCATCCGACGGTATTCCACTCGAGTCCTTAACTCCGTAATCTCCGTCAGACTGCAATGCCCGCCGCCATGCAGAGCATTGGCCGCCCCAGCCGCCATTGCCAGCTTGCCCAGCTCTTCGATGGGTAACCCCTCGATCAACCCCGCGGCCACTCCGGAAAGCGTCGCATCCCCAGAACCCACCGTGTTCCGTGCCTGGATAGCGGGCGGAACGAACAGATACCTGTGATCATCTGAAGCCAGAACCGCACCTGCAGCGCCGAGCGTAATCATGACCAGCGCAGAGAATTTCGATTGCAAGACTTCTGCGGCTCGAACAACCTGCTCCACGTTGCTGACCGGAGCTTCGATGAGGCTCGTCGCTTCGGCCTGATTGATCTTCAACATGAAGGGCCGGGCTTGGGCAGCAGGTCGCAAGGCAGAACCTGAACAATCGAGCAACGTCCGCTTCCCTGCCTCCTGCGCCAACGAAATGAGCTCGGCATAGAGGCCGTCAGGAACTCCAGGCGGCAGACTACCCGAAAAGATCACCCACTTGCACGAGTCGAGCCGCTGCCGAAATAGAGCTACCAGTGACGCAGACTCGTCTGCGCTGATCTCAGGACCGGGCTCGTTGACGACAGTCTGTTGGAAGTGTTCCTCATCCACCAGCAGGTAACAAGTGCGGCTCTCGTTTTGAATGAGACAAGGCTGAAAAAAGACTTTCTCTTCCTTCAACCCCTGAGTGATGAACTGGCCTTGGGTTCCACCCACAAAACCCGTCAGTAGGCAAGGAACACCCAGCGTGGTTAGGACTCGAGCCACGTTTACACCTTTGCCACCCGGCTCGCGGCGAGTGGATCGTGAGCGATGCACCCGGCCCGCCACTAGATGGTCCACATGAACCGTCTGGTCCACGGCAAGGTTCGGAGAAACAATCAGAATCATAAAGTGATCCCCAAAAGCCTGCCAAGCTCCTGTCCAGCCAGAGCTAAATTGCCGCCTGAGCACGATCAAGAAACATCTTTGGCGTCGAACACAGGGGCTCCTTTTGGACTGCGGCAGCTTGCTGCCATCCCCAATCGGAGACCGAACACCGCCTAAGTAGATTGCCACCGCCGCAACGCCAAATCGGAGCGCCAGCAAGCTGGCGCGAGCCAGTTGGAACAAAAAAGCGGTAGCAAGCTACCGCACTCCACAACGCCCTGCCCGCACCCGCTTTGCCCAACAACGTGACTATTCAGGCTGACATGTTCGGATTGCCAGCGCCCGGCTTCGGCGCACCTGCGAGGACAGCGTCGAAGGCTCCTTCGCCACAGTGCTTAAGGATCTCCGAACGAACGGCGTCGCGCAGTTGCACGATGTCTCTCCAGCTCCGACCTCCGGGAGTGATGATCGGACTGGCCACAACGCTCAGTCTGGTGTGCCTGGGCAGCCACGCTCCGTCGCGCAAAACATTTCGCGTGCCAACCAACGTAACTGGCAGTATGGGGCATCCACTTTCGACCGCCGACTTGAAGGCGCCCATTTGAAATGGCCGCAAGCCATTCTGCGGAGTAAAGGTGCCCTCCGCAAAGACGTGAACGCTCTCACCCAATTGCAGCTTCTTCACCATGCCCTCGCTGTCAGCTGCGGCGTGCGAAGCATCTCGCCGGCTGACGGTGAGGTAGCCACACTTGCGGATAAAGGTGCCAACCAGCGGCCATGAGGCAGCCTCACTCTTCGCGACCAAGCAAATCGGAACTGAAGACACTGCTGCGACGACGAGGACATCCAGATAGCTGGCGTGATTCGAGACCAAGAGCAGCGGCTGCCCTTCCTGGGACCGTTGCGCGGCTTCCGCTAAGAGCTCCTTGCCTGAAATGCGCGGCTTCAAGCCGGCCAAAGCCAATGCCATGCGGCACAGAACCCGCAGGATTTTTCTGGCCGGTCGACCATCTGCTGGCGCCGGAAGCACGACCGTCAGCACCCAGCCCGGTAGCATCACAACAGTCAGTGCCAGCCACGCATAGGCACCGTAGACCGCCTGCAGGGATCGTGAGGCGCCGCGTCGTATGCGGTCCCTTCCGCTCGCCAGGGCCAAGCGAAGCACCTGCTCCCAGGCCGGACGAGGCTTCGTCGCCAGCTCCGCCCGTAAATACATTTGCTTGCAGGAATCCCGACGGACCTTTCCACTTGATGTCTTCGGAACTGTTTGCGGAGCAACTAAACGAACGACATCCGGCGGCAGGCCAAGGTGCGCATCCACTCTAGCGAGTATCTCTGCCGCAATGTGGTCTTGCCGCGATCGGTCTGTTTCCCTCGTTTCTGCCACGACGACAAGTTTTTCGGTTCCCAGCTTCGGGTCCGACACGCCAAAGGCAGCCACACAGCCTCGGCGCACACCTTCCACCTCACTAGCGACCTCTTCGACTTCCTGCGGATAGAGATTACGTCCACCCTTGATGATCACATCCTTGATCCGAGCTGTGACAAAAAGCTCTCCATCGGCCAGATAGCCGAGGTCACCTGTGTCAACCCAGCCGTCGGCGCACATCACGGCGGCTGTGGCCGCAGGATTCTGGAAGTAACCCTGCATCGTCGAAGGGCCGCGAAACTGGATGTGGCCCTGAACCCGCTCGCCCGTTTCGCACGACGCATCGTCAACGGTACGCACTTCGTGGCCAGGCAGAGCCTTCCCCTCGGAAACAAAACGCAGTGGCGAAACATCTGATTCCGAACAAGGCAGGGCGGCTCCTGCGTTCTCGAACCGCTCCCTCCGAATGTAATCCACCCGCGGCTTTCGGCCGAGTGGAGGAAAGGTCAACGCCACCGAAGACTCCGCGAGGCCGTACACCGGCAGCAACGCTTCGGCGCGAAAACCGTAAGGCTCAAAGCGGCGGGCAAAGCGTTCCAGTGTGTCAGGACTAATCGGCTCCGCGCCGTCGAGCGCAGCGCGCCAGCAACTGAGATCGAGTCCTTCGAGGGCCCGATCGTCAACCTTGCGCGCACAAAGCTCGTAAGCAAAGTTGGGCGCCGCCGACACCGTGCCGCGGTGCTCGTGAATCGCCCATAGCCAGCGCTCCGGGCGGTTCAAGAACGCGAGTGGGGACAGAATGGCAATGGGAACTCCGAAGCACAGCGCC
>Ga0187893_10013295_pt1 | contig 11491 bp, 8 predicted proteins | sample MA1701074metaG_FD_139574 | JGI IMG/M metagenome (GOLD analysis project Ga0187893, IMG submission 139574) | White microbial mat communities from a basaltic lava cave in the Kipuka Kanohina Cave System on the Island of Hawaii, USA - MA170107-4 metaG ...
ATCATCAGAGTAAAGGTTCCATGCGTCTCGGCGAGCTGGTTGAGCTTGCCAACGTGGTTTTCGGCCATCTGTGCAGGAGTAGGGACCGGGTCATTATAGAATACCGGAGTTCCTCCGCCTATGTCAAAGGTGTTGACACGGAACAGAGGATACTCTTTTTTCATCTTGGTCATAAAGGCGTCCATCTTGTCCAGCGCATGCGTATAGCATGAAAAATCTGTAATCTGGGATCCTAGGTGGAAGTGAAAGCCCTCAAACTTTAGCAGTTCGTTGCCCATCAGGTGCTTCACCATCTTTGCAGCGCTGTCGATCGTTCCGCCGTTGAATGGTACTCCAAACTTGCCGTTTCTGTACGAAGCGCGCACTTCTGCCTTTACACCCACTTCTGGATTGACCCTTATCATGGTCAACGGCTTTGATCCTGTCTTGCCGGCAGCCTTGGCAAGGTTCATCATGCCATTAAAAGAGCTGACGACAATCCTTCTTACTCCGCTCTGGAGCACTTCGAGGTACTCTTCGGGCTCCTCGGTCACACTCGTGTAAATCACATTTTCAGGATCCGCCTTGCATTGCCTGATAAAGTGCAATTCTCCAAGCGATGTCAGGTCGAACGTTACTCCGTCCTTCATGAAGGACTTTATCACCGCGGGCGCAAAGTTTGCCTTGATAGAATAGGCGACTTTGACTGGGCCCTTGAATTTCGAATAGGCTTTGTGAAGTTCTTTTGCCTTTGCGTGCAGCGTGTCTTCGTCCACAAGGTAGAGCGGCGTACCGTGCTGTGCTACTAGCTTGCTGATGTCATGCGGCGAAACAAATCGGTTTAGTGTGGCTGCTGATTTTTGTACGAGCTGGACTTGTGAATTTTCCACCAATTCCTTTTAAGTAGTTTTATCATAAAACATATAACTTAAAAACATTGCCCCCGGCAATCTCAACATCGCGATGTATGTATGGGAATTTTCATACACCAATTCCGCGCGAAAACATTCGCGGAAATAAAGTAAAAGTGTTTGCCGGGCTATCTGTAGTACGGAACGGTGAGCTTTTCTCCCGGCTTGCCTTCCCTTTGCGTCTTGATCTTTTTGACCGCTTCTTCAAAGTGGCGCATCATTACGTGAGCTTCCGCGGCGTGCTTTGCCGCTTCTTCAGGTGTCGGGAACTTTGCGAGATACTCGTGCAGCACAAGTGATACCGCAGTGTTTGCGACTGCGCTAGTGTCCGCACCGCTGAACGCTTCGGTGAGCTCGGCCACTTTGACAAAGTCCACATCTGAGCCCATCGGCTTGCCCTTTGCATGAATCTCCAGGATTCTCTGTCTTGCCGCCTTGTCCGGCATTGGAACAAATACAATCTTGTCGAACCTGCCTGGGCGCAAGAGCGCAGGGTCGATCATGTCTGCCCTGTTTGTCGCGGCAATGACCACCACTCCGGAAAGCGCCTGGATGCCATCGAGCTCTGTCAGCAACTGGGACACTACGCGCTCGGTAACCATGCTGTCGCCTCCCATTCCCCTTGTTGGAGCAATAGAGTCGATCTCGTCAAAGAACACTACGCAAGGCGCTGCCTGTCTAGCCCTTCTGAATATCTCTCTGATTCCACGCTCGGACTCGCCAACCCACTTGCTCAGGAGCTCGGGACCCCTAACGCTGATAAAGTTGGCTTCGGACTCTGTAGCTACCGCCTTTGCAAGCAGGGTCTTGCCTGTTCCTGACGGGCCGTGCATCAGCAGGCCCTTTGGCATGGTATGTCCAAGTTTCGTATACAGGTCAGGGTACCTGAGTGGCCATTCGACCGCTTCCTGCAGTTCGCGCTTTACCTCCTCTAGGCCGCCTATTGCGGACCAGGGGATGTCCGGCGATTCCAAATAGACTTCTCTCATGGCAGACGGCATTACCTCCTTTACAGCATTTTCGAAATCACTCATGGTCACGATCAACTTGTTCAGCACTTCCGGCGAAAGTTTCTCGTCTTCCAGATTGAGTTCGGGGAGCACCCTTCTCAGGCACTTCATTGCCGCCTCTTTGCACAGGTACTCCAGGTCGGCTCCAACAAATCCGTGAGTCACCGCTGCGATCTTGTCCTGATCGACATCGGTGTCAAGCGGCATGTTGCGGGTGTGAATCTGCAATATCTCTAGCCTTCCGCGCTTGTCGGGAACCTTGATTTCAATTTCTCTGTCGAACCTGCCGGGCCTTCTGAGCGCAGGGTCTATGGCGTTTGGCCTGTTTGTTGCGGCAATGACGATTACCTTGCCTCTGGCCTCCAGCCCGTCCATCAGCGACAGCAACTGGGAGACAACTCGCCTTTCGACTTCGCCTGTAACTTCTTCCCTCTTGGGCGCGATGGAGTCGATCTCGTCGATGAATATTATCGATGGGGCCTTTTCCTTTGCTTCTTTGAAAATCTCCCTAAGGCGCGCCTCCGACTCGCCATAGAACTTGCTCATTATCTCCGGTCCCGAAATCGAGATAAAGTGCGCATTGCTCTCGTTTGCTACCGCCTTTGCAAGCAGGGTCTTGCCTGTTCCCGGGGGTCCGTAGAGCAGCACTCCCTTCGGAGCTTCGATCCCCAGCTTTTCAAATATTTCAGGGTGTCTCAGCGGGAGCTCGATCATTTCGCGGACTTTTTGGATCTCCTCCTTCAGTCCGCCGATGTCTTCGTACGAGACCTGCGGTACTCCTCTAAGGGTCTCGCCTTTTTCCGCGATGTGGAATATGGTCTTTTGAGTAACAAGGACTGCATCAGCAGCCGGAGTCACGCCGATCACCTGGAAGGTGAGCCTGCCTCCAAAGTACGGAACCATGACGTTGTCGCCTTTGATGAGCGGCACGCTTTCAAGCGCGTCTGCAAGGTAGCGTTCGTCTATTGGTGGTATAGCTTCCAGTGGCGCAACGATCACCTTCTCGGCTGGGACTGCCTTTATCTTTTTGACAATAACGGTGTCACCTATTGCAATGCCGGCGTTGTTTCTCACAAGGCCGTCTACTCTAATGATGCCCTTGCCTTCGTCTGAAGGGTAAAGTGGTAAACATTTGGCAACCGTTCTACGCTTGCCTCTAATTTCGATAACGTCTCCCGTAGACGCACCCAGTGAGTCCATCGAGTCATAGTCGATTCTGGCTACTCCCCGACCGACGTCTCTCGTGTACGCCTCAAGTACCTTTAGGGATAAGGTATTCTGGCTCACATTTCCACCTTGAGCCTACCTTGTGTTTATACCTTTATTATCTTTCGCCCTGTTTGTATAATGACAATTGCTCAGGATTGGATTCTATTTGTCTAAAATTTCCATTTTCCACCGCCGCAAACAGTTATAACTTGCCCAGCGATTCTTTCTGTCGGATTGCTGAACAGAGAAGAAAAACAGCCCGTCCTGCCGGGAGATCAGATCGCGTCCATTGAAGAATTCGAAGGGGGCAAGAACACCTACCTCGCGCCGGACGGGACGATCCGATCGGCAGCAATTGGCAACAAGGTTTACGATCTGAAAAGGAGGATAGTAAAGATCGACCAAAAGAATTCCCCAATGATCCCAAAGGTAGGCGACATAGTGGTGGGAAGCGTTGACATGCTATTTTCAAGCATGGTTTCGATAAAGATGCTTTACCTGAACGAAAAAAAGTTCGGCGCAGGGTACTCTGCGATTGCTTCTGCCAGAGTAGGCGCGCGGGACAGGGACAGAAGAGGCGACAGGCGGGCGGTTTTCAGGACGGGGGATATCGTCAGGGGCAGAATAATCAGCCTGCTCAATTCTAACGTGCACCTGACGCTTGCCGAAAAGGAATTCGGCGTGCTCTACGCGCTCTGCTTCAATTGCGGTGGCGACACGGTCAGGACTAATGAAAACACGATCAAGTGCATAGAATGCGGCGCGTTCGAAGACCGCAAGCTGACGCACGATTATGGAAAGGAGACATTCAGGCTCGTACTCAAAGCGGGCAGCTAGCAATGCCATCAAGGGTGGCCTTTCAGGGAGAACGCGGCGCCTATAGCGAGATGGCTGCCCTCCAGTATTTTTCGGAACCTGCCCTCCTGCCGCTAAAGTCCTTCCGGGAAGTTTTTGACGCAGCAGACCGCGGCGACGCAGACTATGCAGTTCTTCCAGTAGAGAACTCTATAGAAGGTAGCGTGAACGAGATCTATGACCTGCTGCTCCAGACAAAGCTGAGCGTTGTTGGAGAGGTCTACCAGAGAGTCAGGCATTGTCTTGTCGCGAACAAAGGAGCAAGAAAGAATGCAATAAAGTCCGCGCACTCACACCCTCAGGCCCTTGCACAGTGCAGGGGCTACCTCAACAGGCGTGGCATCGAGCCGGTGCCGGCGTATGACACGGCGGGCGCGGCCAAGATGGTGAAGGAAAATGGAAGGTTGGACTCGGCCGCGGTAGCCAGCAGGAGGGCTGCCGAGCTTTACGGCATGATGATACTTGACGAGGGGATCGAAGACAAAAAGAACAACTACACAAGATTTCTTGTGCTGTCTCCCAGAAAGCGAAAAGCAGAATCGCGCGGACGAAACTACAAAACATCGATCATATTCTCGGTAAAGCATGTGCCCGGCTCGCTGTTTGGCATAATCGGCGAATTTGCAGTCCGCAAGATAAATCTCACCAAGATAGAGTCAAGGCCCACGAAGGAAACTCCCTGGGAGTACAACTTTTACGTTGACTTTGAAGGCCATGCGGACGACAAGGAGGTGAAGGAAGCCCTCAAAGAGATCAGGCACAAGACCCTGTACATCAAGGTGCTCGGTTCCTATAGGAAAGCCAGGTTCCGCTAGTGTCTGCGGAATCGAAGGCCCAGCCCTATCACTATTATCCCGGTAACTGCCAGCATGAGGGCACCGCTGAGCCCGAGGGCGCTTGCCTTTGTCTGCGCGTGCCCAACGATCGAAACGTCGGAATCTCCTGTGTTCCTGACAGTGATCGTGTGTTCTCCCTCCTTCTGCGCCGTCAGATCGTAGCCAAATGTGGAATTTCCTCTTTCTGTTACAATGACCACTCCATCAGGGTCTTTGATCTCTAGTTCATAGGAGGCACCACTTACAGTAATGCTCGCGGCGTTGCCGGGATTCATTATCGGGGTTATGGGGTCAATTTCGCCGGGGCCCAGAGTATTGTCAAGGCGCACATCTACTGGGACGTTGGTGTAGATGCTTGAGGCGATCCCTATCGCGACAAATGCCGCGCCCGCTGCCATGGCTGCGTAGAATGCCTTGCGTGCCAATGCATATGTCGCGGGGCGGTGTTATAAAAAGAAAAACTTAGACGAACAGCTCATCTAGGATACGAAGATAAAGGGTTCAAGCTGCCTAATTACCATCTTTTATGAAAAGGAGTAACGGGGCGCCCTATCGTGGCAGGAGCGGAAGCACGAGAGGGCTATTCATCGCAGCCATGATAAGTGCCTCGCTTGCACTCGGTGCAACTGTGGCCGGAGTCTCTTCATTCAAACCCTATGACCCCGAAGGTCCGCCTCCCCCTGCTTGCCCGATGGGCTATCACTTTGAAGATGGCGAATGCGTCTTGATAACACAGCAATCAGACTGCCCGCCGGGTTACCACCCCGTGGGGGAAAGCTGCGAGCAGGACGCGCCGCCAAGCTGCCCTGACGGCTATCTCTATTCGGAAGGCCAGTGTGTCCCTCAGCAGCCCGACCCGACTACACCACCCGATCCAGATCCCCTGCCTGATCCCATTCCGGAAGAAATCCCATTCGGAGATCTGCACGGAGTGAACTATTTTGATCCTGTTCTCAACCGCAAAGAAGACAGGCCCAAGTTACCGATGCAGAGGGACATGATAGAAAAGTTTGTTCCAATAGCCAAGGATGCAGGCTTTAACGTCTTTCGCATCCCAGTCAACTGGGAGTCATATGTCGGAAACGAGAAAGCGTTCCTGGGCCAGCTTGTCGCGCTCGTAGAGACGGCAAACTCGCATGACATTTACGTGTGGATCGATTTTCATCAGTACTTTGCAACATCAAACTGGGGAACCAGGATCGCACCGGGAAGCGGATTCCCGGACTTTGTCGTGTCGTGCTACACACCCAGGATCACCTACGAGCACGATCCAGAAGTGCGCGCGTTCTGGCACGACTATTATACCAACAATGTGCGCGACAGCAGCAACTCCTGCAAGAACACTCTTGATGTCTGGACGCTGCAGGCAAGATTCATGAAGAAAATGATCGATGAAGTCGATCACTATCCAAACGTAATAGGCTACGAGATACTCAATGAGCCACACGTCTGGAAGGATGCTGACTATGATAACCTGGGCGAGATGCACACCGCGATCGCGAAGAAGCTGAGGGCGTGGACAGACAAGGCGATAATTTTTACAAGAGAGACGGCCCACGGCCGGAACTCTGACGGAAGTGACTACACAAGAAAGGTGGGGCTTGAATACAAGATTCTGCCAAGAGACCCTGCCAAGAACGTGATGTACGTACCTCACCTCTACAATTTAGGCGACATCGAAGTACATGTAGAGAGATGGAAGGAAGTCCAGCAGCGGTGGAAAAACATGGGATATGACGTAAAGATTGGCGTGGGAGAATGGTCGCCACAGCCGCCGCAGTTGCCCACCGGATTTTCAGTGACGCAGAACAACGTAGATGCGTTTGTCGAAGTATGGGCCCGCGAAGGATGGATGCACACCTACTGGGCGTTTGGCGGCTTTAACTTTGGTGAAGGCAACATACTCGTAAAGCAGGGCGGGTATCTTACCCGCGCAGGCGAGTACTACAAGGAATCAATAGAGACATACTACGAGTAGGGCAGGACGCGCATCATCATGAAAGAACGCCCTGTAAATGCGAATGAAAGCACGCAGTAGGCTCGGAACGCCGGTTACATTACATCGACGTCGTGAGGCTGGCTTTCGATGAATCCGGCAGAAGTCATTTTTACGAACTCGGCGTTTTTCTGCATCTCCGGGATTGTCTTGGCGCCGCAATAGCTCAGCCCGGAACGCAGCCCGCCTGCAAGCTGCCGCACGATTTCGACTACGCTGCCCTTGTATGGTACCATGGCCTCGACTCCCTCTGGCACATAGTCGTTCAGGTCGTCCGAGTCGGCAACTTCGGGCCCTTCTTCACGATATTTGCGGCCAAGCGACGCGTAGAACGACGCCATGCCGCGATACATCTTGAACTTTTTGCCGTTCTTGACCAGTGTCTTGCCAGGACTCTCGTCGGTGCCTCCGAACAGGCTGCCGATCATTACGGCAGACGCGCCGGCCGCCAGGGCCTTTGTCATGTCGCCGGAATTCCTGACGCCGCCATCTGAAATTACCGGAATGCCGTGGTCGCGAGCGACCTTGACGCTGTCCAGCACAGCGGTAAGCTGTGGAACTCCCGAGCCTGTGACGACTCTGGTGATGCATATCGAGCCAGAGCCGACGCCAACCTTGACGGCGTCCACTCCCGCCTTAATGAGGTCGCTTGCTCCCTCCCCCGTCGCAACGTTTCCTGCAATCAGCTCGCAGTTCGGAAACGCTTTTTTTATCATGTGAACAGTGTTGATAGCATTATCGCTGTGACCATGCGCGATGTCGACTACAAGGAGATCGGCGCCGGCTTCAAGCAATGCTTCGGCGCGCTCAAGGTAGTCTCCCTTGACGCCTACCGCTGCGCCGGCGAGCAGTCTTCCCTTCTTGTCTTTTGAGGCATGCGGGTATTCGTCCATCTTTAGGATGTCCTTGCTGGTGATTAGCCCAACAATTCGTTTCTTTTCGTCTACCACGGGCAGCTTTTCTATACGCTGCTTGTGCAGGATCTCTTTTGCCTGCTCTATGGTGGTGCCTGCCTTGGCTGTTATCACTTCCTTGGTCATCAGCTCAGAGACCTTGCGTTTACTGTTCTTTTCAAAGGTGATGTCGCGCCTTGTAATGATCCCGGCGAGCTTGCCGGCATCTTCTACCAGCAGGCCAGATACACCGTACTCTGCCATGACATTCTTGGCATCTTGCACCGTATTCTCGGGCTTTACCGTGTACGGTTGCTCTATAATCACGGATTCCGACCGCTTGACTTTCAGGATTTCGTCTACCTGGTCCTCGATGGTAAGGAACCGGTGGATAATCCCGACGCCACCCTCCCTGGCAAGTGCGATGGCCATGCCGGACTCGGTAACAGTGTCCATGTTGGCGCTAATGATGGGTATGTTTAAGGTGATATTGCGAGAAAGCCTCGTGCGCAGGTCTGCCTGTGACCTAGAAACTATGGGCGATCTTTTAGGGACGAGAAGCACATCGTCAAATGTCAGGCCTTCCCTGATGTCCAACTATTCCCTTGATGTCTAGTCGGGCTGAAGCATTATAAGCGTTTGCTACTCTGGCGCGAAATGAGTTGCAGAATGGTAAGAGCCTGGACCGTCTCACGCACGCTATGTGTTCTAATTATGCTTACGCCATTCAATACTGCTACGGCTTCGCAGACAACAGATGGTACCAGCCGGTCTTTGGCTGATGGAAGAGCCAGCAGGTGTCCTATGAACGACTTTCTTGACGCGGAGACGCAGACCGGCTTGCCCAGATCTGCAAGTTTTTTCACCCCAGAAAGAACGTTGATATCTCGGACGTACCACGGCACATCTGTCATTTTTGTAAAAAAGTCGTTCTTGCCCTTGCCTCTAAAAAAACCAATTGACGGATCTATTATCATCATAGAGTCCTTGATGCCCGCCTTTTTCGCGAGCGCGACGCTTTCCTTCAGCGCTTTTATTGTACCTGACAGCCTGCCGGTTGTGGGCACAGCGCTGTAGGCGCCAATGATCACCGGAACTTGTGCGTCTGAAACCAGCTTTGCCATCATGGGGTCGTGTTTCAATCCTGTTATGTCGTTGACGGCGTCGGCGCCGGCGGCTATTCCTTCAGCCGCTGCCTCGGCGCGGGGCGTGTCGACTGAAACGGGCAGGTCGCACGCCTGCTTTACAACACGCATGGCGTTCCTTAGCCGCCTCTTCTCTTCTTCAACAGAGATTGCGGTATCGAGATATGGAGCCGTCGACATCGCGCCGATGTCGATTATCTTGGCGCCGTCTTGCTGCATCTGTCTTGCGGCTCTGGCAATGTCCTCTTCGCTTGTCCTTACCGAACCCTTGTAGAACGACTCTGGACTTGTGTTAATCACTCCCATTACTTTTGCAAAAGAGCTGCCGCCAACCTGGATTCTGCCGATACTAGTCAACGATCTATACTCGGGGGCTGGTTTATACTGATATATCTTGTTGTCCCGTTGATCGGCTCGATGTCAGACGGCCAGTCTTGTCAAGATGTTCGCAATCTAGATTGAAGCTACAGAAGCCTTTAAAGAAATGGCTTTCCGCTGTTCGTAGCTTGTACGAAACGAAGCAAGAATTCGGCAGAACTCTTGCTGTATTTATTCTCGGGGCTCTAATACTGATGATGACGACAGCATCTCCGACCACTTTGGACAATGTCAACGACGGCAGCCTCATTTTCTCGCCGGCCATGGCACAGGCGAATCCATGCGCCAAGCCTACCAAGACGGGTACAGATGGAAACGATGTGCTCGTTGGAACCAATGGAGTCGACATAATTGACGGTAAAGGTGGCAATGACATCATAAGCACGATGGCTGGCAACGACATCATTTGTGGCGGCCCCGGCAACGACTACATTAATGGCGGGCCGGGCATGAACAAGATCTACGGCGATTCAGGCGACGACTGGCTCATTGCCTTAAATGATGATGATACGTTCTATGGGGGAGATGGTAGCGACACCATCAACGCGCTTGGAGGAGATGACACGTTGTACGGAGAGGGTGGAAACGACTACCTGTATGGCAACGCGGGAAATGACGTGATACGTGGCGGAACGGGGGATGATCAGATTTACGGAGTCGAAGGCTCTGATACGCTTTACGGTGACGCAGGAAGAGACTGGATATCAGGAGATCATGACGGTGATACGAAGAACGGCGGACGTGATCGACTCTACGGCGGAGACGACAGGGACTGGCTCTCAGGAGGGCCATATAATGACGAGCTCGAAGGCAACGCTGGCAATGATCATCTTTTCGGAGATGAGGGCGATGACATTCTTGTGGATACCGGCACGACAGGCGGCACAGAAGACTTTCTTGACGGCGGCCTCGGTAATGACATGATTACCGACACCATAGGACACAACTTCTTTTTCGACGAGATGGGCGGCAACGACAAGATTACCGCGGGAAGCGGTGATGATCTGATACTTGACAACGTGGGAACGAATACGATAAACCCGGGCAGCGGCAGGAACGTTATCAATATTCCGGCCTGTCCCCAGAACCCGACTCACAGGGGCACTTCAGGCAATGACGTAATTACAGGGACCGCGGGCAACGACATCATTGACGGACGCGGCGGAGACGATAAGATCAACGGAAACGGCGGAGTTGACATAATATGCGCGGGATCGGGAAATGATACGATAACGATAGGTGCATCAAGCCCCAGAAGTTTCGTATTTGGGCAGGACGGAAACGACATCGTGAAAGGAGGCAACGGTGACGACTATGTTGACGGTGGTGTCGGCCAGGACAAGCTGTATGGCGGCGGAGGTATAGATCACCTCATTGGCTCGGCCGATGACGATGATCTATTTGGAGATGCGGGGCACGATCACCTTGAGGGCGGCATGCACGAGGACTACCTTGAGGGCGGGAGCGACGATGACTGGGTGTTCGGTGGAAGGGAAGCAGACGAGCTTCATGGCAACGATGGAAATGACGTAAAACTGTCCGGAGGCCTGGGAAATGACGTGGTTTACGGTGGCGCCGGTAACGACTGGGTCACGGGCGACACGAACGACGATGTACTTTATGGGGATAGCGGAGATGACAGGCTTTCGGGGTTCAAGGGCAACGACAAACTATTCGGTGGACCCGGGCGAGACGTTATCATCGCTGGACACGGGGCCGACAAACTTGATGGTGGGACGGAGAATGATGTGCTGATAGGTGACGAGGAAAACGACAGCCTCTATGGCGGGCCGGGCAGCGACACCTTGCTTGGAGGCTATGGCGCAGACGTGGTTGACAGCAGAGATGGTGTAAAGAACAATGACTTTATCCACGGAGGCATAGGCGGTGGGGACACATGCCTCAGCGACCCTGACCCTTCACACGAGTGTTAAGGCAGCTCTTTTTTCATTTTCATGTAACCGCGTGGAAGGGCAGTCAGCCAATGTGTAAAACTTTAATCCTTTTGGCTGCAAATACGCGTGAATGAGCAGTAGACTCTCGCAGTTTGCGGGACAAAAGTACCTGAGCCTCGAGACCTACAGGAAAAATGGCGACGCGGTGCGCACGCCGGTCTGGTTCGTGGAGAGCGACGGAATCCTTTATGTGCGGACTTCGGAAGACACGGGCAAGTACAAGAGAATAAGAAATAATCCCGGCGTGCAGGTAGCACCATGCAATAGCCGCGGCAGGCCAAAAGGCGCATGGGTCAAGGCAGAGGCCAAGACCGCAAGCAAGGA
>Ga0187893_10013297_pt1 | contig 11488 bp, 11 predicted proteins | sample MA1701074metaG_FD_139574 | JGI IMG/M metagenome (GOLD analysis project Ga0187893, IMG submission 139574) | White microbial mat communities from a basaltic lava cave in the Kipuka Kanohina Cave System on the Island of Hawaii, USA - MA170107-4 metaG ...
ATCCTCAACGCTGTCAAGGCCGAAAATCGAATGCGAATCTGCTCACAGCTTATCCGAGGCTTCGATCTATTTTAGGTTCAGATTGTTTCGTGGAACTAACCGTCGCGGTTGCGGAATCGCTGCTTTAGGAGGGCTCTGGCACAGTACGTGCCTGTCCCACGTTTGGTAAATGGTCGCACAACAACTCTCCTCACCCGCGTGCCCAGAGGACGACGAACACCGGAGAAGTTTTCTTTTGGAATTGTTGAAACCTCGGCTCAATAAGTTTCGTAAGTGTCTCTTGATCGAAGGCTTTCAAGTCCTGATTCATCATCAACAAGGGAGTTTTAAAATGATTCGACATCGAAGTTCTGTCGTGGCGAAGCCGCTGCATCGGTTTATGGCGTTGCTGCTGACACTCACGCTCATTTACGGACACGCTCCGTCCGTTTTCGGACAGTCAGTGTTTCCCTTGCCAGGCTGGTTCAAGGAGAACGTCAGGCGCCCGAAGACCATCGATCAAGAGAAAGCAGCGTCAGATTTCCTCAGCAGCCTGATGAAAGATGGAAAGTTAGGCCTGACCGAAGCTGATGCCATTCGACTCGTTCTGGAAAACAATCTGGATGTGGTGGCGGACCGCTATGACCCTTTGCTGTCGCAATATGACATTGAACGAGGATATGCACTGTTTGATCCCAGACTTTCGTTTACCCTGTCTGCGGGACGCACCACCAACCCCCAATCCAACATCGTCACGAGCGGTGTGGCGGCTTTGAGAAATTTGAATGAGCAGGCGAACTTTACGTTCAGCCAACTCTTTCAGACAGGCACCCGGTATTCGATCCAATACAACAACTTTCGCCAGTCCAGCAACAACTTGCGCAACCTGTTGAATCCGTTTCTGAGTTCCGGGCTGACGGCAACGGTCTCCCAACCGCTCTTGCGGAATTTCGGTTTTCTGCCAAACCGGCGGCCTATTCTCATTGCGCGGAATAACCGAGAAATCAGCGACCACATCTTCGCGCAGCGTCTAATTGCCCTAGTGAACCAGGTTCAGACGCTTTACTGGAATATGGTGTTTGCGCGCGAAGACATCAAAGTGAAGCAGCGTTCTCTGGACTTGGCGACCAAGACTAACGAGGACAACAAGCGCCAGGTGGAAATTGGGACGCTCGCTCCGATCGAAGTCGTCAAATCCGAATCAGAAATCGCCAACCGCAAGGAAGAGTTGATTCGCGCGCAGTTCCTGCTGGAGCAGTATGACGATCAGATGAAAAAGTATGTCAGTTCGTTCAGCGACCTCTCGAAGATTACCGCCGCCATTGACCCAACAGACAAAACTCTCTCTCCAGCGGATTTCAAGGATTTTGATCTTGCCCAGGCCGTCAGCTATGCGATTGAGGCGCGGCCAGAAATCAAACAACTGAAGAAGGACGTGGAAAATCAGGAGATCAACGCACGCTATTTCCGCAACCAATTGTTGCCTAGCGTCAACTTGGACTTAACCTACGGGACAAGTGCTTTGGCCGGCCAGAACCGAATTTTTCTTCCAGATGGGTCGTTTATCTTGGGACCGAGTTCCGGCTGGAATGACAACCTTTCAACTCTTTTCTCGCGAGATTTTCCAAGTTATTCCGCCGCCGTAACGGTTGAGATTCCAATCACGAATCGTGCCGGGAAGGCCGATTTCGCGCGCGCGAATTTCGCCAAATATCAAGCGGAGAAACGGCTTTCGGCCCTCGAACAGCTAATCGCATTAGAGGTTCGCAATGCACATACCGAACTCGAAATGAACCGCGCACGGATCGAAGCAGCATCAAAATCGCGCGAATTGGCTGAGCGAAATCTGGATGCCGAACAGAAGAAATTTCAGCTGGGTACATCGACAATTCGATTCGTGCTGGAAGAGCAGCGCAACTTGGCCGTGGCACAGTCCAATGAGGTGCGGGCGCTGGTGGATTTTACAAAGGCCAAGAACAATCTTGATCGGGCAGTGGGAAAAACTCTTGAGGTGCACAGTATCCGAATTGAGGATGCTCTGTCGGGTAACCTTGAGGCTCAGCCCAAGCGAATTCCCGGAACGCCAAGCCAGGCAAGAGCAACGCCCTAGTCGGGTGAGTCTCAGCCAGAACGACCGGCGTTTTCAGAACGTTCCGCAGACATCCGTCGCCTGACGGACTTTGCACTCCAGATGCCTTGTGTTACGTTTAGGGCCGTCTCAGAGCACTGAGATGGCCTTTTTATTTTGCCCGCGACTGCATGAAGATCTCCGCGACGGTTATTACGCTCGAAGAACAGCGGCACATTCGGCAGTGTTTGCAGTCGCTTGAAGAGATCGCAGATGAGATCATTGTGGTGGACTCGGGAAGCCGGGATAAAACACTGGAGATCGCTTGCGAACTTGGAGCCAGAACATTCGTCCATGAATGGACGAACTACGCAGACCAGAAAAACTTTGCCTCGTCGCTGGCAAAGCACGATTGGATTCTCAGCCTGGATGCCGATGAGTGTTTGAGCCCTTCACTACGTGCGGAAATCCTGCGCGCCAAGCGGAACGCGACCGACGCCGTTGCTTTCGCGTTTCCTCGGAAAGCTTTCTATATGGGACGATGGATCGAGCACTCTGGCTGGTATCCCGATCACAAAGTGCGTCTTTTTCTGAAGGACAAGGCGCGATGGGAAGGCCGATTTGTGCATGAGTCATTGCGTATCGACGGCCCTGTCGTCCAATTGCGGGGCGACCTGCTCCATTACAGCTGTGAAACGATCTCTGAGCACTTGCGGACTCTCGACCATTACACGTCTCTGGCGGCGGAAGAACTCCGGCACCGCCACAGACGAAGCGGTTGGTTGCAGATGTTGGGTTCTGCGGTTGCGGCGTTTTTGAAAACCTATTTGCTCAAACAGGGGTTCAGGGATGGCAAGCAGGGTTTTCTGATTGCTTGTTTTGCCAGCTATTACAATCTTGTGAAGTACGCGAAGCTCTGGGAGCTGGAACAGCTCAAGCAGTGACTTCTTGCTACCAGACGCACCAGTCGCAGGCTACCGGATCAGAAGGTCGGTCGCAATCCCGCGGACCGGTCAAATGCCGGCCTTTGGCCTTGTTATGCTCTGATAGGGCGCTGATGGATTTTTGCTGGATGACGGCCCAAGCGATGCCATGAACGTGTTGCATTTGGACGCAGGACTGGATTTCCGCGGCGGGCAGCAACAGGCACTCCATTTGGCGATTGGACTGAGCCGAGCGGGCGTTGAACAACAACTCGTCTTGCGGAGCGGGGGTATGTTCGAGCGGCGCGCCGCCGAGGCAAAGCTTCCGTTCCTGACTTTGCCGTTTCGTTTCGAGGCTGACCTGACTTCTGCAGTGCAACTACGAGCGGCTATCAGAAGGTTTCAGCCTCAGATCGTCCACGCTCACGACGCCCGGACCCTTGGCATCGCCGCCATGACTTGGGCGATGGGTACCCGAAGCCGTATCATCGCGGCCCGGAGGGTGGCTTTCCCGCTTCGGAAAAATCCCCTGACTGCGCTGAAGTACCGGTCTGTCGCGCAGCGAGTTGTCGCGGTTTCGCAGTTTGTCCGGCAGTTGCTGGTCGCGTCAGGTGTCGATTTGCGACGAATCGACGTTGTTTACGATGGGTTTGATCGAGCTGGTGTTACCTCGAAGGAGAAGGCTCGTCAGCGCCTGGGCATTCCTGCCGACGCGTGCCTCGTTGGTTGCGCCGGGCAGTTTGTTGCGGAAAAGGGTCATCCGTCTCTCATTCGTGCCTTTGCAGAGGTCAGCCAAGTCATTCCGAATGCAATTTTGGTGATCATCGGTGACGGTGAACTCAAGGAAGATTATTTGACCCTGGTTCAGGAGCTCGACCTGGAGGGAAAGGTTCTCTTCCCCGGATTTGCCCCGGATCTGGAATCCGTTTTGCCCGCGCTGGATCTGTTTGTGTTTCCATCGCTTCATGAAGGGTTGGGATCGAGCCTGCTGATCGCCATGGCTTGTGATGTTCCCATCTGCGCGAGCCGAACCGGCGGCATTCCAGAGCTGATTCAGGACCGCAAAACGGGATATCTGTTTAACCCCGGTGATACAGGCGCAATCACGCAAACTGTTTTGGAAGCGCTGGAGTCGCCAGGTCAGCGGCGCAGTCTGGCAGAAGCCGCCGCAAAGGACGTCATTCGAAAGTTTTCGGTTGAACGAATGGTCGAGGCAACTCGTGAAGTTTACGCTAATGTCCTTCGGGAGTGATTTCGATGAAGGGGTTGAAACGAAAGCCTCAAAAGTTTGAGAGTTTGTATTAGAGGGAAGCTGTCAGGCGAGAACGCAGGTTGCCACACGAAAATGAGAATTCAGTCCAAACCAGGTTGACTTTCATGATCGATCGCCGTCTGCCGCAGATCTTCCCCTCCAGTCGAAGGCCGCTAAACTAGAAATTGTGCCCATCGAAAGCGCATTGCTATTGCCTGATTTCTTCTTCATTCTTTTCGGCTTGATTATTGGAAGTTTTCTAAACGTTTGCATTTCCCGGCTGCCAGCAGACGAATCCATAATTCTTCCGAACTCGCGCTGCCCGAAATGCGACAGGGCGATCAAGCCATACGATAATATTCCGGTTATCAGCTACCTGTTGCTGAATGGCAAATGCCGTCTCTGCAAGGCACCGATCTCCTGGCAGTATCCGGTTGTCGAGGTGTTGACGGCTGTGACCTTTTGGATGACATACGCTATGGTTGGGCTTCAGGTGAAGACCGCCGTCCTGCTCGTGTTTTTTTCGGCCATCATTGTTCTCATCTTCATCGACCTCAATCACCGAATCCTTCCCGATGTCATCACACTGCGTGGAACCGTCGTTGGCTTGCTTCTCAGCCTCCTGGTGCCGGTGGAGGATGGAACGGCCAGGTTTCTTTCCTTACTCATGGGATTCCCAATTGGCCATCCCATTCTGCTTTCCTTTCTGGATTCGTTGATTGGAGCTTCGGTGTGCGGTGGTTTTCTTTGGGGTGTTGCAGAGATCTATTACCGTATTCGCAAGGTTGAAGGGCTCGGATTCGGCGACGTCAAGCTAATGGGAATGGTGGGCGCATTTCTGGGTGTACGGCTGGCGCTGCTCACCATCATGTTGGGATCTTTCATGGGCGCGGTTGTGGGGCTTCTATATATCAAATTTGCAGGCAAGGACAGCCGGTACGAACTCCCGTTCGGCTCATTCCTTGGAGTGGCAGCGATCATCGTGGCGTTGCGAGGTGCTCAGGTCATTGGCCAGTACACCAGCTTGTTCCGCGGCCTCTGAAACCTGCTGAAGTCCACGCAGCAACCGGCGTGCTGAAGCGGTGACTCCGCTCACCAGGCGCGACGTCACTCCCATATAGAAACTGGAAACAAATTAAGTGAGTGCGTGAGCGATCGTCTCCTACAAACCGCAAATTGGATCGTTATCGGGTGCGGGATTGTTCTCGGAGCGCTTGTGATCGGAGTCCTGCTGCGAGTGCTGAGGCGGACATCAAGCCGCCACACTGCAGCCGGCGATCTACCGCGGACGGCCAACTCTCCGAATGATCAGCAGTTCATGATGGCGACGTTTCAAGGTGTCATCCAGCGCCAGAAGGAACAGGAAAGGGAACTGGAACGTTTGCGTCAGTTGGAGAAGGAGCGCGCCGACCTCAGTCAAAGTATCAACGAAAACATTACACGCAACATGCCCACGGGCTTGATCACGATCGACCGGACCGGCATTGTCAGCAGTTCGAATCCGGCAGCAAAGGAAATTCTACAGCGCAAGCTGCTCGAAAAGATGCGATTTAGCGAAGTACTCCCGGCGGAGGGAGCCTTTGGACCCATGGTAGAGAGTTGTCTAAAGACTGGGCAACGTTTTCACCGTGTTGAAATGGAGGTTCTGCTGGGGGGCACCGAACACAAAACGCTTGGCATCAGCATGTCACCAATCAAGTCGGCTAAAGATGAGATTTCTGGAGCGGTCTGCCTGATCAGCGATCTTACGGAACTGGCCGCATTGCAAAAACAGGTGAGACTTAAGGAAGGGCTTGCCTTTCTGGGAGAGATGTCGGCTGGAATAGCACACGAGTTCAAGAACTCGCTCGCAACCATCAGCGGTTACGTGCAATTGGCTGGAAACGATTCGCTGCCGCCTGCGGCTGAAAACAGCCTGAAGATGATTCGCAGGGAAACGTCGCAGCTCACCAGCACCATCAACAAATTTCTCAACTTTGCCAAACCCCAGCAATTGAATCGACAGCCGCTGAATCTTGGTCAGTTGCTCAGAGACAGCCTTGATGAGATGCGCCGGGACGCTCGTTTCCAGCATGTTGACTATTCGCTTGAAGGCAACGCGCGTGTCTATGCGGGAGATGAATCCCTGCTAAAAAGTGTCTTCAACAATCTGCTGTTGAACGCCTCCGAATCGATCGAGCCTGATGCAAAGGGCGGGCAGGTTTCGTGCGCTCTGCTGGATCTGGTTGGCGATCGATCTCACAAGACGCTGGTCAAGATCAGTGACAACGGCTGCGGCGTTTCAGCCGAGAATGTTCACCGCATCTTCCTTCCGTTCTTTACGACCAAGAGCAGTGGCTCGGGTCTGGGTTTGGCGATTGTCCAGAAGATTGTGCTGATGCACGATGGCAGGATTGAAATCGAGTCAAAACCCGGGTCGGGAACCTGCGTCAATGTCTATCTGTAGGATCGGCTTGGATTGTGCTGTTGCAGAGCTGCTTAAGGTCCGATGCAATGTCGCCAAAACGAATACGAATGCCGTCGCGAGGCACCAGGTTGAGGCGATCATATCTCCCGAAATGCCAGCCGGGCATACTGAAGACGGTTGAATTGCGCCTGAATCGCAGTTGAATCGTTGCGAATTTGCACCATTCCTTCAAGAATCGACTGGGCGTTGCCCGCGTCGGAGCTGGCAATCATCGCGCCGTAAATCCGAATCCCCTCGGTGCCCCCGCCGTTGAGGTGAATTTTACCTTTGACGATGATGAGTCCGAAGAAGGTAAAGCTCCCCGTTACTGAAAGATCTCCATTGATCACAAGGATTCCCTGACCACTGGAATCTGAGATGTTCAAGGAGCCGTCAACATACGTTGATTGAGAAACGTCACCGCTGCTTGGAATCTGGCCAAGGCTCAGCCCATTTCCCACATAAGTTCCATCCGGCAGTATCGTGATGCCTGGGACCACCTGTTCGATCTCTTTAGTGAACGGTGGCTTCAGTGCCTTCATCAGGCTCGCCATGTTATAGGAGTAGGCAGAGAGTGCTCTGTCGGGGACTGGCGTGCCGTTCACACCCGCCAGATTCCCGGAAATCGTGCTTGGAGACTCGAGCCCGTTCAAGTGCATTGGATTTCCAACACTCTGATCGTTGCCCTCCACGATTACCTCAGTCCCCAAGACATGAATCGCATCCTTCGAGAACAACGCGGCATTGAGAGGTGGAGCGGGAAGGGCTGCAATGTCGGTTGCAACACGTTGCCTGTAGCCGCCGGGGCTTCTGGCAAAGGCAGTTACCAGATAAACGGGTGAACCCGTGTGGTCGGCAGCATTCGAGCCGGCATTTACATATTGTGAGATCTGCGCGTCGGGTTGACTGCGGTCGTACCCGTAGAAAACAGGGGCCGTCGAATAAACGGAAGTATTTGTCAGGGAATAGGCTGCGCGGGCCTCGGTTTTCTGCAATATCTTCACCCAAGCGGACCCGATGGCACTCAAGTCTGAGTTGATGATCGAAACAGACAATGAGGAAGAATACTCCGAGTCGAAATAAGGATTGGAGTCTGCATTGCCGCTGGTTGGATTGATTGAAGAGTCCGCAACGATGTAGACGACTTTTGTTGAGTCTGAAAGCGAGAGCTGGTCGGAGGCAATCAGAGTTTTAATCCGATCTCTCGCTTCCTCGGTGGCGGACTCGGCGAGGTACAGGTTCTCCAGACGCATGCGATTGTTTTGATTCACCATGACCTCGGTCGAACTGACAAAAGTCATGGCAAGTCCGATCAAGGTCAGCATCGTCAGGGCCAGCAGTGCGGCCGCCAAAGCGATGCCTTTTTCCGACGATAGCGGAACGGGTTTCATTCGAGCCATTTAAGTGCCCTCATAAATTTTGAGGATGAATGCGCGTGGATTCGCTCAGGGTACGACGAGTTTTGGTCAGGGGATCGACCTGCCTGGTTCGCATCGTGACTTTCATCTCAATGCTGGAAATGTCCTGAAGGCTGGAGGTCTCGTTACCCAAGCGGTCAAAATATCGAAACTGGAACGTCTCCACTTGCTCCGACAGCTTCTGTGCCGAACCACCCGGCGGTGAACCATCCGGATTCATGCTGCCTGCAAATCGGTGCAGTGAATAGGGAGCGGCAGTGCCACTCACATAGTAGTGAACATAGTCCACAGTTTTATCGGAATTGATATCGCCCTGAAACTTCAACACGCTGCTGCTCGCTTCCATCAGGCCCTGAGCCACCAGATTTTTCGGTGAGCCCGGATTCTGCAAAAAATTCTGGTCGTAGTAGCTGGCCGGCGGAAACCCGATAGAGCGCATTTCGGTCGTCATAAGGCTAAGAACATCCTGCAGATTCTGGTTCATCTCACTCTCATCACGGGCGATCGCCGAAGTAATCTGGCTTTCAGTCAGTGATGAAAAGATCATGCCCATGAGCACCCCAAAGATAGCGAGCACAACCAGGAGTTCCACCAGGGTAAATCCCGATGAGTTTCGCCGGTTCCGAATTGATCGCATGTCTTCTCCTCCGGCACGTTCTCAAGGAGCCAGCACAACCTTCAGGCTTGCCGGCTCAACTCCGGAAAGAACGCCGCCGGTTTTACGGGTTGCGACCGTAATGATCTTGCGCAGCCCGGAATTGGTGACGTTCCACCGTGTCTCGAAATTCAGTTTTGTATTGCGCGCGGCGTTCAGCAGGAGTTGCGTCGTGACAGTCGCTTGTGGATCGGCTGCGGCGGCAAAATCGATCTTGCCGCTGGCATCCAAGAGGTTGCCCGAAATAGACAGTGCCGGGTGTTCCAGCGGGTGGGCTTTGAGCTCTTCCAGCTTTTGCTGGGAGAGCTTTAGAGCCGCTGAATCGATACGCGAGGCATAGCGCGCGGCTAGTGCAAACAGAACCATCGACATCAAGGCTACGATGGCGACGGTAAACACCAACGAAGCAATGAGCATTTCGACAAGTGTAAATCCTTGCTGGTGGAGCCGGTTGGTTCGATGGCTTGACTGCCAACAACCGGCTAAACACGTCATTCGTAACTTAAAGATGTTCTGCATGGAACGCACCGGAATTCCATGGGAGCGAAGATAGATGCTGAATGAAGATTTTGAAAAAACCTTGTTCCAATGTTAGGAGAATCGATAAAATTGTCAAATCAAAACACAAGGAAAGTGCCATGAATTGCAAAACGATGGGTGCAAATGCGGGATTGAGTTTGCTCGAAATCGTGGCGGCAGTTGCCGTCATTCTGACGCTTAGCGCTCTGACGTTTCCGCGCCTAGGGCGTTATTGGCAGGTCTACACGCTGGATTCGGCTACCCAGATGCTATCATCCAACTTGGAAGTCGCTCGTTACTCCGCGATTTCGAGACGATACAATGCGGTAGCTCAGTTTAACGTGAGCACCTCGTCATATGAGATTTTCGAGGACAAGAACGGAAACGGGACCAGGGATTCCGGCGAACGATCTTTGGGTAGCTATTCGCTACCTCGCCAAGTGTTGTTTAGCGGCGCGAACTTGCTGGGCCCGCCTGCGAATCCGGGCGGTAGCGTTTCCGACCCAATCACCTTCGGAAGCGATCGAGTGACCTTCAACCCAGCCGGAAAAATCAACGGCGGGCTGGGAACGATCTATTTGCAGAATGGTGCGGGGGATGCGGCTGCTCTGAGTTTTAATATTGCAAGCCGGCTGAAGATCTACCGGTGGAACAAGTCCGGTAATACCTGGAACTGAGGCGAGTTGATGGGTTCCACTCCGAGTTTTTGACAGGCATCGGAGAAGCCGATCGAGAAACGGATATGGATTCGAAGATGCTCAGCGGGAAAACTGGTGGCAAGCATTGGGCTGTCAGCAAGCAAGATGCGAATGCTGTTTCTGGGCTTCCCGCTAGGCTGACTTAATCACGCTGATTCATCTTGGTTGGGTTACCGTCCTCGCGGGATTGTTCCTGCAAGTCGGATGGCTTGAATCCTTTTCGGCGGCTTCCGCCAGCAATTTTTTCTTTGCTTCCTCGGCTTGCTTGGTCTCTTCCTTGGCACGGGAAAGGTTCTTCAGCGAATCGGCTACTTGTTGCTGGCTGGTAGTGACGTGAAAATCACCCTTGGCATCACGCAATTTCTGTTCAAACCGCTCCAGGGCGCCTTGGAACTTTAGCTCCTGCCCTTTGGCTTTCTCCAGTGAAGATTCAGTTTCCTTCAGTTTAGCCGCCCAGTAAGCCTTGCTCTCCGGAGTTGCCTCCTTTCCAGATACTGTGGTTCGCGGCTGTTTTGCTTCATCGGCAGCTTGGCTTGGTTGGGTGGCAGGCTCCGAATCAGCCTCGGAGCCGTATTTCTCGCGAAACTTACCGAGGTCCTCGTTGGTGAAAACCCGCTTCGCTCTGGTGGGTTTTGGATTGGACTGGCCGATCACGTTGAAGCTGGCCAGGAAGAGGATCAACAGGCTCAATCCGAACTTGCTTCGCATAGGCATTCGCTCCGCTGAATTCAACAGGCTTTAATTAATAAAGTGCCCGATCCTTAAAGGTCAACACCGTCATCGGCATTTGCGTGAAAACGTTTTGAATCGAGCAAGAGTTGTACTGTGCTTCAATGCTGCCGCCGAGATCGGCGGTAGTATCGGTGAAACTCTGGCCGGCGATGACCGCACCGCGAATATTGACGTTATTGCCGCCACCGCCAGTGAAGTTGAATGATCCCTTGGAGATGATGATGCCTTCGAAATAGACACCGCCGTTAAAGCTGACATCACCATCCACAATCAGAATGCCGTAACCCGTCGTGTTGCTGGACGTCAAACTCAAATTACCCGGTGCATAGTAGAACTTCGGGACGGGTGTGTTCGTCGGAACACCGGGTGGCGCAACGTTTGGTGGCGTCCCGAGATTGGCGTTAGATCCAGAACAGTTCACCGGAGTTCCAGAGCAGCCGACACCGGTTGCTGGATCGGTGATGGACTGGAACAGCGGGTGGTTCTTGTATTGATTGATCAGTGCCGGAACATCCCAAGTCCAGGCACAGGTCGGGCAGAGGGATGGGTCGGTCGGAGCGGCCGGTGGTGGCGGAGCTTTTCCGACAACGGTCTGCGATGGGTTCAGACTGTCAATGGTTCCCGCAGAACTGACCCCATACACTTTTTTGGATGCATTTAGGGGATCGCACTCGTCAACCCCACTGATGCTCAAGGTACCCGAGAAATCGACGTTGTTATAGGACTGGATTGCGGCACTTGCTTTTATTGGAGGCGGTACGACCACCTCGGTCTGAATTTTGCGTTGGGCGCCCGTTC
>Ga0187893_10013298_pt1 | contig 11488 bp, 10 predicted proteins | sample MA1701074metaG_FD_139574 | JGI IMG/M metagenome (GOLD analysis project Ga0187893, IMG submission 139574) | White microbial mat communities from a basaltic lava cave in the Kipuka Kanohina Cave System on the Island of Hawaii, USA - MA170107-4 metaG ...
CCCACGGCGAAGATGCCTGGATCGCTGGTCCGCAATTGGTCATCACAGACAATGCCGCGCTCGACAGTCAGCCCTGAATCTTTCGCAATCTCAGTGATCGGTCGGATACCTGTACTGATAACGACCATATCGGTGTCTAAGACCGACCCGTCTTTGAACTGGAGTCCTGTAACGTACTCTCCCCCAAGAATGTGTGTGGCAATGGCATTCAATAGGACACGGATGCCCATTTGCTCAATCGCGGCCTTCAGCATCGTTCCGGCTTCGGGATCGAGCTGGGCGGCCATCAGTTGGGGCAGTGCTTCGAGCACCGTTACTTCAACACCGTGTGTGAGTAATCCTCGAGCCGCTTCTAAACCGAGTAATCCACCACCAATCACCGTGGCTTTGCGGCACCGTTTGGCATACGACGCAATGAGTTCACAGTCGTCAATCGTACGAAAGAGGAACGTCCCTACAGTGTTTGTTCCTTCCAGGGGTGGAACAAAAGGACGAGAACCCGTCGCAATAATGACCGTATCGTACGGTGCTTCGACCGGTGCGGCACGTTGATCACACCCGTCGAGACCATAAGGAGCAGCCGTATTTCGTAAAGGGCTGCCGATCACTACCCGACGGGTACGGTTGATCAGCGTCGCTTTGATACCAGCATGCAGTGTGATCTGGTTTTGCTCGTACCAGGACAGCGGGTTGAGAAAAGTCTCCTCCATCCGTTGCGAACCGTTCAGGACGTTGGAGAGTAAAATACGATTGTAGTTGCCGTATGGCTCAGCCCCGAACATCGTAATGGCAAACTGCTGCGCGTCACGTTGGAGGATTTCTTCCACTACACGAGCGCCAGCCATGCCGTTGCCGATCACCACCAATCGTTTTCGGTTGTGTTCAGTCATTGTGACGATTGTCCTATTTCGTTGTTCCTGTCACGCGCATCAGTAGAGCCGAGAGCAATTATTGGACCGCCTGGACGACCGTTCCGACTTGCCCCAAGTATGGGGAAAATCTATATTTTCTGACAGAGAGAAGCCGATAAATTCGAGAGGTTCGTGACGAGTGCCTAAAAAAACAACGAATCTTCAGCACCCTGTCTCTAGAGCAGCAGTGAGGCTGAAAAACCGTAAGCGTTCAGCAGTCAGCCGTCAGCTTTCAGCTCTTGAAGATAGAGAGGTGAGACAGAGACAGAGAGGGGCGGAGCGGTCTCTAGCTCTGTCTCTGTCTGTCTTACGATCTCTCTCTCCTTGCTCCTCCTCGTGAACATTTCGGTCGCTGCGTTAGAGTTTGAATGTCATTTCGACAAACGCGTAATTGGCATCGTCCTCAGTATAGATGGAGCGAACAACACTTTTCCCGAAAATGTGACCATAGTACACGCTCAGGTTGAGGTGCGTATTCCAGTCGTAACTCACCGAGTTTTCAAACACCTGAAGAAGATTATGATGGCCAAACGCCGGGCGACCCGAATACCCGAATCCCACATTGCGGTCAGACAGTGTCGCGCCGGAGCCGGTGTACCACAGGTCCTTTGCTTCGCCGAGACGAATAAAATGGAATTCGGTCCGGGTCATGAGACCTGGGAACGGACGCAGTAACAGCTGGATGAACCCATCGTCGTTGTTCATCAAGTTGTAGAACGTCGAATACGCATAGAGACGGGCCGTGGGAAGAATCTGAAAAAAGGTATCGTGATCACCGTCGTTAGGGTTGTCGTCGCCAGAGGTACGACCATAACCAACGCGCAGCCACGGTTTCCACGGCAACAGGTTAGGTTGCCAGCCCATTTCCACGTCCCATGCCCATGAGTCCTGATCGAGTTTGCCCCACTGCCCTTGCTGCAACGCCCCCCAGGCGAGGAGATCGACCGTACCAACAGAGGTTGGGAGTGCGGCAATCCAATTTGCCCCTTCCGTATACAGCGAAATGTCTTGTTTGTCGGCTGCCCGGACGGGGGCTGGACGATTATCAACTTTCAGTAAGCCCCGCCCGTCGCTGTAGTAGATGAAGAAGAAGCGTGCGTCCATAAAGTCGGCGAAGGACGGTCTGGTGAGATTGATCGCCCCGTACAGAAGTTCAATCTCACTCATCCCATACATGCCCGCCAGATCGAACCCGCCCTGGGTCGGATGCGACGCCATAACCGTCAGATTCACCGGGCCACGGGTGAACGCCACGTAGGCCCCGTCATTGGCACGCCCGACATGAGAGAAACCGAAAGGGCCAATCAGCCGTTGCGAGATCCGCACATTTTTCAACCAATCCAGCGTCGGATCTTTAGTGAGCACTTCGTTGCCTTCAGAGAAATCGAATCGTCCCCCCTTGAGCAGGAGGCCCTCAACTCCTACATGCTTCAGGACGAGATAAGCTTGTTTGAGAAAGATGCTGGTGTCATTACGACGGCGGTTGTTGGCATAATACACCGCGCCAAGACCAAGCGCCCCTTGTGGAGCCGGTGCCACAGAGTCATCGGGCAGATTGACTAGGGATGAGTTTTGTCCTTCGATGAACACGTCAAAGGCGTCGTCTTTCCATTGCACTGCGCTACGCGCAACCGAACCGAAGAAATTGTAGTTGCTGTTCTGTGGCCCTTGAGACTCGAACCACCCCCAAAACTCTCCACGGAGCCGGAGACTGCCACTGATCGACAGTTTGGGGGAAATTTGCGAGAGAACGACCTCGCTCTGAACAGGGGGAGGAGCAACGGTCGTGGGAAGAGTGTTAATAAGCACTAACAGCAAATACTGGGTGACCCGCCTCATCATCCTCCCCTTTCTGGGTGTCTTCGGGTGGGGTGCCTGCTTCTAAAAAGGTCAGGAGTTTATCCCGCGCGAGATAGTAAGATGGATGCTCAAGCACTTTGCCTCTGATGCGTGGCCGGGGGAGCGGCACGTGCAGGATGGCGCCGATGGTTGCCGCTGGGCCGTTGGTCATCATCACAATACGATCAGCGAGGAGTAGGGCTTCATCTACATCGTGCGTGACCATGATGACGGTTTTCCGGGTACGCTCACAAATCTGCACCAACTGATCTTGCAATTCGAAGCGAGTGAGGGCGTCGAGCAGACTAAACGGTTCATCCAGCAACAGCACTTTCGGTTCGACGGCAAAGGCACGGGCAATACCGACGCGCTGTCGCATGCCAGCGGACAGTTCGTCTGGCATGCAATCGCCCAGGCCATCCAAACCCACTTGGGTCAGGTAACGGTCGGCTAGTTGACACCGTTCTTCGTACGCCTGTGCCCCACCTTGCGGTTCGATCGCGAGGAGCAAATTGTCTCGCACGCTCATCCACGGCAGGAGGGCGGCAGACTGAAACACTACACCACGATCGCGCCCTGGGCCGGTCACTTCCTTGCCGTCGACAACGACATTCCCCGAGGTTACTTCGTTGAGACCCATCAGAATTGAAAGCACAGTAGATTTTCCGCACCCGGAGTGACCAATAATGCAGATGAACTCCCCTTCACGGACTTTCAGGGTGAAATCTTTGACAATAACTGCAGGGCCTGTCGGCGTGGGGTATTCTTTCCGCAACTGCCACAATTCAATCATCCACGGGGCCATAGGTGATGTTCCGTTCATACACTTCATCCCTCAGGCTTCAGTACGGGACGGAGGAGAGGCTGGAGGGGGGCCTCTGCAGTAGACCCCGTTTCTTGCTCACTATATTTCTCACCTTCGAGAAAGCGCACGATCGCCTGACGGGCACGCTGATACTCAGGAACCAGGCTGAGACGTTGACGGCTGCGCGGACGCGGTAAGGAGATGTCGATCGGCTGGCCCAGAGTTGCGGCCGGCCCACGTGTCAAAGGATACACCCGATCGGCAAGGAAGATCGCCTCGTCGATATCGTTCGTGACCATGATCACCGTCGTTTTCGCTTCACTCCAGATGCGAGCGAGTTCGTCTTGCAGCGTTGCGCGAGTGAGGGCATCAAGCGCACTGAGCGGCTCGTCAAGGAGCAAGAGGCGAGGCTCCATCGCCAAGGCCCGCGCTAGGGCGACACGTTGCCGCATCCCACCAGAGAGTTCCCGTGGCCGCTTGTTAGTTGCCGGCGTCAGTTTGACAAGATCAACGAAATACTGCGCATAATCCTTCACGGCACGACGGTTCCGTTCAGGAAATGCCGCAGCAACAGCCAACGCCACATTCTCAAGGACGGTCAGCCACGGAAGGAGCGAGTAGTTCTGAAACACCACCGCTCGTTCCGGATCTGGCTCGGTCAGTGGTCTACCAGCGAAACGAATCTCACCGCGGTTCGGTGTGGTCAGCCCCGCCAGGAGGGAGATGAGCGTAGTTTTGCCCGCTCCTGAGCATCCCACAATCGTCGCGAACTGCCCTTCAGGGATGGACACCGACAGGCGCGTCAGCACCGGCTTGGTCCGTCCAGGAAAACTCTTTTCCACCTCATGCAGTTCAAGCAGCGGCGGAAGTGTTCCTGGAAGCGAGACAGAAGGGGACCTTTCGTCGTGTTGCGTGTCTCCTGGCATGGCTTAGGACCTCTGAAACCGGAGTTCGGCGATGCTCATCAACCGGTCCAGCAGGTAGCCGATCAAACCAATAGTGATGATCGCCAAAATGATGTGCGAGTAGACCAGGCTGTTATATTCCTGCCACAAGAAGCCCCCAACCCCAACCGCGCCGGTGAGCATTTCCGCTGCCACGATCACGAGCCAGGCGATTCCGAGGCTTAAGCGATAGCCAGTGAAGAGATACGGGATGGTTGCCGGAATAATAATCTTCGTCAACATCTGCCACCGCGACAGCCGCAACACCCGTCCGACGTTGAGGTAATCCTGGTTAATGTTGCGGACACCAACCGCGGTATTGATGACCGTCGGCCACATGGCACACACCGCGATCGTAAACAGCGCCGCCGGTTCAGAACGCTGGAAGAGAATCAACCCCAGCGGGAGCCAGGCAAGCGGAGAAATCGGACGCAGAATCTGAATGAGAGGATCGAACGCTTGTGTGAATCCACGGGAAAGACCGAGTAGAAACCCTAACGGGGTACCAAGTGCAATTGCCAGGAGATAGCCTTGCGCCACTCGCGTCAGACTGTAAAGGGCGAGCCGACCGATGCCTTGGTTCATCTCTCCTTCCTTGAAGAAGGGTTCGAGAATATACCGTTTTGACTCTTCCCAGCTGCGCAGCGGTGAGGGTAAATCAGGCGCAACCGTAGCACTGAGTGCCGCCCAGAGCACGATAATGACTCCAACCCCAACAAAGGGAAGGAGCCGATCCATAAGACGGCGTGCATCAACCATATTGGGCCTTCTCCTTACACAGCAACAATATTGTGAACGGAAAACGATTTTGCGTACTCATCAGGTTTCGTCGGATCGAACGGAACGTCGTCGAAGAGTTTTTCCGGCTTGACGTCTTCGGTTGGGGTTGCGCTTCCCATCTCCTTCGCAACTTCCCGATAAATATCAGGACGGTGCACCTGATCGACAATTTTCTGGTAGTCTGGAGCTTCTTTGACCATCCCCCAGCGACGGAACTGTGAGAGCCACCACACCCCGTGTGATTTCCAGGGGAAATTGGTATGTCGGTCAAAAAAGGTCATGTAATCAGGGTCCTCCTCGATCGGACCGCCATTGCCATAGTCATACTTGCCCAACAGCCGCCCGAGAATGACCTCTTTGGGGCAGTTGATGTACTGCGGCCGAGAGACGATGTCTGCCACCTCCTCCCGGTTCTCCAGGTTGTCGATGTACTGGCTGGCCTCGATCATAGCGCGCAGGGTCGCCTTCACAGTCTTGGGATTTTTCTCGGCAAACTCCTCAGTGAAGGCAAGGACCTTCTCTGGGTGGTCTTTCCAGATTTTCTGACTGGTGATGACGGTGTAGCCAATCTTGTCGAAGATTGCACGCGCGTTCCATGGTTCGCCCACGCACAGGCCGTCCATTTTGTCCACTTTTAAGTTGGCCACCATTTGCGGCGGTGGGATGGTGATGAGCGAAATGTCTTTGTCGGGGTTGATCCCACCCGCACCTAGCCAGTAACGCATCCACATCGCGTGCGTCCCTGGCGGGAAAGTCATGGCAAAGATGAGCGGATTCCCTTTTTGCTTTCCCTCCTCGACCATGGGCTTCAACTGCTGCGGTTGTTTCACCCCCTGGTTGAGGTATTTGCTATGCAAGGTGATTCCCTGGCCATTGTGATTGATGGCGAAGGGAATGATCATGGGTTTCTTTGGTGCGCCAAACAGCCCCATGGTTGAGGCGTAGGGCATACCGTAGAGCATGTGGGTCGCCTGGTTCTCCCCCAAACTCAGGCGGTCGCGGATCACCGCCCACGAGGCTTCCTTGGAAACTGTCACGTCCAGTCCGTGTTGCTTAAAAAACCCTTTTTCGTAGGCAACGACAATTGAAGAACAATCAGTGAGTGCGATAATGCCAATACGAATCTGCGGTGTTTCAGGCGCATCATCGGCAAAGACGCGGCCAAGCCATCCCATAGGAAGACCGGCGAGTAGCGCCGTCATCCCTGAAGCCTTCAGGAATTGACGGCGCGACAAGGACCGGACGGAGTTCGGTGCTGCTTTCCTCATGCGCGACAACATCCTCCTTCAACCCTGCAACCGGCTACCTTCCCACCGACGGCCGGGTCATCCCCAGGCGAGCAAAAGATGTGCCGAGGACAGCGGTCGTCATAAAAGAAGCCAAACTCGTAACAACTCTTACGAATTCGGTGGATGCGCCAGAAAGCATGCAACCATCTAAACTCATACTGCCTACGAAGAGAGCAGCAAGAGAAACAGGTTGCTGCATGGTCAACAGCTTTACAATGTGCAGGACGCGGACTACAACTCGAAAAGGACACACAGCCGTCTGAAAAGCTAAAGTATCAAGTCATTGCGATCTGTTAAACGAGTTATTGCCATTAACACTGCCACGCTGTGGCATGCCTACCGAACAAGTGGATTTCTTGACAAATTGTACGGATTCGGATCGTTGTTGAGTGAACATTAAGGGATGGCTCTTTCTTCTCTCCTCCTCAAGACACGGAACTGGTTACTCACTGCCTCTGCGCTGTTCTGGACATGGCCAGGGGCGGGCGCGGCCGAAACGGTTCAGAAGCATCACCACAACTATCTCGTCTATCGGATCGATCCGCAGAAGGATCAGCTCCGCCTCTTTTGGCAAGACCCACAAGGAAACCGCTTCGGTTCATTCCGGCGCCTGCGCGACTATTTAGCAACCCAAGAACAACAACTCGTCTTTGCCATGAACGCCGGAATCTTTTCCACCGAGTATGCACCGCTCGGATTACACATAGACGATGGCCGCATCCTGCGTCCGCTCAACAACGCTAAAGGTTGGGGAAACTTTTTTCTCAAACCCAATGGGGTCTTTTTTATTACCAACAAGAAAGCGGCGGTTGTGGATACGGTGACGTACGCGAAACTCAAAGTGAAACCGGACATCGCCACGCAATCTGGTCCGCTGCTAGTCTCCAAAGGTAAACTGCATCCCAAATTCTTCCCGGATTCGTTGAGCCTCTACATTCGGAACGGCGTCGGAGTCACCCAGGATAATCAGGTGGTGTTCGCAATTTCTTTAGTGCCGATTAATCTCTACGAGTTTGCGACCTTGTTTCGCGATACGTTGGGGTGTCCAGACGCTCTGTATCTCGATGGGTCGATCTCAGCGATCTATGCACCGACACTAGGGCAAGAGTTTCTCGATGGGGACTTTGCCGGTATTGTCGCTCATGTACAGTGAATCCGATGGGAACTTTTTTCACGCGCTGCAAAGTCGAAAATGTCGTTGACCGCACCAAGTCTGTTATCGTGTCTCGGATATTAGTAGACACCGGCAACGAATACACTTGGGTTCCCGCCATGACACTTGAGAAGATCGGAATCAAACGAGAGAAAAAGGACCTATTATTCACTATGGCCAATGGACAGCAGGTGACACGTAGCGTTGACTTTGCAATCATTCGTTTAGATAAGTTTTTTACCGTTGACGAAGTCGTCTTCGCCGAAAAAGGAGATTTGCTCCTTCTGGGAGCCCGAACACTTGAAGGGTTGAATCTTGTCGTTGATCCGCGCAAGAAGAAACTGGTTGCCGCAGGTCCACTCCCTGCCGCAGCCATCATGCATTCCCACCTCCCTCAAGCCGTGGTTTCTTGATACTCCGCCTTCCGCTGTCCAGCCGCATCTTTGTAGAGAAACGAGAGTAGGTTCGCCATGGTCTTTTCGTGGAAGGCGACGCAAGCAGGATCGAAGTCCCGGCTAGGACTGGGCTCGTGCACAAAGTGACCGTAGCGATCCTCGCCGCGGACTAACGCGGCGCTATCCCACTCGGCTAACTGCTGACGTGTCTGTGGCGGCATATAGCGAATAGCAACACCAATTCGGCGATCGACTGAGCGGTTCGGACCTGAGGCATGGGCAATCCGCACATTGTGAAGCGACATCTCCCCAGGCTTGAGAACGATATCGACGGCTTTGGCTTCGTCGATACCTGCGGTAATCGTCTGTCCACGCGTCAGCATATTAGCTTTGTTGTAGGTATCGTGATGCGGGAGATGTACTTGATGACTCCCGGGCTGCATACGCATGCATCCACTTTCGACCGTCGCCGGAGACAAGGCGACCCATGATGTCACGATCTCAGCGGAATCAAGACCCCAGTATTGGTGATCCTGGTGCCAGGAGACATATTCGGCAGTCCCCGGTTCTTTGATCCAGAAATGGACGCCCCAACACAAAATGTTGGGGCCAATGAAGTCTTCAACGGGATCAAGAATACGCGGATCACGGATCAGACGATCCATCCACGTCAGCAGCAAACTGGTCTTGATACGCTGCGTTCCTTGCAGCGGGTGGCCTTGTTGCGTCTCGAAGGTTTCGAGCTGTCTGCGAAGATCACCGACCTCAGCAGAAGAAAAGGCTGGAATCGGAAAACAGAAGCCGTCACGCTGATACTGAGCAATTTGGAGATTGTTGAGTGTTCGCGGCATAAGCTTCATCCTTTTTGTCTCTCGGTTGTTCTGGAGTCATATCTTTCATTATTTGCCTGGGGCTAACGCGCGCAGGACGCGCAGCGACGACTCGCGTTTTTTGACCGGATCGGTCTCAAACGAATGCAGTTGCAAAAAGGCGGTATTAACGCCGGCCTCCATGTAGCGGAGGACGTGAGCACGGAGGTCGTCCACCGAACCGCGCAGGACGAGGCTATTCATGACATGCTCTGGCACCGCCGCTACCGCGCCCTTCCGATCCCCTTTGTCCCATGCCTGCCACATCGGGGTTAACTCAGACTCTCGTCCCAGCCATTTTTGAAACGCTTTGTAGACCGGCACGTTCAGATAGGCATTGATATGTCGGCGTACGCCCAGCTCAGATTCCGGCGTCAGCGGATCAACTCCGACAAATAGTCGCGCGGTAATCTCGATCGCATTGGGGTCACGTCCCGCTTTCGTTGCCGCTTCGCGCACGACAGGAACAACCTTTTTCACATCTTCAGCAGAGAGCCAGTTGATAATCGCACCATCCCCGACTTCTCCGGCCACGCGCAACATAGCGGGCCGGAGAGCGGCGACGTGAATCTGGACAGGCTGTGAGAGTGGCCGACTCAAACGAAACCCATCGACGGCAAAAGTCTCACCGTGGAAAACCACTCGTTCCCCAGCAAGAGCTTTGCGTAAGAATTGTGCCATCTCCCGTACTCGCACGGTCGGATGGACAAACTTCCCCCCATTCCAACTTTCCACAATTGGATGTGACCCAGCCCCGATGCCAAGACAAAACCGTCCCGGCGCAAGTTCGGCGATTCCCGCCGCACTCATGGCCAGTGTCGCTGGCCCACGGGTGTAGACGTTGGCAATCGCCGTTCCCAGTCGCATGTTGCTGACAGTTGCAGCCACCGCAAGCGGGGAAAAACAGTCCGTGCCATCAACCTCGAACGACCAGGCGTCGGTGTATCCAAGACGTTCCATCTCACGGATGATGTCTGGATGTTCGGCTAAAGTGAAACTGTCGAGCGGGAGGGACAACGCCCACCGTTTCTGTTGCATAGCAGTCCTCCTCTTACGGTTGTGTCGTCTGTTCCTTAAGCCCTTTTTTCGGTTTAGGAAATCCTGAGATAGCAACAACCGTCTTGTCGGCATTTTCTTTGTTGGGATGAGCGAACCCCAGGTTTGCCGTGTAAAGAACTCCATTGTGCAGAACCAGGCTCGTATTGTTATCGAGTGGCGCGTTGTCTTTATTGGCAATGATAATGCGCTGGCGACCATCGGGAGAGAGCACCATGATCTCGTTCCGCATGATCTCCGACAGATAAATGTTCCCGTCGTCATCAAGCTCAATGCCATCAAAAGGGCTGTGCCCGCGAGAGATCACAATCGGTTCGTCCGCTGTCCCGTCTTTCTTGATCGGAATGCGCAATACCATCGGATCACCATCCGTTGCCGCATAGATATTTCTCTGCTGCTTGTCGAGCACCAACACATTGACCCCAAGCGGAAACCCAGAATAGGGTGTTGGGGACCAATTCAACAAGGGATGGTCTGACCACATCGTCACTTTCCCTTTGGGAGTAATCTTCCAGATCCCCGCATAGGTCAAATCGGTCACATAGACGTTCCCGACATCGTCAATATCCACATCATCGGGGAAACACATCGGCCACCCTTGCCCGCGAGTCGCAATGGCAGTGACAGCCTGAGTTTTTGCCTCAATTTTGTAGACACCCGAGGTTGTATCGGTTGCGTCTTTACAGGCAGGATGATGCGGATCATCGGAGCTGTCGTACTGGGAGTTAGCTTTATAGGCGACGTAGATATTGCCAGCCTTGTCGGCGTCCAACCCGATCAGTCGTCCCTTTCGACTATCTTCTCGTGACGGTACCCAGGCAACATGAGTGTACGTTCCATCAGCTTCGAGGCGAACAACTTCTCCGATATGGAACAGGGTCGCATAAAGATTGCCTCCCGCATCGACAGCGAGTCCTTCCGGTGTGTCTGGCAGTTTGGTGTAGACCCACGCCTTGAATTCTTGCGCGTGGGTTACTTCGCACACGAGCCATGTCATCAAAACACACACGATTCGGTAGGCCATACGTTTCTCGATTCTCTTTACCATTTGACTTTCTTCGGGTCACCTTTATACAGGCTGCGAATGAAGGCGATCAATTTCCACGCCTGATCATCGTTGACCATGGTCTTGTAAGGGGGCATCTGCCCTTTGCCGTTCTGAATCTGGTCGAGCAGATTGAGATCAGACCCATCGCCCGCTTTCCAGGTTTCGTCGATCAAGCTCGGCCCCATTCCTCCTCCCCCTTGCATGCCGTGGCACCCATAGCAGTTCATCTTCTTGTACAACGCTTGACCTTCAGCAATGGCCGCGGCATTGCCAGTGTAGGGGTTCTTCTTCGGTGCACTGCCGTTCTGCTGCGCCCACGTCGCATTGAAGACCTCCAACAAAAGATAAAGGACAAATGTCAAGATCCAAACGCGGCGCTGGGTGCTAGGTGCTGGGTGC
>Ga0187893_10013299_pt1 | contig 11488 bp, 11 predicted proteins | sample MA1701074metaG_FD_139574 | JGI IMG/M metagenome (GOLD analysis project Ga0187893, IMG submission 139574) | White microbial mat communities from a basaltic lava cave in the Kipuka Kanohina Cave System on the Island of Hawaii, USA - MA170107-4 metaG ...
CTGCATAATGCGGCTGCCCGAGAGGCCACCGGTAAGCCGTGTGCGGGAAAATCGCATGCACGGTTTGAAAGGGGATCCTGTGGACACTCACGCTTTAGAGAGGAAATAGGATCTACCAATGGGAAAGGAGCGAGAAAGCATGTCGTCGAAGGCTTCGACCGTGGTGACCCTTCGAGTCTCTTCGGCCCTTGCACGGAGCCTCGAACGAGAAGCGCGGCGCCGACGCCGTACGAAGAGCGCTGTGGTGCGCGAGATCCTCGCGGACTTCCTCGAGGGCCGCGGGACTCCCGCGGACGCCGCGGAAGAGGCGCGCCGCCAGTCGCTCCTCGTCAGCAGGCGGCGGTCGGAGCGTGAGTCCCTCGAATTTCTGGAGCGAGCCTTCGAGGGGCGAGGCTGGAGGTGAGGCGCGGAGCCATCGTCACGGTGGCGGCGAAGGGCGCGTACACGGGAAAGCCCAGGCCCGCCCTGGTCGTTCAGTCCGACCTCTTCAATCCAACGCACGCCAGCGTCACCGTGTGTCTCATCACGTCCGACTGCGTGGACGCGCCCCTGTTCCGTCTCACGCTCCCCCCGGGGGAGAGGACGGGGCTCAGGACCGTATCCCAGATCATGATTGACAAGATCGCGAGCGTTCCTCGGTCCTCGGTCCGCTCGGAAATCGGGGAGTGCGACGAGTCGGAAATCGAAGCCGTCGACGTCGCGCTCAGGCGGTGGCTCGGAGTGGCGTGACCTCGCGCGCGAAGCGCCGCTAGCCCTCTCTCGCCATCCTCTCCGAAGCCGCTTCCACCTCCCGCGCCTTTTCCTCCCTCCAGGCGGCGAGCTTTCGAGCGAGTGTGTCATCGGAGGTCGCGAGGATCTGGGCGGCGAGGAAGGCGGCGTTCCGGGCGCCGGGAGCGCCGATGGCCATCGTCGCCACCGGGAAACCCGCGGGCATCTGCACCGTCGCGAGGAGAGCGTCGAGTCCGGCGAGCGGTGTGGCGGCGAGCGGAACTCCGATGACGGGGAGGTTGGTTCGCGACGCGAGGGCTCCCGCGAGGTGGGCGGCGGCGCCCGCGCCGGCGATGATCGCTCGAACCCCGCGGCCCGCGGCTTCGGACGCGAGCTTCGCCGCCCGCTCCGGCGTCCGGTGCGCGGAGTAGACGCCCATCTCGTAAGGGATTCCGAGCTCGCGCAGAACTTTCCCTGCTTCCGCCATGACCTCCTTGTCGGAAGCGCTTCCCATCACGATGAGCACTTTCGGTTGTGCCAACTCACTATCCTCCCGCGAGCCGCGCGAGCGCTTTCTGTCCGATGTCTTTACGGAAGTGGCGCCCGTCGAACTGGATTCTCTCGACGCCCTTGTACGCGTGGTCGATGGCTCCCTTGAGGTTCTGGCCGAGGCCGGTCACGGCGCACACCCGGCCGCCCGCGGTGACGACCTTTCCATTCTCCACCTTCGTGCCGGCGTGGAAGACGTAGATGCCTTCCTCGATCTCGACTTGGCCCGAGCCGAGCCCCTCGATGGGCCTTCCCGCCTCGTATTTCCCTGGATAGCCGCCGGAGGCGAGGACCACGGTCACCGCTGGCTCTCTCGCCCACTCGAGCCGGTGCTGCCCGAGCCGGCCCTGGCTCACTTCCATCAGCAGGGGAAACAAATCCGATTTGAGGCGCGGCAGGATGGCCTGTGCCTCCGGGTCTCCGAGCCGAACGTTGTACTCCAGGACTTTCGGTCCTTCCGCGGTGAGCATCAGGCCGCAATAGAGGATGCCCTGGTACTTGCGGCCCTCGGCGGCGAGCCCGGAGATGGTGGGGTGCACGATGGCCTTCACGATGTGCTTGAGGGTATCGGCGTTGAGAATGGTGGCGGGACAGATCGAGCCCATGCCGCCGGTGTTGGGTCCCTGGTCGTCGTCGAACGCGCGCTTGTGATCCTGGGCCGCGACCAGCGGGAGGACGTTCGCGCCGTCCGAGAGCGCGAAGAAGGAAACCTCGTCTCCCTGGAGGAACTCCTCGAGGACGAGCCTCGTGCCCGCGCTTCCGAGTTGGCGTTCGGCGATGAGCTTCTTCGCGAGATCCAGGGCTTCGTCCTTGGACTCGACGACGGCAACGCCTTTGCCGCCCGCGAGCCCGTCGGCCTTCACCACCAGGGGAAGCCCGATCTCGCCGCTCGTCACGACCGCCTTCGCCTCCTCCATGCTCGCGACGACGTGGTAGCGAGCCGTCGGGATCTTGTGCCGCTTGAGGAAATCCTTCGCGAAGGCCTTGCTTCCCTCGAGCTCGGAGGCCGCGCGCGTCGGACCGAAAACAGCGAGCCCGCGTCTTTGAAACTCATCCGCGAGCCCCAGGATGAGCGGGAGCTCCGGCCCCACCACCGTGAGTCCGATCGAGAGCTTCTCCGCGAAGTCCGCGAGCTCGACGATGTCCGAGGGGTCGATCTCGACCGCGTCCGCGAGCGCGCGGATCCCGGCGTTTCCCGGAGCGCAGAAGATCTCCGTGACCTCGGGGCTCTGGCGGAGCTTCCAGATGATGGCGTGCTCCCGCCCCCTTCCGCCGACGACGAGGACCCTCAAGCCCTGTTTCTCCCGCCAGGAGGCCGGAACATCAAAGTCAAGAGATTCAGCAAGTTACGCTTTCTGGTGAAGCCCGCCGATTATCCCATAGAGTTTTTGGGAGTGTCAACCAGGGCGTTTTTCGCGCCCTCGGAACGAATCCGTTTGACAGGGGTAAGTTCGTTCCCTATAGTGATTTTCGAGCGAACGGGCCCCTCCGAACCGCCATCTGGTCCGCTGTATTCTCATCCCGGGAAGACGAACCGATGTCCGTCGCGGCCCTCTCGCCCGCTTGCAGATCGAGCCAGGGAGGAGGTGCATAGATTGGCCGAGATCAGGATTACCGACAACGAGTCGATTGAGAGCGCTCTCCGGCGCTTCAAGCGAAAGGTCCAGCAGGAAGACATCATCAAGGAGATCAAGAAGCACTCCTTCTATATGAAGCCTGGCGACAAACGGCGCGCGAAGCAGGCGCTCGCCCGCAAGAGGCAGCGCAAGAAGCAGCGCCGCGAGCAGACGGATTAGTTACGACTTCCTCTCCGGCCATCGCTTCCCTTCGGCCTGAAGGGAAGTGATGGCCGCGACGTTCACGATATCCTCGACGCTACACCCCCGCGACAAATCGTTCGCGGGTGCTCTCAGCCCTTGCAGGATGGGGCCGATGGCGGCGGCCCCCCCGAGTCGTTCGACGAGCTTCGACGCGATGTTCCCCGAGTCCAGGTCGGGAAAGATGAGGGTGTTGGCGCGTCCTTGGACGGCGCTCCCTGGAGTCTTTCGTGAAGCCACCTCGGGCACGATCGCGGCATCGGCCTGGAGCTCTCCGTCGGCTGCGAGCCCGGGAGCTCGAGCCGAAAGCGTCGCCGCCGCTTCCGCCACCTTCCGCGTCCGCGGATGATCGGCGCTTCCCTTCGTCGAGAAGGAGAGGAGCGCCACCCTCGGCTCGACCTCGAGAAACCGCCGCGTGTTGGCGGAGGCGAGGAGCGCTATCTCCGCGAGCTCCGAGGATGTGGGGTCGGGAATGACCGCGCAGTCCGCGAAGAGGTACTGCCCCCGCTCGTCCGGGAAGCTCATGAGGAAGAAGCTCGAGACCTTGCGGATTCCATCCTGGGTCCCGAACACCCGGAGTGCGGGCCTCAAAACGTTCGCCGTCGCGTTCATGGCGCCCGCCACGTATCCCGCCGCGTCTCCCGCCTCCACCATGAGCGCCCCGAAGTACAGGGGGTCCTGCGCCTGATTTCGGGCTTCGTCCTCCGAAATTCCCCGGTGCCGCAGCATCCGGTGGAGCCTCTCTCCGTACGCGTCGGCGCCGGAGCGGGGCGAGTGGATCTCGATCCCCTCGATCTTCTCCTTTGGCACACCAGCGGACCGGGCGGCCTCGCGAACGGCGTCGGGCTCGCCGACGAGGATGGGCTCGGCCAATCCGCGGGACTTGAGCTCGGCCGCCGCCTTCAGGGTCCTGGGCTCGGTGGACTCGGGAAAGACGATCCGGAGCTTCAGGACGCGGGCGCGCTCCTGGAGCTTCGCGAGAAAAGGGTCGCCCATCGGACCGAGGGTAGCATAACTGACTTCCGTACCAAAGGTTTGACAGGATCCCATGGATGTGATAATTCTGAACGGCTTCAATTGTCGTCTAGTCCCGGTGTCTAGGAGGAACTCGTAGCGATGAGAATCGATGAAAGAGCGGTGGAGGGCGTCACCATTCTGGATCTGCACGGCAAGATGCTGATCGGAGAGGGTGACGAGCTGCTGCGCGAGAAGATCAATCAATTGGTCGAGAACGGGACCGAGAGAATCGTCTTGAATCTGGCGGAAGTTCCCTACGTGGACAGCGCCGGCCTGGGGGAGATCGTTCGCTGCTACACCACCGTGAGCCGCAAGAACGGCAAGCTCAAGCTGCTGCACCTCACGAAACGGATTCACGACCTGCTCTCGATCACGAAGCTCCTCACGGTGTTCGAGACCTACGATTCCGAGGAGGATGCCGTCAAGAGTTTCAAGAAGTAGGCTTCAGGACGGAGGGTGGAAAGCCCGCGAGCCTCTTCCGAGGCCACGAGGGCCATCAAGGAGCTAAGGCAGGAAGACAAGCTGGTGCCCGTTCATGGCCAGCTCCGGCAGCTCCTCATCTCCTTACGCCCGCACCAGTGGACCAAGAATTTCGTCGTCGTCGCCGCCCTGATCTTCGCCGAGCGGCTGTACGAGGTTCCCTCGCTCCTCCTGACGAGCGGGGCGTTCGTGGTGTTCTGCGCGCTCTCGGGAGCCGTCTATCTGGTGAACGACCTGGTGGACCTGGAGGGGGACCGGCGGCACCCGGTGAAGCGAACGAGGCCGCTCCCTTCGGGCGAGCTATCCATCTCCATCGCGAAGGCGGCGGCGGCTCTCCTCGCGCTCGCAGGGCTCGGCGCCTCGTTCTGGATCGGGCCGAAGTTCGCGGGCGTTGCCTTCGTGTACTACGGCGCCATGATGGCGTACTCGCTTTTCCTGAAGAACATCGTGGTCGTCGACGTTCTCGTCGTGGCGATGGGTTTCGTGCTGAGGGCGCTCGCGGGCGCGGTCGCCATCGACGTCGCCTTCAGCCATTGGCTTTTGATTTGCACGTTGCTCGGCGCGCTGTTCCTGGCTCTTGCGAAGAGGCGGCACGAGTTGACGCTTCTGGCCGGGGGAGCGGTGGAGCATCGGAGAATTCTGGGAGAGTACAGCCCGTATCTTTTGGATCAGATGATTGCCGTGGTAACGGCTTCGACGGTGGTCTCCTACGCGCTCTACACGCTCGCGCCGGAGACCATTTCCAGATTCGGCACCGACCGTTTGGTTTGGACCCTTCCTTTCGTTCTGTATGGGATCCTGCGCTACCTCTACCTCGTGCACCAGAAGGAAGAAGGGGGCAACCCTACCAAGGTGCTCCTGAACGATAGGCCGATTCTCGTGACCGTGGCGCTCTGGGCAGCGACCGTGGTCGCGTTGATCTACCACGGACGCGAATCGGGCTGAAGGCTCTCCCCAACGACGAACTGCCCAGCTAGAAGATGCGCCCGGGGCCTCTCGAGGCCGAGCGGGCGCGAGGAGGCCTATGTCTACCTTCAGCTCGAAGGGAACGGATATCGACGTCGAGGCCATCATGGCCAACATTCGGCGGAAGATCGAGGAAAAACGGAAGGGGTTCTACACCGAGGATGAGGTCCGGGAGATCGCGGAGATGAAGCTCGACGCGGTCCTGGACGCGAACGAGTTCAACAGCGACTTCGTCGCCCTGTTCCGCGCGCGCGACGAGAGGTGGAACTACCGCTTCGATCCGGAGACGATCTACGCTTCGTCGCACGCCGGCGGCGGGGGACTCATTCGGGCGACGCGGCGTCTCCTGAATCCACTGCTGAAGCTCTTCTTCAATCCGAACCCGATCATAAGCGCGCTTTCGCGCCAGGCCGATCTCAACCGGTACTACGTGCTCCTTCTCCACAACATGGCGCAGGAGCTCACCCGGTCGAACCTCGAGCTCACGAACCTCAAGGCGCGGCTGCGCACCCTCGGGATCCGCGTGGACTTCCAGACCAAGCGCGAGAAGACGATGGAGCAGGTCGTGCTCGAGCGGGAAACGCGCGAGTCCCGGGCGCTCGCCGCCCGGTCCTCGGATCGGCCGGAGCCGTCGGAAAGACCGGAGCGCTCCGACCGCGGGGGTTACGATCGAGGAGAGCGCGAGCGCGGCCCTGAGTCGCGGGAGCGCGGCGATCGCCCGGAGCGCGGCGAGCGAGATCGCGGCGACCGGGAGCGGGGGGAACGAGACCGCGGCGATCGCGAGGGGAGGGGCCGCGGCCGCGGCCGCCGTTCCTTCCGCCGGCGCCGCGGAGGCGGTGGCGGAGGCGGAGGAAACCGTTCCGATTCCTCGGGCCGTCCCTCGGGCGGAAACCGTCCCGGCGGCGGCGGGCCTTCCGGTCCTCGAGAAGGAAGCGGTGGCAACCGGAGTTGAAGCCGACTCGACGCTCGCTCAGGGGAGGGCCGAACCCCCCGCTCGGGAAAACCGGGAGCGTGTAGCGGAACGAAGTCCCCTGTTGGGCCAGCCCGTACCGCTCCGGCTCGCCCTCGTGGTCCAGCGATACGGCGAGGACGTCAACGGAGGCGCGGAAGCCCACTGCCGCCTGGTGGCGGAGCATCTCGCGCGCTCGCACCGGGTCGAGGTGCTTACCTCCTGCGCGCGCGACTACATCACGTGGAAGAACGAGCGCCCCTCCGGCCTCGAGAGCGTGAACAGCGTTCCCGTGCGCCGCTTCAAGGTCCGGAGACCGCGGGACCCCGACCGCTTCGGGCGTGCGTCTTCGAAGGTGTTCCTCGGAAAGCACCGGCCCGAAGACGAGCTTCTATGGCTCGAAGAGCAGGGCCCGTTCTCCCCCGCGCTCCTCCGGCACATCCTTCAGCGCGAGGACGACTACGATTACTTCATCTTTTTCAGCTACCGCTACTATCACAGCTACCACGGCATTCGGACCGTCCCCCGAAAATCCGTTCTCGTTCCGACCGCCGAGAGGGACGAGGTCGTGTCGCTTTCGATCTTCCGCGATCTCTTCCACCTCCCGCGCGCCATCGTCTACAACTCCATCGAGGAGCGGGCGATGATCTGGAGCGCTTCGGGAAACCGGGAGGTGCCGGGAGACGTCGTGGGAGTCGGCTCGGACGTCCCGGAGCGGGCCAACGGCGAGCGGTTCCGCAGGAAGTTCGCCGTAGCCCGGCCGTACGTTTTGTACGTTGGCCGCATCGATCCCAACAAGGGATGCCGGACTCTCCTCCATTACTTCCGCCGGTATCGGGAGGAAACGGGGTCGACGCTCGACCTCCTGCTCGTGGGTGGAAAGCAGATGGATCTTCCGGAAGACCCGGGAGTGCGCTACCTCGGGTACCTCTCGGAAGAAGACAAGTGGGGAGCGCTCGCGGGGGCGGAGCTCCTGGTAATGCCCTCGGAGCTCGAGAGCCTCTCCATGGCCACTCTCGAGGCCTGGGCTCTGGGAAAGCCCGTGCTCGCGAACGGGAAGTGCGACGTGCTCCGCGGGCAGTGCCGCCGCTCGAACGCCGGCCTGTACTTCACCGACTACTACGAGTTCCGCGAAGCGCTCGCGCATCTCGAGGAGAGCCCCGATCTGCGCCTCGGTCTCGGGGAGAACGGCAGGAAGTTCTACCACCAGAACTATCGCTGGGAGGTGGTGGAGGGGAAGTACAACCGCATCCTCGACTCTCTCGTCCGTGAGGACCGCGCCCGCGGGCCCCGAACCAGGCCCGGATTCTTCGCGAAGCTTTTTTCCTGAGAATCATGCACGTCCACCAGATGCTCGCCGCCCTCTCCTACGGAGACGCCATCGGGAACGAAGCGCTCCGCATCCAGGAGATCCTGCGGAGAGAGGGATTCGACTCTGACATCTTCGCGGAGTCCGTGCATCCCGAGATGGCGGGCCGCGCGCGGAAACTCTGGGACTACCGCGAGGTCTCGTCGAAGGACGGGCTTCTCATCCTTCACTTCTCCATCGGCGCCGGCGTCAGCACCTTCGCGTATCACCTTCCCGATCCGCTCCTCCTCATCTACCACAACATCACTCCCGCCCGATGGTTTCAGACGTTCCACCGCCACCTCGCGGGGCTCTGCTACCACGGGCGGAGGGAGCTCCATGCGTTCGTGCCCCGCGTCCGCCTCGCGGTGGGCGATTCCGATTTCAACCGCTCCGAGCTCGATGCCATGGGCTTTCACCCGACGGGTGTCCTGCCGCTCCTCCTCGACCCTGGCCGGCTTTCCGTGCCCGCGAACGAAGTCGTGCTCGAGATGTTCGACGACGACAAGACGAACTTCCTCTTCGTAGGCCGGGTCATTCCCAACAAGTGCTTTCACGATCTCATCAAGGTCTTCGCCTTCTACCAGAGGTTCATCGACCGAAACTCGCGCCTGCTTCTCGTGGGAGAGTGGGTGGGCTTCGAGAAGTACCACGAGGCGCTGGTGCGGATGGTCGACGACCTCGCGCTCAAGGACGTGGTCTTCACCGGCCACGTCGAGGACGACGACCTCGCCGCCTACTATCAGGTGGCGGATCTGTTCCTCTGTCTGAGCGAGCACGAGGGATATTGCGTCCCCCTCGTCGAGGCCTTTCGCTTCGGCGTTCCGGTCATGGCCCTCGACGCCGGGGCGGTGCCGGAGACCATGGGGGGCGCGGGCGTGCTCATCCGCGAGAAGCGCATCGACGAGATTGCGATGATGGCCCATGCCGTCGCGACCGACGGCGATCTCGCGGCGAAGATCGTCGAAGGGCAGGACCGGGTGCTCGAGCGGTTGGAGGAGAGGGATGACCGGGGACTTCTTCTTGGATTCGTGAACCAGGCTCTGGCGCGGGATCTGGTGAAGGCCTGAGCATCATGCGAGTGGATCAATGGCTTCCCGCGGCCCATCGGGGCGACGCCATCGGCGACGAGGCGGTGCGCATCCGGGACGTCCTCAGGCTCTCGGGGCGCGAGAGCGAGATTTACGCCCTCGACGTCGACGAGGAGGCGGAGGGGGACGTGCAGCCCTTCTCCGATCGCCGCGAGAGCGACGTCGTGATCCTTCACTTCGCGCTCCCCTCTCCTTTGACCTTCGCGTTCGCCGAGTCGAAGGCGAAGCGGGTCCTCGTCTATCACAACATCACTCCCGCCGAGTTCTTTCGCGGCTACGACGACGAGCTCGTCCGGATCGCGGCCCACGGGCGACGGCAGCTCTCGATCCTCGCGCGGAAATGCGACCTGGCCCTGGGGGATTCGGAGTTCAACCGGAAGGAGCTCGAGGCCCTCGGCTTCGAGCGCACCTCCGTCCTCCCCATCCTCATCGACCACGCCCCCTACCGGGAGGTGGAGCCGGGACCGGTCCTCTCCCGCATGCTTCTGGACGGGCGCCCGAACTTTCTCTTCGTCGGCCGGGTGTTTCCCAACAAGCGGTTCGAGGACCTCGCTCGCCTCGCGTTCTTCTACAAGAAGTACGTCTCCGAGGACTTCCGTTTCGTTCTCGTCGGCAAGGCGGGTAGGATGGAGCGCTACCAGCGGTCGGTGCAGGCGCTCGCGGATCGATGGGGGCTGAGATCGAGCGAGTTTCTGTTCACCGGCCACCTCTCGTTCGAGGACCTCGTGGCCTGCTACCGCGCCGCCGCTGTCTTCATCAGCATGAGCGAGCATGAAGGCTTTGCCGTGCCCCTGGTGGAATCCATGCTGCTCGAAGTCCCCATCCTGGCCTTCGCCGCGGGCGCGGTACCCGATACCCTGGGCGAAGGGGGAATCCTGTTTCACGAAAAAAACTACGAGGAGCTCGCCGAGATGGCCCTCCTGCTTTCGACCGAAGACGACTTGCGGCAGAGAGTCGTAGCGTCCGGAAAGCGAAGGCTCCAGCGATTCGAGCCCCAAAGGGTTTCATCGGAGCTCCTCGGTTTCATCGAGGAGGTTTGCGCGTGAAGATCGCGTTCATCGTTCAGCGCTTCGGCCGCGAGATCCTGGGGGGCTCGGAGACCCTCGCCCGCCAGCTCGCGGAGCGGCTCTCCCGCCGCCACGAGTTAACCGTTCTCACCACGACCGCCAAGGACTACATCACCTGGAAGAACGAGCTCACGCCGGGGGAGGAGAAGTCCCGCGGGATCCGCGTCCTGCGCTTTCCCGTCGAAGGGGAACGCAACCTCGAGGAGTTCAACAAGTTCTCGGAGGAGATCTACAAGGGCCATCCGAGCCGGGAGCAGGAGCTCGAGTGGCTCCATCGGCAGGGCCCGGTCGTGCCCGAGCTCATCGAGTTCCTGAAGAAGGAGCACGAGTCCTTCGATCTCCTCGTCTTCTTCACCTACCTCTACTATCCTACGTACTACGGCCTCCAGGTCGCACCCGAGAAGAGCGTCCTCGTTCCGACGGCGCACGACGAGCCGCCCCTGAAGCTCGGCATCTTCCGCGAGATGTTCCAGCTTCCGAGCTCGTTCCTCTTCAACACCGAGGCCGAGGAGCTTCTGGTGCTCGAGCGGTTCCCCGTCCACAAGAAGATGCGGGAAACGGTGGGCCTGGGGATGGAGCTCCTCGAGCAGCCGGACGTCCACGCGTTCCGGAGGAAGCACGACATCCCGGGAAAATACCTGCTCTACGCCGGCCGGATCGACGCCGGCAAAGGCCTCGAGGAGCTCTTCCGCTACTTCCAGTTCTACAAGGAAGAGCATCCCGGCTCGGGGAACCTGCAGCTCATCCTGATCGGAAAGCTCCAGATGAAGCTTCCCGAGGATCCCTCGATCCGCTACATCGGTTTCGTGGACGAGGGCGACAAGCTCTCGGCGATGGCGGGCGCCGTCGCCGTGGTGCAGCCCTCGCGCCTGGAGAGCTTCTCCATCGTGACCCTGGAGGCGTTCTCCGTTGGAACGCCGGCAATGGTCAACGCGCAGTCGCGCGTCCTCATGGACCACTGCCGGCGGGCGAACGCCGGGCTCTACTACGGGGACTTCGAGGAGTTCGAGGAAGTCCTGACTCTCCTCCTCAGCGATCGGAGCCTCGCGCGGGCCCTCGGCCGCAGCGGTCAGACGTATGTGAAGGAGAATTACGGATGGAACCGGCTCCTCCCCAAGTACGAGCTGGTGTTCCGGAGCTCCGCCCGTCCGGCGCGAGAGCCGAGAGGAGCGCGGCTCCGCGCTCCCGCGGCAGCGCCCATGACCCCTTCGCTGGAGCAGGAATCGGAAGAGCACATCTCGACGGGGGACTTGCCCCTGCTGGAGCCGGAGCCCGAGGGTCAGGCAATGGAGGAGCAGGGGGAGCTCGAGGAGCACGTCACCGACGACTCGGAGTACCACGGCGCGGAGGAGCGGGAGCTCGAGATGGAAGCTCCCCAGGGGCCGCCGGCAGTTCCGGAGGAAGAGCCGTACGTGGATCCCACCGCCGAGCACGCGGAGGAGGGCCGGAGCGACGGTCCGGAGGAGAGCCTTCCGAGCGAGGAGCCGGCGCTCCCC
>Ga0187893_10013300_pt1 | contig 11487 bp, 11 predicted proteins | sample MA1701074metaG_FD_139574 | JGI IMG/M metagenome (GOLD analysis project Ga0187893, IMG submission 139574) | White microbial mat communities from a basaltic lava cave in the Kipuka Kanohina Cave System on the Island of Hawaii, USA - MA170107-4 metaG ...
CGGGGCGGTCGCGGTGATCGACGCGGCAGCCCGCAAGACTGTTGCCACCATCCCGACGGGAAAGGGGGCTCACGGCGTCAATCGATCGCCGAGCGGGCGGCTGCTGTACGTCACCAACACCGGCGATGAGACCGTCACCGTCGTCGAGACTGCGTCCCTGACCGCGACCAAGACGCTCTCCGTCGGGTCGATCCCTTCGGTGGCGATCTTCACGCCGGATGAAAAGAAGGCTTACGTCGCTCATGTCAGCGGGGGCCTGTCGGTCATCGATGTAGGAAGGGGAGAGGTGGTCCGGAGGGTGCCAGGGCTTCAGGGCGCGATCGTCCTCGCCATCTCGAAGGATGGCCGGAAGGTCTACGTGGCGAGGGGCTTCGACGATAAGGTCGGGGTGATTGACACGAGGACGGATCGGGTCCGGAAGACGATTTCAGCCGGACGGGACGCCCACTCGGTGTGGGTGAGCCAGGACGGGAAGTTCGCCTGGATCGTCAATCGATTGTCCAACACGATCTCGGTTCTCGCGACCGACCGTGATCGGGTCGTACGGAGCATCGCTGACGTGGGCGACAAACCGGACATCCTTGCCTTCTCCCCGGATGGTAGCAAGGCATTTGTCACGCTTCGTGGCAAGGCCGTGACGGGGGATCCGAAGCTCCTGTCAGGGAGCGAGCCGGGCCTCTCGGTCATCGACACCGAGTCCGGGAGGGTGCTCGCGAAGGTGGCGCTCGGCGGTGACCCGCATGGGGTGGCAGTCAGGCCGTGAGGAGAGGACTGACGGAGTCGGCAGAGGCCCGATGAGGGGCGTCAGGGTGAACACGGTTCCACTTCTGTTCTTTCAGCGAGTGGCCGAGCACGGAAATCGGGTCGCCTTGCGGGCGTGGGACTCGACGGCGTCATTTGCTAGCATCCCTGGCCTACCGAAGGAGACGATACACCTCGCACGCCGTCGGCATGCCAAGTACATCGGGTTTGCTCCCATTCCGACGCAAAGGCCCCCATTGTGGTGACACGAACGGGAGCCATCTCGGTTACGGAATCGAGCAGTCGGTCGAATCGCTCCTCGCGAGCAGGTCCGTACATCACTCCAAGCGGATTTGGGAATCCCTCCACGAACTCCCACGGATGAACAAGGAAGACCAGGGTGGGGGAGACGCCAGCCTGCGCGCTCGAAGCAATGATCCGCTCAAGGACTGACCGCGTTTGAAGCGCCTGGTCAACGGAACCAAAGGGGCGATCCCATCGTAGGCGAGGCTGGGTATCAACGGAAACGGGGATCTCGATGAGCCGGTGCGGTGGCAGGTTGCCCCTCGGCCGAAGCAGAGGCTTCCCCGGATCAAGATGGCTTGGGGCCGACAGGTACCCGAAGAGCCCGTTCTGGAGCGACGAATCAACGAGGAATCCTGCATTCGCGACCGCGGCAGAACACTCCGAATCGATGTGGAGGAAGGGAGCGCGAAAGGATCGGATCTGGACTCCAACGAGCTCCTCGAGCATGTCTTTCGCCCTTCGGATGGTAATCTCCTTCGCAGCCGCTCCCCGAAGAGTGGGGGGGTGGGGCACCGTTTCGTCAATCCGGTAAGGACCACCATAGCTTTCATGCGCCAGGCCATGGCATCCCACCTCGTGCCCTCGCCGTGCGACTTCACACACCGACTCGGGGGAGATTCTGGCCAGTAGGCCCTCGGTGAAGAAGGTCCCACGGATGTTGTGCGCATCAAGGAGATCCAGGAGGCGAGGAAGGCCTTCCTTAAGTCCGCGGGAACTCCGTTGTTCCCAGGAGCGCTTCTGCCAAGGGGGATCGAGCTCGAGATCGCAGGTCACGATCAGGGAGATGACCTCCTGCGAGGACCGTCCCTTTCCGACCTCTGGAGGGACAAAGGCGGCAGTGAGGAGCTGCCGCCACCAGCGGAGATTCGCATAGGCCCGTCCATAGGGATGCCAGATTGTCAGGGCACGTAGGCTCCGCCTTATTCCCCGCAGACGAGCCTTCATAGTTGTGCTCCACATCGCCTTTGCATTCCCGGATACGCCGCTACACTAGATTCTTCAGGGCAATGGCCTACGCACCTGCCAAAGCTTGCCCACTTCATAAACGCCCGTGAGCACCCTGAGACGGCTGCAAGCAAACGGGCGAGGGAGGTGCTAGCGAAGAGATCCGACCCTCCACCCTTCCATCTCATCGTCAAGCAGTTCGGCGTAGACGGCCTCTGTACGATCCAACATCTCCTCAAAGGTGAAGCGCACTAAAGACCGCTCACGGGCTCTTGTTGCGCGGATAACGGCCGATGCCGGATCGGACAACACGGCGAGAATGCCGCGGGCGAGAGCTGCCGAGTCCATAGGCGGAACCAGGATCGCTTCTTCGTCGAAGATCTCATACATCCCTCCCACGTTGGTCGCCACGATCGGAACACCGGCAACCGCCGCCTCGAGCGCAACATAGGAGAAGACCTCGGAGAGGGAGGGGATCACCACGATGTCGGCCTCGGCATACAGCTCCAATAGGCGGGATCGTGGCTGGAAGCCGATGAACCGAGTAGCCGTCGTGAGCCCCAGTGATGCGCACAATCGCTCTAGCTCTGGCCGAAAGGGACCATCACCCGCCACGGTCAGTCTCAAATCCGGATACGCCCGCCGAACCAAGGTAAGCGCCTCGAGCAAGCACTGTACACCTTTTTCTGGGGCCAGTCGGCCAACGTACAGCAGATCGATGCGGGGTCGCCCAGAGATCTGTTGTGGCGGGCCAATGAACAATTCGCCTTGCGGAAGACTGTTCGGAACGATCACTATTTGGTCAGCTGAGAAGCCGGACTCTCTTAGGCTCCGAGCGACTGCTTCGCTGGGCGCGATAAACCGAGCGACCCGCTGGAGGACACGTCGGCGCGCTTGCCATGCCAGAGGAAGGACCAAGCTGATGAGCGGAATTGGGAAGCGCACCCCCATCCGGTGCCTCAGCCCACGCGCCAGGCAAGGCGCACACACCTCCCGGACATAGCGTTGCCGACAGCTACGATCCTCATTGTAGCAGAACCCGTGACGCAGGCAGACAGGCCAATATGAGTGGAGAGTGACGACAACGGGACTCCGGAGATGAGCAGCGGCCATGATCGGTGCGAAAGAGAGATTGAAAAGGGAGTGCGAATGGACGATATCAGGGCGCCAAGTCCTGAGAACGCGCAGAGTGGCGAGGTAGACAACGGGATCGATATGGAGAGCCTTTTTCAGCACTGCCGGAAGAACGGAGTTCGTGAAAAATGTTGCTTCAACCCCTGGAAGCGGGATCGGCTGGCGTGCAGAGTGCTTTGTGAGGACGGCGATCCTGTGCCCGCGTCCGGTGAGCCCTTGAGCCAAGCTTCGGACGTGAAGACCGCCGCCCCCACCTGAGATGGTTGGTCCACCGACGGAGGCGGAAATCATCATGATGCGCATGCCTGCTCCACAAGGTCCCTCAAAGAGCTCGGAGCGGTCGGCGCGCAACGCAGCGTACCATTCCCCTGGGCCCGCGGGGGAACGGCTGCGGATCGTCTGCTGCCCAGCCGCCGAACACTCCCGGCCCTTGGATGGAACATCGCCCTTTTCGAAACATGAGGTCCCCGCGCCCCCAACACACGCCGTCCCGTTCTTCTACGATCCCGTACTTGGCGATCCTCAGGGTTCGCCAGGCCGTGGCCGCCCAGGCTGTCGCCATCATTGCGGCCAGGAGTGTCGCGCCGACGAGCCCATGCCATGCCGTCATCCGGTTGTGTCTCCGGCTCTGCTCGTCGGTTTTGAAGTTGACGTAGTCTGGATAGCATACTATTCTCGCCGTGGCAAGGCAGTGTTCTTCTTCCTGCAGCTCGTGGGTATCTCCGTGCCTTCCTTTGTTTTTCTAACATTTAACCGGACAGGGCTTAATGTCGCGCGCTCCGAGGGAACCTTGTGGTCATTCGACCACGAGGTGGGGAGGATCATCAAACGGGTCGTCTCGCGGGATTTGTTATGAAGAATAGAATTCACCTTCATTCGTTTCATACAGATACACGCCCCGTCCTCGTCTTCATCACATACACGGGGATTGGCGACCTGCTCATGGCGCTGCCGCTGTTCGGAATACTTCGATCCCATTTCCGCGTCCTTCCACTCCTCCCATCGTCCCACCTGGACCTCGTGCGACTGCTCTCCCAAGATGGTTTGTTGGACGGCTACCTGCTCGCGGAAGGGGGCCTCAGGGCAGATCGCAATCCGCTTGAGCATGTCCTGATCTGTCGGGCTTTGTCCCGCCTGCGTCCGGACGTCGTGCTGATCTACGGAAAGTTGACAATGGCCTATTTGGCTCGGCTCGGACTGCTGCGCGCGGGCCGGATACTGGTCTGTCATCCCAGGGGGGTGGCCCCCGATGCGACTCGAACCCTGGAGGTGCTCACCCCTACTGGCAACCAGACCCTGGATTATCTCCAGTTTGCCGAACGCCTCGGCGTGCCAGTCACATCAGCCCGTGCGCGCTTAACTGGGAGCTTGAAGAGCCAACTCGAAGATGCTGCGCGATCGCTGATACGCTGGTCCTCGTACGCTGTGGTCGCGCCCTGGACCCGCGATCCCCGCAGGGAGGCCCCAATCGAGTTCTTCCGTGACTGCATCGAGGTCATTGTGAGAGAGGGGAAGCTCCCGGTGGTCGTGACCGGCCTCCCGCAGGACCGTGCGGCGGGCTCAAGTTTGCTGCATGGATCATCCGACCAGCGGGTCAAGGACGTGATCGGGACCACGACCCTGCAACAAATGCTAGGGATCCTCGCCGGGGCCCGGTTCGTCCTAACGAACGATGGGGGGACCCTCCACTTGGCCCGGCTCGTTGGGACCTCCACCATTGCTGCCTTCGGTCCGACCGCCCCAGAGCAACGACTTGACGACTCTTCAGAAGGGCTTGTGCCTTTGCGGCTGAGTCTCCCTTGCTCACCATGCGCGGACACCCCCCTGCGTTATAAGTGCCCAGGAGCATACCTGCAGTGCCTGCGGGGAATGAAGGCGGCTGAGACCAGGGGTACGCTCCTGGCAGCGTGTCGCGCGGAGGCTGTCCGAGCGCGATGATACGAGTGGGCCTCGTCGGATGCGGAAGGATGGGAGAAGTCCATCTCCGGATCCTCAAAAAGCTGCCGGGTGTCCAGATCGTGGGGGTGGCCGACACTGATCTCGGTAGGGCGAATGCGCTCGCGGCAAGGGGCCGGATCGGCTTGGTGGCCGGCGATCTGGAAAGCCTGCTGGAGCAGGCCCGGCCTGACGCCGTTCATATCTTGACCCCGCCCGCAACACATGCCTCTTTGGCGTGTACCGCGCTGAAGGCCGGCTGTCACGTCTTTGTAGAAAAACCGATGGCGCTCACGGCCGAAGACGCGGCGTTGATTGCATCAGCGACCGAACCCGGGCGAGTTCTCACAGTCGGTCATAATCACCTCTTTGATCCGGTGATTCGAGCGGCGCGGGCTCGCGTTGCCGCAGGTCGCCTCGGACAACTCATCGGTCTCGATGCATTCCACGGGGCACTTCCTGGTGGGCCTGTCTGGCTCTCCGAACTTCCGTGGGGACCATGGATGGAGGATGCCCCCCATTTACTCTATCTTTCACAGCTCTTCATGGGGGATATCCTGACCATCCATGCGATCGGGCAGCCCAATACCGTGGGATCGAGAGTGACAGAGTTGCGTCTCGTTGCCCAGCACGCCGGTGGCGCGAGCAGCATCACTTATTCCGCAGGAGCAGTCCCGTTTCGAATTCGGCTCACGCTCTTCGGGACAAAGCGCGCGGTGGAGGTGGATTTGATCACCGGAACGCTGATCGAAAGCCGCGAGTTTCAAGGGCATCGATGGCTCACGAAAGGGATGGCGACCGCGAGTGTGGCGTCGCAACTGCTGCTTGGCGCGGGTCGGAATGCGCTTGACGTCCTTACGGGCCAGGTTCGCAGTTGGCCTGGCCTCCACGCTTTGATCGAGGCGTTCTATGAAGCGATCCGAACGGGTGGCCCTTCGCCGGTTCCCGTCACGCAGGGTGTGCGAGTGGCAGAGCTGACGGAGGAGATCGGTCGGCGTCTCAATAGAGCGTAATGGGGATCGGATGACTGAGGGTGGACCACCGAGGGTCGCCGTCCTGATCTTGAACTGGAACGACAAGTGCAGCACTCTCGAAACACTGGAGAGCGTCCGCGGCCTGGCGTACCCGAATATCGAGGTCTTTCTGGTGGACAACGGCTCGACCGACATGTCCCGAGAAGCCGTTGCGGCTCAGTTCCCCGAGGTCCACGTCATCTCCTCGCCAAAGAACCTAGGCGTCGCCAGAGGAAGGAACCTGGGGCTGACGCATGTCCTCCAGCAATCTGACATTGAGTATGTCCTGTTCCTTGACAATGATGTCACGGTGGAGCCCCGGCTGGTGGACAAGCTGGTGGCAACGGCCGAGTCGCAGGCCGATTGCGGGATCATCGGGCCCACGATCTACTACTCGTCGGACCCTCGAAGGATCTGGAGCGCGGGGGTTTCCATCGTCTTTCGTGACGTGACGGCCAAGAAGGTGGCGCGGAGACCTCTCGGTTGGGAGAGGCGAGGGACAGTAATTGAACGAGTCGAGTCCATCACCGGCTGCTGCATGCTGGTGAAACGTCAGGTCTTCACATCGGTCGGCAGCTTCAATCCAAAGTACTTCATGGTTGGCGACGAGACAGATTTCTGTTACCGGGCGGCGAGGCAAGGGATCGCCAGCGCGGTCGTCCCAGGAGCGAAGGTCTGGCACAAGATCTCGTCCAGCACGGGGGGTGGGTATGCGCCGCCCAGAGCCTACTTCACCGGGCGGAGCACCATCCTCTTTCTGAAAGAGCATGGACGGCCATGGCACTGGATGACGACGCTGCCGCTTGCCGCGGTGAGTCTTCTTCTGGCCTACCCTCGTGAGCGATGGAAGGGGAACCAGCGCGCGGTGGCGTTCAAGTTGCGTGGGTACCTGGATGGACTTCTCGGCAGGCCGGTCCATCCTGAAGTGAGGGAGTTCTTTCAGCGCAAGGATCTCTTGCCGTTCAGGGGGAAACATGTCCAGGAGGACCCAACTTAGCCGGGATGCGCGATGTCCAATCTCTCCCCCAGATGGCTCCGACGAACGGGACTTCGGATCAGGTCAGAGATGTACCGGGTGGGAGTCTTCGGCCCACTAAGGGGTCCTCGACGGTCGGCGAGGAGCATCGGCGAGGATGCGAGCATTGGCTTGGGTGAGCGCAGCATGAGTGGCACGGGCGCAAACACCGTTCCCCTCCTTTTCTTTCGGCAGGTGGACCGGTATGGCGGCCGGGTCGCCTTGAGGCGGAAGGAGCTCGGCCGCTGGCGGCAGATCACATGGCGCGAATACGGCCAGCGCGTCCGGGAGGTCGCTGCTGGGCTGATCGCTCTCGGGCTGCGCCGAGGCGACTGCGTCTCGATCATCGCGGAGAACCGACCCGAGTGGCTCTATTGCGACCTGGGGATCATCGCGGCGGGTGGAATGACCGCAGGCATCTATACCACGAGTTCGCCCGCGCAATGTGAGCATATCCTGAATCACTCCGACGCCCGCCTGTGTATCGTCGAGGACGAGGAACAACTGGAGAAGATCCTTCTGGTGTGGGGTCGCCTTCCCCTGTTGCAGAAGATCATCGTGATCGAAGCGAGGGCGCTCAGGAGATTTCGAGACCCGACGGTCATGAGCCTCGACCAGCTCCTGACGCTGGGCCAGGAACAGGATGCCGCCGACCCAGGCCGTTGTCAGACAAGTCTCGGCGAGGGAAAACCCGAGGACATCGCCATCCTGGTCTATACGTCTGGCACGACCGGCCCGCCCAAGGGCGTCATGCTCTCCCACGAGACGCTACTCTTCGCGACAACAATGCTGGGCGCCGTGGGACCGATCTTCGACAGCGACGAGACGATCTCGTACCTCCCGCTGTCGCACATCGCCCAGCGGGTGCTCACCACGTTTGGCCAAATCCGCTACGGCTACACCGTAAACTTTCCCGAGAGCCCCGACACCTTTCCCCAGGATCTGCAAGAGGTCTCCCCCCATATCTTCTTCGGCCCGCCGCGGGTGTGGGAGAAGTTCTATTCCGCGGTCACTCTTCGGATGGACAGGGCCACGTGGCTCAAGCGGCGGGTCTATGGGGCGGCGTTGGCAATCGGCAGCCGAGTGGCGGCGCGTCGCCTCGCAGGAGAGGCGGTGCCCCCGTCAATGCGACTGCTCGGCGGACTGGCGCATCTCGCCGTCTTCAGGAAGCTCAGGGCGCATCTGGGGCTGGGCCGGGCTCGGTACGTGTTTTCGGGCGCCGCCCCGGTTTCGCCCGGCATCTTGAAATTCTTCCGGAGCATCGGCGTCCCGATCAAGGAGGTGTACGGGCAGACCGAGAATTGCGGCCCGGCCACCGCTCACCTGGGCGATCGGATCAAACTGGGCACGGTGGGACAGGCCATCCCCGGCTCCGAGCTCAGGCTCGCCGCGGACGGAGAGATTCTCCTCCGGGGACGCCACCTATTTCAGGGGTACTTCAAGGACCCGCAGGGGACCGCTGAGGCTCTTCAGGACGGGTGGCTGCACACGGGTGACGTGGGACAGGTGGACGCCGAAGGGTTTCTCACGCTGACCGATCGGAAGAAGGACCTCATCATCACGGCCGGCGGGAAGAATATCGCGCCCCAACCGATTGAGAACGAACTCAAGTCGAGTCCATACATTGCGGACGCTGTGGTCATCGGGGAAGGTCGAAAGCACCTCGCGGCACTTATCCTGATCGACGAAGAGCACGTCGCCGACTTCGCCCAGGCGCGCCGCGTCCCGTTCACAACGTTCAGCGATTTGTCGAAGCGGCCCGAGGTCTACGAGCTGGTCAACCGCGAGGTCGAACGCGTCAACGCAACCGTCTCACAGGTTGAGACGATCAAGAGGTTTGCGATCGTGGACAAGAAACTCGACCCGGAGGACGGCGACGTGACCCCGACCATGAAGGTCAAGCGACAAGCCATCACTGAGCGGTACAAGGATCTGATCGAGGCGATCTACACGTAGCGGGGGCCGGACCCTGGCTTGGTCGCGCGCCGACGCACAGCACGTTACCGCCACCGTCGTTTCTGCCTGGTGCGCCTGAACGCGCTTGGCGAGGCGTCGGCTGCCGTACCCAGGTACGACTCCCGTACACTCTCGTTTTCCAGGAGCGCCGTGGCCGTATCCGACAGGGCGATTCGGCCGCCCTCGAGCACGTAGCCGTAGTCGGCGATCCGGAGCGCCATCCTGGCGTTCTGTTCGACGAGGAGGATCGTCGTACCCTCGTCATTGATCTTCTTGATGACCTGAAAGATCTGCTTCACGAGCAGCGGCGCCAGCCCGAGGGACGGCTCGTCCAGCAGCATGAGCCTCGGACGGGCCATCAGCGCCGCGCCGATCGCCAGCATCCGCTGTTCTCCCCCCGAAAGGGTGCCCGCGACTTGGTGTGCTCGCTCCCCGAGGATCGGGAACCAGTCCAGCACCCTCGCACGATCCCGTTCCAACTCCGGTGAGGCGCGCCGCAGGTACGCCCCCAGCATGAGGTTCTCATTGACCGTCAGCTCTTCGAAGATCGGCCGTCCCTCCTGGACATAGGCGATCCCGAGCCGAACGATCTCCTCCGGATAGAGGCCGTTCAGGCGCGTCCCCAAGAACTCGATCACGCCTTTTTCGGGCTGGTCCTCCACAAGACCGCATATCGTCCTCAGGATCGTCGTCTTACCGGCGCCGTTGGCGCCGAGGAGGGCCACACACTGCCCTTCCCGGACCTCGAGGGAGACGCCGCCCACCGCGCGAATAGGCCCGTAGTAGGTCTCGATGTTACGGATAGTCAGCACCCTGCGCGTCGTCCCCTAGGTATGCCCGCACGACCTCCGGGTGCGTCCGAATCTCTTCCGGGGGCCCCTCGGCGATCTTCTGCCCGTCGTTGAAGGCAAGGACCGTATCGGAGATTTGCATGACCATACTCATGTCGTGCTCCACCAGCAGGATGGTGATCCCCAGGTCGTGCCGGATGTCCTGGAGCCAGAGGCGCAGGTCCTGTTTCTCCTCGGGGTTCATCCCGGCTGACGGCTCGTCCAACATCAGGAGTTCCGGCTCCATCGCCAGTGCCCGGCCCAGTTCGACCAGCTTCCGCGTACCGAACGGCAGGTCGGCGACGATCCGGTGCCGCGCCGGTTGCAGCCTGAGGAACTCGATGATCCGCTCAACCTGCTCGCGGTGACGAAGCTCTTCACGGATGGTCTCCGGGGAATGCGTGGCGGCTCCCACAAGGCCGACCTTCATGTGGCAATGCCGTCCCAGCAGCAGGTTGTCCAAGGTGGTCATGCGGGAGAACAGCTCCGGGTTCTGAAACGTCCTGGCGATCTTGCGCATCGCCACATCGTGTGGCCGGAGTTCGAGGAGGTCTTCACCTTTGAAGAGGATCCGGCCGCGATCCGGGACGCACATCCGACTGATGCAGTTGAAGATGGTGGTCTTCCCGGCGCCGTTCGGGCCTATGATCGCCGAGATGCTCCCGCGCCCGATTGAGAAGCTGACGCCGTTCAGGGCCACCACGCCGCCGAAGCGGAGGGAGAGATCCTGTACTTCAAGGATGCCTGGACGGTCTGCGCTCAAGGAATTGCAACATCACTGAAGGGCGCTCCGGATGCGGTCCCCTCGGCGTACCCGGTCGCCGCATGGGCCCTACTCCAGCACGAGCCAGTCGCTGATCTTGACATGCTCGCCCTTCTGCGCCCGGGTGAAGAAGACGGAGTTTTGCCCCTGTCGCTTGGACGGACCCCAGGTGATGTTTCGCGCAATGACGCCATTCCAGTCCTTGAAGGACTCGAGGGACTGGACCAGGGCCTCCCTGGTCAGCCCCCGGCCCGTGCGCCTCAGCGCCTCGGCCATGACCTCGGCAATGGCGTAGCCCCCGACCGAGAAGCCCCCGATCGGCTCATCGGGAAGATACTGCTTCATGAACTCCCGGTAGGGTGCGGCCTCGGGCGCGCTGTAGAGCGTGTAGGGCGACGCGACGATGACGTCTTCCCAGGCCTCGCCTGCCAGTTTGAACATCACCGGGTCGAGATTCACGAGGCTGCTCACCCAATGCGGCTTGTAACCGATCTTGGCCGTCTCCTTCAAGAGGGTGGCCGTCGGCTTGGAGGTTGACCAGAGCAGGACGACGTCGGCTCCGGAACGCTGGAGTTTCAGGGCGTGGGCGCTGTAGTCGGAGTCGGTCCGCTCGTAGGAGACCACCGCGGCGACCTGCAGCCCTCGCTGTTTGGCCATTTCGGTGACGCCGTCCAACCCTTCCTTTCCGAACGGGTCGTTCTGGTACAGGATCGCGATCTTCTTTGCCTTGAGCTGTTCGGCCGCGTATCTCGTGAGGAGCCGGGACTCGACGGCATAGTTGGTGGACTGGGCGAAGAGATACCGCTTCGGGGGGTGTGCCCATCCGCTGTACCCGCTTGCAGGAGCGAC
>Ga0187893_10013301_pt1 | contig 11486 bp, 5 predicted proteins | sample MA1701074metaG_FD_139574 | JGI IMG/M metagenome (GOLD analysis project Ga0187893, IMG submission 139574) | White microbial mat communities from a basaltic lava cave in the Kipuka Kanohina Cave System on the Island of Hawaii, USA - MA170107-4 metaG ...
CGTCCAGGGCGGCGGCCACGGCGGATCGCACCCGCACCTCGCGAACGAGTTCGTGAGCGCGCTCGCCGACGGGCGCGACCCGTACCCGAACGCCGTGCAGTCGGCGAACTGGACGTGCGTCGGCATCCTGGCGCACGAGTCCGCGATGAAGGGCGGCGCGATCCTGCGCCTGCCGGAATTCACGTTGTCGTAGAGTGGGCTTATGAAGCGACTGCTCCTGCTGGCCCTCGTGATGTTCGCGCAGGACGAGAAGCCGCGCGCGTTCCGGCGCATCGTCCTCTCGGAGCAGTTCACGTGCGAGGGCGCCAACGCCGGCGACTTCAACAAGGACGGCACGCTCGACATCGCCGCGGGCCCGTACTGGTACGAGGGCCCCGACTTCGCGAAGAAGCACGAGATCTACGAGCCGAAGACGTTCGACCCGATGCGCTACTCGAACAACTTCTTCGCGTGGGCGCAGGACTTCAACGGCGACGGCTGGGAGGACCTCCTCGTCGCGGGATTCCCGGGCGCCGACGCGTCGTGGTTCGAGAACCCGAGGAGCGACGCGCGGTGGACGCGGCACGTCGTCGTCCCGAACCTCGACAACGAGTCGCCCGCGTGGGCGGACGTCACGGGCGACGGCCGGCGCGAGCTGGTCGGCCAGGTCGGCGGCTCGTTCGGCTACTGCGAGTGGGACCCGAAGTCGCCCGAGAAGCCGTGGACGTTCCGCGCGATCTCGCCGAAGGGGGGGCGCGGCGCGTTCACCCACGGGCTCGGCGTGGGCGACGTGAACGGCGACGGGCGCGTCGACCTGCTCGAGGCGAACGGCTGGTGGGAGCAGCCGAAGGACGGCGGCCTCTGGACGCACCACCCCGCGCAGTTCGGCGGCGGCGGCGCGCAGATGTTCGCGACCGACGTCGACGGGGACGGCGACGCGGACGTCGTCACGAGCCTCGCGGCGCACGGGTTCGGACTCGCGTGGTTCGAGCAGTCGAAGGACGGGTGGACGCCGCACGTCATCATGGGGGACAAGGCGGCGCAGAACCCGCACGGCGTCCGCTTCGGCGAGCTCCACGCGCTCGACCTCGTCGACATGGACGGCGACGGCCTCCAGGACATCGTCACCGGCAAGCGCTGGTGGTCGCACGGACCGAAAGGCGACGTCGACGGCGGCCCCGCGGTCGTCTACTGGTTCAAGCTCGTGCGCGAGGGCGGCGTGCGCTACGAGCCGCGGCTCATCGACGACGCGTCGGGCGTCGGCACGCAGGTGATCGCGCGCGACGTCGACGGCGACTCGCTCGTCGACGTCATCGTCGGCAACAAGAAGGGTGCGTTCGTCCTCAAGCAGGAGGCCGCGGGCCCGCGGCGCGTGCGCCCGCCGGTCAACGTCGACCTCGAGGCGGGCACGCTCAGGGACTGGACCGCGGAGGGCGCGGCGTTCGAGCGACAGCCGGTCCGCGGCGACACGGTCTTCCCGCGGCGCAACGACATGCGGAGCGACCACGCGGGCGAGTACTGGATCGGCACCTACGAGATCGCCGGCGACGGCCCGCAGGGCACGCTCACGTCGGCGCCGTTCAAGGTCCTCGAGCCGTGGGCGAGCTTCCTCGTCGCGGGAGGCTCGCACGCGAAGACGTGCGTCGAGGTGGTGCGCGCGGACACGAAGAAGACGATCTTCAAGGCCTCCGGCGACGACACGGAGAGCCTGAAACCCGTCGTCGTCGACCTGCGCGAGCACGTCGGCAGGGAGATCCTCCTGCGCGTGGTGGACGGCGAGAGCGGCGGCTGGGGGCACGTCAACTTCGACGACTTCACGTTCTGGACCGCGCGGCCCAAGCTCCCGAACGAGCGGCGCGGGACCGGGCCGCCGCCGCCCGACGAGGTCCGGCACGCGGGTCTCGCCGCCGCCGACGCCGCGAAGGCGATGACGCTCCGCGACGGCTTCAACGTCACGCTCGTCGCGAGCGAGCCGGACATCCGCCAGCCCGTCGCGATGGCGATCGACGATCGCGGGCGGATCTGGATCGCCGAGGGACACACGTACCCCGTGCGCGCGCCGGGCGACAAGGGACTCGACCGCATCGTCATCCTCGAGGACGCCGACGGCGACGGCCGCGCGGAGAAGCAGACGGTGTTCGCGGAGCGCCTCAACCTGGTCAGCGGCCTCGAGGTCGGCTTCGGCGGCGTGTGGGTGGGCGCGGCGCCGTACCTGATGTTCATCCCGGACAGGGACCGCGACGACAAGCCCGACGGTCCGCCCGAGGTGCTGCTCGACGGCTGGGGCTGGCAGGACACGCACGAGACGCTGAACGCGTTCATCTGGGGGCCGGACGGATGGCTCTACGGCTGCCACGGCGTCTTCACGCACTCGCTCGTCGGCAGGCCCGGCGCGCCGCGCGGGGAGCGCACGCCGATCAACGCCGGCATCTGGCGCTACCACCCCACGAAGCGCATCTTCGAAGTCTTCGCGGAGGGCACGAGCAACCCGTGGGGCGTCGACTTCGACGACCGCGGCCAGGCCTTCGCGACGGCGTGCGTGATCCCGCACCTCTACCACCTCGCGCAAGGCGGCCGCTACACGCGCCAGGCCGGCGCGCACTTCAACCCGTACGTCTTCGAGGACATCCCGACGATCGCCGACCACGTGCACTACGCCGGCAATCGCGGGCCGCACGGCGGGAACAACCGCTCCGACGCGGCGGGCGGCGGACACGCGCACTGCGGCGCGATGATCTACCTCGGCGACCAGTGGCCCGCGGAGTACCGCGGCGCGATCTTCATGGGCAACGTGCACGGCAACCGCATCAACATGGACGTGCCGGAGCGGCGCGGCTCGACCTTCGTCGCGCGGCACGGCGCGGACCTGCTCCTCTCGAACGACCGCTGGTTCCGGATGATCAACCTGCGCTGCGGTCCGGACGGATCGGTCTACTTCATCGACTGGTACGACAAGGTGCCGTGCCACACGACGGACCCGCGCGCGAACGACCGCGGGAACGGGCGCGTCTATCGACTCTCGTACGGGGTGCCGAAGCCCGCGCGCGTCGATCTCGCGAAACTCTCCGACGACGAACTTGTCGGGCTGCAGCAGTCGCGGTGCGACTGGTACGTGCGCCACGCGCGGCGGCTCCTCCAGGAGCGCGGCCTCAAGGACCGGTCGAAGCTCGCGGCGCTCGCCCCGAGGAGCCTGCGCGCGCTCTGGGCGATGCACGTGACGGGCGGCGTGGACGAGTCGATGCTCGCCAGCGAGGACGCGGACGTGCGCGCGTGGGCCGTGCAGCTCCTGTGCGAGGATCGCAAGGCGCCCGCGGGGCTCGCGAGGCTCGCGCGCGAGGACCCGTCGCCGGTCGTGCGGCTCTACGCGGCGTGCGCGCTCCAGCGGCTGCCGGTCGAAAGCCGATGGGAGATCGTCGAGGGCCTCGTCGCGCGCCCCGAGGACGATCCGCCTCAGGCGCTCATGGTCTGGTACGGTTTCGAACCCCTCGTCGCCGCCGACGCGAAACGCGCGCTCGCGATCGCGGCCGCGGCGAAGACGTCGAAGCTCCTCGGCTTCGCCGTGCGGCGCTGCGAGTCGCTCGACGCGGTCGTGCCGCTCCTCGACGGTCCGCGTGCGGGCGAGGTGCTGTCGAGCCTGGCGCTCGCGCTGCGCGGGAAGCGTCGCGTCGCGGCGCCCGCGGGCTGGGAGGAGGCGGCGGCGAAGCTCGCGAAGAGCCCGGACGCGGACGTCCGCTTCATGACGGCCGCGCTCTCGGTCAAGTTCGGCGTCGCGAGCCCCCGGCTGCTCGCGGACATCGCGCGCGACGCCAGGGCGCCCGCGGACCGGCGCACCTTCGCGCTCACCGCGCTCGTCGAGTCGAAGGACGCGTCGACGCCGGAGGTGGCGCGCTCGCTGCTCTCGGACGCGGCGATGCGGCTCGTCGCGATCCGCGCGCTGGCGTCGCTCGACGACGCGAAGGCGCCGCCGGCGCTTCTGGAGGCGTACGCGGGGTGGTCGCCCGAGGAACGCAAGGCCGCGCTCGCGACGCTCTCGTCGCGTCTCTCGTACGCGCGTCCGCTGGTCGAGGCCGTGCGCTCGGGGCGCCTCGCGAAGAAGGAGCTGACGGCGGACGTCGTACGCCAGCTGAGCGCGCTCGGCGACGCGGAGATCGACGCCGCCGTCGCGGAACTCTGGGGCGCGGTGCGCTCGACGCCGGAGGACCGCCGCAAGGAGATCGACCGTTTCAAGGCCCTCGTGCGCGGGCCGGGGCGGACGCCGGACCCGGTCGCGGGCCGCGCGACGTACGTGCGCACGTGCATGCAGTGCCACACGCTGTTCGGCATGGGGGAGAAGCTGGGGCCGGACCTGACGGGCTCGAACCGCGCCGACCTCGACTATCTCTTCGAGAACATCGTCGACCCGAACGCGCTCGTGCCGAACGAGTACAAGACGACGGTCGTGACGACGAAGGACGGGCAGGTCGTGGTCGGCATCGTGCTGACCGAGGGCAGGGACTCGATGACGCTGGCGACGTCGACGCAGACGGTGACCGTCGCGCTCGAGGACGTGAAGGAACGGCGGCCGGGGCAGCTGTCGATCATGCCGGAAGGCCAGCTGAAGGGAATGAGCGACGAGGAAGTCCGCGACCTCGCCGCGTATCTCGCGAGCCCGTCGCAGGTCCCGATGGCGGCCGACAAGGACACGGTCGGGCGCTTCTTCAACGGCCGCGACCTCGCGCTCTGGGACGGCGACGCGAAGCTCTGGAGCGTGGAGAACGGCGAGATCGTCGGCCGGAGCCGCGGGCTCAAGCGCAACGAGTTCCTCGTGAGCCACCTCGAGGTGAGGGACTTCCGCCTGACGCTGGACGTCAAGCTCGCCCCCGACGGCGGCAACAGCGGCATCCAGTTCCGGAGCGCCGTCACGTCCGACGGCATGAGGGGCCCGCAGGCAGACATCGGGGCCGGCTGGTGGGGCAAGCTCTACGACGAGGAGGGTCGCGGCCTCCTCTGGGACCGGCCGGGCGACGGGCACGTGAAGAAGGGCGACTGGAACCTCTACGAGATCGTCGCGGTGGGCGGCCGCGTGAAGACGGCGATCAACGGGAAGCCGTGCGTGGACCTCGACGACGCGAAGCTGTCGGCGCGCGGCGTGATCGCCTTCCAGCTTCACGCGGGCGGCGCGTTCGAGGTGCGGTTCCGGAACCTGAGGCTCGAGACGGCGACGGAGTGCGAGCTGAGGACGGTGAAGTAGCGTCGCTTCGGGATCCAGGATTTCGGATGCAGGCCTGAGTTTGGGCCTCGGGCCTCCTGAGCCTATCTCCTCAGGATGTCCGGTCTCGTCCCGCATACGGGCCACTCTCGGTCGGCCGTCACCACGGCGCCATCCGAGAGGATCGTGTCCTCCGACTTCGTGCCGGTGATCGACGGGTTCCATCCGACGACCTGGTTCGCGACGACGGTCCGCGTCTCGGTCGGCGTCGCCTTGAAATCGCGCGGCTCGTATCCCATGGGACCGCCCTGATGGTGGAGCTTCCACTCGTCCGCGAAGCCCGTCTCGCGGTACGCGCGGATCGCGACGTCGAGGAGGTCGCACCACCGGCGGCCGGGGCGCGTGGCGGCGTGGAGCGCGGCATCGACGGCGCAGACGGCGTCGTGCTTGCGGCGGAGGTCGCGCGGGATCACGCCGAAGTGGACGATCCGCGTGAGCGCGACGATGAGCCCGCGCCGCTGCGCGCAGACGACGCCCATGAGCTTCTTGCGCACGACCTTCGACGTGGGAATCGGGTGGCGATACGTGTCGACGCGCTCGTCGGCCGCGACGAGGAGGACCTGCGGGAAGATGCCGCGCGCGCGGAGCTCGCGCGCGATGTCGGCGGCGACTTCGTGCTCGGTCTGCCCGCGCCGGACGCGCGTGAGCGAGAGCGCGAGCGCCTCCGCGGACTCGCGTCCGAGCGCGCGGATGCGCTTCACCTCGTCGCGCGTGAGGGAGAAGCGGAGCTCCGCGACGTCGTCGTCGGTGCCGAAGCGGCCTTTCGGAAGCGCGGGCGACGTCCACCACGGGCACGCGTCGATGCGCCAGCCATCGAACTCCTCGTCGCGCAGTCGCGCGGCTTCGATCACGTCGGTGTAGACGGTCTTCGCGCGCGGCGTCCAGACGACGGTCGCCACCCCGCGCTCGCTCGCCGTGTCGCAGTGGACGTCCGCCCCGTCGGTGACCCAGGCGATGTTCGCGCGGCGGCGGAGCAGGACGCCGTCCCAGCGGCGGGCGCGGCAGAGCGCGGCGAGGCGGGCGTCCTTTTCGTTCATTCCCGCCAGTCTATCCGGCGCGCCCTATAATGACGCTCGTGGAGGTGATCGGCCGGTACCAGCTCGTCGAGCGCGTCGGCGAGGGCGGCATGGGCATCGTCTACAAGGCCGAGCATCTCGACCTCCGCCGCACCGTCGCGCTCAAGGTCCTCCGCACCGACTGGACGGCGAAGGAGGACGCCGTCGAGCGCTTCTACCGCGAGGCGCGCGCGGCGGCGCGCGTCCACCACCCGAACGTGGTCGCGATCCACGACGTCGGCTGCGACGGCGAGCGCCACTACATCGCGATGGAGTTCATCGAAGGCAAGCCGCTCTCGAAAGTGATCGGCACCGGCATGGCGCCCCGCGCGGTGGCGCAGCTCGTCGAAAGGGTCGCGCGCGCGATGAACGTCTGCCACGAGGCGGGCGTGATCCACCGCGACCTCAAGCCCGCGAACATCCTCGTCGACGCCGCCGGCGCGCCGCACGTGACGGACTTCGGCCTCGCCAAGGCGGTGGGCGCGGCGGCGGGCATCACGGGGAGCGGCTGGACCGTCGGCACGCCCTGCTACATGCCGCCCGAGCAGGTGCGCGGCGAGACCGTCGACGCGCGCAGCGACCAGTACGCGATCGGGGTCATCCTCTACGAGGCGCTCACGGGCCGCCCGCCGTTCACCGCGCAGGACGTCGGCGCGCTCTTCAACAAGATCATCGTGCAGGCGCCGCCGCGGCCCCGCCCGGCGAACGGCCGGCTGCACGCGGACCTCGAGACGATCGTCCTCAAGGCGCTCGCGAAGGAGCGCGACCGGCGATATCCGACCACGGCGGCCATGGCGGACGACCTCCGCCGCTTCCTCGACGGCGAGCCGATCCTCGCCCGGCCGACCGCCTGGTACACGCAGCTCGCGCTCCGCGTGCGCCGGCACCCGGCCATGTCCGCGGCGGGCGCCGCGGCGATCATCATCGCGATGGCGGGCCTCCTCTTCGGCGTCATGCAGCGCGTCGCGCGCGAGGGCGAGCGGTCGGGGCGCGCCGAGCGCGTGGCGCACCTGCGGTCGCTCGCCGAGCGCGAGCGCGGGCGCGGCGACTGGATGCGCGCGAAGGAGTTCTACGACCAGATCCTCGCGCTGTCGCCGGACGACGCGACGGCGCGGCGCGGCGCCGAGGAGTGCGCGGCGAAGTTCGCGGACGCGGCGAAGGAGCTTGCGGCGGCGCGCGAGACGGAGAAGCGGCGCGCGGCCGCCCGCCGGCGGCTGGACGCCGTCCGCCAGCTCCTCGAGGACGCCGACCGCGACTTCATGGGCGCGCTCGCCGACCCGGCGCCGACGTGGGCGCGCGTCGACCGGGCCGTCGACGAGATCCGCGCCGTGCTCGGCGTCGACGATCTCATCGCGGAGGCGCACTACCACCAGGCGCGGGCCGAGCGGCTGCGCGGCCGCTACGAGGAGGCGGACGCGGCGCTGGCGCGCGCGACCGAGATCGACCCGACGTACGCCGCGGCGCGTCTCCTGCGCGGGCTCGTCGCGCTCGACCGCTACGCGCTCGAGATCGGCTTTTCGCTGCGGAAGCCGGAGGTCCGCATGAAGCTCGGCGCGCCGCACGCCGAGCGCGCCGCCCTGGAGATCGCCCGCGCGCTCGAGGGGCGCGGCGGGCTGCGCGAAAAGGAGGAGCTGCTCGCGCGCATCGGCGTGGAGTTCGCGCGCGGCGACATCGCCAGGGCGGAGCGGCTCGCGCGCGAGGCGGCCGCGCGGCACGACACCGTCGAGTTCCACCGTGCGCTCGGGGACATCCTCTTCGCGACGAAGCGCAAGCCCGAGGCGGAGAAGTGCTACGACCGCGCGCTGGAGCTGCGGCGCGGCGCGTGGGAAATCCTGCACCTGCGGGCGCTCGCGCGCATGGGCGAGGAGATGGCTCCCGCGTCCAACGCGACGGCGCTCGCGGACGTCGACCGCGCGATCGCCCTCAATCCGTCGTTCGGCCCGCTCCACGCGACGCGCGGGCATGTCCTCTATTATCTCGGCCGCCAGCGCGAGTCGCTGGAGGCGATGGAGCGCGCGCGCGAGCTCGAGTTCGCGCCGCCCGAGCTGACGATGCTCCGGGCGAACCTCCGCCGCGCGATGGGCGACCTGGCGGGAGCGATCGCGGAGTACGGCGCCTACCTGAAGGAACGGCCCGACGACTGCCTCGCGTACAACAACCGCGGATTCGCGCGGCTCCAGAGGCACGAGGCGAGGGAGGCGATCGCGGATTTCGACGAGGCGATCCGCCTGATGCCCGGCTTCTACCACGCGTGGCGCGGCCGCGCGCAGGCGAAGCTCGAAGCGGGCGACGAGCGAGGCGCGCTCTCGGACTTCCTCCGGGCGTACGAGATGCGCCCCGCGCAGTCGGCGGACCTGAAGGAGGTCATCGCGGAGCTCCGGCGGAGGCTCGAGGACTGAGAAAACGTTGAGCGATCCGTTCGCGCGTGTTTGAATCCCTCGTTTCATGCGCGTCCTCCTCACCGGCGCCCAGCACTTCCTCGGGAGGCTCGTCGCGACGCGGCTCCGCAAGCGCTCCGACGTCACGCTCATCCTCACGGTCGGGCCGGACAAGGGCGCGCGCGGCGGCCGGACGCGCCACGAGCGGATGAAGCTCTCCGACCCGAAGGTCGCCGACCTCGTCCGCAAGGAGGACATCGACACGATCCTCCACCTTGACCTGGGCCCCGAGGCGAAGCGGACCGAGAGCGCGTTCGAGCACACCGTGATGGGATCGATGACGCTCCTGGCGGCGGCCGCGGAGGCGGGCGCGCGCAAGGTGGTCCTGCGGTCGACGGCGGCGGTCTACGGCGCCCGTTACGCGAACCCGACCTACCTCGACGAGGGGCGGCGCATCCGGCTCGGCGGGAAGAGCGCGTACCTGCGCGACCTCTCGGACGTCGAGAAGCACGCCGCGGACTTTGCGCGCGCGTTCCCGGAGGTGGTGCTCACGATCCTCCGGTTCGCGCCCGTCGTGGGGCCTGCGTCGACCGATCCCCTGATGCGGTACCTGAACCTCGAGTCGCCGCCGGTCATAGGCGGGTTCGATCCGCTCGTCCAGCTCCTCCACGAAGAGGACGCCGCGGACGCCGTCGTGCATGCGATCGGCACCGACGTGCGCGGCGCGGTGAACGTGGCGCCGGAGGGCGTCACGCCGCTCCTGCGCGTGCTGCGGTTCCTCGGTCGCCCGTACCTGCCGGTGCCGCCGGTGCTGACGGGCGTGTCGGAGCGCCTCCTCCCGCACATGCGCGCGATGCCGTTCGACGCGAGCTTCCTGCGCTACCCGTGCTGCGGCGACAACGGCCGCATGAAGCGCGAGCTCGGATTCCTGCCGAAGCGCTCGACGTCCCAGGCGCTCCAGGAGCTGCGCGATGGCTAAGAACGCGTCGGTCCTCCGGCAGCTCCTCGGCGAGGTCGAGACGCGGATCGTCGACCTCTACGAGGCGTTCACGGGCGGCACCGCGAAGACGGCGTTCGACCGCGCGGGCTCGCTCTTCGAGGGGTGGACGGCCGAGGGCCTGATCAAGCGCGTCGCCGGCTGGGCGAAGGCGGTCGAGAACGTGGACGTCGACACGCTCAAGGGGCTCAAGCTCGTGCTCGACGGGCTCATCGAGACGTACAAGGACGCGGCGCGGCGGCGGTCGAAGGGCGAGTACGAGGTGGACGAGTTCGGACTCGACGAGGGGTTCCTCGACCTGGCGCGGCCGCTCTTCGTCTTCCTCTACCGGAAGTGGTGGCGCGTGACGACGGTCGGCATCGAGAACGTGCCGAAGGAGGGCGGCGCGCTGCTCGTGGCGAACCACTCGGGCGTCCTGCCGTGGGACGGCGCGATGGTGGCGACGGCGATGTGGGCGGACGCGCCCCAGCCGCGGGTGGTGCGGACGCTGCACCTCGACTGGTTCACGCAGCTGCCGTACGTGGCGACGCTCATGCTCCGGACGGGCCAGGTGCTCGCGTGTCCCGAAAACGCGGAGCGGCTCCTCAAGGGCGGCCACCTCGCGGCCGTCTTCCCCGAGGGCGTGAAAGGCGTGGGCAAGCTCCTCAAGGACCGCTACAAGCTCGCGCGGTTCGGGCGCGGCGGGTTCGTGAAGGTGGCGCTGCGCTCGCACGCGCCGATCATCCCGGTGTCGATCGTGGGCGCGGAGGAGATCTACCCGAACCTGATGCGCGTGGACTGGCTCGGAAAGCCGATCGGCGCGCCGTACATGCCGATCACGCCGACGTGGCCGTGGTTCGGCCTCCTGGGGCTCGTGCCGCTCCCGACGAAGTGGACGATCGAGTTCGGCAAGCCGATCGACACGTCGAAGTTCCGCGAGCGCGACGCGGAGAATTTCCTGGTGGTGCAGCGGCTGACGAACCAGGTGCGCGACGAGATCCAGGCGACCATCACGAAGCACGTGCTGCGGCGCGAGAGCGTGTTCTGGTAGCGGGCTACCGGCCCGGGGGGTGGAGCGTGAACTGGAGCGACGCCTCCACGTCCTTGGCGTCCTTGGCGCCGATCTGCACGACGACCGGCGCCGCGAAGTTCGCGGGCACGTCCCACGTCAGCTGCCCGGTCTTCTCGTCGACGGTCATCCCCTTCGGCCCCTTCCGCACGAAGTAGATCACGTCCTGGCCGAGGCCCGTCGTCTCGAACCGGAATGAGAATTTCGAGCCGGCCTGCGGCTGGACCGAGTCGGGCACGGCCTTGAACCGGCCGAACTCCCCCGGCGGGAACGATCCGCTCTCCGCCACGTCGACGTCGAACAGCTTGCCCTCGAGCAGGACGACGACGCGGCTGCCCGCACGGGCCCCGACGAGCATCCAGGCGCCGGCCTGCAGGCGGAACGGATCGCTCGGCTTCGCGCGGATCGCCACCGTCTTCTTCGCCTCGAACGACCAGGCGTCGTGGAACTTGAGATCGAAGCCATCGAAGGTCGCGACGAGGCGTCGCGCACCGACCGGCGTGAACCCCCCGTACTGGAGCGGCTGTCGCGGGGCGGGCGAGGGCTGCCACAGCATCGACAGGTCCTGCAGGCTGACGAGGCCGCGGCCCGGGATGATGGCCACTCCGCGCGACTCGTCGCAGAAGGCCACCCCTTGCGGCAGCCCCTGCCACTCCAGCACCGCGAGCGTGTCGTCCTTGAGCACGGCGCGACCGATCGACCGGCCGGCCGACGTGACGAGGAATTCCCCGCCGGGCTGCAGCGCGAGCTGGAGCGAATAGTCCATCGTCATCGTGCCGAC
>Ga0187893_10013302_pt1 | contig 11485 bp, 13 predicted proteins | sample MA1701074metaG_FD_139574 | JGI IMG/M metagenome (GOLD analysis project Ga0187893, IMG submission 139574) | White microbial mat communities from a basaltic lava cave in the Kipuka Kanohina Cave System on the Island of Hawaii, USA - MA170107-4 metaG ...
CGACAATGGCAAGAGAGGTGAGAAACACCTTAAGCGAAACAGGCACGCGTTTACCCAAAAGTGCGAGAGCGCCCAGGGCAAAAGCAATGTCCGTAGCCATTGGTATTCCCCAGCCGGCTGCGCCTGTCCTTCCTGCATTCAATGTCGAGTATAAAGCTGCCGGTACGACCATCCCGCCCAACGCAGCCGCTATCGGAAGCGCCGCCTGTTTTGGGGAGGACAGTTCCCCAGCCAAGACCTCCCGCTTAATTTCGAGCCCCACAACGAAAAAGAACATCGCCATGAGCCCGTCGTTTATCCAGAGGATTAATGGTTTATTAAGCAGAAAACTGCCTACACCAAACTTTACTTGGGTCTCCCAAATACTGAAGTAGCTGCTTGACCAGGGCGAATTTGCCCAAAAAAGCGCAACGACTGTGAATAGCAGAAGTAGAATTCCACCGGATGCTTCTAGCTTTATGAACTCTTGAAATGGACGGAGGATACGCATTTACCCTGACCCGACCATAGTTTTTAGTCTCGCTATTCTCTCTTCAATCGGCGGATGTGTGCTGAAAAGACTGGCAAAACCTCCACCGCTGAGTGGGTTTAATATAAACATATGGGCGGTGGCATCTGCTACTTGTTCGTTCACTCTGAGCGGTATTCTCCCAGATACCTGACCGAGTTTTCTTAGCGCATCTGCAAGATAAATCGGATTTCCACAGATCCTTGCCCCTCCTTCGTCAGCGGCATATTCCCTTGAACGCGATATTGCCATTCTTATTACCATTGCCGCCAATGGCGCGACGATCATCATAACCAGTAGCGTTAACATATTCCCTCTGCCACCTCCTCTTTCCCTGCCTCCGCCAAATATAGCCGCCCACTGCGCCATGTAGGCAAGATAACTCACAGCCCCGGCAATTGTGGCTGCGATAGTTCCAATTAATATGTCCCGGTTCTTTATATGAGCCAACTCATGAGCCAGAACCCCTTTTAGTTCTTCTCTGTTGAGCAGGCTCATTATTCCCTTTGTCACCGCAACGGCGGCATGGTTTGGACTCCTGCCCGTGGCAAAAGCGTTAGGCGTTTCTTCAGGAACAATATAAACCCTAGGCATCGGCAGGCCTGCATTGAGAGAGAGTTCTCTTACCGATCCATACAGCTCAGGGGCATCTTCTTGTGTCACCTCTTTTCCCTTATACATAGCTAGAATTATCTTGTCGCTCCACCAGAAACTGATGAAGTTTATCGCTCCAGCGATAATCAAAGCGATGAGAGCGCCGTTTTTCCCGCCAATCGCTCCACCTCCCCAAACCAAAATTGCAGAAAGCAACGCTAAAAGCACAACGGTTTTGACTGTATTCATTATATTTAACCTCCAAATTTTTTTATTCATTGAGGGGAACGGTTAATATCCATGAATATCCAAGGATACCTCTCACTGTCCCGCTCAATAACTTCGTATGGGTTTCAAGCAACGGCTTTTTTAGAAGAAATACAAAGGCGGTGACCTGGATAAAAGAGATTTAATATCCTCACAACAATTAGGAACATCGTCACAGAAAGCCAAGCTCTCAGAAATAGTGTAAATTCCGTAACTGAGACATGACTCATGAGAATTGACAAACTCAGTTCTGAAATTAGCGCCGCTTCTTTTCTTTGCCATTGAGTTTCTTGAAAGGGCTGCGTAATGGTTTAATTTTGATTTTTTTGGGGTTTGACCTTTCTCCATAAAATAGTGGGCAATCTCCGAGCCTTCATATACAAACTGCTCTGAGCAACCGTTGTTCTTTAGAGGAAGCAAGGGAAAAATTGCCAGAGCGCAAAAAAGAAAGAACAATAGACCATGGAAACATGGAGTCGTAACTCTATTTGTTCCAAAAACAAAAAACATCATAACCTCTTTAAGTTCAGCTTGTTTTTCTCGAACTTTACAGACAAAAAATGTTGTGCAGGAATCTATAAAAGTCTTTGAAATTTTAACGGGTGAAGGTTGAAAAGTCCATTAAATATTCTGTTGATATGGCACTCTTAGCGTGATATATTCAACGCTTATCAAATTCTTCTTCAACAGGAGCACAAGAAGATTATCAGACAAGAACTCTCTTTTCTAGGATTACTAATATCGACCGTAGCGTTACTCTTTCTAGGTTGTGGGCTGAAAAAAGAGGTAAGCAAAGAGCAATTGAGCACTCTGCCAATCCATTCCCGCCCGGATGAGATTAGCGAAATTTTAGGGCAAAAGATCATAGCGGCGGGATACCCACCAATGCTTACTATCGGTAATGCTAAAATTAAGGCCTCGGAGTTGCTGCCTACTTTTTATGAGAAGCAAAACTACAGTCCTGCGTGGGTCGGCAATAAGGGAATCACTCCTCAAGCCGATGTTTTAATAAGGATAATCCGCGAAGCTGATAAGGAAGGACTGAGGCCGGGTGATTACCATATAGATCAAATCGAGGAAACTGTAGCGGAAATAAATCAAAATCAATCTGACGGAAAAACCTCTGATCCTAGAGTTCTAGCTACGCTGGATTTATTGCTGACAAACGCTTTTCTATTCTATAGTTCTCATCTCCTCAACGGCCGTATAAATCCGGAAGCTGTCGACTCGGCCTGGGTGATTGGACACAGGAAAAAGGACATTATAGACGTTCTGTCGACAGCTCTAATTTTTAACAGAGTTGAAGAAACATTGAAAGAACTTGCGCCACAACACCCGGGCTATGCAAAGCTAAGGGAAGCTCTCACGGAATACAGAAAAATTGCGAAAAATGGCGGCTGGCCGCTTGTGCAGAATGGCATTAAAATAGAGAAAGGCTTACGCAACCAAAGGGTCGAATTGTTGCGCAAGCGACTCTCGATCACCGGCGATTTGAAAGATAAAGCGAGTAAAGACCCAGTGCTATTCGATGACTCTATGGAACAGGGTGTTAGAAATTTTCAAAAACGCCACGGGCTCAAGGCAGACGGAGTTGCAGGACAATCTACTCTTGCGGCATTGAATGTACCGGTCGAAAAACGGATAAGACAGATCGAGCTAAACATGGAGCGTTTGAGATGGCTTCCCCAGAGCCTCGGCAGTCGTTATATATTGGTCAATGTGGCAAGTTATGAGCTATACGTTGTTGAAAAAGAAGAGACCGTGATGAACATGCGGGTCATAGTTGGCAAGCCCTACTGGGATACTCCTGTTTTCAGCGCGAATATGACTTATCTAGTGCTCAACCCGCATTGGAACATACCGCAAACCATCTTCATAGAGGAGACACTGCCAAAAATTCTCAAGAACCCGGACTACCTGTCAAAAGACAGGATCAAGGTTCTGAGAAGTTGGAGCAATAAAGCAGCGGAAATCGACCCGAAGACTATAGACTGGTCAAAGGTTACAGAGCAGAATTTCAAATACAGACTCCGTCAAGAACCCGGCCCCGGAAACCCTCTAGGTAAAGTGAAGTTTTTATTTCCCAACCCCCACAACGTCTATCTCCACGACACTTCAAACAAAAGTCTGTTCAATAAGGCCCAACGCAACTTCAGTCATGGCTGCATACGCATCGAGAAACCCATCGACCTAGCAGAGTATGTGTTGCGTTCGGACTCGGAATGGACTCCTGAAAAAATACGCACAACGCTCAAGAAACGCTCCACCACTAATATCCTTTTACCCGAGCCGATCCCCGTATATCTGCTCTACTTCACAGCTTGGGTCGATGGAGAGGGTTTAATCGAATTTCGAAACGACATATATGGACGCGACGACACTCTTTATCAAGCACTCGGAGACGAGTTAGAGACAATTTAAGACAATACGTGCATTGGCTGACTTATATATTCCGAGAATAAAGACCCTTTAGACCTTAAACCGCAAACCGCTTATAACAAGATATAACTAAAGAACTATATTTTTACAAACATATTGATTTCTTCCTCTCAAAAATAGTACTAAAGCCCAATTAAATATTCACCAATCGGATTCATTAATATATGGGTATGACAAATCGAAGGTCTTCGAGAAGATTGCCCTTCAGGAAGAGGATTAGATATGGATTTTCAAACCCTAATTTTTTGGGTTACACAACAAACATATCTGAGAAAGGGATTAGGATTGAGAGTAATAAGATACTCGCTCCCCGGTCAAAGATATCGATCCAAATCTTCATGGGAGAAATCGGCTTGCAGGAAGGGGCTATGGAAGAGGTCGTAATGCTAGAAGGCGAAGTGGTTTGGGTAACCCCTACCCTCCAAGGGTTTCTTCCCAGCATGGGAGTCAAGCTAATAAGCAGAGCCGACGAAATTAAATCGATTTACAAACAAAAAATCGATCAATATAAGAACTAGAGTATATTTATAGCAGCAAAAATCTTAATGGAAGATCGAAGGGTTTTAAAGAGAATTCAGAAACGAAAGAAAGTAGTACACGGAATATCCGGGGCAAATTTTTTGGGACATACGTTAAACGTTTCTGAAAACGGTATGGCGATCGAATCCCAGATTGTGTTTCCACGCAATTACAAAATTGTGCTCGATTTACACAGTGAAATAGGAATAATAAAGCTTAACGGCGACGTTGCTTGGTCTATTAACTCGACACCAGGTTTTCTCCCAAGGATGGGCATAAAACTATATAACAGCATTAAGGAATTGATCTATCCTAATATCTGCTTAATCATATTAGGGAGAGATATTTTGATTCATGAGAAGAGGAGTAACTGTTTCTGTACGTCCTGAATAGAGTGATTATTTTTGAAAGAGGAAGGCCGTCATGAAAAATAGAAGACGATCAAAGCGATTTCATGCTAAAAAGAAAGTTATGCTTGGAGAGGATGACGAACCTCAATTTCTTGCATCTACATTGAACATTTCCAAAAACGGCACTGCAATTGAATCCGGCCATGCTTTTTTCCCAAACAGCAAAATAGTCATAAAATTCTATTCGCCAGACTGTGTGATGCTACTCGACGGAATAGTTAAATGGATGCGGCCTGATACATCAAGAACCTTTTATAAATTGGGAATAAAACTCTCCGATACTTTTCAAGACTGCTATAAACTCACCCTGCATTAGTATTTTGCTATCTAGTTTTTATTGAAATTAAGGAAGATTCATCCATGTGGTGCCGAAGGCGGGAGTCGAACCCGCACGCCATTGCTGGCACTGCCCCCTCAAGACAGCGCGTCTCCCAGTTCCGCCACTTCGGCATCTTTTGAAAGGAAATTATAAATTAGCACAGAGTTGTTAAAAAGCAAGAGGATTGCATAACCACACAGCCATAGATGAATGCCGTCATAAAAGAATTGAATTATCTGGATTCATGATGCAAGAAAAAGATCTTTCACGCACCGCGCATCATGTATCATGAATCGTGCATCTTGCAACGTATTTAATCTACGCGCCAAATTTCTGGAGCCTCTTCGCATGGGAGAGCATGAGCGTAATGGCATCGGTTGCTCTAAATATGCCGAGCTCACCCTTCAGGCATTCTTTTTCGGAAAATCCCTGGCTCCCTCCGCCGCGTATATAAACTGATGAAAGCAAGAAAGGCACGGGATGCCAGCTATGCGATTTCATGACAGCCGGTGTGGAATGGTCGCCCGTAATCACTATAACATCTGGATTTAGGCTCAAAATATCTGGGACGAAACTATCAAACTCCTCAATAACCTTTACCTTACCATCGTAGTTCCCATCTTCACCATAGCTATCCGTCTTTTTAATATGGAAGTAAAAGAAATCATATTCGTGAAAATGTCTTTTCAGGGTTTCGATCTCACTTTTTATAGACGTATCCTCGACCTCAAGAACATCCATCCCGACCAGTTTTGCTACACCTCTATACATCGGATAAGCGGCAACGGCGGCAGCTCTGAGCCCATAAACCTCTGCAAAAGGAGATAGATTTGGATAGACTGAAAAACCCCTGAGAAGAGTAAAGTTTGCCCTTGGCTCGTCTATAATAACCTTGGAAGCCTGCTTTATGAACTTATCCACCACCACCGCCACAGGCTCAGCCTCTTTTCTTCTAGGATTGGGAGAGAGGGGGGGGTTCCCCTCAATTTGAGGGTCTGTATCCGAAATATCATCCGAACCGACAGTCAGAGATTCAGGAAATGTGAGCAAAAGAGCAAATCTGTGTTCCATACCGGATATAATAGAAACCTTCACTCCGTCTATAGACTTGATTCCCTCTCTCAACTTTGCTGTAATCCTTTTGTTCTCCTCGGTCGAAATCCTCCCCGCCCTTCTGTCTACCACAACGGGTTTTTCTGCATCGTACTTCACGGTTGCAAAATTTCCTCTGGTCGCTATATCCCGGGGAGTAGGCTCAATTCCTAAGCCGAGCACTTCCAAAACCCCACGGCCGATCTCATGCTTAAGCGGGTCATAGCCGAAGAGTCCAAGATGAGACGGACCGCTTCCGGGAGTAATTCCACGAGCCACAGGAATGTGAAGCCCGCATGCGCCGTTCCTCGCAAGCCTGTCCATATTTGGGGTAGAAGCTGCTTCAAGCTCGGTCTTTCCATCGAATGGGAGTCCGCCAAGACCGTCTAAAACGCAAAGCACTATCTTTGTGCCGTTCGGCTGGAGCAGTTCACGGATTATCTCCTGCATTTCAATCTCCTCTTTTGTTTTTGTGTGCAAATTTAGCGAAAGCACAGCGTGCATTCGATTTTACGGCTGCACATGTGCCACACCTACATCTAAGGTTCGTCCAATTCAAATTCAATCCCGTCATAGCCCGGCATAACCCCCTCCGGGAGCTTTTGTGATAGCTCCTCATATTCTATTTCGTGTCCCATATGTGTGAAAACCGCGAATTTTGGTCTTATTTTATGAATTACGCCAAGCGCTTGTTCGACGTTAAAGTGGGCAGGATGTGGATTGAACCTGAGCGCTCCCAAGACGAGAAGGTCAAGACCTCGAAGCTTATTCATTGACTCTTCAGGGATTCCGCTGCAATCAGTTAGATAAGCCATTTTACCTATTCTATAACCGAATATCGTCCAGTTGGCATGGTTAATTTCTATCGGAATAATAACTACTCCTTGAAAATCAAACTCTTCTGCAATGGGGTTCATCTCCAGCTTGGGCTTGCCGCCGGCAGCGTATGAATTATCGAATATGTATTTAAAGTTCGTCCTCAAATTATCGAGTGTTTGAGCACTCCCATAACACGGGATGACTGTTTTGTTCACAAAGTTATAAGTCCTGAGCTCGTCTATGCCATGCGTGTGGTCGGCATGCGAATGGGTATAGAGAACGGCATCCAGTTTTGTTATATCGTGCTTTAAGGCCTGGAACCTGAGGTCGGGGGCTGTATCAATGAGAATGTTTTTCCCCAGTGTCTGGACAAATGCCGAACTCCTGGTCCTCATGTTTTTCGGGTTTGGTGAGGTGCATACACGGCAATGACATCCGATTATTGGAACCCCGGTCGATGTAGCGCATCCAAGAACAATTACCCTCATTTTAGAAATTTATCATCAAGTCCGGCTCATTTCAAAGATAAAGTATAACTTTCAATAAAATACCTAACTTAATTAAAACAATAAAAAAACAATTTACATTCTAAAAAAAATAATATAATATAAGGCCTAAAGTGAGCGCTAGAATTATAAGGCTATACATAGCTTTTCTTTTAGCTATCAATGCACAGCCCCTGTTTGCTCAGGAAAAAGGCGGACAGCTCTTTGAAGAAAGCCTGAAACTTTATAGGAGTTTGACGGCAGACCCTGTCAAAATAAACGACATTGAGATATGGGATACCATTGCTAAAGCGTTCTATAGCATTTACTTAACCTATCCGAGCAGCCCTAAAGCTTCAAATTCACTCTTTCTATCAGGAAAGATGTATGAAGAGATGGGCAACAGGTTTAAGTCACCGGAAAATCTCAAAAAATCTATAGAACGCTCGGAAGAGTTCATAAGACGCTTTCCGGGGAGCAATCTTACCGACGATGTGCAAATAAGAGTTGCAAGGATAGTCGAAAAATCCGATAAGTCGCAAGCGTATGCAGAATATCAAAGAGTAATTGAGCACTATCCAAAAGGGGATATGGTCTATGCCGCTAAGAAAAAGTTAGAAGAGCTGGCTGACTACAAACCCTCCAAAAAGCCGAAAACAGTCGCAAGCAAAAATCAAACCAAGACGTATGAGCTTGCGAATATTAGCGAAATACGGCACTGGTCCACTGATAATTTCACCAGGGTTGTAATTCACGTCGATAAAGAAATGCCGTTTACGCCTTATTTGCTAAAAGCCGACCCGGATTTGGGAAAACCGCAAAGGCTTTACGTGGATATAAAAGGAACCAAGGTCAGCCGCAATTTGATAGTCGAACCGATGGAAAAAGGGCTGCTCGAAGATATCAAATTTGCTAGAAACACGGCAGACCAGGTCAGAGTAGTGCTTTATATAAATAGCTTCAGCGATTACAGGGTTTTTTCTCTCGGCGACCCATTCAGAATAGTAATGGACATATACGGTGAGAAATCGAAAGACACCGATGACCTTTTTGTTAAACAAAAATACAGAGATGACACCAAGTCGCCTTCATCCCTTCCAAAACTAAATTACAAAGACGTTACAAACCTACGGAGCGCTCTCGGGTTAAAAGTTAGAACAATAGTTATAGACCCGGGGCACGGCGGCCATGACCCCGGAGCAACTGGACCGTCTGGGCTTAAAGAGAAAGATGTAACCCTGGCTATCGCCAAGGCTTTAAAAAGAAAAATGGAGACAAATGGGGTTGAATTCGGGGTTTCCCGGGTAGTGCTCACCAGGAGCACCGACCGATTCATACCTCTTGAAGAAAGAACCGCTATAGCAAAAAAGGAGAAAGCAGACCTTTTTATATCGATTCATTGTAATGCTGCTAAAAGCGACCAAGCCCATGGAATCGAGACATATATACTGAGCTTTACCAACGACCGAGAAACACTCGCCGTTGCAGCCCGTGAGAATTCCACGACGAGAAAAAGCCTTAGCGACTTGGAAGACATCGTAAAAAAATACCTTCTCAGCTCTAAAATCGACGAATCCACCAGGCTTGCGACACATGTTCAAAGTTCTGTCGTGAACCGCATCGCTAAGAAATTCGAGCCGGTGAAAAACAAAGGCGTAAAGAAGGCCCCGTTTATAGTCCTGATAGGAGCTGATGTTCCGAGCATACTGGTGGAAAGTTCATTCATCACGAATCCTCGCGAGGAAAAAAGACTTAAAAGCGAAGATTACCTGAACGAGATAGCCGACGGAATTTATGCTGGCATAAAAAAATATTCAAATGAGGTAGAAACTGCTTTTCTAATAGAGTGAGCTAATCGTCGGTGATAAATAACTCTTCTATCTAACCTCTGACCAATTTTCATTCTCATATCTAAAAAAGCGTATGTCCGCGGCCTGCGGAGGGAGTTCTTCCTGTTTTATCATGCTCAATAATTTTTGAATGAGCTTGTGTGAGCCTTCTTCGAGCGTCTTTTCATCCTCAGTTGTGATCCTGAACTCGTATGACCTGAAATCCCCCATGAATTGAAATATGAGCGAGGGGGTTTGCTGCGAGTTGGGTTGTAAAAGGGCATTCTCAATCTCCTTTTGTAATTTAACTAATACTGAGATAAAACTTGACCCTCCCGTACCCATCTCATTAGACACATTAAACAACCTAATCTCAAGCGAGTAATTCGGCTTTTTAAGAAGTAGAGGTGCAAACTGGTGCGCCTCTGCGGAATTGGTTTTTTCTTTATCGGTTAATAAAGAGACTAATCTTCTCTCTCAGGAAGACCCATCATCTTTGATATGGAATTGATTTCCTGAAGCCTCTCAGGCGTCAACTTTGCCACAGGCTGAATCATGCGCAATTCTTTAAGCATCTCTACAACTTTCGGGTCACTGTACATCGGGTTCCCATATATGCCATTAGAATAGAGCTTCTCAAACGGCTTACGCTCTCTCTGTCCGCCGGTCAACGGATCCTCAGCAGGGTACCCTATACACATGCCCCAAACAAAACGGCAGCTTAGGGGAAGTCCGAAGAGTTCCTGTATTCTCGAACCGACACCCGCAAAAGAGCAAGCGCCAAGTCCAAGGGCGACAGCCGTGAGCTGCGCCTGCGCCATTGCCATACCCGATTCACAAGCCAACATGAAATCCACCGTCTCCTGTGGGAAGGCGGTAAGACGGGGCCTTGCAGACTGGTCGATAAACTCTGCGCTCTAGCCATGAGATGGATTAACGGCGCCTATTTTATAGAGCTCAATTAAATGATCCGCAATTTCCTTATACCAGGCGTTCCTCTCTATAAACCAAATAATGACGACAGGAGCCATTTCTATGAACGCCACATTGAATGTAGAAACTACCGGTTTTAGCCTCTCCTTCGTCTTTTGGTCGGTAAACACTATAGGCTGCACGGCATTGGCGTTTCCCATATGAGACGCTATACGGGCAGCTTGAAGTACTGTTTCGAGCTTCTCCGGCTCTACAGGTTTCCAGGGCTTGAAATACCTTATTGAACGCCTGCTTCCGAGAACATCAAAGAAATCTCTGCGTTCTACGTCAATCATGGGTTACTCCCTCCTTCATGGTATAGAAATTTCATGGGGAATGAAAGACCTTGCAGCAAGCTGCAGGGTATCAGTACCTACACACTCAGTCTCACATGTCATTGCGAGGAGCCCTTCGTTAGACTCAGAGCTTGCCCTGAGCTTGCCGAAGGGATAAACTCAGCGACGATGCAATCTAACACGGGAAAAAATGAAGAGATTGCTTCACTTCGTTCGCAATGACAGCAGAAACTCTGTGGCAAGCCACAGGGAATTTTCAAGTTAAAAATAGTAAGTGATTAATACAACAACTTACTGTATAAGAGAATGGAATTTCAACCTATTTAACCAGATTTGTCAAGCTATTTTAGAACTGGCAGAGATAGGACTCACGTGGAGTGTAAGGGATATTTGAATAGCCTGTCATATCGGATGTGAGATATCTTTCTGTTTCACGTGTTGATAATCTTAAAAAAGATTTCTTCCTATGCCCGAAATGACATTTGTGGATTTGAGCAGCAATTCCTTGAAACCTAAATTCCCAGCCACCATTCTCAAGTCGCTATACTTTTTTGCTCTACAGATTTGAGGCAGAGTCTATAACTGTAATAAAGAGCGTAGAGTGATGAGAACATTCATATCACTCTACGCTTACGCTCTTTACACAATGTCAAGGATAATAATCGTAAGATTATTTCCAAGGAGCCGACATGTCGTCTGACGCGGGCTTATTCCTCAGCCACTTCGACCTGTCGTACCTGGCGGCAGAAAAAACGAGTATCACATTTGTAGCTATAATAGCTTCAGGTGTTGATTTGGTATCTTCTGCCCTCCTCTTTATTACTTCAAATATAGGGTCTGGTATTTGTATCGTTACACTCGCCATGACTCGATAACCTCCTTGTTATCTAGTTTTAGGTATTTTCACGTCAGTCTGTCTCACCTATGCCTTTTTCC